>JAEEGL017353031.1_pt1 | contig 13663 bp, 9 predicted proteins | sample 9134231 | NCBI WGS metagenome assembly JAEEGL01 (sample SAMN16246548, study PRJNA631951) | gut metagenome | biome: gut microbiome; feature: rumen; material: fiber-attached | host: Bos | place: Iran: Karaj | collected 2018-10
AACTATGAAGATTATTTTGAAAGAAGATATCGTCAATCTTGGTTTCAAGAACGACGTCGTGGAAGTGAAGAACGGCTATGGCCGCAACTATCTCATTCCCCAGGGCAAGGCCATCCTGGCAACGCCCAGTGCATTGAAGGTTCATGCCGAGAACCTGCGTCAGCAGGCTCACAAGCTGGCAAAGGTGAAAGCCGATGCCGAAGAGGCTGCCAAGGCATTTGAGGGTGTATCCCTGACCATCCCCGTTAAGGTTAGCCCCACGGGCACCATCTACGGTAGTGTTGGCGCTGCTCAGGTACATGAGGCTCTGCTCGCCGCTGGTCACAATGTTGACCGCAAGATCGTGAGCGTTCACGAGAGCATCAAGACCCCGGGCAAGTACACCGGTATCGTTCGCCTGCACAAGGAAGTTGCTGTTGAGATTCCCTTCGAGGTGATTGCCGAGAACGCCGAGGAGCTGGCCGCCGAGCGTGCTGCCCGCAAGGCTGAGGAGGCTGCTCACCAGGCTGCTCTGGCTGCTGCAAAGGCTGCCGAGGAAGGTGCCGAAGAAGGCGCTGAGGAGGTTGCCGATGAGGCTGCTGAGCGTGGTACTGCAACAGAGTATGGTGTTGCACATCGCCGTGATGCCGCTGAGGCCGAAGAGGCTCCTGCTGCAGAGTAATAAAACAACATGCATAGATGAAAACACCGGTCCTCTCCACATGGCCGGTGTTTTTTATTACCCTCATCCAGAAAATCCAATCAACAAACAACAGTTATGGTTAAACACATTGTCATGTTCAAACTCAAGGGCGATGACCAGTTGAGACGAGAAATCGCACTGCGCTTCAAGGCTGCCCTGGATGCCCTGCCCGAGCAAATCGACGTGCTGCAAAGCATCGAGACTGCCCTCAATGAAAATCCTGCCGAGGATTGGGATATCGTTCTCACAGCCGTTGTTCCCACGATGGCCGATGTGGCTGTCTATGCCAAGCATCCTGCACACGTCGCCGCGGCATCCATCATCAAGGAGGCGAAGGAATCGCGCGCGTGCGTGGACTACAATTGCTGATGCCCTGTCGGCTCCATTTTTGAGAGAGTCTCAGGCACGAAATGATAAGGACAGGATCCCATGTCGGGGTCCTGTCCTTGTGATTTAGGATTAAGATTACAATCTCTCAATGATTACTCAACTACCTGCTTGGTAGCAGTGTAGGTAATCTTGCTCATGTCATCAGCAGTGGGATCAAAGGTGATCACGAAGTTGTACATGCCGGGCTCGGTGATCTCTGCCCACCAGTTGCTTGAGGGCCATGCGCTGTTGTCCCATGAGTGGTCTTCAACGACCTTGAACTCGATGGTGGCATATTCGGTAAACTCGACATTCTCCTTGGTCCAGGTGTAGATACCGTCATTGCCTTTCACCATGTCATTGGCCTCGTCAGCGGGATTCCAATTGCTGCCGAAGAGGTTCTCGGTACCGGCAACGGTGTAAACGTGCTCAACAGCGGGAGGAGTGGGCCAGCTGCCGGTTGTCAAGAAGTTGATCAGAGCAGTCAGGTCATCCATACCAACACCTGCCTCGCCATCGCAAGCTGCAGCATTGTCAAGGTTCATACCTTCGCCATTGCCCGTCAGCATGTAGTTGATCAAAGCGGTCAAGTCGTCCATAGTAACTTCACCCTCACCAGTAAGGTCACCGACTACGGCACCCTGCTTGGTAGCAGTGAAGGTAATCTTGTTCATGTCATCGGCAGTGGGATCGAAGGTGATGACAACGTCATACTTGCCAGCATCCTCACACTTCCAGTACCAGTTGCTTGAGGGCCATGCATAGGTCCAACCATGGTCTTGAACAATCTTGAACTCAACTTCATCATTAAGGGCAAACTCAACACCACTCTTGGTCCAAGTGTAGATGCCGTCCTCGCCCTTGATCAGGTTGTTGGCCTCGTCATTGGGATCCCAATTGGTGCCAAAGAGGATCTGGGAACCAGCAACAGTGTAAACGTGCTCAACGGGAGCGATATCACCAGTCTTGGTGAGCGTGCAGGTGATGCGGTCAGCTTCTGCTGCCTCGGGATCGAAGGTGATCACGATGGTGTAGATGGCTTCCTCCTCAACATTTACAACATAGTTGTTGCCATAGCCCATGGGCCACTCATAGACAGCGTAGTCATGGTTGCCGACAACCTTGAAGCTAAAGTTACCATTGAGGGTGACGTTCTCCTTAGTCCAGGTGTAAACGTCGTCCTCACCCTTCACCATGTCGTTGGCTACAGCAGTTGCATCCCAGTCAACACCGAACACAGCCTCGGGACCTACAACGGTGTAGGAAGTGATTTCAACAGGCTCACCCGGCTGAGCGACATTGAGGATAACTTCATCGGTCTCAGGATTATAGGTAATGGTCAGGTCATAGATACCATCCTCTGCAACGGTGTACTCATAGTTGCTTGCGGGCCAGCAGGTATCCCAGTTGGCGTTCTTGACAACCTTGAACTCGATGAAGGTATTAGCAGCCAGTTCAACCTCTTCCTTGGTCCAGGTGTAAAGACCATTAACAAGGGTCATGTTGTTGGCAGCATACTCAGGATCCCACTCTTCACCGAACAAGCTAGCAGGAGCACCGGCAACGGTGTAGAAGTCATCGGTGATGACAGCAGCTGTTGCATTGAAGGTGATGTCCTTGGTCTCGGGATTGAAGGTAATGGTCACGTCATAGTTACCATTATTCTCAATGTTAGCTTCATAGTTACTAGAAGGCCATTCCTGACCCCAATCGTGTCCAAGGACAACCTTGAACTGAACAGTGCCAGCGGTAAGAGCCACATTGTTCTTGGTCCAGGTGTAGATACCGTCCTGACCCTTGGTCATCTCGTTCTCCACAAGAGCGGGAGCCCACTCAGTGCCAAACAGAGCTGCAGGAGTACCGGCAACGGTGTAGATGGGATCCTCCCCGTCGATGATCTCCTCAACGAGAGTGGGAGTACAAGTAATATCCTTGGTATCCTCGTCGAAGGTGATTACAACATTGTAGTAGCCATGCTTATCAATTGCCTGATCATAGTTGCTGCTGGGATAAGCCTCGCCCCAATCATGGTTAACGGTAACCTTGAAACTGAAACCTGAAGTGGTCAACTCTACATTATTCTTGGTAAAGGTGTAGAGACCATTGACAAGGGTCATGTCGTTGGCGGTATTGGAGGGATCCCAAGCCGTGCCAAAGAGAGTTGTGCTGCTACCTGCAACAGTGTATGAAGTCACGGTAATCGGCTCAACATAACCCTCAATTTTGAACTTCATGTTCGTTTCATCAAAGGTGAAGGTGTATTCCTCACCTGAACCAGTGAACTTGTAGGCACCACTAGCGCTGAGCTGAGCGGGGTACTCAGTTCCTGAAACGACAGTCTCATCGCTGCCACTGGCAGGACCATAACGATACTGACCATTGAAAGTTGTCCAATCATCGGTAGTACCTTCAGTCAATTGATTTGCAAACACAAACCATACTGAGCCAGAGATGGTTGCCTTGTAACTGTAGGTGCCATCCCCATTGTCAGTCATCTCGGTTCCATTGTAAGTGTGCCAACCAGCAAAGGGAGAGTCACCCACAATGTACATTGCCGCATTAGCGTTGAAGCCAATGAGGACAATCATCATAGATAAAATTAAAGTGATTCTTTTCATAAATGAATAAATGAGTTATGAATTAAACATGTGAATAAAAGTTGGTTTGTCTTGATTCCTGAAACTGTTTTTAAGTCCCTCAAAATTACAACGATTTTTCACACACACATTATATATTATAACTTTTTTTCTTAAATTGTTGCGCAATCGTTTGCGTTAGGGTAAAGAGTGACCACACCAGCCGGTTAGGCTGGAGAAACAAGACGGACAAGAAAGAAGGCAATCAGATCGCCTTGCCGATGAGTTCAAACGGCAGGGCTTGGGTAATGTACACCAGAGCAAATTCGCCAATGGCGAGCGGTTTTTCTTTGGAAATCAGCACTTCAGGGTCCACTTCGGGGCTGTCCCACTGGGTGCGACCAATGTAATAATCGTCTTCCTCGCGGTCGACGATGACACGCAGGGTTTGTCCCACTTTTTGCTCTTGAATGTCAAGCGAGATGCTCTCTTGGAGCGCCATGAGGCGTTGCAAGCGGTCCTGCTTGACGTCTTGAGGGGTGTCATCGGTGAGATGTTCGGCTGCCCATGTGCCCGACTCCTCGCTGTAGGCAAAGGCGCCCATGCGTTCAAAGCGTGCCTCACGCACAAAGTCCATCAATTCCTCAAACTCTTGCTCTCCCTCACCAGGGAAGCCCACCATGAGGGTTGTGCGGATGTGGATGCCCGGCACCTCGCGGCGCAGACGCGTCATCAAGTCGAGTGTCTCCTGACGTGTGATGTGACGACGCATATTGGTCAACACCTTGTCGCTGATGTGCTGCAACGCAATATCCAGATAACTGCACACGTTGTCGCGATTAGCCATCACGGGCAAAATGTCATAGGGGAACTGCGTGGGGTAAGCATAGTGGAGGCGTATCCACTCCACCCCCTCGATATCGGCCATGCGGTCGATGAGTTCGGGCAACATCATGCGGTTCTCCAAATCCAAACCGTAGGAAGAGAGGTCCTGGGCGATGACATTGAATTCCTTGACACCCTGTGCGGCCAGCCGGTGCACCTCGTCGAGCAACAATGGCATGGGAACCGAAGTGTGGCGTCCCGTGATGAGGGGTATGGCACAGAAGGCACAGAAGCGGTTACAGCCTTCAGAAATCTTGAGGTAGCAGTAATGGCTGGGCGTTGTCAGGCAGCGCTCGTTGGAGAGGTCGTCACGATAGGCATGGCCCATATCATTGAGCATCCGCTTCCAGTCAAACTTGCCATAGAAGCGGTCCACCTCGGGCAAAGCCTGGATAAGGTCGGCACGAAAACGCTCGGCCAAACATCCCATGACGAACAGATTGCGTATTTTGCCCTCTCGTTTAGCTTCGCCCAATCGCAAGATAGTGTCGATTGACTCCTGCTGGGCGTCGGCGATAAAGCCGCAAGTGTTGACCACGACGGTCTCGCCGTCGATGCGATCGGCATTGTGCGACACCTTGTAACCGGCAGCCTGGAACTGACGCAAAAGGTGCTCGCTGTCCACAAGATTCTTGGAACAGCCCAGCGAGATGATGTCAATCTTGTTTTTCCTCATGATTGAAATGAGTGAAAACGATAGCAATAAGCCTTAGTCTTCGTTCGAGATACCGAAGAGTGATTTGACAAACTCGTGCTTGTTGAAAATCTGCAAGTCAGTCATCTGCTCACCCAGTCCGATGTACTTGACAGGAATCTGGAACTGGTCGCTCACACCAATGACCACACCACCCTTGGCGGTGCCGTCCAATTTGGTGATTGCCAGCGCATTGACCTCAGTGGCCGCTGAGAACTGCTTGGCCTGTTCAAAGGCATTCTGGCCTGTGGAGCCATCCAACACGAGCAACACCTCCTGGGGTGCGTCGGGAAGCACCTTGCGCATGGTATTTTTGATCTTGGTCAACTGATTCATCAGGCTGATGTTGTTGTGCAGGCGGCCTGCAGTATCGATGATGACCACGTCGGCATTCTGAGCCACAGCGCTCTGCACAGCGTCATAGGCGACAGCAGCGGGATCGGTACCCATCTTGTGTTTGATGACAGGAACCCCCACGCGGTTGCCCCAGATTTCCAACTGCTCATCGGCTGCGGCACGATAAGTATCGGCTGCTCCCAGCACGACTTTATTTCCAGCCTGTTTGAACTGGTAAGCCAATTTACCGATGGTGGTGGTCTTGCCCACACCGTTCACACCCACGACCATGATGACGTAGGGCTTGCTGTCCTCGGGCACGGTAAAGTCCTCAAGTTCAGCGTTATTGTTATCTGCGAGCATCTGCGAGATTTCATCGCACAGCAGTTCGTTCAGCTCCTCGGTGCCCACATACTTGTCACGCGCCACGCGCGCCTGCAGACGTTCGATGATTTTCACTGTGGTGTCCACACCGACATCGCTGGTGACGAATACTTCCTCCAGATTGTCAAGCACATCATCATCCACGGTAGATTTACCGGCCACGGCATGCTTAATCTTCTCAAACACGCCCTGCTTGGTTTTCTCTAAGCCTTTATCGAGCGTTTCTTTCTTCTCGCGTGAGAATAATTTTTTGAACAGTCCCATATTGGTTTGTTTTAAGTGATTTGGGTACAAAGATACAACAAATTCCTGCGGCTGCATGATGAGCATGGTGATTTTTTGCTATTTCATGCAACTTTCATTATCTTTGCGCTAATTATGAGACGAACTGCATTATACATTCTACTGATTGCCGTGATGACGGCATGCTCCACCTCTCAAGAGCCACAATCGACCGAACCATCGGCTCTGGAGCGAGAAATGACAGCATTGTATGGCGAAAATCAAGTCATTGAGGGCGATTTCCCCGACTCGCTGGCTGTAGAGGCCTCGAACGGTATTTTTGTGGGACAACGCGACAGCAACCTACTGGCTTTCAAGGGCATCCCCTATGCCGTGCAACCCACAGGCAAAGGCCGCTGGCAAGTCGCCCAGCCCGAACCCGAAAGCCGCCTCGTGCGTGAAGCCAAATATTTTGGCCACAGCGCCATCCAACAGCGATTTTCTAGCAATGCCGCGTCATTGTACCCTCAGGGGGAGGACTGCCTGACGCTGAACGTGTGGACGGCAGCCGGCGGGATGCGCACGGCACGCCGCCCTGTGATGGTGTGGATTCATGGTGGATCCTATGTGAGCGACGGCACCGTTAATCCCCGCAACTGGGGCGAAAAGTTCGTCAAGGCTCATCCCGAGGTGGTCTTTGTTTCGGTGAATTACCGCTTGGGGCTGCTGGGTTTTCTTGACTTGTCACAATTGCCTGATGGCAAGGAGTTTGACAGGAGCGGCTACCTGGGCATACTTGACCAGGTGGAAGCATTGCGCTGGGTGAAACGCAACATCGGCGCTTTTGGCGGTGACCCCGATAATGTGACCATTATGGGACATTCGGCTGGAGCGGGCAGCGTGTCGCTGCTTACCAGTATCGATGAGGCACAGGGACTGTTCAAACGCGCCATCATGCAAAGTGGCAGTGTTACATTGACGAGCGCCCCCGAGGACTGCCAACGACTGACCAAACGCGTGCTTGACGCCACAGGCGCCAAAACCGTTGCCGACCTACAAGCCCTCACGCAAGACGAGATAATCGCCTTGAATGACGAGGTGGGCGAGTTCTTCCGTTTCCCCGAGCTTGACGGTGTGGTCATCCCTGAGGACCCTTACAGCCGCTTTGATGGCTTCAATGCGAGCATCGACATGCTCATCGGCACCACTGCCGACGAAACGCGCTATTGGATTGACGCGATGGGTGGTGAGGAAGAATTCGGTGCTGCCGTGCAATTGTGGTACCGTTACATCGCCAGTTCACTGGACGACACGCAACAAGAGAGCGCCAGCCGTTTCCTGGATATTGTCCCGAAGGGCAACCCCTGGCCCGTAGCTGAACTGTTGAACGACCTGATGTTCCGCGGGCCTGCCATCGAGATGGCACAGCGCCATGCGGCAGCCGGCGGAAGGACATACATGTATTATTGGAACAAGCCGTTAATCGACCCGATTTATGGGGCGTGTCACGGCTCAGAGGTATCCTATGTGTTGAACTCTAGCCGCCAAATCAAGAACGGCGATAAGCACAACCCCGCCCTAGCTGCCGAAGTGCAACAGATGTGGGTGAACTTTGCCTCAACGGGCAACCCTAGCACACCAGCCCACTACTGGCCCGCCTATGAGACCACCCAACGCGCCACGATGCAGTTGGGCGACAGCATCCATCTGGTCAACGATCCGCTGTCCGAGCAGCGACAGTTCATCGCTCCGCTCATGAATGAATACATCTCGCCCATCTTCAGCGACTTGCTCGACAAGGCGCCATGGTATGCCGGCATTGCCATCGGCACACTCATTGCCGCATTGCTACTGCTCACATGGCTCATTGTTAAACTGCGCCGAACACTCAAGAGAAAAAACAAATAACCTAATGAAAATGAAAAAGATATTATTGACTCTCGCCCTGTGCTGTACAGCATGGCTATGCGCCACAGCACAGCAGATTACCTACACGCCCAGCGAGGAGAACCTCAAGGCCCGTGAGGAGTTCCAGGACAACAAACTTGGTGTATTCATTCACTGGGGCGTTTATTCCATGCTTGCCGACGGCGAGTGGGTGATGTACAACAAGCGCATCAACCGCGACGAGTACGCTCAGCTGCCTGCGGGATTCTATCCTTCGCGTTTTGACGCCGACGAATGGGTGCGCGCCATCAAGGATGCCGGCGCCCGCTACATCACCATCACCTCGCGCCACCATGACGGCTTTGCGATGTTCAAGAGTGCGGTGAGCGACTACAACATCGTGGACGCGACGCCCTTCAAGCGCGACGTGCTCAAAGAACTTGCCGACGCTTGCCAGCGCCACGGCATCAAGCTGCATTTCTACTATTCCCATTTGGACTGGCATCGCCTGGATTATCCGTTGGGACGACACCAAAATGATATGCCGCACGACGCTTCTACCACCAACTGGCCGCAGTACTACAAATTCATGAACGACCAGCTGACCGAGTTGCTGACCAACTATGGTCCCGTCGGCGCCATCTGGTTTGATGGTAAATGGGAGCATGACACCGACCCCACCCCATTTGATTGGCAACTCGACGAACAGTATGCCTTGATTCACCATTTGCAGCCCGCCTGCCTCATCGGCAACAACCACCACGAGGTACCGTTCCCCGGCGAGGATATTCAGATTTTTGAACAGGACGTTCCCGGCGAGAACACTGCCGGCTACTCGGGTGAAAGCGGCATCAGCCAGTTGCCTTTGGAGACCTGCATGACCATGAACAACACCTGGGGCTACCGCATCACCGACAAGAGCTACAAGAACGGTGACGAGATCATCCGCACCCTGGTGCGCACTGCAGGACGCAACGGCAATCTGCTCATCAACGTGGGGCCGCGACCCGACGGCTGCCTGCCGAGTGAGGCTGTGGAAAGATTGCACACACTGGGCGAATGGATGCACCAAAACGGCGAGAGCATCTACGGCACTCGCGGCGGCATCATCGCTCCCCACGACTGGGGTGTTACCACCCAACGCGGCAACACATTATATATACACATCTTGAATTTGAAGGATAACGCCCTCTACTTGCCATTGAATGGCAAGCGCGTGAAGCAGGTACGCATGTTCAGCGACAAGAGCAAGCTGCGCTACACTGCCACGGGCGATGGCATCACCATACAACTACAAGAGGTGCCCACAGCTGTGGACACCATCTTGGAGATCTTGCTCAAATAAAGCTTTTTACTTCAGGTAATCGTCAAAGTAGCGGGTGATGCGCTCATGCAGATGGACACTCTGGTGTCCCATCATGTTATGCCCCTGCCCGGGATAAACGTAAAAATCGGGCTGCGTGCCGGCTGCGATGCAGGCCTTTAAGAAACTGTAAGCATGTTGCGGCACCACAGTGGGGTCGTTCAAGCCAATGATAATCTGAAGACGTCCCTTGAGGTCTGCAGCCTTGTTGATGAGGCTCGTCTGCTCATAGCCCTCGGGATTGGTTTGCGGTGTGTCCATGTAGCGCTCACCGTACATCACCTCATACCATTTCCAATCAATGACAGGACCGCCAGCGACACCCACCTTGAACACATCGGGATAGTTGGTCATCAGGCTGATGGTCATGAAACCGCCAAAGCTCCAACCGTGAACGCCCAGACGTGCAGTGTCCACATAGTTGAGGGTGCGCAGGAAATCCACACCTCGCATCTGGTCCTGCATCTCGACCTGACCCAGATGACGGAATGTGGCTTGCTCAAAGTCACGGCCGCGATTCTCGCTGCCACGATTGTCAAGGATGAAAAGCAGATAACCACGCTGTGCCATGTAGGTTTCCCAACTGCGGCTGCTCCAATGCCAGCGGGCATCCACATTGTGAGCATGCGGACCGCCATACACATAGACCACTGTGGGATATTTCTTGGTCGGGTCAAAGTCAACGGGCATCACCATGCGGTAATACAAGTCGGTACTGTCATCGGCAGCCTTGATTGTGCCACAACGATACTCGGGTACGGTATAGCCCTGCCAGGGATCGGAAGCAGTGAAATAACGATATTGACGATTGTCACGGGTGTTCACGATAGCGATGTTACGGGGCACGTCGGGCTCCTGATAGCTGTCGATGAGCCAAGCCCCACTGTCGCTCAAGCGGCCAGTGTGCCACCCTCGCCCACCCTCGTCGATGCGGGTCATCTTGCCCGTGGCGACATCCACTCGGTAGAGATTCTGCTGGATGGGATTATCGGCATTGGCACTGATGATGACTGCCTGACGCTTGGCATCAAAGCCCAGCAGGTCCATCACCACCCAGTTGCCGCTGGTGAGCTGTTTGCACTCCTTACCGGCCGTGTCCAAGACATAAAGATGGTTGTAACCGTCACGTTCACTCCACAAGAGGAACTTGTTGCTATCCCACGGCAAGAAAGTGATGGGATGCTGCGGCTCAACATATTTGGGATGCGACTCATGATAGATTGAATTGAGGCGCTTGCCTGTGACGGCATCATAGGCCACCAGGTTGACCACGTTCTGGTCACGGTTTCCCTCCATTACATAGACGGTCTTGCCATCGGGGTTCCATGAGATATTGGAGAAATAGCGGTCGGTGGGATCGCCAGTCTTGAGATAGACCGTGTCGCCCGTGCTCACGTCGAGCACGCCCACCCACACCTTGTGGGAGGTCTGCCCGGCCATGGGGTATTTCTCGGGAGCCGGCTCGGCGATGTAGCGACTGGTATCCGTCAGTTCAGGAACATCGACCAGCGGATAGTCGGTCACCATACTCTGGTCCATGCGATAGAATGCCAGTCGCGTGCCCTGTGGGTTCCAGAACAAGCCGCCCTCGATGCCGAACTCGTTGCGATGCACGCTTTGGCCATAGACCAGGTCACGGGAGCCGTCACTTGTCACTTGGCGCGTGTCCCCATTGCCCTGCATGACAAAGAGGTTATCATCCTTGACAAAGGCCGTGGCACGGCTCAGTTTGTTCCATTCAAAAGCCTGCACGTCCCTATCGACCGGTTGGCGCCACACCTCTTTGCCCGTCTTGAAATTAACGAGCATGCGATCGGTTGTACCCCAAACCATCACCAAGGGTTGGTCGGCATAAGGGAAACCATCAAAGAGCTGAATCATTTCGGAGTCATCGGTCAAACCCGCGCGTTTGTTGAGTTGATCGCGAGTAATCAGCACCTTTTCCTTGCCGTTTACAGGGTTCACTGTCCAGCAAGTGTCGCCCGACATGCGCACCAGCTGGTCACCCCACCAGGTGAGCGGACGATTCTGGGGAATCATCTTACGATAATTCTTACCGCCAAAGTTCAGATCCTCGAGTGTGAACTGCTGCTGTGCCACGAGGGGCAACGCCGTCAACGCTGCCAGCATCAGCAAAATACCATGTAGTCTATTCCTTTTCATTATTGTCAGGTTTTCATCGTTATTATCTTGCAAATGTATTGCTTTATTTTGAGAAAACCTAACGAGGGAACAAAATTCGGACTTAAAGAGAAGTGATTGAACTAAAAAAACAACTATCTTTGCCCTTACAATGAAGCGAATCCTATATACTATCGCCATCTTATTGAGCATGGCACTCGCAGGTTGCGGCAATGACACCCACGACTATTCCGATATGGACTACACAGTGACCATCACGCTGGACAACTCACTTCACCATGACAGCGCCACATTGCTGGTGCTGGAGGAAGAATACGACAAACTGCGGCAAAGCGGCAAAGCAGAGTTGAAAAACGGCACGTTCACGTTTACCGGACAGACCGACAAACCCAAGGTCGCTCTCATCTGTTGGGACAATGACTCGACCCAGCCGTTTCACTTCATACTCGAAAGCGGGGAAACACACATCACACTCAAACCCAACGCCTGGTCGGCCAAAGGCAGCAAACAGAATGCCGATTACCTGGAGTACGTCAACTGGCGCAACGGCATCATAGACGCCCGCGTCGCCACCTGGCAGGAATACCTGAACATGGCGGCCGACTCATCGCTCACACGTGAAGATGAGGTGCGCATGGCCCGTCAAGACAGCCTGCTTAATGACTCACTGCAACGCGTCACGGTTGAGCGCATCAACCGCAAGGATGCTGTGGGCCGCATCATCCGAGATCGATACGGCAAGCAACTCGATCAAGCCCACAAAAGAATGCTGGAATAAGCTAGTGTTCAGAACAGGCGGCCACAGAGGCGCAATGACACAACGGGATAAACCAATACCTTGCGAATGATTTTGAGCAGACCGTGGTCCTCACCTTGAGCGCCCTCGTCTGTCAGCTGCTGACCACTCACACCATCATACACCTTGGGAGTGCCCCAAAACTGCACACCCAGGTCAAACTGGCAATTCAAACCGGAATTGGGAACGGCACGTCCGAAACCAAGACCGGCATAAGGGCGAATCTTTTTCACTGTCACATAGGCATTGACATTACCGTTGTCATCGGGCATGAGATCATATTTTCCCATTCGGGCGGTCACCAAGCCGTAAGATTCCGGCACAAGTGCAAAAGCACCGCGACGGGCATTGAAATCCGACACCATCATTAACGAACCTTCTTCCTGATTGCGGGCATAGAGGACTTTCTCTTTGCCAGCGAAATAGGCTCCCAGCGTGATGTGAAAACCATGGTTACCAGACGGGTACACATCAAGGAGCGCATGGCCAGTGAAGCTGTCAAATGTACCTTTCACATCGACCGTTGTCGGCATGTCTGCGACATCAATGCCATCAGGCAGAAAGTCGGGGTCGATATGATAAACATCAAACACATGGTTCAAATCCAGCTCATCGCTGTAATTAATTTTGGGCATGTAGTCGATGCCACCCCTGAGACCGATGTGGTTACCCACCATCGTTCCAAAGTCGGCGGTAAATCCCGTCGTGCCGATGCCGCCCGACAGGCTGTAATGGCTAAAGATTCCACTGTCCTGGGCATTCAATGCCATCAGGGTCATCACCATGCATGCACAAAGAAGAAGTTTTTTCATCTCGACGAAGCTGTTTTTGAGAATTAGTTTTTTCATAGTGCAAAGATAATTATTTTCCTGTTTGACAGCGACAACGTCGCCATGAAAACTAGCACAATAACTTCTTTAAAAACAGGAAACCCCTGCGACACATGGGTCACAGGGGTTTCACAATGCGTTAATCGCAAATCTTCTGAATCTCGGTCAAGAATTAGTCCTTAACGATGATTTCGCAGATAGAAACGCGGTTCCAGCTGAGCTCCTTGAACATGTCGGTCTCACCACAGCCTTGAGCCTTGATGCGGCTAGCATCAATCTTGTACTTGTTAATAAGCATGTTCTTCACAGCCTCGGCGCGGCCATTGGCCAAGCGGATGTTGTTGTCGTGCGGGCCCTCGGGAGAAGCATAACCCTTGATTTCAACGGTGGAAGTGGGGTTGTTCTTGAGGTACATGGCAACGCGCTCAACATTAGCCTGCTGGTCAGGGGTGATGTTGGTCTTGTTAACCTTGAAGTGAACGAGGATGTTCATGTAC
>JAEEGL012213822.1_pt1 | contig 13662 bp, 3 predicted proteins | sample 9134231 | NCBI WGS metagenome assembly JAEEGL01 (sample SAMN16246548, study PRJNA631951) | gut metagenome | biome: gut microbiome; feature: rumen; material: fiber-attached | host: Bos | place: Iran: Karaj | collected 2018-10
ATAATTAATAATTAAATCTTCAAGCATTTCTTTAAATTTTGGATCCTTTTCAAACTTATTAATATTATTTTGAATTAAAGTTAAATTTTCTTTTAAAACATTTAAAGCATTTTTTGTAGTTTGTAAATTCTGATTCAAACTATTTAAATTACTTTGAAAATCAGTTGCTTTTGTTACAGTTTCTAAACAAATTCTTTCTGATTCCCAACCTTCAATAATATGATTAATTTCATTAAATTTTTTTAAATTTTTATCGAATTCAAAAGCTGAAATTGGTAATTCATTTTCTTTTTCTATTTCAGTTGATAAAACTAAATATATTGGATTAATTACTCCAAAATATTGCATAGTATGAACTATTTCTTGATCTTTATCATTTGGATTTTTTGTTTTGTTTGTTGAAAAAAAACCAACAATATCTAATTTAGGAAATAATTGGTTTGCAAGATCTCTTCTTGTATCTATGTAACTAATATCTAAATTTATTTTGTCTGAGGTTTCTGATTGATTATAAAATTCAAAAGCTGAAAAAATTTCCACTTTTGTTCCAATTTTTTGTCCCATTAATGCGCCATATACTCTGTTTATTTTCCCATTTGATGTTACTTTCATTCTATTATAAAAATCTGATATTGTTAAGACTACTATAGGATGAATACCAACTATTTATTATTTGTTATATTTTTTATTTACCTGATTCTATTGTTGAAGACATATTTTTTTAGATAAATATAATTAAAATTAATCTAATTCCAATTAAATCACTTTTTCAATATTTCTCTCAAAAATAATAAAATAATTTTCAAAAAAAAAATATAAATAAAAAAATTTGTTTTTATTATCAAAAAACATATTTTAAAATATAAAAAATCATAATAAAAAAAACCTTTTTTAAATCCCTCCTTGTAATATTTCATTCATTCCTCCATCATTTTTTTCTTTTTTTCCTCTATCACCTAATCCATCAGCTTCTCTTTTCATTTCAATTAATTTACTGACATTATTAACATCCTCAACACTTTCTTCATTAATTTCTCCATTTAATTTAATAATATTAATAATTCCTTTATAATCATTATCTTTATTATAAAATTTATCAAAATGAGAATCTAAACATTTAACTAATTCTTCCCTACAATTATCATTAACTTCAATTAATTTTATAGGGAACATTTTTAATCTTTTAATTACTTGAACATAATTTCTTGGTATTCCATTATAATTTGTCCATTTATATTCTTCAGGTTTAAATTTAGGTTTATCTGGATTTTCTTCTTCTTGATTTTCATCTTCATTTTCATCTTCTTCTCCTTCTTCATTCTTTTTTTTTTTTTTAGGTTTTTCAATTACTAATTCTTCTGGTACTTCATCTTCTATTTCTTTTATATTTTCCCTAGTTATTTGAATATAACCTGTTAAATCACCTAATTCCATTAAATTTTTTATTTCATATAAAGGTAAATTGAAAGGTTCTAATGGTTTATTTAATAAATCATAATTTAAATATCCTGATAATATAATAAAATTACCTGAATTTTCTATTGTTTTCGAATTTTCATTACAATGAATTTTTATAATTTCATTGACAATTGTTTTTTCAAAATTTATTGGGTTATATTTATAATATACTAATTCATCAAAATTAGAAGGATTTTTACAATTTACTTTTAACTCTTTTTTTCCATATGTTCCTTCTAATTTTTTTGCCCATTCATCATTTTCATAAAAATGTTTATATATTAATTTAGGTACATTAATATATAAGATTCTATTTCTTGTACAATATAATTCTAAAGTTTTCTCTAATATAATATCATATTCATGTTTTAAAATAAGGAAATTTCTTCCAAATGAAGAATCAAAAATTTCTTTTGTTTTATTTTCATTTTCATCACATTTAACTTCAATTATATTAGCAGAAATTTTTTTAATTTCTTCTAATAATTTTTTTGGATTATTACAATTTTCATTAAAAGTATTTTTTTGATCTTCAGAAATTTCTTCAGTAATACCTTCTTTAATTTTATATCTATTCAATAAAGTATTTTCTTCACAAATAGTTTCATATAAATTTCTAAATCCTCCAATTGTATTAATTATTTCAATACTTTTTTCAACAGTATCAATTAAAAAAGGTTCTGGTTGATTAGGAAGGAAAAAATTATCAATTAATATTTTAGAATTTAAAGGTTCATTTTTTAAATAATTTTTTAAACCATTAATTAAATCTGGAAAAGTTATTTCAGGTTCTGCTTCTGGATTTTCAGGATCAATTTTAGTTTTTTTTACTTTTTCAATTAAATCTTTAAAATCTAATATTTTATAATTATATTTATTTATCAAGTGATTTGTTATTGTTGTTTTACCTGAAAAAGGCATTCCATAAACTATATTAATATCTCTTGTCATATCTAAACATTCTTCTATTTTATAATCATTTAAATTCTCTGGATTTAAAACATAAAATTTATTTTCTTTATAAAATTTCACTGGAATTGAATTTTGATCTTTTATTGAAGATAAAATTAAATTTTTTGTTACTTCAATATATTTATTTATTTGGCATAAATTATTTTCAAAACAACTTAATTCTTCAGTAGTTAAGGGAAATGTATTTAATACTATTCTATTACAATTTTCTCTAAATAATAAAGGACGAATTAAATTTACTTTTTCTTCTAAAGATAATTCTTCACATTTTTTTTCTGGGAAAATTATTTTTCGTTTATTTGCATTTTCAACCACTTCATTAATTAATATTTCTACAAAATTATATTTTTCTTCTTTTAATTTATTAAAAACCTCTTCTTTTATTTTAACATCATCATCATTTATATTAATGAAAGCACAATAAGGTTGAATTTGTTTCATAAATCTTTCTTTTGTTAAAATTTCATGAGAATTTACATCAATATCTTGAACAACAGTTTTTTTTCTTAAATATTCAATTAAATCTTTTTTTTTACTAAATTCAAATAATAAATTTTCTAATTTTGAAGAAGAAGTATAATTTAAATCATTTGCTTTAATTTTATTTGCTCTTTCATAACAAGATGAATCATTTGCATTTAAATAATATATTTTTTCTATATTTTTACAATTATTCAAAAAATAATTATATTGTTCTTGATTTTGAGGAAAATTTTCAATTAAAACTCTTAAATCTTTCATTTTTCTTAATTTTAAAATAAATTGAGAAATGACATAATCATTTTCATCTAATCTATTTTTTATATTTTTTTCTTTTAAAAAATCTTCAAAATCAAATATTGTAATTCCAGTTTTAGCATTTAAAAGTCTACTTAAAGTACTTTTTCCAGAATATCTTTTTCCTATAATAGTATAAATTATAGGATATAAATTTTGCTTAATTAAACAATTAACTTCAGTTGAAGTTTTGTTACAATCAATATTTCTTATTAAACTATAAGGTGAATAAAATTTAACTAATTCATTAAAATTATTATTCATATTATTATATAATCTTTCAAAATCTTCTTCACATTTTTTTTCACTTCTTTCTTTAGAAACTTCGAAATCACAATTTAACTTTAAAATCAAATTAATAGGTAAAATATGTTGTTCAAAGAATAAAGCTTGTTCTAAATTTTGAGGAAAACCTTCAACCAAAATAGTATTATTATCTTTTTCAATTATTCCTTTAACAACTAAAGAACAAATTATATTTGGAAATATTTCATTTCCTTTTTCTAGACATTCTGTCATTTGAAATCCTAAATCTGAATCTAATTTAATTTCTTCTTCTATTAATTTATTTATGTCTAAATGAGAATATTTAAAGTCGTTTGATATCTTTTTTATTTCTGTCGTTTTTCCTGAATTTGGGTGACCAATTATAAATATTAAATTTGGGTTTTTTTTCTTTAAAGTTGTTAAGTCATCTTTTGATACTGAGAGCATTTTTTATATGTTATGTTATTTATTTTTGATTGTTTTATTATGGAAGTAAGTTACATATTAAATTATATATTTTTTTTATTTTTTTTAATTTTTTATAAAAACATTAATTTATGTTTTTGAAATAATTTTAGTAACATCATTTATTTAATATTTACATTCAGATTTTTACCTTTGATTTGTTTTTTTAATAATTAATATTAAATATATAAAAGTTAAAATTCTTTCTTAACATTAAAATATAAAAATTACTAATAACAAATATAAATATTTTTGGTAATAATAATTCTATTTTTTTTATAAATTTAAATTTTAATTAATATTTTTTTTGATTGAATTTTTTTCTTTGGATTCAGATAATAAAAATGAAATATAAAAATATACTCAACTCTAAATAAATTTGTAAAAGAGATAGAAAAAAATTAAGTAAATTAATTAAGCAATTATTTTTCTCCATATAAATAATCTATATATTAATAATTTAAAATTAAAAAAATAATTTTATCTAAAAATATAATGCTCAACAAGATAAGTAAATTCCCCAAACAAAAAAAAAGTGTTTTCAAACATTCAACACAAAAATAGCAATACTAATATAAAACAAATAAACTGGAAAGACCATTAAAAATTTTTTTTCCTTAACACAAAGAGTACTCATAAATCCAACACTAGAAAAACAACTCCAGGTAACGCAAAAAGTCATAATAATAAATTTAATAATGGCTTTTTTATCTCCAATAGCCTTTAAAATAATAGCTCCAATTAAAATAGGGAAAATGCAATAACCTAATAAACAACAACTTTGACAAATTCCAATAACAGCACCAAGAAATTGTGCATTGAAAGTAATAATAATTCCTCCAATCCAAACAATAACAAAAATATATATAAAAGACTTTTCAGCTGAAATTCCTTTATTACTTGAAATTATTAAACATAATAATAAACAAAAAATTAAAGGACCCCATAAATCCCAATTTTGTAATTCCTTTTTTTTATTCACATTTGTATGTGGAATTAATACATATTCTATTTTATGAAGAATTCTAAGTAAATCTCTTGCTAATGTTGATGTTACTGGTTCATCTAAAGTATTATAATTTGAGAAACGAACTTCTTTATTTAAATGTGGATTTTGATTTAGAGAAGATGATTCTTTTAATATTTCTATTTTTTGATTTTGAGAATCATTGTTTTGAAGATTTTCTACAATTTGATTATCTCCGTTTGGGTTTTCAATTTTAGGGTTTGAAGGAGGAAGAGTTGAAGGGATGTCATCTACTAAATCTATGTGAGGCTTTTCTGAAAATTCTTCTGTCATTTTTTATAATTCAAATTTTTTTATTGATATTTTTTGATATTTTATATTATTATTTAAATCAAGATTATTAAATATAAATTTTTTTTATATTTTTTAGAAAAATCAAAATAGGTATAATTTATAATATTTAATTAAATTTTTTTCCAATCATCTTTTTTAATATTAAGTACTTGTTTTATTTCTTTTTATATTTTTTATAAAACTAATTTTTTGGAATACATTGAACTGTGATTTTATCCAGTAATTGTTTTTCTTCATCATAATCTTATATTAATCTTAAATTATCATTTTCCTTTTAATATAATAAATTTTTTAAAATAAAAATTAAATTCTACTTTTGATATGTCACATACATTTTTTTGTTAATTATTCATTTTTTACAAATTTTGAGGATAAAAAAATATCAAAATGTTAAATTACTTTAAATTCATGAAAAAAGAAAAAATTATTTCAGAAAAAAATTTTTACTTGATAAAAAATGATAAGAAGAATGAAGAGAATTTTATTTTTATGAGATAAAATATAGAATAAAAATCATAAATAAAAATTCGGTAAAAAGATTTGATTTCTCAATAATAAAATATTTCATTTTTTTATGTTGAATATTAAAAATCTGAGGAACATAAAAACCTTTAGAAATATTTTTAAGAATAATATTCTTTATACGGCAAATAAAAAAAGGAAAATAAGAATTGATAAAGAAATAGATTAATTTCAAAAAAATAGATTTATATTAAAAAATTATATTAATTATAGATTTATTTATTTTTATATATAATAATATGTCTAAATAATTATTGAAATAATATATATTTATTTAAAAAAAAATTTTTTCTAAAATAAAATAAAATTTATTTATTTTAATACAAGATAATATTTCCTTTTTTAAAATATAATAAAATAATAGAAATATATCATTATATATATATAAAATAAATATAGTCTTTAAAATTCATATATAAATAAATTAAAAAATTTGAATTAATGATAATCACAAATGTTCTTTATTAAATTTCAGATTATTATTAAACGTATTTAAATTTGAAAATGTACTTTTACTTTCTAATTTACTCATAAATTCTTCTTCTTCTTTATTTAATATATGATTTTCCCTCTGTTTTGATTTTTTCTCCAGAAGATTATGGAAATATTCTGCATAATATAAATCAGGATTATTTAAATTAATTTGATTTCTTTCAATATTTTTATTTATTGAATCAAGTAAACTTTGTTTTTTAGAAAGTGTCACTTTTTTTGTCCCATTTTTATTTTTTTTTGGCGAAAGTTTATTTTTTTCAACATCTGACTCATAATTATTTTGAATTTTTTTCAATATATGATTTAAATTTTTATTACTTTTAAAATATGAAATACTATTTTTTTTTTTATTTCCTCTTTTATGATCGATTAAATCATCACCACAACTTATACTACTTTTCATTATTTCTGAATTTAAAAATTTCCTTTTTTTTTCGTTTTTATCTTTTTCTATTTCTTCTTTTCCTTTTAAAATATCAACTATTTTTTCACGAAGTTTAGAATCCTTTGAATAATTATAATCACTTAATTCATTTATATTTTCATATTCACTATTTAAAGTAAATGATATCACTGTTGAACAAATTGAAATATTATTTTTATTATTCATTTTTTCAATATCCATTGATTTATTAAAAAAACTCTTATTCTCATTTATTAATAAATTATCATTATTTATATTAGTTTTATATCTATCATAATTTTCACAAAAAAAATAATCATCAGGATATATTTCATCATTGATTTCTTCAGGTTTAAATGGAGTTAAATAATATTTAGAATTTTCATTTAAGTCTTTTGTCTGAGCTGAACGATGAAAAGAACTATTATTTTTATAACTATCATTAGATTCATTACTAACTTCTTCATTAATAACATCATTTTCCCAATTAGAAGTTTCATATGAATTTTCTATAAAATCCTTAGAAGATTTAGGTAATTTTTGATTATTTTCATAATCCTCTAATTCATTTATTGTATTTAATGTAATTTTAGTATTTTTTTTTTTCATCTTCCAAGAATTTCTTGAAAAATTAGATTCAGTTTTTGAAGAAAATGAACTTCCACTTTCACTTGATTCATACAAAAATGAGGATTGTAAAGTATCTTCTTCATTTATGTTTAATACATTTATATATTTTAATTGAGAATCATGAAAAATTTTTAAAACTTTATTCATTAATTTTTTAATTTGCTCATAATTATAAAGAGACTTTTTATTGATTTGTTTCCATATTAAAGGATAACTTGTTGAAATCTCAACAGCTGCAGTTTTATGTAAATAAAATAATTCTGCTTTTTTAGTTTTTGTTCTTAATGTTAAAGGAGATTGTAAATTAAGAAACATTAATATGTCACCAAAATGTTCGTTTTTTCTTATTTCCAATAATTTGAAAACTTGAATTTCTTCATCATCTTTTTTATTATTTTCTTCAGTTTTATTTAATAATTGTTTTTTATAAGAAAATGTCTGATTTATACTCACTTTTTTATTATTTGTTTTTGTTTCTTTATTTGGTTTTAAAATTAATGGAAGTTCTAAAGATAATTTTCCTTTTTTGACAAATATCATATCTTCTACTAATTCTCCATAGTTTATTAATATATCATTTCTAATTGCTAAAATAGGAATGAAATTTAATACAACTTTAACTATGAAATCTACATTATCAAAATTTTTAAAGAAAACAAAATTATTGATAATTGGTTTATACATTTCACAAACTAAAATATTACTTAAACCAATTGGTAACGAATCAAATATAATCTTTTTATCTAATTTTTCATTATCTTGTTTATATTTTAAATACCTACTAATTTTTTCATATAAATGATCAGGTAATTGAGGGTAAGACATTTTAATATCTTCTAAAATTTTGCATTTTTTTTCGTAATCCTCGTTTTTTTCATTGATAACTTGAATATAATTACTAATAGAAGAAACAACCCATGAATAAGCAATAATTCCAAAAATTTCCATGAATAAACCAAATATTTTTTCCTTGTAATTTACACATAATAAGTCTCCATACCCAACAGTTGTTAATGTTGTGATAGAATAATAAATTGAAATTAAATATAATTTAGGATATGAATAATCTTCAAATCCATAATTAATTATCCAATTCGGATAATCAATTCTTCCTATAAATATGAATAAATTTGCAACTATATGAATAGAAATTAGAAATACAAATAAATTTATATATAATTTAAAAAAATTAAGATAATGAGTTGTTTCATTTAAACGATTAATAATTTTTTCAAGAAATTTATTATTCTGACTTAAAACTTTAATAATTTTTATTAGTCTAAAACAAATAAATATATAATAGAAATTATGATAATATAAAGAAGTATTATAGAATTCCTTATTTTTACATTTCCTATCAAAAAGTGAAAATAAAGTTTTTATTGGGATAGCTTGAATTAAATCCCAAAAAAACCAATTTTTTAAATATTTTTTAGTAATATTACTTAAATTAGTATCTAAAACTTCTTCAAAATTATAAAATGCAATAAAAAAAGAAAAAATTAAATCAAGAATATATACAATATCTACAACTAATTCAATAATTACATCCCAGTTGAAAAAACTTTGTATACAATAAATTTTATTATAACCTAAAAAAAAAGGTATATAAATAATATTAAAAAGTGAGCAAAATAAAATAAAAAAATCTAAAATAATAAGATAAATTGAATTTGGATCAATATAAAAAAGATTAATTTGTTCATCAATATTTTCTTCGTCGTCTAATGAATCATAAACATAACCTTTTTTTTGTAAATTTCTATATCGTTGTTCTATAAGCTTATTATTGATTTCTTCTTCTTGAATTTGATTAATTTCTTGAATAGTGATCTGATTATTAAGATGATCTAAAAAAAAAGATTTTTTACTATCTATATTCTTAATGGATAATGTTTCTCCAATAAAACTTTCTTTCATTTCTTTTTTTATTTCATTTAATAAAATGATACTTTTATTTGAAATTCCTGTTTTCTTATATAAAAATTCGTTTTCATTGAAATTATGCTCATAATGAGGAGTAGCTTTTTTATAATGATGAATATGAGTTTTTGAATTTTTAATTATACCTTTTGATTTGTTAGATTTTCGAGAAGGAATAGAATGAATTGAATGAATTGAATGAATTGAATGGATTGATTGAATTGAATTTAATTTTTCATATTTTAAAGGAGTAAGAGACTTTGCTTGTTTATTAAATGTTTTTAATATTTTTTTTCCACCATTACTATTTATTTGAATAGATTGAGGATTAATTTTTGCTTTTTTAGCTTTACTTCTTTTTTTTTTGAAAGATAATTTTAAATTAATATTATTATCTTCATTTATGTCATCTTTAAAAGATACTTCATTTTTTTTATCTGGTATAACTTCTAAATCATTATCATTGTTTTTTTCATCAAAATTAAATTCATGTGTTTTTTTTCTTATGAATTCAGTAACATTGTCATTAGAAAATTTAAATTTATAATGTTTTATGTTTTGATGTGATTTTTTTTTGTTTAAAGATAAATTTAAACGTTGATTAATTTTATTTATATTTTTATTTTCATTAATTTGTTCTAAATTTGAATTACTATAATAAGCATTATTATTATCATTATTAACTAAAAAAAGTTTTAGTTTTTGATGAGTTTTCTTCTGATTTGAAGAAATAGATGAAATAGAATTTAACCTTTGAAAACCCAATATATTATTATCATCATTTATTTTATTAATTATATAACGATTTATATTTTGATGAGATTTTTTTTTATCTAATAAACTTAAGGGGATTTTATTTATTATTTCTTTTTTATTATAAGCATCAGATAATCTTTTAACCTTTAAATTATTAATTGGAGAATTTTTGTTTTCATCATTATTTAAATTCAATTGATGGCGTTTAATGTTTTTACAAGATTTTTTATGATTGAAAGACTTAATAAACATTTTATCTGATAATTCATTTTTATGATTCATTTCTGAAAATCTTCTTCTTTTACCAAAATTTAAATGATTTGAATTTTCATTTTTTTTGGGATTATTAAAATAGCGCAAGTACATAGAACTATTTACATCTCTTTTTTTCAAATCAAACTGTTCTAAAGAAATTAATGGTTCCTTTTTAATATTATCATCATCATCATAATTATTTTTCATTTCCTTTTTTAATTCATTTACATAATCTTTTACTAAATTCGCTGTATGAGATAATTCATTTTTTTCATTGTCTTTTTTTCTTATTAATTCTATTATTTCTTGGTCTAATTCATTTGATGGTATTGATTTTTTTTTGTTTTTTTCTCTAATTACATTATTATGATTTATTTGCATCATCCCTTCATAAGGTCTTGTTTTCATTTAAATTATTTATATTTTTATATCATTAATCCATAAAATAAATATACTTTTTATTATTATTAAATAATTAATTTTCAATAAATAATATTTCTTTTTTTCGTGTTAACAGAAAAAAAATCAAAAATAGATATTTTTAATAAGCATTATATTTTTTTATTGATTTATCATTAGATTTAGAAATTATATTTCCTCATGGAAAAAATTATTATGACATTAAATTGAATTATAATTTTTAATTTATTCTAATTTTGAAGCTTCCATTAAGAATAAATATATATTTTCATATTTTTTAATAAATCATTTTAATTAAAATTATTAAAAGATTCATTCATCCAACACCATCTTTCTTTCTTTCCTATTAATTTTTCATATAATATTTTCTTCGAATTCAGTTTAAAATTTAAGTCACAAAATATGTGATTTTGTATCTAAATTATCTTTTTTCTATATAAAACTACAAAACCTGAAAACTATAATATATTTTTGTGTTTATTAAAATAATATTTTAAATAAATTTTGATTTTAATTCACTCATAATATTTTTAAATTTCAAGAATAAAATCTTCATTTATTTTTAAATTTAAATTTTAGTTATTTATCAGTTTTAGTTCCTAAAATAAGCCATCTTAAAGACTTTAATTTTAATGCATTTTATAGAAATAAGTGTATAATTGTTTTACTTCTTTGAGTTTAAAAAATCCATTCTTCACCAATTTTATATTTTCATATTTTTCATTTTTTATTTTTTAGTTTTAGATATAATTTAATGTTCATTTTTTTATTATAAGAATAAATTATATATTTTTTGTTTTAAAATTTAAATTAATAAAATTCTCTTAATTCTTCTTTTCTCCATTTTTCATAAGTAATAATTCTTTTCTGATTATTTTATTCTTTATTAATTAAATTTTGATTTTATATTTATTTATATTCTATAAAATTATTTAATTTTATATGGTTATTCTTATTTTCATTTATTCATTTAAATAATCTTCTACTTAGTAAAACTTTGATTATCTTTATTAGTCTATTTTATTATCATTTCAAATTTTAATAATTTTATTTTATTTTTATTTAAAAAATTTTCCATATTATTATTCTTAAGATTAAATAAGAATTTGATTGTTTGAATAATATTATTTTTTATTTGATAAATATATTTATTATTCAATTATTTTTCTAAAATAATGATAATAATCTTTTTCTTCTAAAAACTAAGGAACAAATAAATAAAAAATGAATTTAAAATTCATATAAAAAAAAATAAGAAAATTTTAATACAATGTCAGAAAAAATAAAAATATACAAGTTTCAAAAATAATCAATACATTCAATATTATTAATAGTTTTAATAAAAATTTGTTTATAAATAATCCTTTATAATATTTTTACCATTTGTTTATATAAATAATCTTTGAAATATTTGAAAATATCTGGTTAGCTTTAAGAACAATTATTATCTAGTTATTGGTATATTTCTATATATTTCTTTGATCATTTGTTAGATTGTTTTATTATTAAGTCCTTTTTATAAATAAAAATTTTTTATCAATTTTAATATATTAAACAGTAATAATTATTGGATATTATATCATCTTTTTTTATTATGGGGTTCTGTTTCCTGTTTTTAATCTACTGTTTTTTTTATTTTTTTGAAGATTAAGATTGATTTTAAAATTTCTAAATCAATAAGATAAAAATTGAAGTTCAATTCAAAATAAAAATTGTTACAGTAAAGAACAATATTGATAATTAATTTAACATTATAATAAATTATAACTTAATTTAAATTTTATGAATCACTAAATTATTTTTTTTTTATTATAATGTTTTGGAATCAAAAAAGTTTATTTGATTTTCATGCAATCTTCAAAAAATAATTTTTATTTTTTATATAATATTATTTTATAAAACTTCTCTAATTGATTTAAAATATTAAAATAATTTTATTAATTTTAAAAATAAGATTCTAATTTTTTTGAAAAAAAAACTAAAAAATGAATAAAGTCTCATTTTAATTGAATTAATTTTTAAAACTGAAAATGTTCTAATATTGAATTTAATTACAAATAGAATGAAGATTCATTTTTAAAAATGATTATTATAAAATTTCAAAAATTAAAATATTATATATCAATATTTTTATTTTTAAATCGTAAAAAATGTAAAAAATAATGTCAAAAATTTCTGCGTTTAATTTTTTCTTCAATAAAATTGATTTATATGGTCTTTCATTTCCCCTACGTTATAATGCTCATCATAAATTTAATACTTTATGTGGAAAAACCTTAAGTATATTAACAATATTATGTACAACAATTGTAGTTATATTATTTTTAATTCAAAATTTTTCAAGAAATAATATGACTATAATACATAACTCAGAACAATTATATGAAAAAAAACTATTAAATTTTTCAAGAATTCCCTTTTTAATTGGATTTATAAATTATGGTGGAAGACCAGTATTGATAGATCCAAAATATGTATCAATTACATTAGATAAAAATGATCATTATCCTGAAATTAGTAAAGAAGGAATAATGCTTTTAAGAAGGGAATCTACACCTATTCAATTAGAATATTGTGATTTAAATAAACATTTTAATAATGATTCAGATATTATACAAATGATTAAAAATTTTGAATATCAAAATTATTTATGTGTTGTTCCAGGTCAAAACTTAAGTATTGCTGGAAGATTTGGTGATTCAATTCATGGTTATGATATGTTAGAAATTCATTTAATTAAATGTGATAATAAAACTAATAATAATAATTGTGTTAGTACTGATGAATTAAATAGATTTTATACTAATTCTTATATGTCTATTTTATATTTAAATGAAGCTTTAGAACATCATGATAAATTCAATCCTATAAGAAAAAGTTTTAGAAGTGAAGTTTTTACTGTTGTATCTAATTCAGTTAAAAGATATTATTATTATTTTGCTCCTGCTGAATATATAAGTAATAATGGATATTTTTTTAATGTTTTTCAAAAATATGA
>JAEEGL012447584.1_pt1 | contig 13662 bp, 10 predicted proteins | sample 9134231 | NCBI WGS metagenome assembly JAEEGL01 (sample SAMN16246548, study PRJNA631951) | gut metagenome | biome: gut microbiome; feature: rumen; material: fiber-attached | host: Bos | place: Iran: Karaj | collected 2018-10
AGGACCTGCTCCGGGAAGAAGCACCGCTGCTTCTGATGCTGGAAGCCATTCAGGATCCCGGCAATCTGGGGACCATGGTCCGGACCGCCGAGGCGGCCGGCGCCGCGGGTATTATTCTGAGCCGGGAGTGTGCGGATCTGTACGCAGCCAAAACGGTGCGGGCGACGATGAGCGCGATTTTCCGCATGCCGATCCTGACGGACGCGGACCTGCGGGAGGAAATCCGCGCACTGCAGGAGAATCGTGTGCGGATCTATGCCGCCTGCCTGGATGATCGTGCGCGCCCCTATGACCGGTTCGATTACACAAAAGGCACCGGGTACGGCAGTGCCTTTCTTGTGGGAAACGAAGGAAACGGTCTTCGGGAAGAGACGATCCGGCTCTCGGACGAAACAGTTTACCTGCCCATGGCAGGGCAGATCGAATCATTAAATGCTGCAGTGGCCGCATCGATTCTTCTGTATGAAGCGGCGAGGCAGAGAGGTTTTTCAGGAAGGGAGTGATCAGTATGAAACTGGGTGTCATCGGACTGGGCAATATGGCTACAGCCCTGATCAGCGGAATCGTCAAAAAGGGACTGGTGTCTCCGGAGGACATCATCGGCAGTGCCGTGCATGAAGAATCCCGCGCCCGGGCTGCGGAGCGCTTCGGTATCCGCACGACGGCCTCCAACAGGGAAGTCGCCGCAGAGTCGGAAGTGATTGTGCTTGCGGTCAAGCCGATTTCGCTTCCCGTCGTGCTGGAGGAGATTCTGGACGAAGTGGATGAGAACAAGCTGCTGATCAGTGTGGCTGCCGGCAGGACGACCAAGTGGTTCAGCGACTATTTCCCGCATCCGGTCAAAATCATCCGGTGCATGCCGAATACACCGGCCCTTGTACAGGAGGGCTGCACCGCAGTGTGCAAAAACAAGAATGTCACACAGGAAGAACTGCAGGAAGCACTGGTGCTTCTGGAGAGCTGCGGCATGACGGAGGTGGTGTCCGAAAATCTGATGGACGTGGTCGTGGGCGTCAGCGGCTCCTCGCCGGCGTATGTGTTCATGTTTATCGAAGCCATGGCGGATGCGGCTGTCAAGGGCGGCATGCCCCGGAAGCAGGCGTACCGCTTCGCGGCACAGTCCGTTCTGGGCAGCGCAAAGCTTCTGCTGGAGACCGGGCGCCATCCGGGCGAGCTTAAGGATATGGTCTGCTCGCCGGGCGGAACCACGATCGAGGCCGTTGAAGTCCTTGAAAAAGCGGGCTTCCGCGCGGCAGTGATGGAGGCGGTTGACTCCTGCATCGAGAAATCCAGAAACTTATAACAGATTGATTTTGGGAAACATAAGCAGAAAACATAAAGGGGGGACAGCATGAGACAACGCATTTTATGGAATCACAAGTGGGCATTTACCAAGATGGCGGACAGTGCGCCGGTGACGCTTCCCGGGAAGTGGGACTTCGTCAATATCCCGCACACGTGGAACGGCATTGACGGACAGGACGGCGGGAGCGATTATTACCGCGGTACCTGCTGGTATGCGAAAGGCCTTTCCCGGAAGGATCTGCCGGAGGCGGACCGCTATTATCTGGAGTTTGAGGGAACAGCCGCAACAGCTGTACTTTATGTCAACGGCGAAAAGATCGCGGCTCACGAGGGCGGCTATTCGACCTGGCGGGCGGATATCACAGACTATCTGAAGGAAGAGAATGTCATCGCGGTCGCCGTGGATAATTCCCCCAGCGACTGCGTCTATCCCCAGCAGGCAGACTTTACGTTCTACGGCGGCATCTACCGGAACGTGTCGATCATCGCCGTATCCGCGTCGCATTTTGACCTGGATTATCTGGGCGGCAGCGGCGCACAGATCACGCCTGTTCCCGAAGAGGACGGCAGCGCATCGGTCCGGGTGCAGACGTGGATCCGGGAACCGGCGGGGCAGCTGCGTATTATAATTGAGGATGCGGAGGGAAACATTGCCGCAGAGAAAACCGTGGCGGCGGCCGGGGAGATCTGCGAGGAGATAAGGCTTGAGAAGGCACATCTGTGGGACGGCATTGACGATCCTTATCTTTATACGGCAAAACTGCAGCTGCTTCCTGATGTGGATGAAATTTCCGTGCGTTTCGGTGTGCGCAGTTACCGGATCGATCCGGAGAAGGGCTTCTTCTTAAACGGCCGCTCTTATCCGCTGCACGGCGTCGCAAGACACCAGGACCGCTGGGAGAAGGGCAATGCCCTGAGCGAGGAGGATCAGATTGAAGATATGGATCTGATCTGTGAGATGGGCGCCAATACGATTCGTCTCGCCCATTATCAGCATAATCAGTTCTTCTATGACCTGTGTGATGAGCGGGGCATGATTGTCTGGGCCGAGATCCCGTATATTTCGCAGCATATGCCGGGCGGCCGGGAAAATACGATCAGTCAGCTGAAGGAGCTGATCACGCAGAATTACAACCATCCTTCCATTGTCGTCTGGGGTCTTTCCAATGAGATCACGATGGGCGGTATCACAGAGGACCTGATGGAGAATCACCGGATTCTGAATGACCTGGCTCACAAAATGGATCCGACCAGGCCGACGGTCATGGCCTATATCGGCAGCTGCGATTCAAAAGAAGACATTGTCTATCTGCCGGATGTGATCTCCTACAACCTGTATCTGGGCTGGTATGAAGGTGTCACAGAGGAGACCGGACCGATTCTGGATCAGATTCACAAGGATCATCCCGATCAGGCACTTGGACTCTCCGAGTACGGTGCCGACTGCCTGGACTGGCACACCGGGAATCCGAGAAAAGGTGACTACACCGAGGAATATCAGGCGCTGTATCACGAGAAAATGATCCGCCAGCTTCAGGAGCGCCCGTATCTGTGGGCGACCCATGTCTGGAACATGTTCAATTTCGGCGCGGACCAGCGCGAAGAGGGCGGCGGAAAGGGACAGAACACCAAAGGCCTCGTGTCCATCGACCGCAAGTATAAGAAGGATTCGTTCTACGCATACAAGGCCTGGCTCTCGAAGGATCCCTTCGTCCACATCGGCGGAAAGCGCTATGTGGACCGCATCGGCGAAAAGACGCTGGTGAAGGTCTATTCCAACCAGCCGGCCGTGGAGCTGTTTGTCAACGGCAGGAGCGTGGGCGTCAATGACACGGATAACCTGTTCTTCAGCTTTGAAATTCCGAACGAGGGCGTCAGTGAACTGAAGGCTGTGGCGGGCAGCTGCGTGGATACCGCGTGCATCCGTCACGTGGAGAAGGAGAATCCGGCCTATATCATGAAGGATCCCGGCATTATCCTGAACTGGTTTGACATTACAGCCGATGATGTGCACTTCAGCCTGAATGATACCATCAAGGATATTTTCACTTCCCCGGAGGCAAAAGACGCGGTCTACGAGCTGCTGGCCTCCGCGCTGCCGGACAGGAATGACCCGAACCCGGGCGGCATGTTCAATCTTCTGAGGACACTGACGGTTCTGCGTCTGGCCAATGCACAGGCTTCCGGCAGGTTCGGTAAGAAAATGATTCTGAAAAAAGAAGATCTGCTGGCACTGAATGAGAAGCTGAACAAAATCCGGAAACCGGATGCGGAATAAGAATGTGAAATAAGAAAGAACATGGGAACAACATTTTATTTTGATTTTGAACCGGCTCTGATGATCTGGCTTCAGAGCCACATGGGGACAGCGGCGCAGGCCGCTGCCTCCTTTTTCACGGTACTCGGCAATGAGACGTTCATGATTGCCGTGCTGGGATTTCTTTACTGGTGTTACGACAAGGAGTTCGGGAAGAAGGTGGGCACGGCGCTCCTTGCGGGGCTGGTGTTCAACGCGCTTGTCAAGTGCCTGGTCATGCGGCGCAGACCTTACATGGACCACCCGGAGATTAAATGCCTGAAGAAAGTCACATCCGGCGCGGACCTGAATGACATCAAGGAGCAGGGCTTCTCCTTCCCGAGTATGCACTCCACCAATTCCGCCGTCCTTTACGGCATGCTGCCGGAGGGCTTTGCTAAAACCAGGGCTGCCGGCGTGCTGCGTGTCCTGGCGGTTCTGCTGCCGTTTCTCATCGGCCTCTCCCGCGTTCTGGTGGGCGTTCACTATCCGACAGACGTGCTGTGCGGCTGGCTGGTCGGAATCGGTATCCTTCTGATTACGCGGAAGCTTGGCGGCAGAATCCGCGGAAGATGGAAGCTGCGGCTTGGGCTGTTTCTGGTCTCCTGTGTCGGCATTCTGTTCTGTCGGACCGGCGATTATTATACGAGCCTTGGTATCATGGGCGGGATGTTTCTCGGCTTTGAGCTGGAGGAGCGGAAGGTGCACTTCAAAGAGACGCGCAGCCTTCTTCAGGGGACTCTGCGCATCGCCGGCGGCATCGGTCTTTACTTCGTGCTGAACATGGTTTTCAAGCTTCCCTTCCCGAAGGAGTTCCTGGCCTCCGACGCCCTCCCGGCGCTGCTGGTCCGGACCGTCAGATACCTGATCGTAACCTTCCTGATTATCGGTATCTATCCCATGCTTTTTGTGAAGCTGGCCCCGAAATTTGACAAAAATATTACATAGTGATAAGATTACCTCCGTTCGAAAGTAATAATTTCGAAACAATTAAGAAATGTTTTGTAAAAAACGGAGGTAAGAGTACATGAAACGGAGAATTCAGAGGATGGCTGCCGCAGCAGTAATGATGCTGGCAGTGGTTCTCATCCCTGAATGCGGCGTCAGTGTATTTGCCGAAGAAACAGCAGAAAACATGAACGCACAGGAGCTCGCGGTGAATTCCGCACAGCTCGCGCAGGACGCGCAGGCGGCGGCCAATGAGTTCGCCGTACAGGCGCAGGCAGCACAGCAGGAGCTGGAGGCTGCCAGAAACGAAGCTGCAATGCTGACAAGCGCAGCAGCAACACAGGAAGAAATTGAAGCGGCGGCAGCTTCTGCCGTGCGCTACCTGGAGGCGAAGGCCGCGGCAGAGGAACTGACCGTGAAGGCTGAGGTCGCACAGGACAATGCGGAGCACGCGAAGAATGTCGCACAGATCCATGCAGAGGATGCCGCGAAGGCGCTTCCGGTCAGTGTGGATGCCAGTTTGGCAGTCCCGGCTCTGCCGGAGCTTCCCACCATGCTTGCACAGCCTGTGCAGCCGGAGGTCCTCCCTGTTCAGGCATCTTTCTTCCCTTACGTCGCAACACCTGAGGAAATCCGCATGCTGGCTTCCCTGATTTACTGTGAAGCGGGCAATCAGCCTTATGAGGGCAAGGTTGCAGTGGCCAGCGTTGTTCTGAACCGGATGCGCAGCAGCAAGTATTCCAATGACATGCGCTCCGTCATTTACCAGAGATGGCAGTTCACACCGGCGACAACGGGATGGCTCGACAGTGTCATCGCGTCCGGAAAGGCCGACGAAGAATGCTATCGCGCGGCGCAGGATGCGCTCGCAGGCGTACAGCCGGTCGGCGACGCCGTTCACTTTATGAGAAAAGAGCTCCACGGAGGCCTCCGCATTGCGGATCACTGCTTCTGGGGAAATATCTGAGAAGATAGATAAGTAACATTTCTGCTGAATTTTCATTGACAAAAAGACGCAATAACATCAGGAAAAAACAGGGCTGCCGCAAGGCAGCCTTTTGTTGTTTCCCGCCCTCTGCTAAAATAACAGTCAGGAGCAGGCCGGACAGACAGCCGGACCGACACGGAAGAAAGCGTTATAGATCACAGACAGCAGGGGGGTATCATGAAAAGGACAAAACTGACAGACGGATGGAAGGTTTACAGGGACAAGGACGCATTTTCGCTGGTCTACACGCTGCCGGCGGACGCCATTGAGACACAGATCCCCTATGATGCCATGTGGCATGAGCCGCAGCAGAGGGATGCCGTGAGTGCCGGCCGCACCAGCTATCTGGACGGCGGTGTCTATCACTATTACCGGGAAATGGATTTTCCGGAAAGCATGCGCGGCGAGAAGATTGTTCTGCGCATGGAGGGCGTTTTCTCCAAGTCTTATGTCTATCTCACCGGATCTCTGGCGGGACAGGGAGATTTTGGCTATGTGCGCTATGACTGTGATCTCACCGATTTCATCCGGTTCGGAGAAAAGAACGTCCTGCTGGTCGTCGCCAAGACGCCCGCGCTTTCGAGCAGATGGTACAGCGGCGGCGGAATCGTCCGGGACGTTTACCTGATGGAGGCGCGGGACGCCTGCATCGTGCCGGACAGCTTTTTCCTGAAGCTGGCGGACAGTGCGCCGGAGGGCGCAGACCTGCAGGTCAGTGCTTCCGTCCGCAGCCTGAGCAGTGCCGCACAGGATCTGAAGATCGTGCTGGAGCTGGAACAGGCCGGAGAAAAGGTCTTCACCCGGTCCTTCCGCATGCGGCTGGGCGCCGGAAAAGAGCAGCTCTTAACTCATCGTGTCTATGTCCCGGGTCTGAAGAAGTGGAGCGCGGAGGAGCCGGATCTGTATCAGTGCCGCCTGATTCTGACCGGAGAAGAGAACGGACAGGAAGTGCCGGTGGATGAGGATACATACGAGACGGGCTTCTGTGATCTGTCCTGGGACGCCGCAAGAGGCCTGACCGTCAATGGGAAGACCGTCAAGCTGCGGGGCGGCTGCGTGCACCATGACCAGGGTATGCTGGGCGGCACTGCCTTCTATGACTATGAGTATCGACGTGTAAAGAAGATGAAGGAAGCGGGCTTCAACGCGATCCGCTCTGCCCACAATCACGCATCGCCGGCCCTTCTGTCCGCCTGCGACCGCCTGGGCGTCTATGTGCTCGACGAGGTCTGCGATATGTGGACCAAGATGAAGGGGTACGAGGACTTTACACAGTATTTCGGCAAAAGCTGGCAGGACACCGTGGATGCGATGGTTCTGGACGACCGGCGTCACCCCAGCGTGGTCGGTTATTCCACCGGCAATGAGATCTCGGATATCTGCGCGGACAAGGGTATCGAAATGAGCCACGCGCTTTATCATCGCTTTAAGGAGCTGGACGGGACCCGTTTTGTCACGAACGGCATCAACGGTGCCTTTGCCGCGGGAGACGGACTCCTGGAGATCGCGGTGGATCTGACCGGCCGCGATCCCGCGGATTTCATGGACGGCGACGTCAACAAATTCATGGGCCTGATGGCGACGAAAATGGCGGAGATCACGCGCCATCCTGTCATTACCGGGATTCTCGACAAGCTGGATTCCTCCATGGACATCATGGGCTACAACTATATGACCGCCCGCTATGCATCGGATGCGCAGACGGATCCGGACCGCCTGATGCTGGGGACGGAGACTTATCCCAGACAGATCGCGGAGAACTGGCGTCTGATCACCGCCATCCCGCAGTGTGTCGGCGACTTTACCTGGACGGGCTGGGATTATCTGGGCGAGCTCGGCGAGACGCCGGAGGCCTATCCGCAGTGGAACAACACCAGCGGAGATCTGGACAGTCTCGGAAACCGCCGGCCCGTGTCCTATTACCGGGAGATCGTGTTCGGCCTGCGGACAGCGCCCTATGTGTGTGTGCGGTCGGCAGAAGCCTTCGGTACGCCGCGCTTCTTCGGACCCTGGAAATTTACGGATGCGGAAGAAAGCTGGAATTTTGACGCAGCCGCGTTCGGAGAAAACAATCCGGATCATCTTACGCAGGTCGAAGTCTACGCCCGGGGCAGCGAAGCGGAGCTGTTCCTCAACGGCAGGTCCCTCGGCAGAAAGCCCTGCGGAGACGGCGCGGATTATTTTGCCGTCTTTGAGGTGCCTTATGAGCCGGGCGTGCTGTGTGCCGTGGACTGCGAAAGCGGTGAGCAGTATACACTGCAGACCGTCGGTGCACCCGGCAGCCTTGTGCTGAACGTGGAAAAGGATCTGCCGGCCGCACAGAGCGAAGGCCTTGTCTTTGTCGAAATCGGCCTGCGGGACGGGGATGGCCGGAAAGTGCCGGGCAGCGGACAGACACTGACGATCGAGTGCGAAGGTGCACAGCTCTGCGCCTTCGGCAGTCTCGGACAGGATCACCGCGCCGGCTTCACCATGCCCGAAATCCGTTTCACCGGAGACACGGCGCTGGCCATTCTGAAGAAAACCGCGCCGGAGGCAGAGGCCTGTGTGCGCGTATCCTGCCCGGAAGCAGGACTTTCTGCGGAAAGTAAATTGTGATAGAGTAGACCTTGTCTTTTTTGATTTATTTATCCGCACGAAGCCGCGCGGCGCGAGGCCGGACAGGGCGAAAGGAGAACGAAAATGGCTGTGAATCTGAAGGGAAGAGACTTTTTGAAGCTGCTGGACTTTTCGGAGGAGGAAATTCTGTACCTCGTGGACTTGGCTGCCGATCTGAAGGCGAAGAAGAAAGCGGGGATCCTGACCGATCAGCTTCGCGGGAAAAATGTCGCGCTGATCTTTGAAAAAACCAGTACCAGAACGCGCTGCTCCTTTGAAGTGGCCGCGCATGACCTGGGCATGGGCTCGACCTATCTGGATCCGTCCGGCTCGCAGATCGGCAAAAAAGAGAGCATCGCGGACACAGCCAGAGTTCTCTCGGGCATGTTTGACGGCATCGAGTATCGCGGCTACGGACAGGAAATTGTGGAAGAGCTGGCAAAATATGCCTCTGTTCCGGTCTGGAACGGCCTGACCAATGAGTTTCATCCCACCCAGATGCTGGCGGATCTTCTGACCATCCGGGAGTGCTTCGGCAGAATCCGCGGGATCCGGCTGGCGTATTTCGGCGACGCGCGCTACAACACAGCGGATTCACTGATGGTTGTCGGCGCGAAGACCGGCATGCACATCGTACTGGCTTCCGATCAGAAGTATTTTCCGGATCCGGCCCTGGTGGAGGAGTGCAGAAAGCTCGCCGCAGAGAGCGGCGGGAGCATCACGCTGACGGAGGATGCCCGGGAGGCGGCGAAGGGCGCGGACGTTCTGTACACAGATGTATGGGTCTCCATGGGCGAGCCTGCCGAAATCTGGGAAGAGCGGATCCGGGATCTGTCCCGCTATGCGGTCACAAAGGAGCTGATGGATCTGGCAGGAGAGAAGGCGGTCTTCATGCACTGCCTGCCCGCGTTTCACGATCTGGGTACCAGCGTCGGACGGGAGGTCTATGAGAAGTTCGGCTTAAAGGAGCTGGAGGTGACGGACGAAGTGTTCGAGTCCGCGCAGTCCGTCGTCTTTCAGGAGGCGGAAAACCGGATGCACACCATTAAGGCAGTCATGGCCGCGACACTGGGTTACGAAGCATGCTGAAGGATGAAATTTTAAATGCGCTGCGGGAGGCCGGCGGAGAGTATGTCTCCGGGCAGCAGCTCTGCAGGCGCTTCAGCGTTTCCCGCACCGCCGTCTGGAAGGCGATCGGCCGGCTCAGGGAAGAGGGATACGCCATTGAGGCCGTGACCAACCGGGGATACCGGCTCGGGGAAACGGACGAAGAGGAGCCGGATCTGTTCAATGCACAGGAAATCGAGCGGTTTCTGCACACCCGATGGGCGGGGCATCCGCTGTTTTTCCGGAAGCAGACCGGCTCTACAAACGATGATATTCTCCGGATGTCCGATGAGGGCGCCGCGCAGGGGACCCTCGAGGCCGCAGCCGCGCAGACAGCCGGAAAGGGACGCCGCGGACGCACGTGGATTTCCGTGCCGGACTGCAACATCTACATGAGTATTCTGCTCCGGCCCTCGCTGCGGGCGGACAAGGCGCCCATGAGCACACTGGTCATGGCGCTCTCCGCGTGTCAGGCCGTGACAGACCTGTTCCCGGAAATCAGTGTGCCCCGCACAGAAGGCGGAGACCTCTGCGCCGGGATCAAATGGCCCAACGATCTGGTGATCGGCCGAGAGGGAGAATACCGCAAGTTTACCGGAATTCTGACCGAAATGCGGCTGGAGGAGACACAGATCCGGGACGTGGTGGTCGGCATCGGCATCAATGTCAATGAGACGGAATTCTCCGATGAAATCAGGCAGAGTGCGACGTCCTTAAAGCTTGCGCTCGGAAAGGGTGTAAACCGCGCACAGCTCACGGCGCGGATCTGGGAGCGCTTTGAAGAAAACTATGAGATCTTTGAGGCCGCCGGGAGTCTTCTGCCGCTGAAGGCCGCCTATGAGGCACTGCTGGTCAACATCGGCCGGCGGGTGCGCGTGCTGGATCCGCAGTCACCTTTCGAAGGAACGGCCGAAGGCATCACCGGAACCGGTGAGCTGATTGTGAGAACAGATGAGGGAGAGATCCGCTGCGTCGGCGCCGGAGAGGTCTCCGTGCGCGGCGTGAACGGATATGTGTAGGACATGAGAAATCATCAGATTTCTCATGTCCGTACTGGTCCAACTCCGTCAGGAGTTGTCCTGCGGAGCAGGATTATGACACGTCTCCGAGACGTGTCATAAGGCATATAGGAACCGGGGAACGGAAGAAATGATGACGGAACAGGATTACAGAATCGTGCTGTGCGGTGCCAGCGCGTATGACAAAAAATATTATTTCAACAACAAGTTCGACAGGCTGCCTGAGAATGTGAAGGAGGAGCTTCAGATTCTCTGCGTGCTGTTTACGGAAGAGGTGGGCGGTATTTTCACGGTGGGCTTTACACCGACCGGCGAGCTGCTGCTCGACACCACCGCCGAGGAAGGCGATCTGCTCTATGACGAGATCGGATCCGGTCTGATGCTGAAGAAGATCCGCACAGACAAGCAGGAGCTCTTCAAAGCCCTTGAAATCTATTTCCGCGTGACCTTCCTGCACGAGGACGCCGCGGCGCTGCTGCAGGAGGAGGACGAATGACCGATTATGCGGGCACCTTCTCCATCGGCAGTGTGCAGCTGCCGGGCCGTGTGATCCTGGGCCCCATGGCCGGCGTCTCGGATCTGCCCTTTCGCCTGCTGTGTCACGAGCAGGGAGCGGCGCTGGTCTGCATGGAAATGGTCAGTGCCAAAGCCATCTGCTACCACAACCGGGGCACGGAGGAACTGATGCAGACGATCCCGGAGGAGGGAAAGGTCAGTCTGCAGCTGTTTTCCCACGAACCGGAGTTCCTTGCGCAGGCCCTGGATATGATCGCCGACAGATCTTTTGACCTGCTGGATATCAACATGGGCTGTCCCGTCCCGAAGATCGTGAACAACGGGGAGGGCTCCGCTCTGATGAAAAATCCGAAGCTGATCGAGGAACTGGTCCGGGCGGCAGTTTCCCACTGCAGCCGGCCTGTGACGGTCAAAATCAGGAAAGGCTTTGATGATGACCATGTCAATGCCGTGGAATGTGCGCTGGCTGCCCAGGAGGGCGGTGCCTCAGCCGTGGCGGTCCACGGAAGGACGCGGACACAGATGTACAGCGGGCGTGCGGACTGGGATATCATCGCACAGGCGGCAGCGGCACTCTGGATCCCGGTGATCGGAAACGGAGATGTGACGGACGGCCCGTCGGCAAAACGGATGCTGGACGAGACAGGTTGCGATGCCGTGATGGTCGCCCGCGGCGCGCAGGGAAATCCCTGGGGGTTCCGGGAGATCGAGGCATATCTGAAAACAGGCCAGGAAATCGAACATCCCCATCGCGCCGAGATCATCCGGATGATCCGAAAACATGCGCAGCTGCAGCGGAAATTTAAAGGTGAACACCGGGGCATCCGTGAAATGCGCGGACATATATCCTGGTATTTTTCAGGCTTCCCCGGCGCCGCGAAGCTTCGTAAAAAAGTAAATGAACTGAACAGTTTTGAGGAACTGGAGGCAATGCTTTCGGAAGAGTTTCCGTATGCCTGAACCGCAGCGGCAGCAGGAGGAAAGGAACAGAAAAACAGGCAGAGCCGGTAAAAAGAAAGGAAATGAGCATGGAACAGATCTACAATCCCTATTTACCCTTAAACGAGTATATTCCCGACGGCGAGCCGCATGTCTTTGACGGCCGTGTCTATATCTACGGTTCCCACGACCGGGCGGCCGGCGAAAAATACTGCGAGGGCCATTATCAGGTCTGGTCCGCGCCGGTCGATAATCTGAAGGAGTGGCGCTGCGAGGGCGTCAGCTACAGAAGAGACCAGGATCCGTCCAACACGGACGACACAAAGCAGCTCTGGGCGCCGGATGTGACGAAAGGCCCGGACGGCCGCTATTATCTGTATTACTGCTTCAACTTCCACCCGGAGATCGGTGTGGCGGTGAGCGACAGACCTGCCGGACCCTACACCTTCCTCGGACACGTCCACTATCCGGAGCACATCCTGGGCGGCAAAAATGTGAATGAGGGCATGGCTTTCGACCCGGCGGTCCTGACGGACGATGACGGAAGAGTCTATCTCTATTACGGATTTGCGCCGGCGGAAGAGAAGGAGATGATTCTGCCGAAGTTTACGGAGGAGCAGCTTGCCGCGATGCCTGCGGAGCAGGCAGAGATGCTGCGCCATATGTCCGAGTGGGAATTCGGCGAGAACTCCATGGTCGTCGAACTGGAGCCGGACATGGTCACGGCAAAAGAAGAGCCGCGCGTCCTGATTCCGGGCGGCCACCACACAGCCGGGACTGGCTTTGAGGGCCACTGCTTTTTCGAGGCCTCCTCGATCCGCAAAATCCGCGGGAAGTATTATTTTGTCTATTCCAGCCACAAGAGCCACGAGCTGTGTTACGCCGTCAGCGACAGGCCGGACAGCGGTTTTGTCTACGGCGGAACCATTGTCTCGAACGGAGACATCGGCCTCAACAACCGGGAGCATCCGGTGTATCCGCTGGGGAACAACCACGGCGGCATTGCGCAGGTCGGCGATGATTTTTATATTTTCTATCACCGGCAGACCAACGGGACGGAGTTTTCCAGACAGGGCTGCGCGGAGAAAATCACGATCCGCGAAGACGGCAGCATCCCGCAGGCTGAGATCACAAGCTGCGGCCTGAACGGCGGCCCGCTCGCGGCCAGCGGCAGCTATCCCGCCGCCATTGCCTGCCATCTGACGGATCCCACGACGACCGACAACATTGACTACAACAATCCGGTTATGAAGACCCAGATCCGCGTGACGGAGGAGTGCAGCCGCACTTATATAACCGGCATTAAGGACGGCGCCATCGTCGGCTACAAATATTTCGAGTTTGTTGATACCGATCTGATCGCCGTGGAAGTGCGCGGCCACTTCGCCGGCACCATCGAAGTCGCCTACACCCGGAAGGGCTCTGACGTAATCGGCGAGTACGAGACCCAGGTCAATACGGACGAGTGGGAAATGAAGCTGATTCCCGTGCTCACCGCACCCGGAAAGCGCTCGCTTTACTTCCGCTTCCACGGCACCGGTGAGCTGGAGATGAAATCCTTCGCGTTCTTCTCGGAATAAGACAACAAAGCAGTCTTCCGCCTTCCCGGGCGGCAATCAGCAGCGGCACAGCAGGAAGATTCTCATCTTGACAGCCCCCCAGGTACAGTGTATGATTGCAGGCAGTTAGTTATTACAAACTTAGTCATAACTAACCAGATGCAAAATGCGCAAAGGACGGGAATCAGATGCCGGAAAAAGTACTGATTGAGAACTGTTCTCCCACACTGGCCGGGATCAAGACAGCGAGTCTGGTGAACCTGAAGTGGGAAGATTCCGCGCAGGCAATGCGGGAGATGCGGGAAATGAACTGGGCGTTTGGCAGCAAAGGCCTGAGGGCAGTGCCGCTTCGGTTCCGGAAGGGGCGCACGCTCCTGTACCTGTACA
>JAEEGL013515757.1_pt1 | contig 13662 bp, 27 predicted proteins | sample 9134231 | NCBI WGS metagenome assembly JAEEGL01 (sample SAMN16246548, study PRJNA631951) | gut metagenome | biome: gut microbiome; feature: rumen; material: fiber-attached | host: Bos | place: Iran: Karaj | collected 2018-10
GCCTTCTTAATAAACCCAGCTTATTATATAACTCTTACACCTCACCCCCCAATAAAATATTTTAAAATGAGCACTAGTATCGTTCCTCTATCAATTCAATAGCCAATATTTTCAATTTTTTACTCCGCAATATAAATTATACCACACCACACCCCAATAGCACTGTGTTCTTCTAATAATTGCCCAATAATTTTAGCCCTAAAATTTGATGATGCCCTCTTCATTAATCCAATAGAAAAAAATACTGCACTGTGGGTGTGCGTGCTCTGTTTTAAAATTTTAATTTACGCTTAACCTCTAAAAATTAAAATTTTATGATGAATTTTCTATGAATGTTATATAATTTTTAGTGCTATATAATATAGATAGGGGGCACCCCCAATAAAATATTATAATAGTTTACTTCATACCCCGAAATTGCGTTTAACTACGGATGGGCGTTTGAAGTCGGCGGTGCTAAAAAAGAATATTTTGATTATTTTTTAAATTTAAAATTGGTTTTTATGTTTTTAAATTAAAAAAATAATGGTTTTAAAATAAAGATTTGACGCGCCGCCGTCGGCAGCCGGGGGCGCGATTTTTGCTTTGGGATACCCTTGTGAAAATTTTAACGCTTTAGCGATTTAAAGCGTTAACGCTTTACCGTCCTAAAACTGTTCCGCTTTACCGCATTAAAGCATTAGCACTTTAACACATTAAAGTAATAAAACTTCACCGCGTTAAAGTGCTAATGCACTAAAATTTTCAAAAAAATAGTTTTGCGCGATAAAAAGCATTTTTTTGCTTTTTTGCTTTAACGTATTAAAGTGGTAAAGCCCCACCCCCTAATTACAAAAAGCCAACACCCTACACCCCTAAAAAAAATAAAAAAATTTTTAAAAAAAGTATTGACAATCCGGGGATTGTATGGTATTATAATTATAGAAAAAGAAAGGAGAATAAAAAAATGCTGAACATCAACTACACCGTATATATGAACGGAAACTACATGAATAACTTCACCAACTACCCCGATGCTTGCGAACTTGCCGAGAATCTCGAGAGAAGATTCCCAAAGGCAAATATCACGATAGAAGATACAAGCTTCTACGAGTAGCCGAAAGGCTACTCATTTTTTTTATGTTTAAGCTTTGTTAATTTTTTAACAAAATTTTGTTAATTTTTTAACCCGCATTTTCAAGAGCCCTCTTTTAAATTTTAAAATGGGAATTTTAAAATCAAAATATGTTTTAGTTAACACCAACCACCCTATAAAAAAATATCTTCTTTTTTTAAAAAAAGTATTGACAAATCCGGGATAATATGTTATTATAATTATAGAAAAAGAGAGATAAACAAAACAGAAAGTGAGGACAAGAAAATGTTAAAGGTAAATACGAACATCAACACAGAACAGTTAACCAACACCCCCGCCGAATTTGTAGCAGTTTGGACAAGAAGAAATGGCGAAAACTACATCACCGCTTTTGGAAATGACCCCGCAGAGGTTAGAGAAGAAGGATACTTCCACTGGGCTGTAATGGCAGATTATGAAGGCAATTTCAAAGTAATGCCCACCGCAGAGGTTGAATGGTAAAAAAAATAAAAAAGGGGCTTGACAAAAACCCCTTTATATATTATAATAATGATAGAAAGAAACAAGGAGGACAGAAAAATGTTATCTATCATCGGCTACACTATCGGCTATTTAATCGGCGCACTAATCGGAGCCGCACTCACCAACTTAATAATTGAAAGACAAGAAACGAAAAGAATAAGAAAAGAAACCGAAGCAATGGCTGACTATCTTCAGCACTGCCTTGAAAAAATGAAAGAAAATTAAAAAAAATACTTGACAAATTCCAAAAGTATGATATAATAATTATAGAAAGAACAAAGGAGGACAGAAAAATGAAGGCACTCAATAAGATGGAAGAAAAAGTTTTGGAAATGATAGAGAACGGAGTAAACCTCCACGGTTGGGCTCGTGAGGTAGCCGTGGAAATGGCTCTTCGTGAAATGGCGGAAAACGAAAAAGAGGGTTGACCCTCTTTTTTTATGCAAAAAAATGTATAAAAATTCACTTTCAGGTTTTAAAACTTTAATTTGCTAAAGTGCTGCAGTTTAGAAGTTTAACGTTTTACCCGGTTAAAGTGCGACAGTTTCGCACGGCAAAGCATTAACACTTTAATATGCGAAAGTGCCCGCCTTATGGCGTTTGCCGCCCGTCCATGGCCCGGACGGGCGGAATTTCTGTTTTGGCGGGTTTTGGCAAAATTTTTGCTTTGCGCGATGGAAAGCGTTTTTTTCGCTTTTTTTCCCGATTTAACGCGTTAAAGCGCTAAAGCGCCCATGCAAAAAGCGTGCCAAAAAAATTTGAAAAAATTTCATTTTGGGGGTTGACAAGCCGGCCGGTATGCGCTATAATTAAGATGTACTAAGACAGAGGAGGAAAGAAAATGATAAATCTTGAAACGATTAAGAACTTAGAAAATAACGACGGTTTAACTCTTAAGAATGGCGAGCCTATTACATATAGAACGGGCTGGCAAGTTGCGACAGATGGCGTCGAGTGTACTACTCCCGAAGATACACTTGAAGCCGTAAAAATGTATCGTGGTAATTGTGGCATTTGGTTTGCAGATGGTATCTATTATATAGATAACTCCAAGAGGGTAAACACAAAGACCGAAGCCCTCAAAATCGGCAGAAGATGTAATCAAATCAGCATATTAAAATGGTCGGATATGAGCCTTGCGTATTGCTGAAAAAAATTAAAAAAAATTTGAAAAAAGGGGTTGACAAAGTGCGACCCCTATGTTATAATTAAGTCAAGAAAAGGGGAGAGGGAGGACATAGAAATGAATAGCACTCACTACACCACCGATAGACAGAGAAGAGAAGCCGTAATCAGACAGATAGGTTATGGAGTAGTTATCAAGAGAGTTGAAGTCGACAGAGGACATAGAAACGGACTTGAAATCCACACCATCAGCGACACGGGAATTATAACAATATACAACAAGAGAAGCGGGAAGATGATAACCAAGTTAATCGCAAGACCCGGCCAGTTAAGAAGATATTTTGCAGATGACGAACTGCCCGCAGAACTGCTTGCACTTGCAATCTTCCACACAAAAATCGGATTAAACAATATGTAAGAGGGGGCAACCCCTCTTATTTTTATGCATTGGAATGTATAAAAATACACGAACATCTGTTCGGCAAAAAAATGCTTTTTATTGCGCAAGGGTGCTGTTTTTGGCTTCAGCTCGCCGCGGCCGGGCGCCGCGACGAGAATTTTATTTTTTGCCAGTTTTGGCAAAAATTTTGCGTTTTTGCGGGAAAATCGCAAAAAAACCGGGTTTCCTAAAACTTTAGTACGCTAAAGCACTGAAGTGTTAGCACTCACCCCGATCGGGTGCTAACAGAAAAATTTTTTTTAAAAAATTTTAAAAAAAGTGTTGACATTTCCAATAGGGTATGGTAATATATAATTGTCAAGGGGAGATAAACTTGATTAGGCAAGCGTCTCCGACCCAGTCAGCCAACCCCCCACCACTGAGTGGCAGTGCGACTGTAAAAAAACCGAAAAAGTTTTAAAAACCCCTTGACAAACCGCACCGAAGGTGCTATAATAAAAGTACAAAAGGGCAAGGAAAGGAGGAACCTAACCCGTGCTTAAAAAGTACATAATCAGAGGAACTGAGATGTGGCTCACCAAGTCAACCGCTGATGAAATCCTCGGCTTCTACAGACAGTTAGAAGAAGAGCATCAGGCTTGGGAACTCGTACAGAGCGCCTATCAGAGATGGCTCGCAACCAATGACCCAATGGATTGGGATTGGTACTCGGACATCTTCAAGGACTACTGGGGAGTTCGTCCTCACTGAGCAAGACTCGGAGCGACTCGGTGCTTGGCAACAGAAACCGAGATAAAAAAATTTTCGCGGGATAGTGACAATGGATAGAACACTCGCCGCTTTTAAGGGGCGAGAGATGAGGGTTCGACTCCCTCTCCGAGCGCCATAAAAAATCAAACATTTTCATATTCCTCCTTCTTAAATGGGCGCTGACTAATCGGGCGCCCGCTTTTCTTTTTGGCGCACCGCCAGCTGGCGCCGGCGGTGCGTTTTTTATTTTTTTCGGCATTTCGGAAAAATTTTACCTTTGCGCGATGTAATGCGTTTTTTTCGCATTTTCCCGCAATACTTTCACGCGTTAAAGTCCTAAAGAAAAAAAATAAAAAAAATTTTGCCAAAGGGGTTGACAAATCCAGTAGGATATGGTATGCTAATAGTGTCAAAAGGGAATAGCATTTAAGGAGGTGCCCTATGTATACGCTCGTAATTACCAATAACGCTACTGGCGAAGTCCTCACCAAGGAGTTCGCAACTGCCAAGGAGGCAGACAACTTCTTCACCCTCTGCGGGCTTGCCCTTGCTGGCGAGTTCGGGGACGACCCCGAAGACTACTTCGACGAGTCCCCGGATGAGGACTATGAACCCGACTATGACGAATGTGGGTTCAACCCCTACATGGGCTGTTATGACTTCGACTGCTAAGCAGTCGGGGTCGCCCCCAAAATTTTTTAAAAAATTTTTAAAAAAGGTATTGACATTCTCCCCGGAGTATGCTAATATATAATTACAGAGAGGGAAGTACGGCAGAAGGCTAGTACCCAAGCCCACAGGTAGGGCGCGTAAGAATCCGCTACTGACAAAGTCCTCTCACCGCGCGGTCGCCACGTTGCGCGGGATATAAGTGTGAGCCATACGTCCCGCGCTCGGGTATGGAATTTCGGGACTCTAGGCGTGTGCGAGCATAGCCCGTGAGAGGTAGCCAACCCTCTCTTTTTTTTGCGCTCCGTCCCCGGCCGGGACGGAGCGAGTTTGTTTTTTTGGGAGCGTATGCAATTTTCGTGCCAAGTCAGTTGGCACAGTTCTTGCATACCCCAATCCCAAAAACCTCACGCTTTAGCACGCTAAAGTGCTAAAGCGATGTATAAATATACACACCTATGCATAAATATGCATGCATATTCATGCCGGGAGATGCATAAAAATTTTTTGAAAAAAATGGCTGAAAATGAAAAAAAATGCTTGCAATTAGGGTCGAGATGTGATATCATATAATTACAGAGAGGGGTTACAACCAAGGAGGTACGAAAATGACAGTTTTAAGAGTTATGTTCCACATTATCGATGTAGAGTTTGAAGAGGAATATGATTATGAATCTATATTCCTCAAGGAATCCGAGTTTATCGGTTTCGTGAGAGAAAATCTCTCCGTTGGAAATAGCATTTCCGTTATTTCCATCGATGAAGAAACCGCAGACCTCGAGGAATTAAAAGATAAATTTTTTACCCATTTCTAAAAAAAGGGGTTGACAAAACCCCAAAAGGGTGATATAATTAAAGTACAAAAGGGGAAAGAAAATAGAAAGAGAGGAACGAAAATGTATACAATTTATACCGAGATTCACGAAAACGGAACCACAGAGAGATGGTACTATGGTACTTATGCCGATAGGGATATGGCGAACGAAATCGCCATAGACCTCGGGGGCGAATGGCCCGTATACCACTGCGTTTGCAGAGCCGAGGAAGCCGAGGCCCTCGGTGTACTGAACCTGCCCCGCTAATGGGGGCGGGCTCTCGCCTATATATTATGCGACCTAAGGCTCTTGCGAGCCGACGTCGTGCGCGTCGGCTCGAGTTTTTGTTTTACCGGGCGACCCTGAATTTTTATGCATAGCTGTGCATACTTATGCAGTGTATACAGAATCCCAAAAATGCATATTTATGCACGCTTATGCATAAATATTTTTTCGCTAAAGTCCCATTTTTGGGACAGAAAACGCTTGACAAGTCCGGGGGTTATAGTGTATAATTAAGACAAGAAAAGACAAGGAGGACATACAAATGTTAAAGACATATTACTTCATTAATAACACAAAAGGCGGTATCCGTTTTTCAGTAATTGGCGAGGAACTCGCAGAAGCCAAAACTCTTGTAAAAACACTTTTCCCCACCGATGACTTAACACTTGAAGTTATCTGTAAATTAAAAGATAATTTTATCGAAAATATTTGTAAAAGGGGTTGACAAACCCCTAAAAGGGTGCTATAATAAATACAGAAAGAACAAAGGAGGACATACAAATGTTAGTAATCGCTTACATCGTAAAAATGGACGGAAGATATATGAACACCTTTTACAACTACACCGACGCCTGCGACGAGAGAGACAGACTCGCAAGAAGATGGCCGATGTCCCGCATCACTGTCGAGAGTGCCGACTACTACGAATAAAAAAATTCGTAAAAAGTAGTTGACAATTCTCGGCAAGTGTGATATAATTAAATCAAGAAAAGGGAAAGAGAGGTACATAAAATGAGATACTACACCATAGAGATTGACGGATACACCGAAGCCACCTTCGTTGACTACAACGAGATGATGGCTACCTACACCGAAATGGTAAGGGAAAACCCCGGAGCCGACATAGTGTGGGGCGTGGAGTGGGACTGACCCCCCACTCTTTTTTGCCCCCCTTATGGCTGGCATGAGTCTTGCGACCCGCGCACGGCCACGCGCGGGTCGTTTTTTATTTTCCGGGACGCTGCCAAAAATTTTCGCACTTTCACACACTAAAGCGCTAAAGCAAAAAAATCCTAAAAAAATTAAAAAAAGTGCTTGACACCATAAAAAATTTGGTATATAATTATAACAGAAAGAAACGAAAGAGAGGAACACCCAATGACAGATATTAATACACTTTGGACACTGTTGGAAGTATATGGAATCGCCACCGAGGAAGAAATTGACCTCGTGACCAACATCAACGGATATAGTGAGGAAACCCTTAACGATATTCTGTACGCACGCACTGGATATAGAGATATTGCCCAGTACGAAGAAGCCGAAATAAAATAATGGCTTGTACAAAAAAAAATACTTGACAATACCATTTCTATCTGCTATAATTAAATCAAGAAAAGACGAAAGAGAGGAAATCAAAATGAAGATTGTTATCAACGAGTGCTATGGCGGTTTTTCACTTCCCGAAGAGTTCTGTGAGAACTTTGGTTTTGACACCTATGACGATATCGATAGAACCAACCCCGACCTTATCGACTTCATCGAAGCCAATGGCGGTGTGGTAAGACACGGTTGTGCCTGCCTCGTAGTTGAGGAAATTCCCAACGAAGTTACCGATTGGGAAATCAACGAGTACGATGGTTATGAGTCCATTATTTATGTACTCGATGGCAAAATCCATCACGCCTAACCCCGAATAATATCCTCGCCCTTTACTCGGGCGGTTACGCAGAATTGGGCTATCTGACCCCCTATACTTGCCCAAAGGTTGGGGGTAGGTACTGGTAACCGTCGGAGCAAAGGGCGAGTTTTTGTATATGCCCGGCCTCCCGCCGCTGGCCGTGGCGGGAGGAATTTTCTTTTTGGGAGAGCGTGTGAAATTTTTGACAAAAAACCGCACACCGCCACCCCCGGAAAAAAATCCTAAAAAATTTGAAAAAAATGCTTGACACGGATTAAAAAATATGTTAATATATAATTACCAAAAGGGAATATGAAAGAGAGGTAAAGACAATGAGAATCCTTAAAGCAATTATCATAGCAATTTCTATTATATTCATAGGTTGGTTTGCACTTTCCTACTTCAATGTCCTCTGCACCAACCTCGACCCCGACAAGCACCTCGCAAGTTGGAACATGTTCGTTTTCTTAACTCCTCTATTCTAAAAAAAATATCGCCAAAAGGCGATATTTTTTTAATTTAGGGGTTGACAAATACGGTCGGTAGTGCTATAATTAAACCATAAGAACAAGAGATAATTTGAAAGGAGATTTGAAAATGTTTACAATAATTACCATCGCATATGATTGCCCTATCTATTTTATCACCACAGATGAAACTTTCCTCGTTGCCGACCCCAATGAAGAAATCATCGGCTCTGCTGAAACCCTCCCCGAAGCAATAGCACTTGCCGAGGGTATGGCGGAAATCTTTGAGGAATGGGCTGACGAAATATTCTAAAAGAAAAGGAGAAAATAAAATGAAAGAAAAGGAAACAAAAACTGTAAACAAGGGAATCGGATTTCCCGGACTTTTAACCATCGCATTTATCGTGCTGAAACTCTGCCACGTCATTGAATGGTCTTGGGTATGGGTACTCGCCCCTCTTTGGATAACATTTGCACTTGTAATCGTCCTCGTTGTTATTGCTCTAATAGTTGAACTGTTATGAAGTTTATACTTGAAGGCGACATTGAGCATTGTAAACAATGCCCATTCAAAGAATATATGTTTGAGCAAGGCACTTGCGGAGATATTTGTGGCTTGCTCATACACGAACCCTGCCCCCAACTTATCCCAAGAGAAGGAATTTTAACCAAGTGCCCATTCAAAAAAAATGAAAAAATTATTTGGAAAAAGGCTTGACAAAGCCTTTTTTCTATGTTATACTAATTACAGAAAGAACGAAAGAGAGGAAACGAAAATGTCAAAGAAGAAAACAATAACAGTTGGAACAATTAAGGGTATCGACCTCATCAAGGCGACCAAGCCCATTCAAGAAATTTCTTTCCGCACGGGCTACTACACCGATAAGAGAAAGAAAAGAGAAAAAGTCACTGTCCGCAATATGGACAAGTGGATGTAAAGGGGGTGCGACAATGGGATATACCTCTACTGAAAAGTGGGTGGTGGTACAGACCACCCCAATAGGCTCAAGCACTGAAGCCGAATGTCGCACACAAGCCGAAGCAATACAAACTATGACGGCACTGAAAATCTGCTACCCCGACAGAGATTACGTAGTGAAGCAAGAAACCGAATATAGTATGTAGAAAGGAGCACCAAATGAATTGGGATTGGCTAATGGGATACATTACTGGTATTACAGTGATGATGATTATCGCACTACTAAAAAATTAATAAATAAAATCATTTTTTCCTCCTCCTATGGGGCTGGCTCCTCCTCCAGCCCTTTTTAATTTGCGCACCGCCACTGGGCCCGGCGGTGCGAGTTTAAGTTTTTGGGAGGCTTGGGCATTTTTTCGCATAAATATACACGCCAATGTATAAAAATTTTTTTCACAAAACCCTTGACATTTGGGGGCAGATGTGGTAATATATAATTACCCCAAGGGGAACCGGGGGTTGCAAAAAAAATTTGAAAAAATTTTCAAAAAACCCTTGACAAACCCCTATAAATATGGTAATATATAATCACAGAGAGGGGAACAAACCCCAAACCCCAACAGAACGAAAGAGAGGAAAAGAAAATGACTATTAAGAAATTATCCGCTATGCCTTATGCTAATGCCCATGTTGAAATTGATGATAATGGTAACATTTACCTTTATAGTTATGTAACCCTTGTGGCTGGAATTGAAGCCGATGGCACTTGCTTCTGCAACGGTCTTTACTCAATGACCACACGCAAGCACATTTCCGCTTTTGCAAGGGAATATGCAAGCCCCCTCACTTACTACTCATTCAAGCTGATGGTAGAGGAAAACATCACCATCAATATGAATACAGGTGAGGTAGAGGAGAGATAAAGGGGACACCCCCCTTTATCGCCCACCCAGTTCTTGAAAGTACAAGGAGGTACAAAAATGAAGACCAATAGAAGAGAAACAAGCATTGTTGTTGTCTGCCCCATCTGTGGGGAAGAACATTTCATCTTTGCTAATGTCGAAGATGTTTGGGCATGGGAAGATGGCGAACTTGTGCAGAACGCCTTCCCTTATCTCTCTGCCGATGAGAGGGAAATACTTATCAGTGGCATCTGCCCCGAGTGTTGGGCGAAGATGTTTGGCGATGGCGAGTAATCGCCATTTTTTTATGCCCTCGGCGCCGCGTCCAGGGCCGGGACGCGGCGAATTTTGTTTTTTTACGGTTCTGGCAAAAATTTGAAAATTTTTTACCGTAAAAATTTCAAAAATTTTTTTCCCAAAACGCTTGACAAACGCTGACCCGTGCGGTATAATTAAGACATAGAAAGACAGAAAGAGAGGTACTCCCAAATGAAGACTTATTGGTTTGAAATTATCGGTGAAGATAGCATACTCTGTGGCGAACAGTTTTTCGTCGAGGCTGAAACACTCATTGACGCAAATAAAATTGTAGATGATTATTTCCCCGATGAAATAACCCTCTGCTATGGGGACGTTTCAGACTTCGAAGCCGAAATGATGGGCTATGACACTTACTAAAAAAAATAAAAAAATTATAAAAAAAGTATTGACAACTATCCCAAAATGTGATATTATATAATCACAAAAGGAAAACAAACCGAAACACCGAAAGGAGAAAGAAAATGACAAACTATAATGCACTCGTTGAAATGTATATCGACACCCCTTATATCTGCGGTATCCTCGAAAACCTTGAAGATGACGGATACGATGCCGACCAGGCAGAAGAAATCATCAATGACGAACTTTTTGCAATCTATGAGAATTGCGAAAATATGAGCGATGTAGCCTACGAAATCGCAAAGAACTATGGTTGGCTCGACTATCCAAGTGCCGACTACATCGACTTTGAAAAATTCGGTAATGACCTCGACATTGAGGGAACATTCTATCAGCTCGACCCCTCTACCTTTGTAGAAATTCTAATCTAACCTCCTCCCCTATATAGCAAACCCCCGGTGCTTATGGCATTGGGGGTTTTTGCGGCTCGCTGTCGTGCGCCAGCGGGCCGCGTTTTTGTTTTTTTGCGGCTCGCAGATTTTTGGCAACCAAAATTTGTTAAAAATTTAACGATTAGATATCCCAAAAAACCTATTGACAAAAATTAAAAAATATGTTATTATATAAATATCAAAAGGAGATAAAAAAATGGGATTAGAAAAAGCGATTGAACATAAAAAAGAACACCGCAAACCCTACCGGGGAAGTAAAGCCATAGATTGCACTTGCCGAAACCACGGAAGTTGTGATTGGTGTTTGGAAAATCGTATGTACGCAAGAAAAAAAGTTGAAGAAAAACTGAAAAAAGAGTTGACAGAGTTTGAAAAGGGTGTTATAATATAGAAAAGACCCCCCAAGAGAAAGGAGAAAAGATATGGATTTTTGGACAATTAAGAGAATTTTAGAAATAGGTAGATATACCTTTGAGGTGAAACACAACAACAAAACAAACGGAGTTGACATTTTAGTTGACAGTTATGACGGAGATGACTTCGTGAAATTTCAGTTTGATGAGTTGGGGTTTCTTATCCCCCTAAAATAACCTGCGCTTATGGTGTGGCTGGCTTTTGCGAGCCGGCCGCGGCCGCGGGCGGCTCGATTTTTCGTTGAGCCGGGGGTTGCCAAAATTTTGGTAGCTCTTGGGCGACCGCTTATGCAAGAAAAAAATTCCCGAAATACCGAAAAAAATGCTTGACTTGGTGTATCGGTTGTGGTAATATAATGGTAGAGAAAATAAACAAAGAAAGAGAGGTTTTACCTATGAAAATCAGTTTTAACGAAATGGACGAAATACTCCGTACCTTACCTATCGGCTACTATGCCAAGAAAAGAATACCGACCAAACTTGACCACGCAGAAACTTCATATTTCGATGTAGTCAACAAGGCAATAACAGTATCTTATGAGGGTGTGAATATCGCACTTGAGAATGTACCCGAAGAAGATATGGAAATGGCTGTTCGTTCAAGCCTTTACCACGAAGTATCACACGCACTTCTTACAAGTACCGAGTTGTTCACAAACTCAAGAAGATGGTACAATAGAAGAACAATTACAAACGAGTTTAATATCTTTGAAGATGAAAGAATTGAAACCGCTTGTGAGGGTGTTTATCTCAATACCGACTTCATCAAGAATAGGTATCTCATCAACGGACTTGTTCCCTTTGCTCCACTCCCGAAACCGAATAATGCTGAAAGTGCATTTTATCACCTTGTTCGTTTTCACGAGGGTACACAGTATTGGTTAGATAAAGTGCAGAAACTTCTTGACCGCTATATCAATTTGAATATCACTTCCGATGAATGGGATTGGTGTTGGTACTATGATAAAGTCGAGGAATTGTATGAAGAGTTTTGCAAGGACTACAACGCAGACCCCGAAAATTATCAAAACAACTCTATCCCCTCCCCCTATCAAAGTGATTTAGAGGGTACTCCCCAAAATGGCGAGGGACAGAACGGAGAAAAGGGACAGGGTGTAGCAACAGACCTTGCTAACAGTGAAAATGGCGAGGGTGAAGCAAAAGCCGAACAGTGCGATGAAAAAGGCGAGCCAGGTGGCAGAAGCGGTGGTTGGGGAGAGATGTTTGAAAATCTCTACAACGAACTTGCCGAAAGGTACACACTCGACCCGAAAACCGCACAACAGTTGGAAATGATTTTATCCAACTTCAATAAGAAAAATGGCGGTGGTGCTTCAATAACCGCATATAGTGGTAGACTTAACCCCCGACAGATGATTAGAGATGAATACAAGATATTCGAGAGAAAGTCAAGTATTCGTGGCTCTAACACCTATGGCTCTCTCCACCTTAATCTTTTCATTGATGTTAGTGGCTCGTTTTACTACAACAAAGACGAAGTAAATCGTTTGCTGATTTGCTTACAAAATCTTGAAAAGAGATACTCCTATTTCAGTTTCGATTTAGTAAAGTGCGGTGTGGGGGAAATTCTCGCTGATAAAGATAAGAGGTTAATCAACCCCGATGGTGGAAATCGACTTACAGAAAATGTCGTTTCACTTTTTAGACAGTTGCAGAAGCCACAGACACAGAATTGCAATATAATGCTTTTCGATGGGGACTGTTGCCCCGACAGAGGTGTGTTCAATAAACTTGACAATTCCTCTCTCACGATAATTGCCGAAACCGACAATATGAGGTATCTCAAGTCGATGGAAAAGGCAAAAGTCATTTATGAGAATAACAACTACGCAGATATGCTTACCGATAATGTGCTGAAAGTTATCGCAAGGGGCTTCAAATAAGAAGCCCCCACAGAGCAGAGCCGAAACCCCGGCTCTGCTCTCCCCCTAAAAGGGACGGACGCTTCGCCGACGGGCGTCGGCGAAGCGAGTTTTATTTTCCGGGGGTCTTGGCAATTTTTTACGGCAAAAAAAATTTGAAAAAAATGTAATTTTTTTTCCTAAAAACACTTGACTTTTTAGTTAGATATGCTATAATAGATAATGTCAAGAGGATATGAAACACCTCAACCACTTACAACTAAACTTATAAAGATAATAAAAGAAAGGACAGTATTATGAAAATTTATCACAATGTAGACATTACCCTCCACAAGAATGGAACTATCACAGTAGTTATCAATGGTATCGCTAATAAGTATTCTATGGCAGATGGCACTATCTTCGATGAAGCAAAAATGCTTTATGACACCATCAAGAGAACTCCCGAAAGTTGCAGAAACTCAAGGTTTGAGGACTTAAAGAACGATGGCTACCTCAACACTCTGTTCCCGACCACCGAAGGTGCAGACCCCCTCGTTCCTACCACAGAGGAAGAAAAGAAAAGTGCTATGGTCAACGGACTTCAGGCTCTCACCAACTTCTTCAGCGAGTTTGACTTCGAGCCGAACTTCCGTTTCGTAAACACCCTCGCACTCGCCCTCACAAAGTCAACCAAGAGTGCCACCGAGTATGTAAAAGACTAC
>JAEEGL015979000.1_pt1 | contig 13662 bp, 3 predicted proteins | sample 9134231 | NCBI WGS metagenome assembly JAEEGL01 (sample SAMN16246548, study PRJNA631951) | gut metagenome | biome: gut microbiome; feature: rumen; material: fiber-attached | host: Bos | place: Iran: Karaj | collected 2018-10
ACAATGATGTTTGTGCGTCGAGTGACTTGTTCTCCTTGGGTGTGGTCTTTTATGAATTGATGACTGGAAAATTGCCGTTTAGCAATACATTACATTTTAGATTGCATGGAGGACAGCTGGATGAATCACTTATGCCGTCAAAAGTGATTCCTCAATTACCTCCATGGTTTGATGAATTGGTTCAAAAGACTGTTGTTGTCGATATTGATAAGCGTTTTGCCTCTGCTGAAGAAATGATTGAGTTTATCAATCTTAATCTAAAGCCTGCCGCTCAGGAGTCAATTAGAAAAAAACAGTCTGAGTCGCCTATTTCAAATCAGACTCAAAAGAAGGTTGAAGATTTGAAACTGGGCGATCAGGTGACACCAGATATTGTTCTTTACGAACTGCTTGGGAAGGGAGGCTTTGGGCGAGTATTTAAGGCTAGACACAATGTTCGTGGTGTATATTATGCAATCAAAATCTTTGACAGAAATGCGTCTGTTGAAGAAACGATGAATGAGTATAATGCGTTAAAGGAATTAAAGCATAACAATATTGTTCGTTTTGAATATAATGGGCTGACCTCGCAAGGATTCTTCTATACATTGATGGAATTGCTGGAGGGCGACAACCTAAGCAAGTTTGTCGAAGGTGACTTGAGAATGACGATGAGCGAACTATACAAGATGACTCATCAGATTCTTTCTGCTCTCAAGTATATGCAGGAGCAAGATCCTCCGATGTATCATCGAGATATCAAACCCAATAATATTATTTGGGATAAATCGTCTCGGTATGTATTGATTGATTTCAATATTTCTTCACAAACAGATGATAAGGCTTTTGCAGGAACATATCCTTATCTTGCCCCTGACTTAATTCAAGGATCCTCGGTCATCAACTGGGATTGCTCTGCCGATACTTTTGCTTTAGGTGTATCAATCTACCAGTTGATTGCTCATGCATATCCTTGGCAGGGAAAGAATAATCAGCCTGTTATGGGCGTAGAACCCGCAGATATTGCGCAATATGCCAATACGCTTTCGCCGGAATTTGCGGCATTTGTCATGCGTTCAATCAAGACCAGCAAAACAGAAAGATTTGCGAATGCGGCTGACATGCTTGATGCTCTTGAAAAGATTGGCATGAGTGGAATGCTCAAGGAAACGGAAAAGATTATCCGCATTGATTCCGAAGGCAATAGGACTGATTATGTGGATTATCTCAACACTCTCTATAGCCAAAGTAGTCATGGTAATAGTGGTGTTGTTGCAAAGTCAAAAACGACTAATAGTTTTGATGATTTGACTTATATCAAGACCAAGTTAGATAAGCGTCTCATTGACGACATTATGAACCTGAAGTACAAATTGGTTGTAATTACAGGTAATGCAGGCGACGGCAAGACGGCATTTATCAAACAGATCGAAAGCCGTAACGTTCCTATTAAGCCTAAGACTGTTGGTAATGGCAGCACATTTACTATCAATGGCGTAAAATTTGAAACGAATTATGACGGCTCACAGGATGAAGATACAAAGCTGAATAATGATGTTTTGAACGCTTTCTTTGAACCGTTCTTTGACTTGGATGATTACAATAAGGCCCCGGAAGGCCGCATTATCGCTATAAACGAAGGACGACTTGTTGATTTTCTTAGCCAGCAGCCTCGACTGAAAAAGTTTGAGAAGAATATCGAGGAATTCTTCTTTAATGAAGGCCATGTAGATCTGTTGCCAGGTTTAATTGTAATCAATCTCAATTTGAGATCGATTACGGCTCGAGAAGGCGATTCTCAGAGTTTGCTTGGCCAGCAGATACAAAAGATGGTTGCACGCGAATTGTGGACGAAGTGTGAAGGATGTCCTGTTGCTGAAAAATGCTTTATCAAGTATAATGCCGATACCTTCAGGGATAGCAGCGTTGGTCTTGAAGTCACTAATCGTCTAGAATGGTTGCTGCGTACAATTGTCTATAAACGCGAACTGCATGTGACCATGCGTGATTTGCGCTCGATGATTGCCTATATGCTTACTCGCGACTATTCATGCGAACAGGTGAAAAAGCTGATTGATATCGTGCAAACGGAAGGCTTACGGAGTTATTACTGGCAATATTACTATTTCAACATTACTGCTCCTGCGATAAAGCCTAATATTGCATCTTTTGACTTGCCTACTTTGGATTCAAATGATCGTTTGATTCGTATGTTGCGTGAAACGGATATTGCAGAAGTTGCTTGGCCTGCTGTTGATCGTGATTTGTATTATAAAGAAAAACTGCCAGAAAATTATTTGTTGTTTAGTGATCGAAAGCAGAGTCTCGTAGACGAATTTAATGCGGTTTCCATTAAGCCGGTTTGGCAGATGGATGATGAGGCTGAACGTAAAGACATTGAGTGTGTGCAAAAAGTATTTATTCGTCATCAGTATTTTGAAGGCAACATTAAGTTTAAACGTCGTTTGCCATATCGATACATTACGGATTTTTACGAATCGCTACGTGGCGCTAGTGCCGATAAGTTGATGGAATCTAAGCTGAATTTGGCGAAAGCTATTTCGATCAGTGAAGGTTGCGAAAACGATGAATTATCGAAGAATCATCTTCTTCTTTCAAGTTCTCAATCTAATGATCCGATATCTAGAAGTTATCGCCGATTCCCAATAGATGAATTTGAGTTGCTGGTGAATGAAACGAAGCATCTGAAAGATTATGTGGAATATGAAAGCGATAGTTTTATATTCCGACATAGAACTGAAAAGTATATTCAGCTGACCGTTTCGCTGGACTTGTATGAAATGCTCAAGTTTATTCAGAATGGCTTTAGTCCGTCTGTAAATGATTTGCAGGGCCGATTTATTGAGTTGCAGGTGTTTAAGAATTTGCTGCAAAGCAAAACTTATAAGGAAATTATTGTCACCAAAAATAATCAGAAGTTTACCGTCATTCGTCTCGATGAGGATAAACATATTGTATTCGAAGCCTTAAAGCAGGAGAATAACTAGTATGATGTTGAAATTGAAAAAAGGTACGGTGACATTCCGTAATCCTCAGATTTTTGCCGTTGACACGAAACGAGTTGTTCTTGAACGTGTTCTTACAAAACTGTTTATGCTTATTTATACAGATGGCGTTACTTTGACGTTAAAGGTGAAAACTGAACACGATATGAAGTCGCTTATGGGATATGTAGAGGTCTTAGAACAAGAAGGCCTTATTTCTAATGCGTCAAAAAATTCAGATGCTGTTGAGGACTGGTTGCGTAGTAACTTACTAGAGATGGTTTTTCGTGGCAATGTTGTTAAAGAAAAGGTCTCTAGCCTTAAACCAATGCACTTATTGAGCTTTAGAATCCAAAACCTGAAGTATTGTCGTGATTACAATACGTCCGATCAGTTGTTCTTCATGTTGCGTAGTTGTCCAGAGGTTCTTTCTGGATTAAAACAATATCTTTGTAAAGGTTGGGATGCAAGCACTAATTCTGCAGTGCGATTTGCAGATCTTGATGTCGATACAACAGGGATTTTATATTTAGTTAAAGGGCTAAAGGAAACAAGAACGCTTAATACAAGGGAAACTCCTGAGCCATTGTTGAGAAAGCTGTCGGATCTTTTTAATGATGATGTGCGACGCCTTCTTGTTTATCAAGAAAAGTTGCCGAGATCCGTGTTTATAGAGTATTTCAAAATTCTTTGCGGTTTTCACCTTACTTTATACACTATGAAACTGGTTTATCTTTTACCCAAGATGGTTGACCAGGGAAAAATAGATGTTGATGATGATTGGTCGATGATTGTTGATGTGACAGATAACCTTAATAGCAAGGTCTCAAAATATGCAAAAGATGATTTTGAAAAGAATGAAAATAATTATCGACAGTATATTAGGGCGACTTACTCAATAGACGTTGCTCAAAATTGGCTTTCTAGAAACAATGCGAAGGTTTCTGTTGCTCAAACACTTAGAAAAATAAAAGAAGGTTTGAATGATGAATATTTTAGTATTCGTCTACAGGATGTTGTTAGTGAATTGCCTGATGTAAGTGATAAAGAATTTGATAAAAAAGATTACGAAGAACAATTCAAGTATTTTAATAATTTTTCGTCTTTCCAGAAATTTGTTTATTTACTGGAGTCTTCGAATCTAGGTTTTTCTCAATACAAGTTTCTTAGGGAGTTTGTTGATGCCGTATCGATGAAAAATTCGCCGTCCAAATTATTGGCGGATGGCCGCTCTCGAAAGTATCCTCGACGCGGAGCATTAGGCTCGAAATTGCTGGAAACACTGGTTCAGATACTGGTTTTAGAACCTGTTGATAATGGAAAATATCAGTCTATGTCATTGTCTATTGATGAACTTGTTCGATTAATCCGTTCACGATACGGCTTAATCATCAATGGTATTGGTGATCCTCGGTTTAAAAATGCAGATGTAGAAACCTGTTCTGCGTTTAAGGAAAATATGGAGGCGTTCAAGAATAAATTGCGTCAAATTGGTTTCTATACTGATTTGAGTGATGCCTGTTTGTTGCAAAAGATCCGTCCTCGTTACAATTTTAATTAAGGTATAGCTATGAGTATTCAGGAATTGTATTACGACAAGTTTCTCGGATTCGTTGTCTCTCGTTATGAGAAGACCATTAAAGAAGTAAAACCGGGACACCGAATGAAAATTACAGGTTTGTCGCTTGACAAACTTCAAAGGCTAATAACCCCTTTACGAAATATAAATCCACTCGTCAAAACCTTTATTCTTTCCGATTCGCTTTCGGGGAATGACTATGTTCATGCTTCGAAATTGATTGAGCTTAGAAACGAATGCCCTGATGCAATTCTTGCGTTAATTCCATCAGATAGTTCTACTTCTGCTGAAGATTCCTATGGAGCCGCTTTTCAAGAGTTGTCTGTATCGGATTTGCAGAAAGAATTTTTAGCCTTTTTGTTGGCAAAGATTCCTCAAGATAAATCCCACTTATTCCAGATATTTTTAAATGCATTTGTCGAATTTAAGTTGACTGCTTCTGATGATTTGAACAACCTGATAAACTATTTACTTTTTGTTGATTCTGAAAATTACTCTCTAGACTCATGGGGCAATGGCCTTCAGTTTATGGGAATGATTCCTGATTCTGATTTGGCAAAAAACGAGCAAGATTTAAAGCGCTATTTCAAATTGAATTACGAGATGTGCACATCTTTGCTATGTGATTTTTCTTTGACCGAACTTGACCGCGTTAATAAACTTCCTTTAAGCCCGGATTCTATTCAAAAGGATGTTATTGAATTTTTAACAAAAGAAAAAGATGTTCGCGACCGCATTGAACTTTGCGAACGAATATATGAAAAATATCCTAAACTTAATTTCGCTGGGTGGAAAAGCTATCTTACAGTTGCGGTAAATAAGAAAAATGTGAAGGTCTATGCAGACTTGACACCTGGTAAAAAAGATGGTGAAGAGTTAATAAAAGATCCCTCAGGGAATTTGGTACTGAACATTAAGGATGGAAAGAAAAAAGGAAAAATCTCTTTCACTGTTGTTGTTGATCCGGCTCCTGCCCAAAATCCTGACGTCATGGGGTTTGAAATAAGCTTAATAAGGCGTGAAGATTTTACATTGGTAGATACGCTAAAGAAGACTAAACTCGGCTCCAATAGAAAAAGTGCAAAACGAAAAATGTCGGTCAACATTGAAAATGGTGCGTATGAATCGGGCGATTATATGCTTCGTGTCAATGCGATTGATGAAAATGATGTTGTGCTTAATGTGGATAACGATTTTAAGGATGATGAAAAACAAAGTAAATGGGAAGAAGAAAAGGTCGAAAATCCGGATAAATCTAAAGAACAGTTCCGATTGGACAATCAGGCCGCTTATTGTAATGAAACTGTGGTGTTTACAATAAACAATGCTGTATCTTCCGATGAACTAGAAGAATCTGAAGAAGTTGAAAAAAGAGCGAAAGTCAATACATTCTTGCAAGGATTTATTCGCAGCCGTGTTTCACAATTAGTAAATGGAGGCGAAATTGAAGCGGATGAATACGATGAACCGAAAAATGGTTGGCAATATGGTTCCTTAAATGATATTTTCCAATTTGATTTATCTTCAAAATTTGCGTTCCAAATACAACTGCCCAAAAAACTGATTGCCATAGAAACATCATTTTTAAAGAACCGGAATTCGTTTGGATATATCAATGCGACTATTGGTGCAAATATAACTGATGTAAATTTACAAAGTTTACGCTTCAATGCTTTGTCGCAAGACAAAATTCCGGATGAATTGAAAAAATTAAGGGCGGAGCTATTTGAGATTATTTTGCAGTCGGCTAAAGACGAATCTGGTTTGCTTGAGACGTTTGATGTCGCAAATAATCAGGATGTAATTATAAATTATTTAGCGGAATATAATGCCTGGTTGGCAGATTTGTCGAATCAAAATCTTTCTGAAGACGACACTGTTGCCATTCAGTTTATTGATATGGTTAAATTAGAAGTGGAACTTCCTAACGGAACATACACCAATGTGTGTTTAATTTCGCCATTGCATCCGCTTCGTTTAGCGTGGATGGTAAATCTTTGGGGATTGTTCCAGAATTGGGAAAATAGCACTAAAGAGTTTGATGCATATCGAAAATCTTGGACAAAAAAACTAGACCAGCTTTTCTATGGCAAACTAAGAATGGATGTGGCTCCGTTGATCTTGGCGGATGAAAAATTGCAGGATCCATACCAGTATATTGGTGAAATTACATTTGGATGGGGTATATATTCTCGCCCGGCTATTAGCAAAGACAAGTCATTGTCTTCTGATGCGAGACAGATAAAGGCCTATACTTCATCTTTACTCAATATATCTAGCGATAAGATTATTGATAGTGATGTCAGTGCCGAATTGGTTGAAAAGTATATTAATCGATTTGCCAAATCTCATCCTTATGCGAAAAAATTAGTTCTGAACTTATTTAATGCCGGTGATGCCATCTCGTTTGTCAATGCTCTAAAATCGATAGAATTAAAAAATCCTTCGCTGACTTATGAGATAAGAATTTTTTCGGAATCGAATCTGATAAAGTCTGGAAGTGCGCTAAGAGAGCTAATTAATCCAGAATCCAATGTTGCTGAGGGCGCAGAGGCATTTTCGCAGGCGTCGAGTAATCGACTTTTTCCCAAAATTCGATTCTCTTTAAATAACACCCAGCAGTTTGTACAGGATCCAAATCATTATCAAGCGCATATCTCTTTTTTGATTAATCCTTTCCAGATTCAGTCATCATTGGTGCGGCCCAATAATCTGGATAGATCATTCTATTTAAATTCCTTAATTTGTCGTAGTGTAATATCGTATGAAGAAACCGGAGGCGATTCTACTTGGTATCGTTATATCTCTGAGAAGATTCTGCCAAATCCTGTAGATGAATTTGCTAATACAGAAATTTCGCTATTAGCGAATATCCAGAATTTAGTGGGCAAGATTATGTCTAATACCATAGACAGTTCCTTGCCGACGACAACATTAGTTTTGAAGGAATCCGACCGCGTTCTCCTCAATTTGGTTCACGACGTTTCTGATTGGGTTGTGACTTTCGACAAAAATATGGGTCCTGAATTTTTTGATCTCCCTGCAAATTCGGGTGAAAATCAAAAGATTCCTTATTTATTGGATTATATTCCGGGGCAGGAATCCGCAGGGACATCAGCTTTCTTGACATCTAAGCCTACAAGTGAGATCGAAGGGCTGATGAAGCCGATGTTCTGTGAATACGGAATTGATTTGTCGGGAACAGACCAATTCCTAGAATTGTTGGAAGATGTGAGAACTGTCAGTAGTTCGCTCATAATGCAAGCAGGTTCAACTAAAAATAAGGCGTTTGAAGTTTTAGGAACAACGCTTACGAAACGATTCTTGAAGAAAAAAGGGTTGCTTGAGGAGGCTTTTATCATTCCGATTGATTTGCATCAGGAACTTTTTGCAGATCTTGATACAGGCGACCGTGAACGTGCAGACAACTTGCTTGTAAACATCGACCTTGCTTCTAAAGAGATTGTGTTCACCGTTGTTGAAATAAAGTGTAGGAAGTCACTGGGTGAAAGTGAAGAAAATGAATTAAAGAATAAGATTCAGGCGCAACTCATCAATACAGTGTCGGCCTTGCAGCAGCGATTTGGAAAGCCGCTGGATGGAAGTCCGGAAAGACTAGATAGAGAATTGCAGATTTTGGAATTGGTTGATCTGTTGAGCTTCTATATCAAGAGGTCGCAGCGCTATGCTCAATTGGATCCGATTGTTGCTGAAGAATATTTGATGTTCTTGTCTGAATTGGAAAAGATCGATTTCAATTTGAAATTCAAACAGATTGGCGTGATCTATAACTTTAGCCAGCATGAACGCCAAAAGAAGAGTTTTGAAGGTGATAGTTGTATTTTCACAATGGGAGAATCCGTCATTAGCGAAATTCTGGGCGATAATGCGACATTGAATACAGAACGCTTGAAACAACTTGACAATGATAAGGACTTCTGTAACGCTTTTGAACCAAATCGCAAGGACTCTATTGTTCGAATTAGGACGCTGCGTGATGGCGGTGATTTACCCGCAGAAACGCCTATTGAATCAGAACCCGAAGAGACTGAAAATATTGAGAATATAGATTCTACTGCAAATCAGTCGGAAGAGAATGCTCCTTCAGCATCAGAAATGTTGCCAGAGCCAGCAGAGAAGTCTTCTGAGACGATTGAGGGCGAGCCTGTAACAACTCCAGACGTTTCTTTGCCGACATCAGAGATTTCTGCATCAGAACAGAACCCCATTGTAGAAACGGCTCCAAAATCAGGTGAAAATAATGGTGTGGAAAAACAGGAAACAGATGATGCCTGTTATGAACCACCTGTATGTGATGTTTTGATTGGGAAAACTGATTTTTCGCCGCAATTTGGGATACTCGGAAAAACGATAGACAATAAAAGGCTGGTTGGTATTGACTTGAACGAGTGCAATACGGTCAGTTTATTTGGTGTTCAGGGCGCAGGAAAAAGCTATACGATTGGAACTGTTGCAGAAATGACTTTGAAACAGTTCAGCAAAGTAAATAAACTTCCGGCGCCTCTTGCAAGCGTTATATTCCATTATAGTGAAAGTATGGATTATGCTCCAGAATTTACGTCAATGGTTTATCCGAATGATGACGAAGGACAGCTTGCTCGCTTAAAACAGGAATATGGTGCCGAAGCAGGATCTGTAAAAGATGTAATACTTCTTACACCCGAAAGCCAAGTTGAAAAAAGAAAGAGCGAATATCCTGACATAGAAATTGCGCCAATTGGGTTTGCTGCCTCGGAATTGAATGTCGCTGACTGGATGTTCCTGCTTGGAGCAATGGGTAACGAGTCTACATATGTGAAAGAGTTGAAGCAGATAATGAAAGCGTGTCGCCATGATATGACGCTTACAAATATTAGGATGGGAGTTAATCAGAACGCCTTCCTGTCAAGTTCTCAGAAGAATTTGGCTCTGCAAAAACTGAAGTTTGCCGAAGACTATATTTTGAACGATGGTTTGCTTAAACAATATATGCGTCCCGGTCGCTTGGTTATTGTGGATTTGCGTGATGAGTTCATTGAGAAGAATGAAGCGCTAGGATTATTCGTTGTGATGCTCAATATATTTGCAAGTGTCAAGGCCGTTGATGGTAAACAGTTTAACAAGTTCATTGTTTTTGACGAAGCTCATAAATACATGAATGATAAGGATCTTGTTGATTCTATTACTACAGCAATCCGAGAAATGAGGCATAAAGGTGTGTCCATTATGATTGCTAGCCAAGATCCGATGAGCTTGCCAAGTGAAATTATTGAACTTAGTTCTATTGTGATAATGCACAAGTTTAGTTCGCCTGCGTGGGTAAAACATGTTCAAAAGGCGATTACGGCTTTGCAAACATTGACGCCGACAGCGATGTCTTCACTCTCATCTGGTGAAGCATATTTGTGGGCAAATAAAGCTACGGATAGAGCATTTACGCAAAGGCCCGTGAAAATATCGATCCGCCCCCGTGTTACTAAGCATGGCGGCGATACGATAAATGCGGTAAAATAAGCTTGTTGGGTAAATAGGAAGACTTGTTCTAAAAAGCCAGATTATCTTCTAGATAATCTGGCTTTTAAATTGAATGCTGAAATTAAGCAATACTATCTTAATTCAGGCCAGTTTGCTTTTTGTATGTCGGTCTCGAAGTCTCTTGAAAGTTCATCGTTCCAAGAATTCGATGATGTAGCCCCGAGATAGAACGTTGCTCGCGACAGACCCACGTAAAGATAGCGCTGTTGCATAACAGAGTCTTTAATGGAGTCTAGATCGTAGAAAAATGCAGCTTCAAATTCGAGACCCTTAACTAACGATAGCGGATATACGATGATTTTGCTAACGGTTTTGTCAAAGCAGGAATCGACGGCGATGTGATCCTGGAGTTCTTCCACGAATTCTTCTATCTCGGACTTGCTGTCGCTAGGATAGAATATTGCTGTGGCCGGTTGATGTTTGGATTCATGTTGGATTGACTTTATTCGGTTGGCGATCCATTTTATTTTCTCGTCGCGATCGTCAGATTTTATTAATAGCGGGGCAGGTTCTCGTGGTAGTGTTACATATGAGTTGTATGGAGCCTCTTTACCCAAAGCACGTTTGTAGATTTTCTTTGCCATTTCAAGTAGGGTGTGCGATTGCCTATATGAAATTTTCAAATCCATAATGGCACAGGGGCTAGAGAAAATTCCGCTCTGCAGTTGTTTCCAGTTGGTGATGCCTTTTTCGTTAAATGCCTGCATCTGATCCCCGGCAAGCGTGATACAGTTGTATTCAGGATGTCCTAAAGAGGCCATTGCTGCCAACTCAACTGGGGTAAAGTCCGTTGATTCATCTATTCCTATGACAATTCTAGCTTTTTCCTTGTATGCATATAAAATGGAATTTCTGTCCGCAAGACTATCGAAGGCGTTCCTGTTAGCTTTGTACAGCTTTTGTGCCAACGTATTTGCCGCATATATTTGGAACGATAATTCCTGAATTTTATAGGAACCATCAAATCCGTTTTCTTGACGGAATTCGTTATAGATCTCTTTAAAGGTCGAACTAAACAGAATGTCGCAGTCTTCTTTCGTGTAAAGTCGCTTGCGAGCGATTTCGAGGTTTCTGAAGTTCAGCCAGGTTTGACTGATTTTGTGTGTAAGGAACCAGCTGTTTTTGAAATCGGGGCCAATATATTTAATGTCGTTGTTTACGTAATTTTTGATTAAACACCAGATTAGCTTTTCAGTGATTCTTTTTAATTCTGCTTCTAGATTTTCGGTAAAATAAGTGTTCCATGGAGTATTTTTATGAGCATCGTCAATAGGCTTTCTTTTTATTGCTCCCTTGACTGATGTAAATAATGTTAGGTATGCGATTGTGGGTAATGGATAACCTTCTTTTTGGGCGACATCACTAAGAAGTCTGTCCATAGTTATTATTGTGGCGTCAGAGTATTGTTCATTGTAGGGATTGTTGACGCAATAGGAACTTCCTTCGTTTGAGTCGCTCTTATCACATTGTCCGTTGGAGTTGCTTTTGTCGCTTTTTTTTATTTCGGCTGCACAAAAACCTTTTTTGAAATCACTCAACTTAGCTTCGTGCAAGAGACCGCTTATTTTTTTATAATTCTCTAAAAGGTTGTTTTCTTCGTTAAAAACTTCATCGAAAAGTTTATGGTTGTTTTTTTCGATAAACCTAAACAGAACAATTCTGGTTAGAATCTTGTTTCGAAGAATTATGGATGGCGTTAGATCGTTCTTTTGATATTGAGGACAGTTTTTATCATTTTGAATGCTCTCAATACAAGCGGCATATAGCTCGTTTTGGAGCTGCTCTGACAACTGCTTAACGAAAACTTTGCTTGCCTGTGAATTTCTATCAATGTCGTCAAATGTATTTTTGCAATCAGATGCGGAATATCTGAATATATTTTCGAATGACGTTGGTTGGTACGAAATGTCTTTAGGCTGTTCAATGCCTGCCTGTTGTTGAAAATGATTGAGTTCCTTTAATGCGTCGGAATGACTTTCTATGAATCCTTTAAGAAGCTTATTTTCAAAATCATGATATAGCGATATAGGGGACTTTTGGAAGAATTCGTTTTCTTTTTCGGGCCTCAGAGGCGCGCTATCTGTTGTGACATCAACAAAATGATAAAAATCTCTAGCGAGATCAATGCAGTAGCCATCAATTTTTCTTCCCTTGCGTTCGACCCAAACCTTTGTTGATTCTGGAATATACTTTAATCCTTCTTTACTTAGAGAATTTTGCAAGAATTCTTTCAGTTGAACAGTGGGAGAAAAGAACATCCATGTATTGTTATTATCGGCTTTATCTTTCAGGAAATCGTTCCAAATCTTTCTGAGCTTTCTCAGGCTGGTGCCGTTTGAAAAGTCACTTTCTTTGAAGTCATCGTCGTTGTAAAATTCACTGGATAACAACAGCTTTAGACGCTGAATCATTGTTGATGTTTTCCCTGTTCCGGGACCACCATCAATAACTAGGATGTTGTTATCGAACATATGAGCGAGTTCAATTTCCTTTTGTCGTTCGCCAAGAACAATCATCCTGTTATGGCTGATTTCTTGTCGGCTGAAATATGCTTGATAACTCTGATCTACGGAGTATTGGTCTTTAACATCAGATTCTGTTGTTTGGACGATAGGGGCTTCCGGCTCTTGCGCTACTGTTTCGTCGGCTTTGGGCTCTGTTGTTATAGCGATGTCAGCTTGGACTCCTGATTGGGGCGCTGTTGTGATTTGAGTCTCGGGTTCTTTTGCGATTTTTACTACCGGTTCTGGCTGTTCTTCGGCTGAGTATGATATAATATTGTTTTGGGGATCTACTATTGCGAAATTTTTGAACAGAGCTTGGGCGTTTCTGTATTTTTTTTGCACCTGCTCTGCTATAGGAAGATGTGGGTTGATGTCTTTGAATAACTTCATGCCTAGACGGGAATTCTTTTGAATTTCGGCGTCCATCAATATGCCCGTAGGGCCAAAATCGTTTGCTTCCCAGACTCTTGTGTCTATTGAAGTCAAATGCTTTGGCTTGAGAACTTCGCTATTGTATCGGGTGTTTTGGTTTAGGGTATTACGAGCTTCTTCGACTAGCCAAACGTTATAGGGTGTCCGTCCTAAATACAGGCACCCTTGTTTTGCGCATTGTTTAACCTGATATTTTTGTTCGTTTTTTCTTCTGGATTCAAACGTTTCTTTAAAAGTCATAAAAAACCTCGTAAATGTTTTTTATGAAATGTATATATTTTTTAGCAAAAGTCAAGTAAAAATGTAACAAAGAGTATGGATTTTGCTTAAAATGTTAATACCAAAAATTGGTTCGTATAATCTGGTAGAAACCGGTGTAACCATATCAAAAAGCCCGATGACAAATCAAGTCTTCGGGCTTTCAATAATCTAAAAAACGAACTTATTTTATCAGCGTTAATATAGCCGAGTCGCTAAAGACTAGGGAGTCTTCCCTTTCCAGGTGAAAGAAACTTTTCTGTGGATTCTTGGAAGGCTGACTTTTTTCTTGTCTATTGTATCGGAAGCAGGTTGCGGAATATTTAATTGTTGTTTAAGGTTGAAAATGTAATCGATTGCTTGTTGCGAG
>JAEEGL011253185.1_pt1 | contig 13661 bp, 9 predicted proteins | sample 9134231 | NCBI WGS metagenome assembly JAEEGL01 (sample SAMN16246548, study PRJNA631951) | gut metagenome | biome: gut microbiome; feature: rumen; material: fiber-attached | host: Bos | place: Iran: Karaj | collected 2018-10
CCCTATGAATACAGCGGGAACCGTGAAGCCAGGGCTTACCTGGAACGGCGGGGCCAGCCTTTCCGCGGCGAGACCGCGAAGGAACCGCCGGCACGGCCGGCTTCGCGCGGGCTGAAGCTGCTGGTGGCGGCGCTGCTGATCGCAGGCGCCGTGCTGACGGCACTGCTGGTCCTGAGGAACCGGAACGGCGGAGACCCGGCAATGGGCGCGAATCCGGTCATCAGCTTCGAGGAGGTCAAACCTGAAGGGGCGATGGTCTGCACGGACGTGACCTACTCGGTGAAGACGACGAAGGACGTTGAGGACATCCGCCTGGTCGATCCGGAGGGGAAAGAGATCCGGACAAAGATTGCCAGCGCGGACAATGCGGACGGCAAGGTGTGGATCATCACGCTGGACATGCAGGAGGACTTTGACGGCATCCTGACCCTGGAGGTCACAGGGAAGGACGAAGAATGGAAGACGACGGACCGGAAGTCCTCGAAGCTGGCGGTGAAAGGTGTGCCGGCGGCGACGGCGGGAACGGCGGACGCGCAGCCGGAAGTGACCCTGCCGCCGGAAGCGCAGGAACTGGTGCCTCCCGAAGAAACCGAAATGCCGGTGGAGACTGAAACACCGGGGGAGACCGAAGCACCCGGGGACGTGAACACCGAAGATCCTGAAAACACGGACGAAAACGCTGACGCTGAAGGTATCGGGGACGTACCGGAAGACGGAACGGACGAGGAAGGCGCCGGCGAGGCGGAGACCGCCGAAGGCGAGGACAGCGGCGGGGACGACAGCTTCCGCGAAGTCGGCGAACTGCGGACGGCGGTGCCGACCGACACACCCGAACCGCAGGAGATCGAGAAACCGACCGAAACGCCGCCGCTGGTTGTGGAAGCGGCGCCGGAAGCCAATCCTGACCTGATCACGAACGTGACGGTCTATGTCGGGAGCAAAAAACAGAAGGATTACCACCGGCCGGCAAAGGAACTGATCCATATGCCGGAGGCATCGCTCTATACGGCGGGCAAGATGGGCGTGCTGACCTTCCGGGGAGACAATTTCCGCCGGAATGCGGCGGTCGGGCCGCTGGAGGCGGAACCGACCGGACTGAAGATCAAGTGGGAAGTCGAGGGCGGCAGTTCCCGCGGCGTAAACCAGACCTTCTACGGCTACGGCTGGCCGGGTCAGCCTGCGATCGTCAAATGGAGCAAGCAGGTACGGACCGCGAGCAACCTGTATGAGACCAAGCAGGAAAAGGAACTGCTGAAGGAGGTCATCATCGCCGGACAGGACGGCAACATCCGCTTCTTTGACCTGGACGACGGCTCCATCACCCGCAACAGCATCAAGCTCGGATATCCGATGAACGGCACGCCGAGTCTGCATACCCTGGGCGAGCCTTACATGAGCGTGGGACAGTTTGCCCGGAAAATGAAGGTCAAGACCGGGCGGATCGGCCTGCGGACCTACAACCTGTACAACCAGAAGGAACTGAAACTGATCGACGGCTCGGACACCAAGCACCGCCGGCCGCTGAACAATGCCGGCAACTTTGAGACGTCCGCCCTGTACGACCGGACGAGCGATACCATGATCACGGCCGGGAACAACGGCATGCTGTACCTGGAGGCGCTGAACTCCGAGTTTGACTGGAAGGTCGGCGTGCTGAAGGTCAACCTGTCGGAGACGACGATGACCTCCAAGGCGAAGGGACAGAAGAGCACCGCGCTGATGGCGGTCGAAAGCTCGCTGGCGGCATACGACAAGTACGTTTTCTACGCGGACATGGGCGGCGTCCTCCGCTGCGTGGACACGGACACTCTCCATCCCGTATGGGCGGCGGCTACGGGTGACGCCGTCATGGCAGCCGTGGCGCTGGACCTGACGGAAAGCCGGGAGCTGAACCTCTATACGGCGAACATGTACGCGAACCGGAAGAAGGGGAAGGGCGAGATCCAGATCCGCCGGTATGACGCGCTGAGCGGCAAGGAAGCCTGGTGCACGGACATCGGCGTCGTCAAGGGCAAGAAGGAAAAGGCAGACGTCGGCGCCAAGGCATCCCCGGTGATCGGCGAGGAAAAACTGAAGGACCTGGTCTTCTTTACGGTGACCGGCCTGAGCGAGGAAGGCTGCGACCAGCTGGGTGTTCCCGGCGAGAGCAAGTCTGCCCTGATCGCGCTGGACAAGGACACCGGCAAGGTGCAGTGGGCCATGGGCATGGAGAGCCGGACGGTATCCTCCCCTGTGGCGGTGTACGACAAGAACGGGGACGGATGGATCATCCAGTGCGCGCAGGACGGGAACATCTATATGGTGGAGGGCCTGAGCGGGGCGAAGACCGCTTCCCTGAAGCTGGAAGCGGAGGTCATCGCTTCCCCGGCGGTATACAACAATATCATGGTGATCGGCACGACCGGTAAGGGGACCTCTTTCATCTACGGGATCGAGATCCGGACGCTGGCATCCGCGGAGGACGGGGAACCCGAAGCGGTGGAAGCGGAGCCGGAGGAAGCAACGAAGGAAATGCAGGAGGAGCCGGAAGGCGAAGCCGAACCGGAAGAGGAAGCCGGAGCGGAGGAACCGGCGGAGGACGCATGAGGCGAAAAGGAAGGAGAAGAAGCCGATGAGCAAGTATCTGGCAGCGCTGGACCAGGGAACGACGAGCTCCCGCGCGGTGATCTTTACCGAAACAGGGGAACTGGTCTCTTCCTTCAACAAGGAATTTCCGCAGCATTATCCGAAGCCCGGCTGGGTCGAACATGATCCGAAGGACATACTGGATACGCAGATCGCGGCCCTGCAGGAAGCGGTGCGCCTGAGCGGGATCAACGCGGCGGATATCGCGGCGATCGGCATCACCAACCAGCGGGAAACCACCTTCCTCTGGGACCGGAACACGGGCGAGTGCGTCGGGAACGCGATTGTCTGGCAGTGCCGGCGGACCAGCCAGATGGTGGATCAGCTGGTGGCCGACGGCTGCGGGGAGATGATCCGCGAAAAGACAGGCCTGGTGCCGGACGCCTATTTCTCCGGGACGAAGCTGAAATGGCTGCTGGATTACTACAACCTGCAGGACCGGGCGGAGAAAGGCGAGCTGTGCTTCGGCACGGTGGACAGCTTCCTCTGCTGGCACATGCTGGAAGGGCGGCCGCACGTGACCGACGCGACGAACGCGGGGCGGACGATGCTGTTCAACCTGCGTACGCAGGACTGGGACGACGACCTGCTGAAGCTGCTGGGGATTCCGCGGGCCTGCCTGCCGAAGGTTGTCGACTCGAGCGGACTGATCGGCATGCTGGATCCGGCGATCCTCGGGCGGACGATCCCGGTGACGGCGATCGCGGGCGACCAGCACGCGAGCCTCTTCGGACAGGCCTGCCTGAAGAAGGGCGATATCAAGAACACCTACGGCACCGGCTGCTTCATGCTGATGAATACCGGGGACGAACCGGTCATGAGCCGGAACGGCCTGCTGACCACGATGGCGTGGCGGATCGGCGGAAAACCCACCTACGCGCTGGAGGGCAGCGTGTTCATGGGCGGGGCGACGATCCAGTGGCTGCGGGATGAACTGAAGATCATCGACCACGCTGCGGAGACGGAAAACCTGGCCAAGTCGATCCAGAGCACGGGCGGAGTCTACCTGGTGCCGGCGTTCACCGGCCTGGGCGCGCCGTGGTGGGATATGTACAGCCGGGGTACGCTGGTCGGCATGACCCGGGGCACGGGACGCGCGCACATCGCCCGGGCGGCGCTGGAGGCCATCGCCTACCAGAGCGCGGACCTGATGGACGCGATGGCCGCGGACTGCGGTAAGCGGCCGGAGATGCTGCAGGGGGACGGCGGCGCGAGCGCCAACAGCTTCCTGATGCAGTTCCAGGCGGACATCACGGCGATCCCGGTGGTACGGCCGCGGGTGCTGGAGACGACGGCGCTGGGCGCAGCCCTGCTGGCCGGCCTCGGTGCGGGTGTATTTACGAGCCTGGAGGAGACAGCAAAGGGCTGGCAGAAGGACCTGGAGTTCACGCCGCGGATGGATGAGGCCACGCGCAGGCTGAACATCAGGGGCTGGCACAGGGCTGTGGAGCGGGCCAAGGACTGGGCAAGAGACGAATGAACGAAAAGAGGCAATCACATTTGAACCTGAAAGACAAGATCCGGAAACTGTTTACGAACGTATGGACGATCCCGAACGTGCTGACAATGATCCGGCTGCTCCTGGTGCCGGTGTTTGTGGTTCTGTTCCTGAAAGGACACAAAATGGCGTCGCTGGGCGTGTTTATCGCGGCCAGCCTGACGGATATGCTGGACGGGTATCTGGCAAGGAAACTGAACCAGATCACTGACTTCGGGAAACTGTTCGATCCGCTGGCGGACAAACTGATGGTCCTCTCGGCCATGGTATGCCAGGGAATCGCGGGCGTCTTCCCGTGGTCGGCGATCATTATCGTGGCGTGCAAGGAACTGTTCATGGTGATTGGCGGGCTGCTGATGCTGAAGAACGACGTGGTGGTCTACAGCAACTACGTGGGAAAGGCAGCGCAGGTCTGCTTCATCCTGAGCCTGGTGCTCGCGTTCTTCCATGACGAGCTGGCGGCCCGGGGCGTGCAGCTGGACATCATCCTCCTGTGGATGACGGTGGCGCTGGCGCTGTGCGCGATGGTCATCTACATCATCGGAGCGGTCAGGACGATCCGGAAACGGAAAGCGGAAGACGGAGGACAGGCATGAGAACGGACGGAAGGCAGCCGGACGAGAAGCGTCCGGTGAAGATCGATATTGATTTTGTGCGCACGGCATACGGCAGCTGCCTGATCGCGACGGGAAATACCCGTGTGATCTGCACGGCCAGCGTGGAGGAAACGGTACCGCCGTTCCTGAAGGGCCAGGGAAAGGGCTGGATCACGGCGGAATACGCGATGCTCCCGGCCTCCACCGGCGAGCGGAAGAAGCGGGACGGCATCAAGAAAGACGGGCGCAGTGTGGAGATCCAGCGGCTGATCGGCCGGGCGCTGCGGCAGGCCGTGGACCTGGAAAAGCTCGGCGAGCGGACGATCACGCTGGACTGCGACGTGCTGGAAGCGGACGGCGGGACGCGCACCGCGTCGATCACAGGCGCGATGGTTGCGCTGACCTGTGCGGCAGACCGGCTGGTGCGGGAGAAAAAGCTGCTGGTGAGCCCGGTCATCCATCAGGTGGCGGCGGTAAGCGCCGGCATCGTGGAGGACGTGCCGTGCCTGGACCTGTGCTACCAGGAAGACAGCCACGCGCAGGTGGATATGAACTTCGTGATGAATGAAAAAGGCGAGTTCATCGAACTCCAGGGAACCGGCGAAGGCCGCGCCTTCACCGGGAACGAGCTGGAAACGCTGATGAGCTACGGCGCGAAGGGGATCCGGGAGCTGATGGATGCCCAACGGGAAGCCCTCGGGAAGCGGGCTGCGCAGATCGCGCCGAAGCCGCTGCTGCTGGCGGCGACGGGAAACGAACACAAGCTCCGGGAACTGCGGGAGATGTTCCGGGACTTCTACACCATTGCCCCGATGACCGACGCGGGTTTCTTCGGCCCGATCGACGAGAACGCCTCTACCTTTGCCGGAAACGCGGCGATCAAAGCCGAGGCGGTCTGCGAGGCGACCGGCCTGCCGGCGATCGCGGACGACAGCGGGCTGGAGGTCGACGCACTGGACGGCGAGCCCGGGGTGCATTCCGCCCGATATGCCGGGGAGCACGGAAACGACGAGGCAAACAACGACCTGCTGCTGAGCCGGCTGGAGGGAAAGACCGACCGGTCCGCGGCGTTCCGCTGCGCGCTGGCGCTGAAACTCCCGGGGAAGGAGACCCTGATCGCCGAAGGAAAGTGCCCGGGTACGATCCTGTACGAACGGCGGGGGACGGGCGGCTTCGGATACGACCCGCTGTTCCTGTATGAACCGATGGGCAAGACCTACGCGGAGATGAACGAAGCGGAGAAGAACGGAATCAGCCATCGTGCGAGGGCTGCGGAGAAAATGCGGGAGATCATGGCGACGCTGTAAGGAAATACGCGCGCAGAACAATGAAAAGGCCCGAAAACCTTGACGTTCAAGGGGCAATCGTTGTAAAATAGCCCGGTAGAAAAACAGAGATAAAACGGAGGCGTCAGGTATGCTCCATCAGGAGAGTCAGAGGATCTGGATCGGGTCCTGCGAAGACAAGACACCCGTATATCTGCTGCCCTCCATGGCGAACCGCCACGGCCTGATCGCCGGCGCGACGGGGACCGGGAAGACCGTGTCCCTGAAGGTGCTGGCGGAGGGCTTTTCCGATCTGGGCGTGCCCGTGTTCCTGAGCGATATCAAGAGCGACCTGAGCGGAATGGTATCTCCCGGGACGGAGACGGACGCGATCAACCGCAGGCTGGATATGTGCGGGGTGCCGAAGGAACAGTTTCAGTATACTTCCTATCCGACCGAGTATTGGGATGTCTATGGCGAGCAGGGAATTCCGATCCGCGCAACGGTGGAGGACATGGGTCCCCTGCTGATGAGCCGGATGCTGAATCTGAATGAGACGCAGAGCGGCGTGATGAATATCGCCTTCCGGGTGGCGGCCCGGGAGGATCTGCCCCTCGAGCACCTGCAGGACCTGAAGAACCTGCTGATTCACGTCGGCGAAAACGCCAGGGAATATACGCTGGAATACGGGAACGTATCCGCTGCCAGCGTCGGCGCCATCCAGCGTGCTGTCGGCGTGCTGGAGGACCAGGGCGGCGATGTGTTCTTCCGGGAACCGGCCATCGATATCAACGACTGGATACAGACGGATCCGGCGGACGGCAGGGGAAAGATCAATATCCTGTGCGCGGACCGGCTGTTCAACAACCCGACGATGTATTCCACGTTCCTCCTGTGGATGCTGACAAAGCTCTATGAGCTGCTGCCGGAGCGGGGGGACGCGGAGAAACCGAAGATCGTCTTCTTTTTTGACGAGGCACACCTGCTGTTCAACAACTGCAGCCGTCCGCTGATGGAGAAGATCGAGCAGGTGGTGCGGCTGGTCCGCTCCAAGGGCGTGGGCGTTTACTTTATCACCCAGAACCCGGCGGACATCCCCATGACGATCCTGGGGCAGCTGGGCAACCGCATCCAGCATGCCCTGCGCGCCTATACCCCGCTGGACCAGAAGGCTGTCAAGGTCGCGGCACAGACGTTCCGGACGAATCCGTCCTTTGATACAGAGGAAGCCATCACCACCCTGAAGACAGGCGAGGCGCTGGTCTCCTTCCTTGATGAGCACGGTGCTCCGGGCGTGGTGGAGCGGGCCACTATCCTTCCCCCGCAGAGTTTTATGGGACCGATCAGCGAGGAGATCCGCAGAATGATCATCTCGTCCAGCCCTCTCAAGGGGAAGTATGACGATGAGAGCGATCCTGCCGGAGATCCGGGCGCACAGGAACAGCCTACGCCGCCAGTACCACCGGTACCGGAAGTACCATCCGCACCCCAGGTGCAGGAAATGGATCCGCAGCGGTTCAAGCTGATCAACGGTCAGTGGTACTATTTCTGAAGTGCGGCTGAAAGCTGGTCATCACGTTACTGTTTACCCAACGACCCCTTTTGCGGTGAGGGAGAGAGCACCGCGCAGACAGACATGGGACAGACATTCAAGGTTTTTGATCCTACCACCGGTCAGTATGTCGAGAAAGAAGTCGAAGGCATGACTCCTGTCCAGGAAGCGGCCCAGGCCGTGCAGGAAGCCGCGGCCCCCGTGGTTGAAGCCGTGCAGCAGGTTCCCGCAGCTGCCGTCGAGGCGGTACAGGAAGCTGCAGCGCCCGTCGTGGAGGCGGTGCAGCAGGCTCCTGCAGCCGTGCAGCAGGCGGCCCAGCCGGTCGTCCAGGCCGTGCAGCAGGCAGCCCAGCCCGTGGTACAGGCCGTACAGCAGGCCGTGCCCACCATCCAGGTGCAGCCCCAGGTACAGAAGATGCCCGTGATGGTACTGGACCAGGCGACCGGCCAGTATGTGCAGCAGATGGTCGATATGGTGCTGGATCCCGCGACCGGCAACTATGTGCCCGCTCCCGTCGCCACCGATCCCAAGGCTCTGGCTGAGCAGCAGAAGGCTGCCGCCGCCGCAGCGAAGGAAGCCGAACGGAAGGCCCGCGAACAGGAAGCCGCCGAGCGCCGCGCCCGGAACGACCAGCTGCGTGAGGAAGCCGCCGAGCGCGCCCGCAGGAACGACTCCGTTGCCGGCCGCGTCAAGAACACCGCGATCAGCACGGCGACCCGTCAGGTGGTTTCCAGCCTGACCAGAAATGTGACCAAAGCCATCGAAAGTCTTTTCGGCGGCAAAAAAAGATAATACGGGGGAGAAAAGACCATGAAAAAGTTCTTCAAAGAGTTCAAAGAGTTTGCAATGCGCGGTAACGTCATCGACATGGCTGTCGGTATCATCATCGGTGCTGCCTTCAAGTCCATCGTTGACTCCCTGATCGCCAACTTCATCCAGCCCCTGCTGGATGCTATCCTGCCCAAGCCCGTTGACCTGCCGGAAGGCACCTGGGCTGCCGGTCCGGCGATCGCTTCCTTTATCGGCACGATCATCAGCTTCATCATCACGGCCTTCGTGCTGTTCCTGATCATCAAGGCGATGAACGCTGCCAACAACCTGAAGAAGAAGGAAGAGAAGCCTGCGGATCCCACCACCAAGGTTTGCCCCTTCTGCCAGAGCGAGATCGACATCAAGGCGACCCGCTGCCCGCACTGCACGAGCGAGCTGAACTAAGCAGATCATACAGAACACCCGCTGTCATACAGTACAGCGGGTGTTTTACTTTCTGTGAACGAAGTGCCGGAAATCACTCACAACCCTGATTTACCTGTTGCCGGGTTTCCACGGCTTCGGGGTCAGGAGGGTCGTTCTGCCGATGTCCGGCAGTACATCATAGATCGTGCATCCCATTTCTTTTTCGAAGGATTCCTTGATGTCAAAGGCGATCTCCCAGCCTTTGATATACCCCTCCATGATTCCGTATCTCCGCGTGACATCCACGAACCGCTTTTCAAGAATGACGAATCCGTAGTCGACCGCCAGGGAATCGCAGAGCTGGATCAGCCGGTCGTATCTGTCCGCTGTGCAGTTTGCAATATAAGCTTTTATGGCTTTTTCCCGATCGGTTTCCGGTTCATAGCAGAACTCGTCCTTCATCCGGAGATAGGAGTGCGTCATGCAGATTCTGGCTGCCTCGTCCCAGCCTTTTTCCATGCAGTACCTGTAGCCTTCGTATACATGCGTTGGAATATCCACAATGCCGACCCTTCTGCCGATATCATGCAGAAGACCGGTGATATATGCTTTTTCCGGATTCATTGAGGGGATTCTTTCAGCAATCTTCCTTGCCGCGATGCCGACGTTGATCGAATGCTTTACCCAGGGGCCGGGATTCAGCTCTTCCGCGAGCTTCAGTTCCCTCATGGCTTCGTCTGTATCCGGCAGCATGCCTTATTTCATCCTCTTCATATCATTCTCTTTGTCCGTTTCTGTCCCGGGGTGATGATGTTCCGGTTTTGCCGGTGTTATTTCCTGTCTTTCCAGGCCCGTACGCCGATGAGCAGTTTGTCCGTGTTCCCGTTTTTCAGCAGGACGGCTTTCAGCGTGACCTGCTTCGGTTTGCCCTGGAGCATCAGGCGGTAGCTGATGCTGAAAGAGCCGTCCTCCCGGATATGCTGCAGCACATTTTCCCGGGTGAACTGTTCCCGGAAACGCTGCAGGTCTTCGGCAAAGCAAAGAGATTCCGCGTTCATGAACGTCTGGCGGAAGAAGTCATCGCCTTCATTGGCTACTCCGAGGCTGTCCAGGTCCTCTGAAGCACTGAATTCAGCGTATTGCTCCGTTTGGAGGTCCACCGTATACAGCGCGATATATCCGTCGGAGAGGGCCATCACCCGGATCAGCGTGTCCCGTTCCTTCTGCATTTCCTCATAGTGCGCTTTCTGCCTCATCGGCGCGTCCACAACGCTGATGCCGAGGATCAGGCGGTTGCTGCCACGCATCCGGGTGACTTTCATATTCACGTAGACCGGAACACCGGTATCCATCAGGCGGTAGACCGTGGTGAATATCCCCTGTTCATCGATCGTCCGGAGAACATTTTCCCTTGTGAACAGGGACATGAACCGTTCCCGGTCCTCCTGACAGATCCGGGTCAGGGCTTCGCGACGGGCGGACTCAAAGAAATCTTCGCCGTGTTGTTTCAGCGACATTTCCTCACTGTCGGTCTGCCGGGTGTATTCGATATAATGATTTGTATCCAGGTCGATCAGGTAAATACTATAGTAATCGGCGGCGAGGGATTCCGCGATCTCCGCGTAGGTCATGCTGTCGTCCGGCTCAGAGACGGAAAGCACCGCGACAGCGACGGCTACGCTACCGGTGACGGGGTTGACGCTGAGACGCCGTACAAACGAATGGGCTGTTGAACCGTCCGGCATCCTGTCATTAAAATAAATCCGGTTTCCACTCTCGCAGCACTGCCTGACCATTCTGAAAAAACCGTTTGCGTATTCTTCAATGGGAGCCTTCAGGCTGTTCTGCAGGTCGGACAGATCCTTTTTGAAAAACCTCCTGATAAATTCCCGGTAGGACGGATTGTTCCGGATATACCGGACGGTCCGGCCGGTGATCTCCAGGACCGCCATCGGAATCGTGCTGAATACGTTGTGGAAGGAATCCGCTTCATCACCGGAGATGATATCGAGATCGTACAGGCTGATCCGGCCGATGTTTTCATAGTATTCGGATTCTTCGGGGTTTTCGTTTTCGATCAGCGTTTTATCCCGGAACATTTCCCGGATTGTGTCAAAGGGGATCGGTTTGCTGAAATAGAACCCCTGGAGCTTTGAGCAGCCGATCTCCTGCAGGAAGCGGACCTGCTCCTCGGTCTCGACGCCTTCGCAGACCGTGTCCAGGCCCAGTGAGGTTACCATGTGCATCAGTTCGGTCAGGATGATCTTTGCGTTTTCCCCCTGATTGAATTCCCGCATGAAACTCATGTCGAATTTGATCAGGTCAAAGTGAAAGCCCTGCAGGATGTCCAGGGAGGAATAACCGCTGCCAAAGTCGTCCATCCATACGGGGAATCCGTAATTCCGGAACCGTTCAACCTGCTCCTTCATGAAAGCCGGGTCACTGCCGATCACACTCTCCGTGATCTCGATGGTGATCCGGTCCCGGGGGACGCCGGCAGCGTCCACCCGCTTCCGGATCTCCTCCACGATATCGCAGGCGTCGAAATCAGACCGGGAGAGATTGATGGAATGGGGGACCACCACAAATCCATCCGCCATTTCCGTTTGAATGGCTTCCAGGACCCGGTCGACCATACAGAGATCCAGCTTCCAGATCAGCCCTGCGTCTTCCAGGGCCGGAATAAAATCAGCCGGGGACAGGAAGCCTTTGTTCGGGTCAATCCACCGGGCCAGTGCTTCCGCGTCACAGGTTTTGCCGTTGACAGACCGGACGATCGGCTGGAGGTAAACCCGGATCCAGTTTTCCGCAACTGCCCTGTCGATATTTTCAATGATATACTGTTTATCGTCGGCAGCTTTACTCATGTCCGGGCTGTAATACTGTACAGCTGATTCATACCGGCCCCGCAGCGTTTCACAGGCCAGTTTCGCCCGGTCGCAGGCAACGCTGGTATGAACCATATCCCCCTGTGCCACATAGACGCCGGCATGAAGCGGCAGGTTTTTCCCTTCGTTGATTTCTTTGTATTCGGAGAACAGCTGCCGCAGCTTTTCCTCCAGTCCCGCCGTTTCCGTCTGTACGGCAAAATGATCCGAGGAGAACCGGCAGCAATGCTCGTTTCCGAACAGTTTTGACAGGATTTTCGCAAAGGACTGCAGCAGGCGGTCACCCTCCGAAAAGCCATATTTCGAGTTGAAATGCTTCATACCGACGAAATCCAGGTAGATCAGGACTGGGTTGTCGCCGCCTGCCCGGGCCTTTTTTTTGCCTGTTTCCGCCAGTTCAAAGAAATAGCTCATGCCGGGAAGACCGGTCAGGAAATCATACTGGCTGGCCTTCACAAGGGTATTCCCGTGCAGCGCGTTGCTCAGGGCATCGTTCAGCTCAAATCCCTGCTGAACGCATTCCTCCCGGTAGATTCCTTCATCGGAATACCAGATATGAGCGAGCCGCACCCCGGTATCAGTATAGATATGTTCCCCGTAGGCGTGGATGATCCGGTAACCGGAACGGTCCTGCGTTCTGGAACGGTACAGCGTTTCATACCGGCCGCCCTCCGTCGCAAAGAGATAGGCGTCGTTGGCGATCCGCGCGACGTCATCCGGATGCGTGTCCTTATACATATCATGATCCATGTCATCATACGCCTGCGCGCGGTCTTCGTAGCCGAAGAGCCGGCAGAACCCATCCGAAAGGGCGAGCGTAACCACCCGTTTATCCAGGAACTGATAAACGGCAAGGGGAACGCTCAGACGTTCCAGGGTTTCCAGCGTCTGCGGGTCAAAGCGATATTTTTCAGCGGGGGTCATATCTGATCCTCCTGATCCTTTCAGCGTCGATGGCTATAGCTCTGATGAGATTATATCACACTTTTTCCGATTTATCACGGGTTTGTATCGGCCCGCGGAATCTCATCCGCAGCAGACCCCGGATACGACGGAGATGGTCCGGGCTTACGGCCGCGGGAAGGAATTGAACCAGGCGCGCTCGGAGAACGGCTTCTTCGGGGGAACGACCGGGCTGCTTTCCGCGATGCCGACGGGGAGGAAGCAGACGAGCTCGCAGTCTTCCGGCAGGTTCAGGATCCGCGCCATCTTATCGCAGATCCGGTCGTCGTCCGTGATGTGGCCTTCAATCCAGCAGCTCTGGTATCCCAGTTCCACGATGGCGAGCAGCATGTTCTGGATCGCGGCGGAATAATCCTGCACGGCAAAGCATTTGTCCCGGTACGCGTTGATCCGCCGGGTGAGGACGCAGATTGCCGCCGGGGCGGTTTCCGCCACGGGCGGATTGATGACTTCGCGAAGCCGCTGCAGGACGGCGGGATCGTCCACGGCGATCAGGCTCGTGGTCTGCCGGTTGCAGCCGGAAGGCGCGTCCAGGCCGGCCTGCATAATGGTTTCCAGGTCGGATCGCGGGACGGGTGTGGGCTGGTATTTTCCCCGGTAGCTGTGACGGCTGCGGATCGCGTCCAGAACGTTCATTCCGACATCTCCTTTTTTGGCTGAATAGATCGGTTCCGGGTCTATCATAACCGAAAACCCGATTCCGATCAACCGGGGGACGGAAAGGGGGGGCAAATTGCGGAAGGCCTTCACAAAAGCCGCTGAAAGTGTTAGAGTATAACCATCAAGAAAAACCGGAGGAGTGATCCCATGTTCGAGAACCTGATCGAGATCCTGAAAGCCAATCCCCGCAAGATCGTATATACCGAAGGAACGGACGCCCGGATCCTGGAGTCCGCTGCCCGCCTGAAGAAGGAAGGGTTCCTGACCCCCGTGCTGGTCGGCCCCGTGGATGAAGTGAAGGCTGCGGCCGCCAAGGGCGGTTTCGACATCGAAGGCCTGGAGATCCTGGATCCCGCCACCTATCCCGGCATGGAAGACATGGTGAAGACCATGGTCGAGCTCCGCAAGGGAAAGATGAGCGAGGAAGAGTGCCGCACC
>JAEEGL012120911.1_pt1 | contig 13661 bp, 13 predicted proteins | sample 9134231 | NCBI WGS metagenome assembly JAEEGL01 (sample SAMN16246548, study PRJNA631951) | gut metagenome | biome: gut microbiome; feature: rumen; material: fiber-attached | host: Bos | place: Iran: Karaj | collected 2018-10
AAATCAGAAGCCATCTGCTGGTCAAAAACTTTTCCCTGAGGAGTAACATAAATAACCCTCGGAGAATTGCCACCCTTAACCAGTATGTCATTTTTTATGGCACTGAAGCAATCATAAATAGGCTGTGCCTGCATAAGCATTCCGGCACCGCCTCCATAGGTGTAATCATCAACCTTATGATGTTTATCTTTTGAATAATCCCGGATATTTACAGCATTAAAGGAAATGTATCCTTTTTCTTCAGCTCTTCCTGTAATACTGCTGGATAAGCACTGCTGTATCATTTCGGGAAATAAAGTCATTATATGAAATTTCATAATATATAATTATACCTGAAAAAGTTTTAATTAATGCAAAAGTCGAATAAAGCAGATTGCCTTATTCGACTTATACTAATCAGCAAATCAAATGATCTCCACATCAACCTTGAGATCTTCCCTGGTTGAAGCAGCCTTTACTACAGCGCGGATAGCCTTTGCTATACGACCCTGTTTGCCAATCACCTTGCCCATGTCAGATGGTGCAACATGAAGCTCAATCATAATATTGCGCCCGTCGTTCTTTTCAGTAACAACAACCTCATCAGGATTGTCTACAAGCGCCTTTGCTATAACTTCAACTAATTCTTTCATTGAGTAAACCTCTCGGTAAAATTATTTGATACCTGCCTGCTTAAGAAGCTTTGCAACTGACTCTGTAGGCTGTGCACCGTTAGCAAGCCACTTCTTTGCGAGCTCTTCGTTGATCTTTACTGTGCTGGGATCTGTGTTAGGATCATATGTTCCGATCTCATCAATGAACTTACCCTGTACAGGAGCCTTTGAATCAGAAACGATAATTCTGTAGAAAGGAACCTTTTTCTTACCAATTCTCTTTAATCTCATTTTTACTGCCATTTTAATTTCCTCCATTAAATGAAAAAGATTGTATTTGTTTTTATATGTATAAAACAGCAAAAGCTGTAAGACATATCTTAAAAGAATTTGCCTCCGGGGAATCCACCCATCTTGCCGAATTTACCAAGACCTCGCTTGCCACCCATAAGTCCGGGCATCTGCTTCATCATCTTCTGCATCTGTTCAAACTGCTTGATAAATCTGTTAACATCTGCAATATCATTACCGGATCCCTTTGCAATCCTGAATTTTCTCTGGGGACTCATAAGCTTAGGATTCCTTCGTTCCTCCGGTGTCATGGAAAGGACAATAGCTTCCATCTTAGCAAGCTGCTTTTCATCGGGAAGCTGATCATCACTGATCTTACCCATTCCGGGGAGCATTCCCAGTATCGATGACAAACCACCCATATTTCTCATAGCCTTCATGCTTTCAAGATACATTTCAAAATCGATCTTGCCCTTCTTCATTTTCTGGGCCATTTCACGATCTTTTTCCTCGTCTCTCTCAGCATTGGCTTCAACAGCCTTGTCAATGAGACTTAATACATCTCCCATTCCAAGGATTCTGCTGGCCATACGATCGGGATAAAACTGTTCGAGATCCGAAAGCTTCTCACCCATACCTACAAACAGTATAGGTTTTCCCGTAACAGCCTTTGTGGAAAGTGCAGCACCACCTCTGGTGTCGCCATCCATCTTCGATAATATGATTTCATTGATGCCGACCTTTTCATTGAACTCCTCAGCAACATTAACTGCTTCCTGTCCTGTCATGGCATCAACAACAAGTATAGTATGATGTACCGCAATGGCATCCTTGATATCACGAAGCTCTTTCATCATGGCTTCATCTATCTGCAGACGACCGGCGGTATCGAAGATTACAATATTCTGACCTTTTTCCTTGGCGTAATCCATGGCAGATTCAGCAATCTTTACAGGATTAACGTCGTTTCCCATGGAAAAGAAGTCAACGCCCTGCTTCTCAGCATTTACACGAAGCTGTTCTATAGCAGCAGGTCTGTATATATCGCAGGCAACCAAAAGAGGTTTTCTGCCTTTTTGCTTAAGTTTACCTGCGAGCTTGGCTGCCGTTGTGGTCTTACCGGCACCCTGAAGACCGCACATCATAATAACGGTTATATATTTACTGTCCTGAAGGGTGAGCTCTGTTGTCTCTGCTCCCATCAGTTTGGTCATCTCTTCATTTACTATCTTGATAACCATCTGTGCGGGATTAAGGCCGTTTAACACATCCTCACCGATTGCCCTTTCCTGTACAGCAGATATGAACTGTTTTACTACTTTAAAACTTACATCTGCCTCAAGAAGTGCCATTTTAACTTCTTTAAGAGCTATCTTAACATCATCTTCGGTAAGACGACCTTTACTCTTCAGGTTCTTAAACGCATTTTGCAGTTTATCTGTAAGACTTTCAAATGCCATCTATTACGTAAGCTCCTCTAGGATTTTACCAGAAATACTTCTTATATCATCAATAATCTGTTCTTTACTCTTTTGCTCAAAATCATCTGCAACTTTGGACAATTCTTCTGCCTGTCCCTTTATTGCTTCAAATCTTTTTATCATATGAAGCTTATTCTCATATTCCCAAAGAGTATTTGTACATCTCTTGATAAGATCATGAACCCCCTGCTTACTTATGCCGTTTTCATCAGCTATCTCGGTAAGAGACATATCATTGTAAACAGCAGATTCATATATTTTCTTTTGATGATCAGTTAAAAGCTCGCCATAAAAATCATATAACAAGCCCTGTTCAACGATTTTTTCCATAGTTCCCTCTTCATCTAAAGGCACAATGGATATAATAATGCAAAAGAAAATAAGTGTCAAGTATTTTTTCTTGACACTACTTCTGAAGGCAAAAATCCAAGCTGATTTTTAAAGGCTCTGCTAAAAGAAGAATAATCCTTAAAACCACACTCTAGGCAGGCACTGGTAGCGGGAACGCCTGACATAATAAGAGTTTTTGCCTGAAGAATTCTTTTTTCGGAAATATACTGATGGATTGAATATCCCGTCTCATTTTTGAATATCCTCATCATGTGATATTTACTCAGGAAAAAATGATCCGCCAAAAGGTCTATGGAAAGATCAGAAGAAATATTTTCGTTTATATAAGTGATAAGATCAATAACCTTGCGATTATATCTGGCTTCAGGCTTAAAGCCAAGGTCTTCCTGTAAACATGCCCTGTTAAAAGAAATCAGAAGACGCAGCACATCGATTCTTGTCTGAAGCTCTCCTGCATATTCCTTTGCTTCAATCGCAATATCATCTTCGATTTTTCTGAATACATCGAAAATTCCGGTACTTATATCTCCCGGGAATCTTACAACATGGCTCTTAACTTCTCTTGTTTTGTTAAACGCGTCCATTAAACCATATTTTTTCAGGAAATCATCACTGAGATACAGGATCATCCTGTCATAGTTTTCACTTGTATCAACAATTACAGGCTTATGGATCAGAAATCTTTCCACCATCACAAAATCAAAGGGCATAAGCTCGTACTCACGCCCTTCGATCATATACTTTATTCTGCCCCCAAGCACAAGGATCAGCTTGTGGAAATCATGATAATGATAAGGAATATCAATATTCTTCTTATCCTTTATATGAAAAAACTTGAAATCATGATTTAAATAACCTTTTTGCTCGTATAATTCAATATTCATAATCAGTATTCTGTTATACAGATATCAAGGTCAACATTACCATCAATGCCATCAACTTTACCGGTAGAACTGTATTGCCAGATATCAAAATGATACGGATAATAAAGCGGTGTGCCATAATATGCAATCCAAATACCATACTGTTCAACATCGGCAATATCCATCAAAAGAGTATATGATTTAACATTACCGTATATCATGGGCTTATATCCCGCTTTTTCAACGGTCTCGCAGAAGGTCTTAGCTACAATTTCATATTCATCCGTTGTAAGTTGAGCAGTTCTTGCAGAATCAGAATCTGCAGACTCTATGTCTATAACTACAGGGTAAGTAATATTGTAGGGTTCTATCATATCAAGAACAAGGCTCGCCTCTTCCACAGCTTCCTGCTGATTTATCGCCTGAGAATAAAAATATACTCCCACATCGATTCCGTTCTCCGTAGCGCCTTTGATATTAGTCTCAAAACTGTCATCAACAAGCATCTTGCCCTCAGATGTCCCCCTGAGGCCAACTCTTATAATAGCAAATTCAATTCCTGAGGCCGCAACCTTTTTCCAGTCTATTTTCCCCTGAAATCTTGATACATCGATTCCGTTTTTATAATTAAAGGTCGAGTCTTCTCCAACATATTTTATAAAGCCGTCATCACCTATTTCAAAATCCTCTGAAGAAAACTCATGATGTGCAATCTGATCGCTTATAGGGAAGAAATAGTAACGCCCGGAGCTTGCAACAACCATCTGTTCAGGAAAAAGAGATCTGATTGTAGCGGCAGTTCCGTCACCGGCTTCCAATTTGGCCTGTATCTTGCCTTTCAGTTCATTGGTAGCGTCTATCTCAGCCTGTTTTTTGGCTTCCTCTACCATTTTGTTGGCCTCGGAAGTAGTATAATATCCCACCTTATTCAGGGCATCAAGTTCGTTTCGAACAGCTTCTCCCTCCCTCTGCAATGATGCATTCTTTATCAGAAGCATAACGCTGAAAGAAAGAGCAAGTAACGCCACCAAACTCAAAAAAATAATCGAAATTATATTATGTGTATTTCTTACGCCGATTCGTTCTCTCGAATCCTGGGAAGTATTATTCATTCTTACATTCTCTCGTCAAAATAACTTTTATAACCTTCTCCGAAAATTTCGCTGGCGCTGGAAACAATCATAAATGCATTGGGATCCTCTTCCCTTACGATATCCTCTGCCAATGGAGAAAGTCTTTTCTTAATAGCGCACATAATTACTTTCTTCTTTTCACCGCTGTAAGCACCCTGAGCAAAAACATGGGTTGCTCCGATATCCAGCTCCTCAAGGAGTCTTGCCGTGATGATATCCGGATGATCGGAAATAATATAAATAAGCTTGGCCCCATCCTTACCGTATAGAACAAGATCAAGGACCGACGAGGTCACCATTACAGAAAGAAAAGAATAAAGTGCTGCGGCTATATCATTAAATACAACGCCTGCAATGATAAGAACCACCACATCAGTCATAAGATAAAGCATACCGGTTTTTATATGCGGATATCTTAAGCGAAGAATCTTTATGATAACATCGGTTCCGCCACTGGTGGCATGAGACTTAAACACTAGTCCCATGGCAACTGCAGCCATGGCACTTCCGATGGTCACGCCCAGTATTTTATCCTGTATCATAAATGCCCCGAGATAAGTACTGGCAAAATCTGTCATTAAAGATATAACCGTGGTGGCATAAATAGTAGAAATAGTAAATCTGATACCGAATTTCCAGATTGCCAAAATCAAAATAGGTATATTCATAATAAGAAACCACATACCTGTTCCGATATTGATAAGTCTGTTCATAACAATAGCAAGACCGGTTATTCCACCGGGAGCTATATTATTCGGATCTATCAAAAGAGCCGTAGCCAGACCATACAACGACGCTCCGACTGTGATAACAAGATACTCCTTGGCTCTTTTCTTAATGCTGTTTTTTTTACTGCTCATATTAAATATTTGTCCTTACTATCTTAGGTTTATAACCTTTTTCATTCAAGGCTTCCATAATCTGTGCCTTGTGTTCGGGGCCAAAGGCCTCAAGTGTGATTCTAAGTTCAACTGCGGCACTTCTGTTTATGGAAACAAACTGATTATGTTCAAGCTTGATAACATTTCCGTTAACCTCAGCAATAATTCCGGATACTCTTGATAATTCACCGGGCTTATCGGGAAGAAGAACGGAAACGGTAAATATCCTGTCTCTCATAATAAGTCCCTGCTGAACAACAGATGACATGGTGATTATATCCATATTGCCACCGGAAAGAACGCAGGCAATCTTCTTATCTTTGCAGTCCAGCTGTTTTAAGGCTGCTACTGATAAAAGACCTGAGTTTTCTACTACCATTTTATGGTTTTCTACCATATCAAGGAAGGAAACCACAAGATCCTCATCGGGAACTGTAATTATTTCATCGATGTTTTTCTGTAAATATGGGAATATTTTAGCTCCGGGAGTCTTTACAGCAGTACCGTCAGCAATAGTATTTACGCTGGGCAAAGTGACAACATGTCCTGCCTTTAAAGATTCCTCCATGCAATTTGCTCCGGCGGGTTCAACGCCGATTACTTTAATCTTGGGATTAAGAAGCTTTGCCAGTGTGGAAACACCGGTAGCCAGACCGCCTCCGCCAATGGGAACCAGAATATAGTCAACGGTAGGAAGCTCCTTTATGATTTCCATTGCTATAGTTCCCTGGCCTGTGGCAACATCAAGATCATCAAAAGGATGAACCAGCGTGTAGCCATGTTCCTTAGCCAGCTCAAGAGCCTTTTCATAAGCTTCGTCATAGACATTTCCATAAAGAACAACCTCAGCTCCCAGAGCCTTGGTTCTGTTAACCTTAATAAGAGGTGTAGATGTGGGCATAACAATAGTAGCCTTCACACCATAGCACTTTGCTGCATACGCAACTCCCTGTGCATGATTACCGGCTGATGCTGTTATAAGTCCCTTTTTTCTTTCTTCATCGGAAAGCGTAGTAATCTTGTAATAAGCTCCCCTAACCTTATAAGCTCCGGTTCTCTGAAGGTTTTCAGGTTTAAGATAAACCTTATTGCCTGTGCAGTTGCTCCAGTAGTCGCTGTAAATAAGCTTAGTTTCAAGAGTAACTTTTTTCACATCTTCGTAAGCTTCCTCGAATTTATCAAGTGTCATTTTACTGTCCATAGCTTAGAAACTCCTCCCCTGCCCTTATTCAAAAAGAGCATTTACAAAATCATCAGAATTAAAACGTTCCAGATCATCTATTGCTTCACCGACGCCGATATACTTAACCGGTATATTCAGCTCGGATACAATCGCTACAGCAATACCGCCTTTGGCTGTGCCGTCCAGCTTTGTCAGAATAATGCCTGTCAGGCTTGCAGCTTCCCCAAACTCCTTTGCCTGATTAAGAGCATTCTGGCCTGTAGTACCGTCCAAAACAATGAAATTCTCGCGCCAGACTCCCTCTAATTCCTTATCAATGATACGATTCATCTTGGCAAGCTCATCCATGAGATTCTTTTTATTATGCAGTCGTCCAGCAGTATCCACAATAAGGATATCACAATCTCTTGCCTTAAAAGCACCTACCGCATCATAAATAACACTGGCGGGATCTGCGCCTTCTTTACCTGCAATAAGAGGAGTCTGAGCTCTGTCAGCCCACTCCTTAAGCTGTTCCGTGGCTGCGGCCCTGTATGTATCGGCTGCGGCTATAAGAACCTTTTTGCCCTTTTTCTTAAAAATAGCAGCAAGTTTACCGACAGATGTGGTTTTTCCAACACCGTTAACACCAATTACAAAGATAACTGTCTTTTTATCCTCAAAATCGTAGGCATTTTCGTCAGTCTTCATCTGCTCACGGATATCTTCAATCAAAAGCTTCTTGCAGGAAGCCGTATCACGGACATGCTGATTCTTAACCTGCTGTCTTAATTCGTCCATGATCTTACTGGTGGCATTTATGCCAATATCTCCCATAATAAGAGTTTCTTCCAGCTCTTCATAGAAGTCATCATCAATATCAGAATATCCGTTAAAGACATTATCAATGCCCTTTGCAATATTATCTCTGGTCTTAGACAGACCCTGTTGTAACTTTGAGAAAAAACTATTTGCCATCAGTTGGTAAGCTCCTTATCAATCAGATTAACGCTAACAAGAGTTGAAACGCCCTTTTCCTGCATGGTAATACCATAAAGTCTGTCAGCACTTTCCATTGTACCACGTCGATGAGTAATTACAATGAACTGTGTACTGGAAAGCTTATGTAAATACCTTGCAAATCTTACAACGTTATTTTCATCAAGTGCAGCCTCAATCTCATCCAAAAGGCAGAATGGTGAAGGTTTCAGGTTCTGAATCGCAAATAACAGCGCAATGGCTGTAAGAGCCTTTTCTCCACCGGACATCTGCATCATATTAACCAGCTTCTTTCCCGGGGGCTGAGCATTGATTCGGATACCTGCTTCAAGAACATCCTCATCCTCGTTAAGCTCAAGAGTTCCCTTTCCACCGCCGAACATTTCTTTAAATACTTTGTCAAACTCCGTATTTATTCTATGGAACTGCTCAATGAACTGCTTACGCATGGATTCATCAAGATCCTTGATAATACCCTTTAGCTGTTCCTCAGCTTCAATTAGATCATCATGCTGAGTCTTCATGAAGATATATCTATCCATGAGATTCTTGTAATCTTCAATGGCATTAACATTTACATCACCAAGTTTGCGGATAGAATCCTTAAGTGACCCGATTTCCTTCCTCATGGCGGGCATGTCAGACATTTCCTCATCCCTCAAAAGCGAAGCATCGGAAAGAGTAATCTCATATTCGTTCCACATATAATTGATCTGAGAATCAATGGCATCCTGACATTTTTCTTTTCTGGAACTAAGTCTGTTTACTTCTTTATCAAGACTCAGCATCTGATTGTTGAGTTCCTCTGTTTTACCAAAGAACTCTTTCTGAACCACTGTCAGCTGATTCTTCTTTTCTTTTTTCTCTTCCAAAGCCTTGGAAGTCTCGTCATAAACTGTGGTTGAAGTTTCAATGGTGAGCTTGATTTTCTCAATATTTTCCTTATTAAGAGCAAGCTCTTCTTCGTTTGCCTTAAGGGAATCAAGAATTTCCTGTAAAGAAGCTTCCTCATTTTTCAGTTCCTGAGAAACTCGATCAATATTTATCTGTTGGAACTGTTGCTGCTGACTGATCTTCTCGTACTGAATATCCCATTTGGATACTTTGTCATTCTCCTCATCCTCTATTTCATGGAGACCTTCAAGTTCCTTCTGGTACTTTTCAACCTTTTCTTTACACTCATTTTCGGTCTGTTCAGAAGCTAAAAGTGCTGTCTGCGCTTCCTCCTTATCTACAGCTATTTCCTGCATTTTCTTTTCAATTTCTTCGTTTTCAGCCCTTAAATCTGTGAAAGCGCCCTTTTGCTCCTCCTGTCGCTTTTCTTCATTCTCAACATTCAGTCTCGCAGTGTTTTGAGCTATAAATTTACCCTGAAGCTCCGTACTGATTTCTTCCGCCTGGGTTCTTAGCTCATTTCGTTTGCTTCTCAGCTCATCTATTTCTTTCTGAAGATCTTCAGCTTTTTGTTTATATTTTTTGGTATTGGCCTCAAGTTCATCCATTTCACGGCGTCTGCCAAGAAGATTACTGTTATTCTTAAAGGCACCGCCACTGATTGCTCCTCCGGGAACAAGAAGTTCACCGTCAAGGGTAACCATTCTTACGGTATAATTATATTTTCTGGCAATCTTTACAGCATTGTCCACATTATCAACTGCGACAATACGTCCAAGCATAGCCTTGGCAACACTTCTGTACTTGGGATCGGTCTCCACCAGTTCATCAGCCATTCCCAGAACGCCGGGTTCCTCAAGAGCTTCTTTTGCTTTAAGCTCCGGTGGGTTATCAAGCGCTGTCAGAGGTAAGAACGTAGCTCTTCCTGCTCGTGATTCCTTAAGGTAGCGGATCATCTTCTTGGCAGTATCTTCATTATCAGTAACAATGTTCTGAATATTCCCCCCAAGAGCAACCTCAATGGCAGTCTCGTACTTGGGCTCTGTCTTAATTATATCCGCAACAACTCCGATAATACCTTTGGTATCATCTTTGCGTTCCATTACCTTCTTTACACTTCCGCCGTAACCTTCATATCTCTCAGTCAGATTGGCCAGAGCTTCCAATTTGGATTTTTCCTGCTGATATAACCCTTGAGTCTTACGAAGTTCGGTATCCTTCTGACTCATAGTTTCACGTATAGATACTACTTCCTGTTCAGCAGCTTTCTTCTTTTTATTCATCTCAGAGATTTCGGCTGTAATTGCATCGAATTCATCTCTGAGTTTTTTTATTGTCTCTTCCTGCTTGGATTCATCGGAACGGGCTCTTACAAGTTTTCCTGTAAGTTCGGACTTCTTTATATTAACCTGGTCCTTCATAGTCTCTAAAGATGCAAGCTTGGACTTAATAAGAGCTCTCTTATTAAGTGTATCCATAATAGTGCTCTTACATTCCTCAATTTCATCATTGATATTGGAAATTTTTAAAAGTACACTGTCCAGTTCTTTTCTTGCTTTATTCCTATCCTCGGTAAGAGCCCTTGCTTCTTCGTCTATCTTTTCCTTTTCGGATATATATTTCTCTTTTTCCTTATTCTTGTCATCTATCTTAACCTGAACATCACCGGCTCTGGTCTTAAAGTGAGCATCATTTGTCTCACCGCTCTTGATCTTTTCTTTTAAAATGCCGATCTGACCTTCAAGCTTTTCTTTCATAACCGAAGAATCTGTGATCTTAGTTCTGGCTTCATCAATTTCTTTATCAAGTTCATCCAGATTTCTTTGAATCTCTTCGAATTCGTTTTTTGTCTTCTCATAAGTACTGCGGGCTTCATCGAGGGATTCCTGAGCAATTGAAAGATTCTTTTCTGTCTCTTCCAGCTGTTCCTTCTGATTCTTGTTTTCAAGAAGAAACATATTAACATCCAGGGTTTTAAGTCTTTCTTTGTACTTAAGATATTCCTTTGCAACCTCAGACTGCTTTTCCAAAGGTCCAATCTGTTTTTCCAATTCCGAAAGTATATCGCTTAGACGGGTGAGATTTATTTTCTCTTCCTCAAGCTTTTTGATAGCTGTTTCTTTACGGGATTTAAACTTTACGATTCCGGCTGCTTCATCAAAAAGATTTCTTCTGTCCTCGGGTTTACTGGAAAGAATCTGATCAATCTGTCCCTGTCCGATAATTGAATAGCCCTCTTTACCGATACCGGTATCCATAAAGAGCTCATTGACATCTTTAAGTCTAACTGTAGTACCGTTAATTCGATATTCACTTTCTCCGGAACGATAAAGACGTCTGGATACAGTTACTTCATCATAATCAATAGCAAGGGAATGATCTGAATTATCCAATGTGATGGCAACATAAGCATAGCCCAAAGGCTTTCTGAGCTCTGTTCCCGAGAATATAACATCCTGCATGGAGCCTCCACGCAGCATCTTGATACGTTGCTCACCAAGTACCCATCTGACGGCATCGGCAACATTACTCTTTCCCGAGCCGTTAGGTCCTACAATACCGGTGATTCCGTTATGAAAATCAAATTTAATCTTATTTGCAAAAGACTTAAAGCCTTGAACCTCAATACTTTTTAAATACATTACGTTTACTTCTTCAATACAAGAAGAGCCTGATAAGCAGCTTTCTGTTCAGCTGCTTTTTTGGTTTTTCCTGTTCCCTCTCCCATAATCTTATCAGCGACAAGAACGCACGCCTTGAATATTTTATCATGTTCAGGTCCACTTTCGCCACAAATTTCATAATGAACTTCCCCAAGATTATCCCCCTGGGCAAGTTCCTGTAACAATGATTTGCTATCGCTGAACATCTGCATACTATCAGCATTTGTCAGAACATAGGTGTCAATAAATCGCTTGGATTCATCAATTCCGCCATCAAGAAAAAGTGCACCGATCACAGCTTCCATTACATCTGCAATAATGGACTCCTTATTTCTTCCACCGGTTGCTTCCTCTCCCTTTCCCAGCTGAATATAATCCTTAAGGTCGAGCTGTTCGGAATCGAACGCAAGCGCCGGTTCACAGACAAGAGAAGCTCTTATCTTGGACATCTCGCCCTCTTTCTTATCGGGATATTTTTTAAACAAAAAAGCACTGGAGATCATTTCAAGAACAGCATCACCCAAAAACTCAAGCCTCTCATAATCCGGCTTTTTATTAATCTTTTGTTCATTCACAAAAGAGCTGTGAGTAAAGGCCTGAACAAGGAGGCTTTTGTCCTTAAAAGTGTATCCGATCTTCTGTTCAAATTTATCAATTTGTTTTTCGCTTATCATACAATCAAGCTCCATATATCATAAGAGGCAGTGCAAGCACTGCCTCAAAAAGAATTCTGTAATTATTATTTGCCGGAAATTGCAGTTTTCAGAAGCTCAACAGCCTCACCTACAGTAGAAATATTTTCTGTCTTCTCAGGATCGATCTGGACATCAAATTCATCCTCAAGTCCCATGATGATCTGGAAAAGATCAAGTGAATCAGCTCCAAGATCCTCGGTAAAGGTTGTATCCATTGTGATCTCTTCGGGATCAACATTAAGCACGTTTGCGATTACTTCTTTCATTTTCTCAAATTCCATAATAATTCTCCAATCTTATATATATTTCTGATTTTAATATTTTTATACTTAAGCTTCCTGTGAAAGCTTAGCACTTATCTTCTCACTAATCTTCTGCTCAGTGAAGGTAACACACTGTAATATTGAGTTTTTAACCTCAATGTCATTGGCACTTCCATGAGTCTTAACAACAAGACCTTTAAGTCCAAGCATGGGAGCTCCGCCATATTTGTCCATACTGTAATCAGAAAGCGATTTTTTCAAGTCATCCTTTATCAAAAGCGCTCCGATCTTAGTCTTCAGGCTTCCCATCATGCTCTTTTTGATAACATGCATCATGGACTTGGCAACGCCTTCATACATCTTAAGGATTACATTACCGGTAAAGGCTTCGCAGACAATAACATCAGCAAATCCTGAAGGAATATCCCTTGCTTCGATACTACCGATGAAATTAATATCAGGACAGTTCTTAAGCAGTGGAAAAGTCTCTTTAACAAGTGCATTTCCTTTTTCCTCTTCGGCCCCAATGTTAACAATTGCAACTGTCGGGTTCTTGATGCCCATGACATTTTCCATATAAACGGTTCCCATCTTGGCAAATTGAACAAGATGATTGGAACGGGCATCTACATTCGCGCCGCAATCAATGAGAAGCGAGTTACCCTTCTCGGTAGGAATAAGCGGTGCAAGTGGTGCTCTGTCTACACCTTTGAGTCTTCCTACTATAACCTGTCCACCTACCAGTGTAGCGCCTGTACTTCCGGCTGAAACATAAGCGTCAGCCTCTCCGTGATTAACCATGTACATTGCCTTGACAATAGATGAGTCCTTTTTTGTTCTGATGGCCATTACAGGAGGCTCAGCCATTTCAATCTCTTCTGTGGCATTTACAACTTCAATTCTTGATTTATCATAATCGTATTTGGAAAGCTCTGCATTTACTATATCCTCTTTACCAACAAGGAAAACCTTAAGATTTGAAGATTCCTTAACGGCATCTACAGCTCCCTTGACAGTAACAAAAGGTGCATTGTCACCTCCCATTGCATCAACCGCAACTCTTATAAGCTCTGGCATTTCTGCATCCCCCTTTAGTTAACAACTTATTCTAATATACTAAAGTGATATGCAAAAATCAAGGCTTTCCGAAGTAATCGGAAAGCCTTAAAATCGAAGCAATGAAGTTGTACTAAAACTTTATCAAGCCTCAGTTTCAACAATGTTCTTCTTATTGTAGTAACCACACTTCTTGCAAACCATGTGAGGCTGCATAAGAGCACCACAATGACTGCACTTTACAAGAGTAGGAGCTGCCATTTTCCAGTTAGCTCTTCTCTGATCTCTGTGGCCTTTTGATGACTTATTCTTAGGGCAGATTGACATTTCAGTAAC
>JAEEGL012143908.1_pt1 | contig 13661 bp, 11 predicted proteins | sample 9134231 | NCBI WGS metagenome assembly JAEEGL01 (sample SAMN16246548, study PRJNA631951) | gut metagenome | biome: gut microbiome; feature: rumen; material: fiber-attached | host: Bos | place: Iran: Karaj | collected 2018-10
ATATACGTAACTGCTGCAAACTGCTTATCTGTATAGTCTGTAATGTCTTTAAAATCAACAAGCTTTGCATTGCCAAATCTTGCAGACTCAGCACAGCTAATGACAAATTCAACATCCTCTTTCGTAGATCCGGCTCTTGTTACATTTATAGGGCCTTTTCTCTTAACTCGTTCTACTGCATCAGAAAGAGTTACTGTCTCATCACCTGCAATGACTTCTTTTAAGTCCACATAGATAAGTTCAGATAATATGTAGTTATCCTCTATACGGAAGGGCTTTTCTGAAAAAGTAAGATCTCCCCTCCACTTAACATAATCTGAAATATGTGCCATTTATCAGCCTCAGCTGTTCATATTATTTGTAAATTCTCTTTTATCGCTGTAATGGAAATTCTCAAGCTTTTCATTAACTGCCGTTCTATCAATTATGCATTTCACCAACTTATCAAGCTCGCTTCCGTTCTCGTAATTAGCAGCAGCAAAATACTTGATCCTGTTTTCATACATCATCTTATAAACTTTTGTTTTGTCCTTGGTCTCATCATTATAAACGCCGATGGAATGACCACCATAGGCATTTACAAGTCTCATACAGGGCACATCTGTGTCGCTGTCACCAATATATACAAAGTTCCTGAAAGGAACGCGTCTCTCTTCCAGAGGAATAAAATCGTTAACTCCGGGGTCATTAATGTCGAGCACACCCTTCTCAATCCTGAAAAGAAACTGGGTCTTGTTTGTGTAATTGACCACCTGGGCAGGCCATCTGGCGACGCCCTTTTCATCATAGTAAAAACTACTTGCGTAGATTTTTTCAAAAGCGCCGTTCTTCGCAGGAACAGTGCCCTCTATCATCTCCTTAAGTCCCGAGGAAATAATATAGTGCTCAACAATTACTCCTTTTTCCAAGCCATACTTCTTAATTCTCTCAAACCAGGTCTCGACTCCGGGAAAGAGCTGTACTCTGCTTCCGTATTCCATAAGAGTCTTTTTGTTAAGGATAAGCTTACCCTCAGACTCCTGGAGCATCTTGTACATATAGGACAGGTTCTGGTCCATATCATTCTCTCTTGCAAGCTTCGTACATTCAGCCCAAAACTTTGGTACATCAAAACCAACGGACTGAATATATCCTTGCGCCTGCATATCATCGGGAGAAAGCGTTTTATCAAAGTCATAGCATATAGCAACTACGGGCTGGTCAGTTTTTTCTTTTCTGATGAATTCTGTCATAATTATTTCCTTTATGTTTTTTCTTAGCTACGCTGTACCCAAATTTTCCTATTTTCTCTCCTAATGTGAAATACTCTCCGTGAGAATAAGCCACAAGATCTGCTTTCTTAAGATCAAAACGACCTTTATCATCCATGAATTTGTCATCTACAGTCACATTCATAACTTCTGCGATAAACATATCATGACTTCCAAGTTCAATTACTGAACGGACCTTGCATTCGATATTTACAGGACACTCCATAATTCCGGGAGCGCTTATATTTGCAGACTTTAAAGGAGTAAGCTTCATCTCCTTAAACTTATCGACATCACGACCGGATTTTACTCCGCAGTAATCCGTAGCGAAGGTAAGCTTTTTAGAAGTCAGATTAACAACAAACTCTCCGGTTTCTTTAATGATATCGTAGGAATATCTCTCTTTTCTAACAGAAATCGAAAGCATTGCAGGGCTGCTGCAGATATTTCCGGCCCATGCGACTGTGATAATATTTGGTTTTTCCCCAGGTCTCTGACAGCTGACCATGACTGCAGGAATTGGATAAAGCATATTGCCCGGCTTCCAGATTTCTTTTGCCATATTCTTACCTTCCTTTGAAGCTTCTGTTAAAAGAACGGATGCGATATACATTTATTATATCCCATCCGTTTGTTATATCTATTATTCGAGCTCTGATGTGCAGTGAGGGCAACGAGTAGCCTCAATGCTGATCTCACTCTTACAACGAGGGCAGATCTTTGTTGTTGCCGGAGCCTCTGCCTCTTCCTTTGCGAACTTGTCGCTGACCTTGTTAAGGAACTTGATCAGACAGAAAACAACAAGAGCCATAAGAATAAAGTTGATGATTACAGTAATGAAGGTTCCGTAGTTAAGTGTTGCAGCACCGGCTTCCTTTGCTTCATCAAGAGTTGCATAGCTTCCACCATCGAGAACAACAAACTTGTTATTAAAGTCGATACCACCGGTAAGAAGACTGATCACAGGCATGATAATATCATCAACCAGTGATGAAATGATCTTCTGAAAAGCACCGCCGATAATAACACCGACTGCCATGTCCATTACATTTCCGCGCATGATGAATTCACGGAATTCCCCAGCAAAACCTTTGCTTTTTCCAGCTACTTTTTTAATTTTCTCTGTCATACCATTTCTCCTTTTTGAATAGTTTTAATAATTCAAAAAACAAATACAATACTCTTGAAATTATACCACAATTTATGTAAAATGTAACTTGTTGCAGATGTAGTTCATCGGTAGAATGCAAGCTTCCCAAGCTTGAAAGGCGGGTTCGACTCCCGTCATCTGCTTTTTTATTTTAACAATAGGCCTGAAGCTTTTTTGCTTCAGGCCTATTGTTGTGAATAAATTTAACTGTTTTCATTAACATAAATCGTGACTCTGCTTTGGATGATATCAGCAACTTCCTTTGCAGTTTTCTGACCGCTGAAGTAAGCTGACGCTTCTTCCTCGATTATCTTATAAACATTCTCGTTATAGCAGTAAGCAAATTCAAGAGAATTGATGAGATTCATAACAAAGTCAACTTCTTCCTGAGTCAGCGGATCGATCGTTATCTCAACATCATCCACATAATAGGAATCATCATATTCAACCTTCTTATCGCCATCCATATAATATAGCTTATGCATGGACTCTTCACCCATCTTTTGAAGAGCTTTTTTACTTACAGGGAAGTAATATTCAAGGCTATCCTGATATTCATCTGAAAGGAAGTATTTCATAAATTCCCAGCAGCCATTTTTATCTGAGCTCTGAGAGCTGATAGTAAGTTGAGCTTCAGGATAGATTACGGTACAGTTAACGCCAAAATCATTAGGGAACCCTACATAAGAAATATCCTCACCAAAGGTGCCCTGTTTTATTCTTTTATAGCTTCTGAAATCAGTAAGGAATGAATTGTAGAAAACAGATCTTCCATCTCTATAGAAGCTCTCCTCATATACATCCCACGCGTCATCCTTGTACTTCTCTGGAAGGGTCTTCGCAAGTTCAAGGAACCCAATAAAGGAATCACTGTTAAAGCTGCACTTCTTATTTTCCCAGTCAATATAATTATCGCCTGACATGGTGATTCCGTTTTCAAGGAAGGAATTTCTTTCCTGCATTCCAAAAGCAAAATCCTTATCAGCACCTGTTTTTTCAAGGAGCTTTCTGGCCTCATCAATTGTAAGAGTTGACTTACCATCAAGATAACTTGTCTTTGTTGCTACAGTTGAAATATAGAACTTGGGGATAAGCTGATAGAGCTTTCCATTCTTTCTATATGCATTAAATACACTTTCTACATAATTATCTTCTGAAACTGAAGGATCTTTTTCAAAGAAACTATCAAGTTCAGTAAAGAGGCCTTTATTTATATAGCTGTCAACCGGGTCTGTAGCTCTGAAGCACACAATATCAGGTACATTTCCTGACACAATGTCCAGATTGAACCTGTTGTTTCCTGCGCCCCAATCATCTTCGGTGTTGTAGGAGGAATAGACTACAATCTTTATCTTGTACTCATCACTGTTTCTGTTGAAGTTAACTGCAGCAGTTCTGACATCATAGTTTATATAATAGCCGCCAAGAGTAAGGACCTTCTTGTCCTTGACTTCTGTTGCAGGAACTTTTGTAAGTCTCATAAGATGATAGGTATAATCCTCATCAGGAATGATTGCAACAAATTCTTCTGCACTGATTGCAACTACGTTGTAAAGCGCATAATTGATATCAAAATCTGAATCCATGTAATCCATAAGCTTTGTCATGGAGTCTTTTTCAGCATCGAAGCCATATATTCCATCTCTGTTTGAAATATACATTGTATAGCCATTTCCCGGAAGGTAGCTGGAATCCGTGTAGTTGTTTCCAAGAGCATTTGAAGGCTCTGCAATATCACCTGTCTTAGTATCCAGAACATGAAGCTGAGCACTGCCATATTCGTTGTAGTTTACAACATAAACCTTACCGTTTGAGCCAAGATATGGAGAAAAATCCTGTCCGGAATACTTGTCATCTTTTTCTGTATCAAACAGTTTTTTGAAACCATTGTCCTGGCTGTAAGAAACTATTCCTCCATTGTAGCAAAGGATAAGTCCATCATCTTCCGAAAAAACAAGTCCGCTGCAGTAAAAATAATCGTTTATATAAAGTTCCTTCAGATCCTGTTTATATAGCTGGTTACCTTCCTTGTCGTAAGCAACAAGATACTCTGTTTCATTTGAATCTGAAACCATATCGTCATCTATAATTTCCTCTGCGGAAACGTCCTCTGCAGAAGCGTCCTCTGTGGTTTCTTCTGATACTTCTTCAGATGCATTCTCAGAAGATTCTTCTGATGCTTCATTCAGGACATAGGTATTTTCCGATTCATCACCATCTATGTACTCTTCCTCGTACATAGTGTAATCATACTTTGAAAGAATCACATAGATGTTCCCATTCTTATCGGCTGTAATATTGTCAAAGCTCTCATTATCTTTACACTTCAGTGAGACAGTTTTAACATCAGAGCCATCTGAGTTAAAAGAAACGACCTTTGTTCCATCATCGCCTACAACCTTGGCATATATCTTCTCGCCGTTAAAGAATATTTTTTCTATATCATTGTAGCTATCAAGGCCAATATCCAGATTCTGTGATGCAAAAACATAGTCTTTGGAGGCCTTTGAGGCCTGAGCCAAAATACTGTCATCATCTGCCTTGTTCTTGCTTCCACAGCCTGATAAAGCTGAAACTAGTAACAAGCAGATCATAAGGCCTGAAAATGCCTTTTTAAAACAAGCTGTCTTCTTCATAATTTTTCCTCCTCTTACACTCCCATTCATATTTCTTATCAAGCAGGATTTGAACAACTCCTCTGACTGTCCAAGTCTTATGCCTGTAGAGATGAATTATTACAGCCACGAGACTAAGTACCAATATACTGATGCAGATCAGCTTAAAAAACAAAAGAAGTGCAAGTATATCCTCGTAGCCTCTTGCGGTATTCTCCCAATAGGGATAAAAGATAGGTTTTTTCCACATACTACGAGTTCCGAATTCTTTTATAACCTTTATAAGTGAAAAGAAAGAAAACCTCTTAGTATTATCAATTACAGATATAAATCTCTCATCTGTTCCGGAGCTTTCTTTTACGATCTTGGCTGCAATACCATCTACCGGGTCCGGCATTATGACCTCATAGCAGTTAATACCTCCTATGTAGGCCGTCTGACCATCCTCAGAAATTTCTTTATTTTCAGTCTTTCCGCTTAAGATTTCTCCGTATTTTGAGAGTGAATCATAGGAAAGATAGACATAATTCTCTGATAGTCCGGCCTCTTCTCTTATTCTTCCGGTATCCTTCTTGATAACTCCGGCAATATAGTGAGGAACATTGGAAATTGTCACCATCTCACCTGCAATATTACTCGAGCCAAAGAGCTGCCAGGCCAGATACTCATCAATAATGATCTGATCCTTCATCAGATTCTTGTCAGTAAAATAAGAGCCGCTCACGAGAGTAAGAGGATGGATCATAAAGAAATCTCCACCTACTCCGATAGCATTAACTTTATCTATAGTCCTGTTTTCAAAAGTAAGGGATACAACTCCCTGAGCACAATAGCTGCTCACATACAGATCAGAGACTGTTGGTGGAACTTCGTCAGGAAGAATGGTATCTACAACGCCGTTTTCAACAGTCGTATCTGCATATTTATCCATATCAATATAGGTTTCAACGGTAACACCTATATCTGTGAGCTTATTTTCAAGATTGTACTCAAGCCTCTTTATACCATCGGTCTCTACCATCTGATCCTCGGTAAAATAGAGACTGATCTGAGCCATTTTATGCTCCTTGGACCATCTGTCTGCTCCTAATGTTTCCGGCATAAGTGTGATCAGATGCTTTGAAACTGCTCCAAGGATAAGAGTCACTACAAATATTGAAGCGAGCACTATAAGGAAAATATTAGTCTTTTTATTTGAAAAGAGGTGCTTTATCTTATCGATATATTCTGTTTTTATCTTTATCTCTTTATTAAAAAGCTTCATTACTCGTTTGCAAGCCTCACCTGACTACCTGATTTGATCTCCTGATTTGCGGTTGTTATTACATATTCATATCCATCAAGAGCGCCTTCAATAGCTGTATTTCTGTCATCCTGTGCGATAACCTTTACATCAGCTCTTGTGGCAATATATCTGTTTCCGAGAGGTGATGATTTGCTGACAATGATGAGAACGAATTTGCCGTTAACATCTGATTTAATAGCACTGTTAGGAACTATCATGTTATAATCCACAGATCTTTCACCGATTGCAAGAGAGATATTCTGGCCGGGAGTTACATCCTGGCTCTCTATCTTAAAGGTGAGAAGCTTTTTATTTCCGGGATCCGACTTATCATTCTTTATTCCTGTAAGAGTAGCTTTAAAATCAGAGCCAAACTGCCAGCTGTTCTGAGGCTGTGCTGCGTCGCCGACGCGAAGCTTCTGAGCCTGCGCGTTGGTAACTGAAAAGCTGGTTGTCATATCCTTACCGTCAACCTGAATGACTGCGATTGTCTCATCTGCTGAGGTGCTCTCTCCGGCTGTCTTGTCAAGAGAAGAAACAATGCCTGCTACAGGTGTCTGAACTGAAGCACCAACAGATTCTGCTTCAAGCTTTGCGATCTTTTCCTTCTGCTCTGTGATCTTATCTCTAGCCTGGCAAAGACTTATCTCAGTGCTGATGCTCTTTAAAAGCTCCGTCTTTTCTCTTTCTGCTATTGCGAGGTTTAAAGCTGTTTTGTTTTTATTATTAGTTGCAGTAGCAAGCTTCTGAGCATAGCTATAGCTCTGCTGTGTGCCATAGTTTGTAAGCTGTGACGCATCCTTGTTATTGGAAGCTATGAACTTCTCAAGTTCTTCTATCTTGGCGGTATCACCATTCTGTGTTGCTACAGCAAGCTCATACTCAGCCTGAGCTGTGGTATAGGCAGGTGTTGCTGCGTTGTAGGAATTACCTGCACTGTCATATGCAGCAGTCTGGGTAAGATAATCTATCTCAGCCTGCGCAGCTTCATCTGCGATCTTAGCCGCATCATATTTGTCATCTGCAGCCTTAAGTTCTGCCTGATAAGTGTCATAGGTGGTCTTTCTACCATTTCTTACATTTGTAATTACGTTGTCCGGAATATCTCCTGAAAACAGTGCCTGCTCATAAGAAAGCTCGTACTCCTGCAAAGCCTTTCGTGCATCTGCAAGCTCTGAAGATTCTCTGTCCTCAAGATAATAAATAACATCGCCAATATCGACATGAGCGCCTTCCTTAACAGCAACTCCGGATATCTTTCTTGTTTCCTTAATGCAAATACTGTAAGGGTCCTCAGCTGTTACTGTTCCGGTTCCTCTTATCTGAGGGCTTACAGAACCACTCTCTATCATCTGAGTAGCAACCTGAGGCAGCGAGAAGTTCATGATTGTATTAGAAAAGAAAGTAAGCACAAGCATTATAGATAAAAAGACAATTGCCACATTCTTTATGGTGTCTTTTCTATTTCCAGGCTGCTTCTTTTCAGGCTTTTTCTCCTCAAGCTGCTCCTTTGTAAATTCCCCTACTAATTCATCTTTCTCATCAAAAAATTCAGACATATCTACTCCCTCTTATCCCTTTATTCCTCCCTGGTAGGATATTCCATCTACCAGATAGTCCTCGCCGTACAAAAAGATCAGAAGCGGCGGAACCAGATAAATTACAGCTACTGCAAATGCAAGACTAATCTCCCCTGAATTAATCTTGGATAAAAATACCGATAGCGGATGCATTTCAGGATCCGGTAAAAGTATCAGCGGTTGTTCAACCATATTCCAGTAATCAAAAAATACCAAAATGGCGATTGAAGCAATTCCGCCTTTGCACAAAGGCATATTGATCCTGGAAAAAATAAACCATTCATTAGCACCATCGATCTGTGCAGCCTCAAGCACCTCCGTGGGTATTCTCTTCATGAACTTTGTCAGAAGATAGACAGCAAAAGGTGAAAAAATACCCGGAAGCCAGATGGCCCAAGCTGTTCCATATAATCCGAGTGACTTGGAAACCAGGAAGTTTGGCACCAGAGTAACCTGATATGGCATAAGCATCATGATTATATAGGAAAAGAATATCACTCTCTTTAGCTTTCCATCATATCTGGAAAATCCATAAGCAGCAAAGGTTGCGATCCCTAGCTGAAAAATCACAATAGGTACTGTATAAAAAAGTGAATTCCAAAACTTCAAAAGATACTCCGGACTTTTAAACAGTACTGTGTAATACTGTGAAAAACTCACCATATCCGGAATAAATTTAAGGTTTACCGTCTTTGAAACAAATACCTTTCCACCTTTCTGAGTTGTCGCAAAAATGCTGCCATAATTGGCATTTATCTCACTCGGTGTCATAAAGGAATTGGTTATTGTAAGTACAGTTGGCATCAGGAAAAGAACTGCAAATACCAGGGCTGCTATAGTAATAAGCGTAATCTTTATATTGTTTTTTCTCTTTTTTCTTCTGCGAATTCTTGCCATCACATTGTTCTGCGCTATCATACCGTTTATCCCTCCACATCCTTTCCGTAGTTTTGCTCAATTCTGTAAAGGAAATAAACAAGTATGGAAACTACAATAAACATAATGATCGCAGCCGAAGAAAGCTTTTGATAATCCAGCGAATTAAAAGTATTGTTCATAAAATGCTGGAGCATATAAAGCGGACTATATGGATACTCTCCTGTCATAAGGTAAATTTCTCTGAATACCTTAAAGGAGTTGATCAGCGACATTATAGTTACAAAAAGTATCGTAGAAGATATATACCTAAGTTTTATCATCCAGAATACCTGCCAGTTATTGGCATTTTCAAGCGCCGCAACCTCCAAAAGATCCTTCGGAATGCTGGCCAGTGCTGACATAAACAGGATCATGTTATAGCCAAGATTTTTCCACAGGAATAGTATGACAATTACCACCTGTGCATAATCTGACTTAAGCCAGTCAATCTTATTCGTAGTAAATATAGAAAATATATTATTAACAAGACCGTTCTGATGGAACATAACCTGCCATATAAGAACGATGGAAGCTGTTGGAACCATAAGTGGACTTAAGAAAAAAGATCTGAAATAGCTTTTGCCGGGAATCTTAGCTTCCATCACAGATGCCAGTATAAGTGACAGGATCACTGCCAAAGGAACCGACACCAGCGAAAATTTCATGGTATTTAAACTAGCCAGTTTGAAAGCTGCATTGTTCCAGACATTTATATAATTCTGAAAACCCACAAACCTCATCTGAATTGGATTATTTATAAGTGAATAATAAATAACCACAAAAAACGGCGCTACAAAAAACAAAAACACGCCAAGAAGTGACGGCAGAAGAAAGAGCCATGAAATAAGGCTCTTTCTTCTGTGACCAGCCATCTTATTAACTGATATTCTATTAACTTTTTCTTTTTTGGAAGAACAAAACTTTTTCAATTAATTATCAGTGTCCCTGACTACAAAATCAGGCACCTTCCCCTTCATAAATGTGCCGTATGTACTTCTGTCATACTGCCTCTGCCCCTTCAATACGATATTAACAGAATACTTGGATGATTCCTCATTATTGCTGTCATACCATACTCCATAGTAACCCGAAGAAACAAATGCATCAAGAATCATTTTTATATTTTCCTTGGAATTATAGACTTGTGTAACTGTCGGGACATCTTCCAATTCCTCGGCGTATTCCTCGTAATCGATATTATCAATATCTATTCCCGGGAACATATTTGATACTTCAATATAATCTATAAACTCCGGATCCAGTTTGCCATCTGAATAAATATCATACTTTTTCAGTACTTCGATGGTATTACTGTATGTATCATAAATAGTTATATTCATAGAACCATAGCTGTTTGAATTAAAGCTGTATTCAATTTCGCCGACAGGCCTTTTGTTTCTCAGATCAGTGAATCTGTAATTTTCCAAAAGATCAATCTTAAGCGCATCACTAAGCTCTGAATATTCAAGTAAATCGGAGGAAGCAGATCCACTATCAGTATAGTAATAAGCTGTATGATTACGAGCTCTGAGATCTTCTTCTCTGAAAATATCATCATCAAAGAACTTAAACTTTCCTTCGACATATTCACTAGTTCCAAAAATCCTGTCCATAAGCTCAGGATCAACATCATAAGGAATCATGATTGTCCTGTACACCTTTTTGCCGCCTTTAAGTCTGTACAGGATGTCATAGGTCCAGCAGTTGTAGTTAAAACGCTCATTGTTCTCTGCCCTTGCTGCCATTTCGTTAGCTGTAGTCATGCCAAGCTTGGCAAATTTAAGGAAACTGTCTACATCAGTCAGGAACATGTGCTTTTCTTCGTAGTCATTAAAATAGTCATAGGCAGATCCTACGTAGAGTTGCTCCCCTCCATTAAAATCGTCAACTATGGCACAGCTTTCAACCTTGGAAGCACTTGGCAGATAGCTGTCAAAGCCAAGAAGGTCTCCTCTGAAAATAACAAAGGTAAGTGCTACGACGCAAAGGCCAATAAGAGTCTCGGGCTTTCCCTTTGCAAAAGCTCTGATATTTCCCTGTAAAATGATCTCAATAAGCACAGACGTAACAAGAGCTGCAAGCAGCGTGATAAAAAGCATTATGATATATGTACTTTTGTTCCAGACTGATTCATAAACAATTCTTACTATCAGACCTGCGCCAAGTCCTGCCATAAAGCTGGAAACAATTTTAACAAGCCATCTAAATGGTATAAGTACGATGCTTTTTCCTGCCCACTCTGCTCTTCTTGCTCTGCTGACAACTTCTACAAGTACCAGGCAAACAGTCGCAACAATTAATGTATCCAGATCATATTTCCATGTATGAGCGATACAGTCAGATACAGTTTTACCATTAAGCAGAAATTCTTCAGTCCCCATAATACTGCTTAATCCAAACAATGCATAAAATCTGTCTGCTATAGGTGAAGCAATTATCTTCACTTCTTCGTAGTCGCAAAAGGTGTCATAGAATATGTTTTTATAAAGGTACAACTCCCCACCTATTGCAATTGTTATAAAGAAAAAGAACATGGTAAGGAGCGCTGCTATCGGCATGCTTCCGCTCAGCATCATTGCTAAAAGTGTAATGCTATATATAGCAAGGAAGAACAATATCGTTCTTACAGTTTCAACAAGTATAGCTAATAGCAGCGATGTATTCACAGCCCCATAGGCAGCTGCTATAAGAATGCCAATCACCTCTAAAAGAAGATACATGCATATAAAGGTCGAAATTGAATTAAAGATGTTTCTTCTAACTCTCTTTGCCCTTGTGGTAGGCTGGCTTAGGTAAAAATCCAGCTGGCTCTGATTAAATATGTAGGAAAAGCCCTGAATAGCAAACATAACCGCAACAGCGCCTACTATTATCCAACCCAGCTGGCTCATTCCCATGATACTGAATACTGCCTTTAGCTTTTCATGGAAAAGCTCAGCTTCGCTCTGATGATATACTCTTGCGTAGTTCACAGACCTTGAAAGCATCATGACCAGTAAAAGATTATAATAGGCAGCCATTACAGTAAGAGCAATAAATGAAGTCCAAAGAGTTCTGGATATATACTTTATGTGGCTTTTAAACCTCTCAGTTAAGGATAAACTTTTTGATGTCATACCCCACTACCTCCGTCTCACTTATAAATATCTCCTCCAGGGAAAGTGCAAGAACCTCAAAGAAAACAGGATTTCCTCTCTTAAAGGCGCTTTCAATCTCCTCCCTCTCGCCTCTGATGGTATATGTACTTAGTCTTCCCCTTTTTTCATGAATAAGAACTTCAAGTCCTTCTAACGCTTTCTGTTCATTTTCATCACTGTTAAAGACGCATTGAACCTTTTGCATTTTCAGCTTCATGTCAGCTATATCCTGTGACAGGATTATTCCGCCTTGATGAAGGAGTCCCACATGATCGCAGATATCCTCAAGTTCACGAAGATTATGAGATGCAATTACCGGCGTAAGTCCTCTGTCTGAAATCTCAGCAGCAAAAAGACTCTTTATTCCCTGTCTCATGACCGGGTCAAGACCATCAAAGGTCTCATCACACAAAAGGTATCTGGTTCCTGCACAGATTCCAAGAAGAATTGAAACCTGCTTTTTCATTCCTTTTGAAAAAGTGCTTATACGTCTTTTTATATCCAGCCCAAAGCCGTTACACAGATCGAAAAATCGTTCTTTATTAAAGTTCTCGTAGATTCCGTCGAAATAATCAGCCATCTCTTCAGGAGTTGAATTCGGAAGAAAATACTGATCGTCCGAAATATAAAAGATGTCCTTTTTAACGTCAGGATTATCATAGACCGGTCTGTTGTCTACAAGCACAACACCCTGATCAGGTTTTATAACGCCTGATATAATTCTTAAAATTGTACTCTTTCCTGCCCCATTGGTTCCTACAAGGCCAAATACTTCCCCATTAGCAATAGACATAGAAACACGATTGACAGCTTTTATGTTGTCAAAGGACTTTTCAAGATCCATTAACTCAATCATGTGTTGCCTCCCTTTTTATAGTCGCAACCGATACGCTGACTTAGTTCCCCCATGAACTCCTCAACAGACAGTCCTATCTCGTCGGCCTCTTTTAGTAGTTCCAGTATCTTACGAATAAGCTCTTCCTTCTTATTATCCTTGAGCGCTTCATTACCTTTTACAAAGTTTCCTCTACCCTTGACCGTATAAATAAAGCCCTGTCGCTCAAGTTCCGCATAGGCCTTTTGTACAGTATTGGGATTTGTGGAAAGCTCCATGGCAAGGGTCCTGACTGAGGGCATCTGATCGTCTGGCTGCAGTATTCCCTTGTACATCTGAAGTTTGAAGTTTTCTACTATCTGCTCGTAGATAGGTCTGGAATCCTGATAATCAATTAGTTTCATGTTTTCCCCATCATTAAATCAAAAAACAACGTATCAAAAACATTATATTATCTGTACTAGGATTACTAGTACAGTTAAATCATACACTCCGTTTTTATTAAATGCAATACTATTTTTGATTTATCACAAAAAAATACCGCTCACCTTTGTTGAAAACACAAGGCAAACGGTATTAAAGATATTCAAAAGTTAGTTTTTAAAGCTATGAACCGGTGCAGGAATTCGACCTCCGCGGTTTACAAATTCATCGCAGGAGAATTGGTTTACAGGCATGATAGGCGCATATCCGAGAAGTCCGCCAAATTCAACTGTCTCGCCTACCCCTTTTCCGATAACCGGAATAAGACGAACAGCTGTGGTCTTCTGGTTTATCATTCCTATAGCCATCTCATCAGCGATAATACCGGCGATCGTAGTATCTTTTGTTTCTCCGGGAACAGCAATCATATCGAGTCCTACAGAACATACGCAGGTCATGGCCTCAAGC
>JAEEGL012791691.1_pt1 | contig 13661 bp, 5 predicted proteins | sample 9134231 | NCBI WGS metagenome assembly JAEEGL01 (sample SAMN16246548, study PRJNA631951) | gut metagenome | biome: gut microbiome; feature: rumen; material: fiber-attached | host: Bos | place: Iran: Karaj | collected 2018-10
GGAAGAACGGCTGGCCTGTGGCTGGCGATAATTTCAAGGGTGGCAACTTGGCGATTTTGAGTGAGCGCCGTGGCTATGCCCTCGAACTTGGCGTCGACTTTGTCCGCATGCAACAACAGCGTCAAGGCTGGTTCAATCGCAATCAGATGCAGGAGCCTGCCAAGCCTATTGCTAACCAGGCATTGGATGAGGTTAAGGGCGGCTGGCCCGAGGGTGATATCCCCGCTCGTATCGGTGACTACATGTATCGTCCCCACCAGCGCTGGACTGTTACCCCTGTTAATGAAGCAGGTGGTTACCTCAGCAATCCTTATTTCAAGATTACCATCGAGGGCACTGAGCGTGCTTTGGCAGCTACTGCCGACAAGGAGGTAACTACCGTTCCCGCCTATACAGGTGCTGACGAACAGCTCTGGCGCATCGAGCAGCTCACTGACGGCACTTACCGTATCATGCCAAAGGCCATCCCCGGCATCGAGGGCACTAACACCACCTACTGCCTCTATTCTGCAGGCGATTCTACGCCCACGCTGGCCAAGTACGACTTCTCGAGTGATAACTCGAAGTGGAACTTCCGCAACCATTGATAGTTGTAGTTCCAACCTATATGGTAAATCCCTGCTCCGTTGAGTGGGGATTTATTGTTTCTTGCCATTCTGCTATCAGTATAAGAATAGTGTTAACACGATTTGCATATGCTTTGTATTTTGTACTAAGTTTACGAAATATAACAAACTCTTTGTTAAAAGTAACAAAACGGGAGTGTGGATAGTGACGATAAACAAAAAATATACCTAATATAATAGAAATTTATTTTTATTTCATTAATTTTGCACCCACAAAAACGAAATTGAATCAAAATCAATCAATAAGCAAAATGAAACAATTAACTGACTTTATGAGAACCGTTCTGCCATGGGCAAACCGGCAATGCCGTTGGTCGGCGTTGTCGTTGATGCTTCTGATCAGCGCTGCGGCGTGGGCTCAGGGCATTGCCGTTAAGGGAACGGTGATCGACTCTAACGGAGATCCGCTGATAGGTGCCTCCGTGGTGATTAAGGGAAATACGTCGGTGGGTACGATTACGGACTTCGACGGTAATTTCGCGCTGAATGTCCCCTCCGAATCATCGACTATCGTCATCTCCTACGTGGGAATGAACACGAAGGAGCAGAAGGTTGGCAAGCAACGCACGTTTAACGTGACCTTGACTGACAACACACAGCTCTCGGAAGTGGTGGTCGTGGGTTTCGGTCAGCAGAAGAAGGCTTCTGTGGTAGGTGCTATCACCCAGACCACGGGTGAAGTGCTGGAGCGTGCAGCAGGTATCGGTAGTGTGGGTGCCGCCCTTACTGGTAATCTGCCTGGTATTGCCACCATCGCTTCGACAGGTCAGCCTGGTGAGGAAGACCCGCGTATCTACATTCGTGGTGCAGCTGCATGGAACCAGGATGCTCAGCCCCTTATCCTTGTCGATGGTGTGAAGCGTGAGATCAAATCTGTGGATATCACATCTGTAGCAACCATCTCTGTGCTGAAGGATGCTTCGGCAACGGCCGTGTATGGTGTGGAGGGTGCTAACGGTGTGATTCTGATTACCACCAAGCGTGGTGTCGAAGGTAAGGCAAGAATCGATGTGGGTTTCAACGCTACGTTGAAGGCTGTGTCGAAGCTCCCCCGAAAATACGACTCTTACGACGGCTATATGCTCCGCAATCAGGCTATCGAGCATGAGTTGGCTATAGGCGGTGCTGCCTCTTGGGCTTACTACCGTCCGCAGACATTTATCAACAATTTCCGCAACCAGGATTATACGGTGAAGCCTAACTATGACGCTAATGGTAACTACTTAGGTGATTACAGTCAGGCTGAACGTTATCCAAACATTGACTGGCAGGACGAGATGTTCAAATCTACCGCTTTGTCATATAATACAAACTTGAATATTTCGGGTGGTACGAAGTACGTGAAGTATTTCGTGGCTTTCGACTTCCAGAACGAGGGCGATATGACAAAGGTTTGGGATAACCACCAGGGTTATGAGGGAGGTTATACCTATAATCGTCTTAATGTAAGATCGAATTTGGACTTCCAAATCACAAAGACCACTCAGTTCAAGGTAAACTTGGCTGGTTCGAATGCCCAGCAGAAGACGCCGCGCTACTATTATGGCAATAACGGCGAGTTCTTCCAGCAGCAGAAATGGGCCGGTGCCTATGGTATGGCACCTAACCTCTTCCCCGTACAGTTCTCTGACGGATCGTGGGGTTACTACCCGTTGGTCTCGAACATCGAGAACTCTCCGAGGAGTGTGGCCACATCTGGCTATGAGTTGAGTACGATTACACGTGTGTTCACGGACTTTGCCCTTGAGCAGAATCTTGATTTCATCACGAAGGGTCTTGTTGCACGGGGTACAATCTCGTGGGACAACCAGTTCAATGAGGGCAGTCGCGGTATCAGTGACCTGCACGCCGTTAAGAATGCCTACATGCTGCCGGAAGACGGACAGATCTTGTATGAGACTGCTATCAACGCGACCACAGGTTTTGACTTCTATGAGAGCCGCGATTGGACGACTGAGGCCGGTAACGTGAGCTATACGAGCCGTGCAACGGAAATGTCGCTCCAACTGTTCTGGGGACGTCAGCTCGGTGATCACAACGTGACGGTGATGGGTAACTGGAAGCGCCGTATCAATGCGGGTAATGCCGACCTCGAGAATCGTCGTGAGGACTGGGTGTTCCGTACGACCTATGACTACAAGGGTAGATATTTCGCAGAGTTCAATGGTGCCTACAATGGTTCGCAGAAGTTCTCTCCGGATCACCGCTTTGTGTTCTTCTGTTCTGGTGCTCTCGGCTGGATGCTTTCCGAAGAGAAATTCATGAAGAAGCTGAAAGATAAGAAGATCGTTGATATGTTTAAGATCCGTGGTTCTATCGTTGAGATTGGTGATGATAATGCCGGTGCACGTTGGGCTTACCTGACAGGTTGGGAGGTGTTGAACAACGGTAACGGTTTCAATATGGCCATTGATGGTTCTGCCAGTCCATTCGTGGGTTATAAGGAGGCCACCATCGCCGCTCCTGACTTGCGCTGGGCCACCGTGAAGAAGGTGAACATCGGTTTTGACTATGCTTTCCTCGGCGGTATGTTTGCTGGTAGCTTTGATTGGTTCCGCGATGACCGTTACGACATCTTTATCAGTGGTGCCAACCGTTCTGTGCCTTCATACTATGGCGCAGCCATGACGCCTGACATCAACAAGGGTAAGATGAAGAACCATGGTTTTGAGATTGAAGTCCGCTTCAATAAGGTATTGAATAATGGTATGCGTTTCTGGGCCAATGCCAACTATACCTACGCTCACAACGAGATTATCGAGAAGGATGACCCTGCACTGATCCCCAACTATCGCAAGGCTAAAGGTTACAGTCAGGGACAGTACTGGTCGTTCATTGACAACGGCTATATTTCCACATACGATGAATTATATAGTACGCCTGCGCGTGAAAAGGATGACAGCCAGGTGCTCATTGGTGACCACTATATTGTGGACTTCAACGGTGATGGCGTCGTGGACGAGACCAACGACCAGGCTCCTTACGGCTATACGGGAACTCCCGAGCACACCTACAATGCCACGATCGGCTGGGAGTGGAAAGGATGGAGCATGTTTGCTCAGCTCTATGGTGTGACAGGTGTGACGCGTGACGTAGGCCTCACCTCTTTCAACAACAAGTTGCTTACAGTATATGACAATGGTACCTGGTGGAATCCCGTAGACGGTACTGGCGAGGTGGTCGTGCCACGCTTCACCACTCAGGTCTCCTACAACGATGGTACACAGTTCCTCTTCGACGGTTCTTATTTCCGTCTGAAGAATGTGGAGGTTGCATACACATGGACGAAGGGCTGGATCAAGAAACTTGGTTTCTCGAGTCTGAAGCTTTATGTGAATGGTAACAACCTCTTCCTGATTACGAAGATGCCTGATGACCGCGAGAGTAACTATGGATTCAGTGGCGGCGGCGGCGCTTACCCGACTGTTAGACGTTATAACTTCGGAATCAAGCTGAATATTTAGGACAGAGTATCTTTTATAGACATAGTAACAGAATAACAATATATTTATTATGAGATATTGTAATAGAATAAGAACCCTTTTGTTCGGTTCGCTGTTCCTTGTGGCAGGTAGCAGTTCGCTGACTTCGTGTACAGACTGGCTGGATAAGGATCCGGAGAGTATCGTGCAAGAGGATGAGGCATTCAAGAACTACCGAAATTTCCAGGGTTATATTGAGGAGATCTATAGCCTGATTCCCGATAAGGAGAAGGTAAACTATTGTACGGCATGGAATTTTGGTGACGACGCGGTTCACAACCCTGAGGGTTATGCGCACATGGATCATCAGGTGGATCTTGGCAACTATCGTAACTGGTGGACCAACACCCAGTGCTGGCTGAACGGTGACAGAAGTTCGCTGTGGAAGAATGCCTGGTACTCGATCCGTAAGTGTAACATGGGTATTGAGAACATCAAGAGTCTGGTGGGATCGGACGAAGAGCGCGACCTGTTGCTTGGACAGATGTATTTCTTCCGTGCATGGTGGCATTTTGAGCTGATGTGCTACTTCGGTGGCTTCCCATATATTGACGTGGCTTTTGAATCTTCAAGCATCCCTGAGCTGCCCAGACTCTCTTTCCAGGAGTGTGCAGACCGCTGTGCAGAAGACTTTGAGAGAGCCTATGACCTGCTACCATTCGATTGGGACGAGACGCTTGCTGGTATGCAGACCTCAGGAAAGAATGACCTGAGAGTGAATAAGTTTATGGCGCTCTGTTATCTTGGTAAGTGCTACCTTTGGGCCGGATCTCCACTCATGAAGGAGTTCGAGAAGACAAAAAATGGTGGCGTAGCCCAACTATTAGGGGCCAGCAGTAACGGCAAGACATATGATTATGATATTGCGTACTGCAAGAAAGCCGCTGAGACTCTTGGCAAGGCATTGGATCTGGTAGCGAAAGGTACGGTGAAGTATAAATTGGCTGAATATCGTTATAGTGATATATACAATCACGAGCGTGACGAGAATGCGGAGTCGTGCTATGCAGACATTTTCTGGACTGTGAAGCAGAACTGGAACATGCCTGGATCGACGGAGGCCATTTTCCGTGGTGCTTATCCTGGTGTCAACTCTGCCAACTGGAACTGTGCTAAGATTTTTGGCCCGAAGGTTGCAGGTCTCGTGGATCACGATAACATCATTCACCATCCGACAGCGAACCTGGTTGACCAGTATGGTATGGCGAACGGCCAGCCAATCTATCTGGTACAGAACGGTGAGTACGTGCTGAATCCGCTGAGCGGATGGGATCCGGAGCATCCGTTTAAGGACAGAGATCCGCGATTCTATCACGACATCGTGTTCGACGGTTTCCACTATGTGCTGAGTACGGACGGTCTGTCGAGCGCGCAAAAGGAGCTGGAGTACTGCCCGCTTTACACGGGAGGTGCGGAACGCGAGATTGACCATGGAAGTAGCACGGGTTACTTCATTCAGAAACTGGTGCCTCACCAGTGTAATGAGGGCGACAGATGGTACGACTGGGACTATGCTTTCCAAAGCTATCTGCCATATATGCGCTTGGCTGAGATTTATCTGATGTATGCCGAGGCGAAGGCTGCTATTGCGAATTCTGCAGCCGAACTGAAGGAACGGCCGGTGTACTGCCCGCTGTCTGCTGTGGAGGCCATCGACGCATTGAGAGACCGCGTGAACACTCCGGACTATCCGATGGAGCACGTGCAGGCTAATCTGATGGATACGAGGGAGCACTTCATCGACGAGGTGCGCCGTGAGCGGGCCGTGGAGCTGAGCTTTGAGGGTTTCCGTTGGTGTGACTTGCAGCGCTGGCTGTTGCTGACGGAGCCTCCTTATACCATGAAGTACTCTCATGAGTTCGAGCGTCTGGAGGCAGATGCGTGGTTTAAGGATCACGACCCGAAAGACGCCAAGGTAGGTAACTTCCACAAGGAGGAACTGATTACCCGTCGTTTGGAGTCAAAGCACTACTGGTTCCCGCTTCCTGACAAGGACATCTATCTCTATGAAGGATATCCTCAGAATCCAGGATGGTAAGAAGTGAAAAGTGAATAGTGATAATAATTTGCTACCGCTATAAAATAATAAGATATGAAACAGATAGTAAGAAATATATTTCTCTTAGCCACGGTTGTCGTGTCGCCGCTGACAGTCAATGCACAGACTGTAGAAGACGGTGATAGCGTCGTGGCAAAAAAGAAAGTGCATGTGGCGTTCCGCGACATGGATGCCGACCATATTCTCGGAGGTGTGTCCTATGTCGATATGGAAGAGCTGCAGAAAAAGGACTATACGATGGGCAGCCTTGATGACCTGTATGGCCTTGTCGGCGGATGGAACGGCAACAACCTCTGGGGTATGGACAACGACCGCTTGGACAATAACGATAACTCTAACCTGCCGTTGGTGATTATCGACGGAGTGAAGCGTCCGTCGAACAACGTACTACCTTCAGAAATTGAGCAGATTACTTTCCTGAAGGGTGCTCAGGCCGTGGTGCTGTACGGAGCAAAGGGCGCGAAGGGTGCCATTCTGATTACGACGAAACGTGGCAAGACTGACGGTCTTCAGATCACTGCGAATGCAAACACAGGCTGGCATGTTGCCAAGGAATTCCCCGAGTATTTAGGGAGTGCAGAGTATATGACGCTGTATAACGAGGCTCGTGTGAACGACGGTTTGGACTTGAGATACTCACAGCAGGATATCTACAACCATGCCTCGGGAGTGAATCCCTACAGGTATCCGAATGTGAACTACTTCAGCGACGAGTATGTGAGGAAAGCCTACAACCGGAGCGAGGGAACATTAGAGATTGAGGGTGGCGGACAGCGAGCCCACTTCTATACGAACATCAACTATTATCGTACAGAGGACCTGCTGAACTTCGGCGTGGCCAAGGAAAACTACACCGACCGTTTCAGCGTACGTGGTAATGTGGACCTCGTGATCAACAAACTGATCAAGGGTTTTGCCAACGTGAGCGCTACGTTCTACAATGAGCACAAGAACAAGGGAGACTTCTGGCGTGAGGCTGCCGGTATAGAGGTGGTAAATGGCGCCTGGGTCTATAATGGCAAATATGGCCGTCCCAACTTCCCAGAGAATGCTGCCCCCCTGATTCCTATTGATATGGTTGATGAGAATGCCAGTAAAGCACTCGCCATCCTGGGTAAGTCGCTGAACCTTCTCGACGGCAAGTATTTCCCCGGTGGTACAAAGGCGACGCAGAACAATGCCATCGCTGACTGCTATTTCGGTGGTAAGACTCAGGCTGTGAGCCGTCAGTTCCAGTTCGATGCGGGTATTATCTACGACATGGACAAGTTTGTGAAGGGTCTGTCGTTCAAGACACTTTTCTCTATTGACTATGCCGCCAACTACAGTCTGTCCTACGACAACAAGTATGCTGTGTTCATTCCTACTTGGAGTAACTATAACTCGGAGGATATCATCGTGGCCCTCACGCAGCAGAATGATGAGGTGGTGACGGGACACATGGCTATGAGTAACACCAAATACCGTCAGACGATCAGTTGGAACGGTCATTTCGACTACGACCATACGTTTGCTGACAAGCATCATGTAACGGGTATGCTGCTGGCCAACATGTATACGACCACTGCGAGCGGCACCTATCATCGCTATGCTAATGCCAACCTGGGCCTTCAGTTGGGCTACGACTATGAGGGGCGCTACTTCGCAGATGTGAGTATGGCGGGGGTACACAGTGCTCGTCTGCCAGAGGGACACCGCGAGGCTATCTCGCCTTCGTTCACGATTGGCTGGAACCTGGCCAAGGAGAAATTCCTGAAGGGGAGTTTTGTGGACGATCTGCTTCTCAGCGCATCGTACAGCAACCTGAACGAGGATATCGATATTTATATGAACGACCAGAATCCGAAGTACTACTATCTTTATGATGCCCAGTGGTCGACCACTGGCAGCGGATTCTCGTGGAATGAAGGTTCTTCTGTCAACCGTACTTATTCAACATCGGGTAGTAACCCTGCATTGGATTTTATTCACAGGAAGGAATTCTCTGTCAGTCTTCGCGGCTCGTTCCTGAACAAGCTGATCAGCACTGAACTGACATTCTTCAATACGGATATGGACGGGTATGTGATCCAGAACCCCTCAACATTCCCTTCGCATCTGGCTGGCGGTCTTTCCGGCAGCACATTCAAGCCGGCTATCAACAATAACATCCAGAACCGCAAGGGCCTTGACTTCAGCGTGACGGCCCAGAAGCAGTTCGGTCAGTTGCACGCTGCGCTTGGCGTGGTGGGGACCTACCTGACTACGAAGAACAAGAAATATGATGAACTGGTGGAATACGACTACCAGCACAGAGAGGGTCGTGCGCTTGATGTCATCTGGGGTTACAAGTGTTTAGGCTTCTACACCATGGACGACTTTGATCAGGATGCCAGTGGAAAACTTTCTTTGAAGAAAAGTCTTCCGAATCCGAAGATTGGCGGAACAATCCAGCCGGGCGACCTGAAGTACGAAGATATAAACGGTGACGGTGTGATCGACACTAAAGATCAGGTGGATCTTGGCAAGAGGGGAACATTTGGCGCTCCTTTGACATTGGGTGTGAACCTCACGCTCAAATATAAGAACTGGACACTCTTTGTGCTGGGCAATGGACAGTTTGGTGCATATGAGTTGAAGAACAACGGTTATTACTATCTGAGCGGCGATGCCAAGTATTCGGTGTTTGCGCGTGACCGCTGGACACCAGAGACAGCCGCTACGGCTACTCATCCCCGACTGACAACACTATCGTCGGCCAACAACTCTGCAAACTCCACATTCTGGATGTACAGCACGGACCGCTTCAACCTGCGTAAGGTGCAGCTGACGTACGACTTCCCAGAGGAGATGTTCAACGGCAAGTGGGTGAAGGCTCTCTCTATTTATCTGAACGGTAACGACCTGTTGACGATTGCCAAGGAGCGGAAACTGATGGAGACAAATGTCGGCTATGCACCATATACACGTTTTTATAATCTCGGTGTTAGGGTGACATTATGAAATGAAAAGAGAATAGTGAAAAGTAAATATTGAAAAGTTTAAGAAGATGAAGACAAGAAACATTATATTCTATTTAATCGGTCTCCTCGCTTTCTGCTCTTGTGATGACATGTTCGATCCTGCCAATGAAAACAATCGTCAGGCAGACGACATGACCGAGGAGTCGACGTATGCACATGGTCTGCTGATCTACGCCTACGACCGTCTTCCTTATATCACCAATGTTGCAAACCAATACAACTGGACGGACGTTGCTACAGATGATGCTGTTACTAACCAGACCAATAACAATTTCCTGAATATGGCAACAGGTGCCTGGTCGGCTGACAACAACCCCATGTCGCAATGGGACAACTGTAAAGACGGTGTGCAGTATGTGAATCTCTTTCTCTCCATCGTAGAGAAAGTGAAGTGGGCCCCCAGTGCCGTTTCCAAACAGAAGATGTTTGTTGACCGTCTGAAGGGTGAGGCCTTTGGCCTTCGTGCTGTGCTGTATTATTATCTGCTTCAGGCTCATGGAGGCTATGCTGACGATGGAACACTCTACGGCGTGCCCTTGCTGACCGCCCCTGAAGACGGTAGTTCCGACTACAATCAGCCTCGTGCCACTTTCGCAGAGTGTGTTAGACAGTGTTTCGCTGACTGCGACAGTGCTATTGCACTGCTTCCCCAGATATATGAGGATATCAACAGTGAAAACCAGATACCTGATAAGTACTTAGCCCTTGGTGCGAATGCTTCGGGTTACAACCTCGTGTTCGGTAATAAGGCCAGGAACTTATTGTCCGGGCGGATTGCTGAGGCAGTCAAAGCTCAGGTGGCCCTTCTGGCAGCCAGTCCTGCCTTCCGCGAACAGAGTGGTGTCACTTCGGCTGATGCTGCATCGCTTTGTGCCAATGTCCTGAAGCGCGTTGGTGGATTGGAAGGATTTGATAAGACTGGTAGCACTTGGTACAAGAATAAGACCAAGCTTGATCCGAGTGCAGCGGAGATGCCTGAGATTCTTTGGCGCGAAGACCGTCATAAGAATGCAGAACAGGAAAGGGAGAACTATCCTCCATCGCTGTATGGCAGTGGTCACATCAATCCATCGCAGAACTTGGTTGACGCTTTTCCCATGCGAAACGGTCTTCCTATCACAGATCCCAAATCTGGATATGATCCCAAGAACCCTTATGCCAACCGTGACCCGCGACTGGATGACGATGTGATCTATAACGGTACGACATACAAAAAGGCCCTTATCATAACAGGTACCTATCCTAACGATAAGAATGAGTCTTTGGACAATCTTAATAACATCAGCACTTCTACACGTACGGGCTATTACCTGAAGAAGCTGCTCCGCGACGATGTCAGTCCGCTGTCGAGCTCGCTCATCGAGCAGCAGCATATCTATCCGCGCATTCGTCTTACGGAGATCTTCCTGGCTTTTGCCGAGGCAGCCAACGACGCTTGGGGCCCGAAGGCTGATCCCATGGGCGTAGGTTTCACTGCCTACGATGTGATCAAAGCCATCCGTGAGCGTGCAGGACTTGGTACAGACGAGTATGGTCTTCCACTCTCCGAAGGTGATGCCTATCTTGAGGAGTGCGCCAATGATCAGGCCAAGATGACCAATCTGATTCGTAATGAGCGTCGTATCGAACTCTGTTTCGAGAACAAGCGCTTCTGGGACCTCCGTCGCTGGATGCTGCCGCTGAATGAGGGTGTCAAGGGCATGAAGATCGACCGCAATGAGGAGACTGGTGAACTCACCTATAGCATCATTGATGTCGAGGATCGTAAATTTGACATCTCTTATCAGTTGTACGGCCCCATTCCAAAGGGTGAAGTGCTCAAATGGAGCAACCTGACGCAGAATAAGGGTTGGTAGGAGAGTTGAGAATAAAGAATAAAGAATAAAGAATAAAGAGTTTAATCATGATGAAACTTAAGAAGTATATATTCGGAATTATCTTGGGAACTGTTTCTCTCACATATACCTCGTGTTATAATTCAGACAGAGAGTTCCCAGACTATCAGGAAGGTACGACAGCCTATTTCGCCTATCAGTACCCGGTACGTACACTCATACTTGGTAACGACATCTACGACAACTCGCTCGACAACTCGCACAAATGCCGGATATGGTCAACGATGGGTGGTGCATACGGTGGTCGTGATGCGTATGTGGATATCGTGGTGGATGAGTCGCTTTGCAACGACCTCTATTTCACAGATGACGGTGGTAACGCAGCAAGACCAGTGCGTCCTCTGCCTTCAAGCCACTATCGCCTTATGTCGAATACCATTCCTTACAATGGTGATCCCAGAGGTTATGTGGAGGTGGAGTTCACGAACGATTTCTTCGATGACGAGAAATCTGTCGAGAACAACTACGTCATTCCTCTTCTGATGACTGATGTCAAGGGTATTGACCATATTCTTACTGGCAAACCCCGTGAGGGTCTCTCTCCCTCTCGTACGAATACGGAGGACTGGGATGTGTTGGCAAAAGACTATGTGCTGTACTGCGTGAAGTATATGAATCCCTGGCAGGCAAAATATATCCGTCGTGGTGTTGACAATGTGACAGAGAAGGGTGTTACTAAGACGATCGTCCGCAAGGACTTCTCACTGGTCAACTCTGACCTCGAGCACTACACGGAGAACCCTGTGAATCAGTATGACGAAATATGCAGTATTACCACCAAGAATATGACGCAGTCGAATTTCAAGGTGTCTTTCAAAACTTCCGGTGCTTCGATATCCTGTAACCTCATCCTGACATTCAGTGGCGACAAGTGTACTGTATCCACTGCTGATGAGGGTGTGACGGCTACTGGCTCTGGCGAATTCATTACCAATGGCACTGAGAGACCGGAATACAAGGACTACCAGTGGGGTAGCAACAACGGACAGCCTGTACAGCGTGACATCCTCCGTCTGACTTATAACGTGAACTTCGCCAACAGCGATATCCAGGTGGCTACCAATGATACACTTGTCGTTCAGACCCGCGAGTCGAACATTAAGGAATTCTTTACACCCAAATACGTGAAGAATTAAACATTGAACATTGAACATTGAAGATTGAGAATTATGAATAGAATCTTTAGAAATAGTCTCTTTATGTTAGCAGCAGGTGCATTTGTTGCAGCCTGTGCCGACTATAATGTGACAGACGATTTTAGTGCCGATCCGGATCCGACTTATGTTATGCCATACCAGGAGTATGCTCCCGTGAAGTCGTACATCGACAGAGAGAAATATCCCAATCTGTCTCTCGGAGCAACGCTTAAAGTGTCGGAATTCAACAAGCAGGAGCTGGCTCATGCAGCAGCGATGACCAACTTCGATAACGTTGCTTTCGGAACCTCCCTGATGTCTGGATCCATCATCAATGACAAAGGTGTGATGAACTTCCTCGACATGAGCGACCTTCTTGCTCATGTGGAAGAGGTGGGCTATGAGGTCTATGGCAGTCCTATTGTCGCCAATGCCAACCAGGCCGATGGATGGCTGAATATGCTGACGGCTCCTATTGAAGTAAAGGTGGAAGCTATTGAAGACAAGACCGTCGACTACACCACGATGGAGGAGTTTACGGGCACAGCTAAGGCAGGTAAGCCGTCGATCGAGAAGAACTATGATGATGGCAAAAATGCACTGAAGGTTCCAAAGCGTGCAAAGGTCTACATCGTAGAAGGTTTTGATGTTGATCCGCTTGGATCTTATACTGTCACTTTCTGGGCTAAGGTTGACAAAGATGAAACAGTTATCTGTACTTTCTCTGACAACAAGATCAAGGAGGGTGCAAACGATAAGAAGTTCGTCATCAAGGCTGGCAAATGGGTGAAGGTGGTAGTGGAGGCATTGCCCGCAGAAGGGGCCACAGAGGGTTACCTGATGCTTGAGGGTAACTTGAACTCTTTGGTCTATATCCAGAGGGTCGAGGTTGTTCACAATCCAGATAACCACCGTCCACAGACAGAGCAGGAGAAGAAAGATACCATCAACTATGCCCTTAATACCTGGTGCGATGGTCTGATGAAGATCAACGCTGGCCGTATCAAGTTGTTCGACCTCATTGACGAGGCCATCGACTCTAAGTCAGAGCTTGATAACGGCATGTTCGACCTCAAGCACTCTAACAGTCAGATCTTCTGGCAGGATCTTCTCGGCAGTGAGAACTACGCCCCAGTCGTGTCAAGGGTGGCAAGCGCAGCATACCAGAAATATGAGGGTGATCCTGCGTTGCTGAAGTTCTTCATCAGCGAGAACGGTCTTGAGGATCAGAAGATGTTTGAGAGTCTCAAGTACTGGATCAACATCTGGGACAACAACGGTGCCAAGATCGATGGAATCAATGCCAAGGTCAATCTCAGTTATAGTGAGGATGCCGACAAACAGGCTGCCAACGAGGCCTCTTACAATACGCTCCTCGACAACCTGGCTTCTACGGGCAAACTGATCCGTCTCTCTAACTTCGACATCAAGTATCTGGATGCTACGGGTGTCTCTGTGACC
>JAEEGL012865221.1_pt1 | contig 13661 bp, 9 predicted proteins | sample 9134231 | NCBI WGS metagenome assembly JAEEGL01 (sample SAMN16246548, study PRJNA631951) | gut metagenome | biome: gut microbiome; feature: rumen; material: fiber-attached | host: Bos | place: Iran: Karaj | collected 2018-10
ACAGAAGCCGAGTGCCTGGCCCGTTGGCAACGTCTGGCCGGCCGCTACGGTCACCGCTATGTTTATCTGAGCGCTCATCCAGACCATTATCCGCAGCTTATCACCTCGCGCTATCCCATGACGGCCGAAAAACTCATCGTGGGCAACGCAGACACCATCGTGTGTCACGGAGCCTCGTGGTATAAGGTGCAGGTGGGCCGCAAGACGCTCAATCTGGTCACGCTCCACACGTGGCCGCAGGGATATGGCTTCAAGGTGCCGGCCGAGAAGCGCGAGGAGAGCCGGGCCAACCACGACGGCGACAAGTTCCGCCGTGCCGAGATGGAGTACATCTGCAAACAGACCGTACTCAGCCATCCCAAGGCCAAGAAGGAATGGTGGGCCATGATGGGTGACTTCAATTCCGTGTCGCGGGTGGACAACCAGCGGTATAACTATCCCGACGACGACACCCGTTTCCTGGTCCACGACTACATACGTGCCGCCACGCCTTATGTGGATCTCATCAAGGCGCTTTATCCCAACACTGTAATCAGTTCCACCGGTGGCCAGACGCGCATCGACTTCATGTATGTCACGCCGGCATTGAAGAAGCGCGTCAATCGTGCCTCCATCATTCGCGACGACTACACCACGCCGGTGCGCAATCCCCAGAAGATTTCCAATTTCTGGCACCCGTCGGACCATTGTCCCATCATTGTCGAGCTTAAAAAATAAACACTATACATCATGTTAGTAACACTTAGTGAAATACTGCGCGACGCCAACGAACGGCACTATGCTGTGGGCGCCTTCAACTGTTTGAGTGTGGAGAACGTTATGGGCGCCATCGAGGCCGCCGAGATGCTACGTTCTCCTATTATTTTGCAGGTTGCCGAGGTACAGTTTCCCGAGGCTCCGCTTGACCTCATGGCCCCGCTCTTCCTTCAGGCCGCCCGCAGGGCCACGGTGTCCGTTTGCGTGCATCTGGACCACGGCCAGAGCCTTGAAACGTGTGTCAAGGCCATCCGTTTGGGCTTCACCTCCGTCATGTTCGACGGTGCCGGTCTGCCCTTCGACGACAATGTGGCCGTCACCAGCGAGGTGACGCGCATTGCCAAGGCTGCCGGTGTGGACGTGGAAGCCGAACTGGGCAAGGTCGGTGACTCCGGCGTGGACACGGCCGACGTGTTTACCGACGTGGACGAATCGGTGCGTTTCGTACGGGCAACGGGGGTCGATGCTCTGGCCATTGCCATAGGTAACCTGCACGGGCATTATGTGCATACGCCGCAGCTCAACATCGCCCGCCTCATCGAAATCCACGAGGCCAACCGCCTGCCCCTTGTGCTGCACGGCGGCAGCGGCACCAGTGTGGAGGACTTCAAGGCCTGCATCCACAACGGCATTTGTAAAATCAACGTGGCCACGGCCATCCAGCGCGGCATCATGAAACAGATGAACGCCCGCCTGGCTGAGCGGCCCGACGAGGGCTACATCCCCCTGAAGCAGGTGATGATAGACGCCTCGCGTGACGTGGTGGCCGACCACATGAGGCTGTTTGAAAGCGACGGGAAAGCCTGACAACAAGAAACTGTAACCCATGAATTTAAAAAGACAACTTCTGCTCCTGTTCCTGCTGCCCGGCATGACCTTGGTTGGGCTGGCGGTAAACGGGAGTACCGGTGAACGGACAAAGGCGGCGTTTCAAAAATCAGAAACGGTGTCTCAACATTTTGAAGTCCGACCTTTGCAAAGCGAAGTGCCCCGCAAGACGGCCGACAAAAAGTCGCTGGCCGACTATGCCGACCCTACCATCGGCGGCGTGAGCGTGTTGCTCGAAACCACGCGGCAGACAATGCACCTGCCCAACGAAATGCTGCGGTTCGTGCCTCTGCGCGACAACATGCTCGACGACTGGATCAAGGACTTCTCGTTGCAGATGGCCAGCCACCGCCGCCACTGGCTGTTTGGCTTTATGCCTTTTGCCACGAACAACCGTGAGGCCATGTGGCCCGTGACCGGCGTGTGCAATAACGAGGAGACGCACCCCTATTACTACCGGGCGCAGTTGGAAGGCGTGACGCTGGAGTTCGCTCCGTCCAAGAAGAGCGGCATCGTGCGGATGACGTTCGACCCGGCGGGACAGCACGTCATGCGCTTCCGCAGCCGTCCCGACAAGGGCTCGTATGCCATGCAGGGAGCCCGCACCGTGACGGGAACGGCCGTGTTCGGTCCTTGGGAGACACAGGAAATGACGGCCTATCTCTACGCCGAGTTCGACAACGACCTGGGCGAGCCCGCCTATCAGGGTGAGGGCCACCGACACCTGATGCTGTCGGTGGACAACAAGGTGCCCGTGGTGCAGATGCGCTACGGTATTTCCTACGTCAGCCCCGAACAGGCCAAGGCCAACGTGGACCGCGAAATACCGCGCTTCGAATTCGACCGCGTCAAAGCCGAGGCCAAGCGCGTGTGGGAGGACCGCCTGGGACAGATTGTCGTGGACGGAAGCAGCGAAGCGCAGAAACGGACGTTCTACACCGCCCTGTACCGCTGCTCGGAACGCATGGTCAACATCAACGAGTATGGCAAATATTTCAGCGCCTGGGACCGCCAGATTCACGTGACCGACGAACCGTTCTACGTGGACAACTGGATTTGGGACACGCACATCGCTCTGGAGCCGTTGCACACCATTCTGAATCCGAAAATGGAGGTGGACAAGATAAACTCTTACATCAAGATGTACAGGGAGAGCGCGGCCATGCCGCGCTTTGCCATCACTTCGGGCGAGTGGGCCGCCATGACAGGCAACTTTGCCGCTGTCTGGATGACCGATGCCTGGGCCAAGGGCTTGCGCTTCGACCTGAACACGGCCTACGAAGGGTTCCGCAAGAATTCGCTAGAACGCTCCATGCTGCCCTGGTATGTCGGTCCCGCCACTTCCATAGACTCTTTCTACAACCGGCACGGCTACTATCCGGCCCTGCGCCCCGGCGAAAAAGAGACGGTGGCCGAGGTGGACACTAACTGGGAACGCCGGCAGGCCGTATCCATCACGACGGTAAACAGCTATTCCGACTGGTGCATCGCCAAACTGGCCAATATCCTGGGCAAGAAAGCCGACGAACAACTTTTCCTGAAACGTGCCGCCAACTACCGCAACGTGTTCCGCACGGAGAAAGGCATGATGTGGCCCAAGGACGACCGCGGGGAATGGATAGAACCCTATAACCCCCTGCACGACGGACGCGCCTATTTCACGGAAAACAATGCCTATATCTTCAATTGGGACGTGAAGCACGACCTGCAGGGACTGATAGGCCTGATGGGCGGACGGAAAAAAGCCGAGGCTAAGCTCGACGAACTGTTCCACATGGGCGTGGGCACGGCCAAATGGCGCTTCTACAACGCGCTGCCCGACGCCACGGGACTCATGGGTATGTTCCAGATGGGCAACGAACCCAGTTTCCACATCCCTTACCTTTATAACTACGTGGGGGCGCCGTGGAAAACGCAGAAGTACATCCACAGCCTCATCGACACGTATTACATCGACTCTTATCTGGGCATGCCTGGCGATGAGGACGGCGGCGGCATGTCGGCCTTCGTGGTGTTCTCCATGATGGGATTCTTCCCCGTCACCCCAGGTACGACGACCTATGTCATCGGCAGTCCTTTCTTTGAGCGCACCGCCATGCACCTGCCAGACGGCAAGACGTTTACTGTCGTGGCCCAAAACCTTTCGTCTGAGAACAAATTCATCCAAAGCGCCACGTTCAACGGCCAACCGCTCACGAAGCCCTGGTTCACTCACGAGCAACTTATGCGCGGCGGCACGTTGCAACTGGTCATGGACAACAAACCTAACCGGACGTGGGGAGCCGCGCCGGAAGATGCGCCCGTATCTGATATCAACAGTTACTAAAGAAAAACCAAGAATAAAACATAAGACAATGAAACGTAGCGAAATCAATCAAATCCTGCGCGATGCCAAGGCTTTTTTGGCATCACGTCAGTTTGTTTTGCCCGAATGGGCCAACTGGAGTCTGGCCGACTGGAAGGCAAACAAAGACAAGGTGGACTATATCACCGAACGCATGCTCGGGTGGGACATTACCGACTTCGGTTCTGGCGACTTCCTTCACCGCGGCCTGTTCCTCTTCACCATCCGCAACGGCAAGTACGGCGTGGACAAAAAGCCTTATGCCGAAAAGATCATGATTGTGGAGGAAAATCAGGAAACCCCCATGCATTTCCACTGGTCGAAGATGGAAGACATCATTAACCGTGGTGGCGGCAACCTGGTCATTGAACTTTACAACGCCGACGAGGAAGAACAGTTTGCCGACACGCCCGTGCATTTCCGCATCGACGGCATAGAACACGTCATGGAGCCCGGCGGCAAGGTGATACTCTATCCCGGCCAGAGCATTTGCATGGAACAGTATCTATACCACCGTTTCTATGGTGAGCCGGGCAAGGGCAAGGTCATGGTGGGTGAAGTGAGCCAGTGCAACGACGACACGACCGACAACCGCTTCTTCGAGCCCGTGGGACGCTTTCCAGACATCGACGAAGACGAGGAACCTCTGCACCTCCTTTGTTCCGACTATACGAAGTTTCTTTAATCCATGAAACCGATACGTATATCCGGCGTCGGCTGTTGTCTGTTGGACCGCATCTACGGACACATAGATTTCCGTGCCCCGTCGTTTCAGAAGTACCTGAGCCGTCGTCCCGGCGACGGCGGACTGGAGCCGGGCAAGTTGCAGTTTGAGGAAGAGGTGGAGCGTTTCGCTGGCCGCAAGTTCGCCGAATTCCTGCCCGACCTTACCCAAGGTTTCCAACCCGACAAGGAAAACATCGGCGGCCCGTGCATCGTGGCCCTTATCAACGCCGCCCAACTGGCCGGCGACGAGAGTCACGTCAGTTTCTACGGTTGCCGGGGTGAGGATGCCGTGGGCGACAGTCTGGTTCAGGCTTTGGCCAAGACGCCCGTAGACCTTTCCCATTACCGCTTGGAGCCCGGCGGCGAAACAGCGGCCACGACCGTGCTTTCTGACCCGACTTATGACAACGGTCACAGCGAGCGCACGTTTGTCAACACCATCGGTGCCTCGTGGCGTTACTTGCCCGAAGAAGTCGACGAGTCGTTCTACGGCGCCGACATCTGTGTCTTCGGCGGCACGGCCATTGTGCCCATGATACACCGCGGTTTGCGCACCATGCTCGCGAAAGCCAAGGACAAAGGCTGTCTCACCGTGGTCAACACCGTTTACGACTCGCTTAGCGAAAAGCAGAACCCCGGCCAGCGCTGGCTTTTGGGCGACAGCGACGCTACCTATGCCCTCATCGACCTGCTTCTGGTGGACTGCGAGGAGGCTTTGCGTCTCAGCGGCACGGACACCATTACCGAGTCCATCGCTTTCTTCCGCGAGAAAGGCACGAAGTCCGTGCTGGTCACCAACGGCGCCCGCGATGTCTATCTTTGGGCCGACAGCGACCGCTTCGGCCAGGTGCCAGAGTACGCCCTGCCCGTGTCGGCGGCCGTGGGCGAAAGGCTCAAGCAAGGCGTGAAGGGCGACAGCACCGGTTGCGGCGACAACTTCGCCGGCGGTGTCATTGCCTCACTGGCACGTCAGATGTACGCCAGCCAGACCCGTCTCGACCTGCGCGAAGCCTGCTGCTGGGGCGTTGTCTCCGGCGGTTTCGCCTGCTTCTACTACGGCGGCACTTACTTCGAGGATGTTCCCGGCGAGAAACGCCAGCATCTTCTGCCGTATTATGAGAAATATCTCCGGCAGATAGGGGGCGAGTAGGGCGCATACCGTCTGTTGAATTCATATAGCACCCCTGCGGAACGGCTGTTCCGCAGGGGTGCTTTTGTAAAGATTTTTACCCCAAAGCACGACGTTTTGTTTACGTGTGGTTTTCAGCGGGTGTCAAATAGGGCAAAACAAAAGCGGCGTCTCAAAATTTTGAGACGCCGCTTCTGCGGTCCGAAGTCCCACCTTTGAGGGCCGGAATCTGACCCCCTCGTTTAGCGCAGTTTCTTGATGACGGGCAGCAGCAGGCTTTCCATCACGGCATAGCCCTTGGCGTTGGGATGCACGCCCGGGTTGTCGTTGGCATAGTCGGGATTCATGCCCGTGCCGTCGGCCGAGAGAAGGGCGCTGAAGTAGTCCACGTAAGGAATCTTGTTAGCCTTGGCATATGCTTGTACGCGGGCGTTCAGATGACGGATCTTCTGCATGGCGTCGGTGATGGAGCGGTGCCAGCTGAAGCCGGCGGCGGGGAGACAGCTCGTCAGGATGACTTTCATCTTGTGGTAGCGGGCCAGTTCTACCATCGACACCACGTTGCCGAACGTCAGGTCCTCGTTGTATTCGCCAGTGTTCTCGGCCACGTCGTTCGTACCGTAGTTGATGACCACCACCTTCGGCTGCAGGTTGATGACGTCCTCGCGGAAGCGGAGCAGGAATTGGTAACTGGTCTGACCGCTGATGCCGCGGCCGATGAGGTTGTTTTCCTTGAAGAATTCGGCACGGGCGCGGGGCCAGCCGTCGGTGATGGAATTGCCCATCAGCACCACGCGCTTCTCACCCTTGGCGGGAGCGCCGAGTTCCTTGTTTTGCTGCGCATAGCGCTTCCAATTGGCAAACTCGTGTTTCTGGGCGTTCACGCCGTTCACACACACACACAGTAGCAGCAGGACCATGCCTGCCAATTTCAATGCTTTCATACGTTTTTATGTTTTGAATTAATTGTTTCTGCTTACAAAATTACAAAAAGACCGTGGAGTAATGGTTCAAATCTGTCCGCTTTCCACCTGCCGGACGATGCGTTCCATTTCCTTGTCGTCGCCCTCGGGGTCGTAGTGCTTGGTGAGGCTGTTGCCGAAGAGGCCGGCGAACACCTGGTAGAAGGCGGCGCGTGCAGGGCCGAGGAAGGCTTTGACCATTTCGTAGGAGGTTTGGCCGCACTCGCGGTCGATGAGTTTCACGAGGATGCGGCCTTGGGAGCGTGAGAGCTTGCGTGCCAGCGGGCCGTATTGTTCCTTGACGCCCTTTTCGACACGGGCGATGTGGCGCTGGCGGGCTTTCTTGTCGGGCAGCGTCTCAAGGTAGTCGTGGGTTTCGATGAGGGTGGTGCGCACGAGACGGGCCAGGGGGTAGAGGTAGCGCACGTTGCGCACCATGCGGTCGTATTGCTCGCGCTGCTTTTTGTTTTTGAAAACGGGCTTGGGGGTGCAGTAGAATTCATGGAGACGCATGCGGGGGATGCTGTCGCCTTGATAGAAAGTGCGGTCGATGGTGACGTATTGGTCCACTTCGAGGGTGTCGCCGGCGACGTATTGGGCACGGAGAGGGGTGCCTGCCCAGCCGAGGCACAACAGAAAAACCCACAGGCAACGCCAGTCGTTTCCCTTCATGGGAAAGCGATGGATGTGGAGCCGACTGTGGATACGCAATGAAGTCATCCGAAAGCGGGGAAGAGTGAATGATGAAGTTTATTTTACGACAACGAATTTGCCGGCCACACCTTCCTTGCCGTTGGCGTCGGAGGCGATGATGTAGTACACTCCGGTGTTGACGCGGCGTCCGCGGAGGTCGCGGAGATTCCAGGTGAAGGTGCCGCCCACGGAGGTGCCTTGTGCGACGAGTTGGCCCGTGGCGGTGGTAATCTTCACGTCACTGTCGTAGACAAGTCCGTCCACGCGGAGCAGTCCCTGGAACTCGGGGCGCACGGGGTTGGGGTAGATGAGGAGATTGCTCTCCTTGAGCTTCTCCTGCGGTTCGGTGGCGTCGGCACGGTAGCCTATGAGTCCGGCAGAGGTGCCTATCATCACTTCGCCCGTCAGCCCGTTGATGTCGATGTCGTAGATGACATTGGAAAGAAGCGGGGAGTTCTCGGTGGTGAAGTGATGGATAGTGGTAATGCCGTCGGCGCTGACGAGGTAAACGCCCTGGTTGGCCGTTCCAAACCACTTGCGGTTGCCTCCGTCGATGGCGATGGTGGTGACGGGCACATCGGCGAGGAGGTAGTCGGCGTAGTTGGTGCCGTCGTGGCGGGGAACCTTAACTTGCGTGAAGGTGGGCGTGTCGTCGAAGAACGACTTCGGGTCGGTCAACACGAACGGTCCGCGCTCGGTGGCTATCCAGATATGTCCGTTCACGTCTTCGGCCACATCATAGACTAAAGAGAAAGCATACTCGGTGTTGTCCTGATTGACAAACTTTTGGTGGAAGCGCCAACGGTCGTCACTGCGGGAATTGAGTGTGCCGCCGTAGTCGAGACAAAGCACGCCGGCATTGTGGGAGGCCGTACCGCGGCGGTGGGTACCCCAGAGCCATCCGCGATGGTCGAAGATGATTTTGTCGAAAGTGGGATAGCCGGCCAGTGAAGCAAAGTAGAAGGACTTCCACTTGCCGTCGGCCATGCGGACACGAAGCACGGTGTCGACTTCGTTGTTGTACATCCACAGGTTACCCTCGTTGTCATAACAGAGTCCTGAGATGCGCACGTAACGGCGATAATTGGGATTGTCGGGAAGGATGGAGCTGAGCGGGCTGTTGTCGCAGTCGTATTGGCGTACAAAATGTCCGTTGATGAATTCGTAGATGCCCATGCCGGCCGACGAAGCGAAGTGATGGCTGGCGTTCAACGGGTCTTGGGCTACGGCCGTGATGTTGCGGTAGGGCTGGCCCGTCTTGATGGCGATGCTGTCTTCCTTGAAGTTGAGCCATTGGCCGTCTTCGTATGTCATGACCGTACCGTCGTAGTTTATGCCTTCGTAGTTGTGGCTGCCGCCGCCGATGAGCAAACGCCATTGGGGCGTATAGGTGACCCAATAGTCAAAGTTGCGTATGGGACTATTTGGCACAATGGCTTGGGTTGCGGCAATGAGGCTGTCGTTACGCAAGGTGTAGGCCTGCAGTCCGGCTTGGCCGCGGCTGGCCCAGTAATAGGTTCCGTCGTAAGACAGATAACTGAAGTCGTTGGGTTGTTCGATGGTTTTCTGCACACCGTCTTCATCGATGAATACAATCTGCGAGGCGTTGCCTGCGATAATTTGGTCGCCGGTGAAGTTAATGTACGAATAGCGGGCTATCTGCACGCGGACCAAACCGTTAAGATTGTCGTTGAGGCGATAGATGCTGGCGTTGTTCCACATGTAGACATAGTCTTTGTAGTTGGTCATCCCCTTGTAAGTTACGTTTTTCACGAGCACTTTCCAATTGGACTTGTCGAGCAGGTTGTCGGCCGTGTTGCCTCCGTAGACGGTGCCGTCGGTGGCGAGGGCCGTAATGGTTTTTCCCGTGGCGGTGCAACCTAAGATGGGTTGGCTGAACTCGTAGAAGTTGCTGATTTCGCGGCGTACCATATTGATGACCATGACTCCGCTGTTGGTGGCCACGTATGCGTTTTTGCCCACCATGGAAACGGCGTTGACAGTTTTGTCACCCACGTTGCTGTTCTTGTATTCCGGCATGCGGGTAATGCTGTCGTTGGTGCCCAGCACGTCCATGTTGTTGTCGTTGTAGACGAGGAGGAAGGCGTCTTCTTTTTCGTTGTAGACCATGAACTTGATGTTCGTGCCGCTCATTCCTGTGGCTTTCGAGAACGTGTTTACTTTGTCTTCGCCGTTGCGGTAGGTGAAGATGCTGCCGTTGGCTAAAGCGTAGACACGCCCTGAGGCTGGCACATTGTGGGTACAGTTATGATAGGACATATAGGCTGTCCAATCGCGTGCACCGGCACTGGTCAAGACCAATGCCAGAAGGAAAGTGAAGTACGTTCTCATCGGATGGGTCATCTTAGATGGTTTTATTGATGTATTCCAGGAGTTTTTGTACGGCGCGTGCCCGGTGGCTGATGCGGTTTTTGGCTTGTTCGCCCATTTCGGCAAAGGTCTGTCCTGTGTCTTCTGGACTGAACACGGGATCGTAGCCGAAGCCCTGTTCACCACGTGCTTCGGTGGTGATGATACCGTCGACGCGGCCTTCGAACAGATGCTCCTCTCCTTTCTCTATTAACGCAATAACAGTGCGAAATCGTGCGTGACGGTTGGTTTTTTCTTTCATTTCGGCCAAAATTTTCTTCATGTTGGCCTGTGGATTCTGGTCGTCGCCGGCATAACGGGCCGTGTGCACGCCGGGTCCTCCGCCGAGTGCGTCCACTTCCAGGCCGGTGTCGTCGGCGAAGCAGTCGAGGCCGAAGCGGTCGTAGACGTAATGGGCTTTAATCAGCGCGTTGCCCTCCAGTGTTTCGGCTGTTTCGGGGATGTCGCCCTCGCAGTGCAGGTCGGCCAAACTGAGCACTTCGATGTCGGCGGGCATGATTTCACGTATTTCACGCAGTTTGTGCACGTTGTTTGTGGCAAAAACCAATTGTCGTTTCATTGTATCGGGAGTTTTGTCGGGTGTTTCTGACTCTGTCACCACTTCGAAGGGGATGTCACCCAGTTCGGCCGCGGTGTCTGAGAAGGAGGAGTGGTAGCTGCCCAGTATTCGGTTGGTGCACGACAGCGACCATAGGTCGACGACGGCGTCTTCCATGCCGCGCAGCGTGTGGCGTTCCAGATGCGGCTGACGTGTCAGCAGACGTTCACCGTATGTTTCGCGAAAATATTGGCGTACGTGTTCGTCGTCGGTACACAGGAACACGCTGTCGGCCTCGTCCGTGTCGAGCAGACTGTCTATCTGGTGCCGGAAGGCGCTCAACGGACTGTGGCGTATGGCTTCCACATGGTCGGCGCGGCGCACGTGGACACCGACGGTTTTTCCCGTAAATCGGGCGGCCACGCTGTCTATCCGTTTCTGCAACGTGGGCAACGGACGGAACGTCTTTCGCAAGTCGTCTGTCGAATACGGGCCCAGCGAGAAGCACGTGTCCATGTAGAGACTGGGGTGTTCGGTGGTGAGTTGCTTCAGGTCGGGATGGAATCCCGGGTCGTAGCAACGCCATTCCTCGGCATACTGCCGTTTGCGCAGCAGCAGGGGTATGCACAGGTTGCGCTTCGTGGCCGGAGTGTCGCGCCAGGAGCCGTTCTCCACCGTTGCCTGTTCACCGGAAAGGGGCAGGAACAGCTGGTCGAAGCGTGCCCGGCAATCCCACGAGGGGCGCCACACCAGACGCACCGGCACGGACAACGTGCGGGCGGCCACCACGGCCGAGACAACCACACGCATGCGGTTGGCGAGCCCACTGATGGGGACGACCGTCAGACCTTTGGGATACCGTTGTCTCGATGCCATTGTTTTATCCGTTGTCGTTTTTTGGAAGAAGTCCCGTTTCGAAAAATCGAGACGCCGCTTCAAAATCTCGAGGCGCCGCTTCTGAAGTTTGAAGTCCGACCTTTGCCCCGCGACGTCATTTCCCCTTCATCTTGTCGAATCCGTTGCCGAATACACCGACTACTTTGCTCTGTGCCACAAAGGCCTTGGGGTCGAGCGTGCGGATGACACGGAAGATGAACGGGCTCTCGCGGCGGCGGGCCAAGACCACGAGCACCTTGTGCTGCTGCTTGGTGTACCAGCCTTCGCCGTCGAGCACCGTGACGCCGCGGCCGGTCTTGGCTATCTCGGCGGCTATCTCGTCGTACTTTTCGGAGAAGATGAAGAACTGTACCGACTGGCGCATGCGGTTCATCACGAAGTCGAGCACGGAGATTTCTATGAACAGCGTGCAGTAACCGTAGATGAGCAAACGGACCTCGTGGAACACCAGGAAGCTGGACGAGATGATGAGCAGGTCGGCAATCATGATGCCCTGCCCAATGCTCATGTCGCGGTAGTGGTTGACCACGGCGCCGACGATGTCGGTGCCGCCCGTGCTGCCGTTGCCCAGAAACACGAAGCCCAGTCCGATGCCTTCGATGATGGCACCGATGATGCAGGCCATGAACATGTCGTTTTCACCCAGCACCTGGGGCAACAGGCCTTGCTCGTCGCCGAACCACGCGGGGATGGCCCACAGCACGAAGGTCATGAAGAGGATGCCGTAGATGGTGTTGGCCATGAACTTGAAGCCCAGGATGCGCAGGGCCACGATGAGCAGGACGATGTTGATGCAGAAGTAGGTGACCGTGACGGGAATGCCCCACAAGTAGAAGAATATGGCGGCCAGACCGGTGGTGGCTCCCGGCGTGATGTGATAGGGCAGCTGGAAGAGCGTGAAACCGATGGCATACATAATGATGCCGACGGACATGAAGCTCAAGTCGTGCACCATATTGCGGAGAGTGGGTTTCATCAAATCCATAGCGTTACTTGATTACGATGTTAATGATACGGTGAGGCACGACGATGACCTTCACCACCTGTTTGCCTTCGAGATACTTCGCGGCGGCCTCGGCTTCCAAGGCGGCCTTTTCGGCATCCTCGCGGCTGATGTCGGTGGACAGGTCGAGCGTGAAGCGCATCTTGCCGTTGAAGCTGACACTGATGGTCTCGCTGTCTTCTTTCAGGTATTCTTCCTGACACACGGGCCACGGCGCGTCGCAAACGGTCGTCGTGTGTCCCAGATGCTCCCACAGTTCCTCCGCAATGTGCGGGGCAAAGGGCGCCAGCAAGGTCACGAACTGCTCCATCACGCCCTTGTCGGTACACTTCTGCTGCGCTAGTTCGTTGGTGCAAATCATGAAGGCCGAAATGGACGTGTTGTAGGAATACACTTCAATGTCTTCGCTCACTTTCTTGATGAGCTTGTTGATGCTCTTGAGGTTCTCGTGCGTGCCCGTTCCCTCCTGTGGCAGGAAGTTGCCCTGCTTGTCCCAAAAAAGGTTCCAGGCCTTGCGCAGGAAGCGGGCACAGCCGTCGATGCCGTTGCTGTCCCAAGGTTTGCTCATGTTGATGGGGCCGAGGAACATCTCATAGAGACGCAACGTGTCGGCACCGTATTTTTCCACGATGCGGTCGGGGTTGACCACGTTAAACATCGATTTCGACATCTTCTCGATGGCCCAGCCGCACACGTATTTGCCGTCTTCAAGAATAAACTCGGCGTCGTTGTACTCCGGCCGCCAGGCCTTGAAGGCCTCGAGATCGAGCACGTCGTTCTGCACCATGTTCACATCCACGTGGATGGGCGTCACCTCGTACTGGTCTTTCAGTCCCAGCGACACGAAGGTGTTGGTGCCCTGCACGCGGTAAACAAAGTTGCTGCGGCCCTGTATCATGCCTTGGTTCACCAGTTTCTTGAACGGCTCCTCCTCGCAACTGTAGCCCAAGTCATAGAGGAACTTGTTCCAGAAGCGGGAATAGATGAGGTGGCCCGTGGCGTGCTCCGTGCCGCCGATATAGAGGTCGACGTTGCGCCAGTAGGCATCAATCTCGGGATCCACCAGGGCGTGGTCGTTCTTCGGATCCATGTAGCGCAGATAGTAGGCGCTGGAACCGGCAAAGCCAGGCATCGTGTTGAGTTCAATGGGGAACACCGTCTTGTTGTCAATCCTGCTGTTCTCCGTAACGCAGCGGTTCACCGTGTCCCAAGCCCAACGTTCGGCGTTGCCCAGAGGCGGTTCGCCTGTTTCAGTGGGCAGGAATTTCTTCACTTCGGGCAATTCCAGCGGCAGACAGTCTTCCGGAATCATGCGGGGAATGCCGTTGTCGTAGTACACGGGGAAGGGTTCGCCCCAGTAGCGCTGGCGGCTGAAGATGGCGTCGCGCAGGCGG
>JAEEGL013230076.1_pt1 | contig 13661 bp, 7 predicted proteins | sample 9134231 | NCBI WGS metagenome assembly JAEEGL01 (sample SAMN16246548, study PRJNA631951) | gut metagenome | biome: gut microbiome; feature: rumen; material: fiber-attached | host: Bos | place: Iran: Karaj | collected 2018-10
ATCTGTTCGCGCGTGTCGCCGATGGTTATCTTTTCATGCACATCCACCCCGATGCGCGCCAGCATCTGCGCCATCGCCGCCGAGTTGGTGTCAACGACCTGGCCGATGAGCAGTTCATCGCCTATCGTGATAATATCGCACTTCATGTCTACTTGAAGCGCCGGCCGACCGTAAAGGTGAACACACTGTTCTTCACCGTGAAATGCGTCTCGCCCTCCATATACGTCTGCGTCGGTTTGATGTCGGACAGACTCCGTTCATAACCGACCTGGAAGAAGAAAGAACCCGAGGTCTGGTAACCCAGCCGGCAGGCCGCGCCGAAATCGTAATTGTGGTACACGTTGTAATAGAACGGCGGATTCTCCTTTTTGTTATAGCGGTTCTGTTCCATGTCGAACGTATGGCTGTAAACGCCATAGCTGACATAGGGGCCGAGACCGGCGAAAAGATATCCGGCCGGCAGCTGCAGCTTGGCCTCGAACAGCACCGGCACATGCAGGTAGAGCAGCAGGTCGTTACGGTGCATATCCCGCAGTTCGTAAACATCCACACCATGTCCATCATCGTAGTTCTCGTCGTCGGGATCGAGTTCATCCACCCCGTACTGGGAATCCTTGTAATTGTACTTGCCACCCTTTATGGCCAGCTGGATCTCAGGCACCACTGAGTAACGGTCGTTCAGCGGCCGCTCGACAAAAACACCGATGTGCGCACCCGGACGGGCTGTCGGAGTAATACCGTCGTCCACGTATGATGCGATGGAGAAACCGAGGAAATAGCCGTACGGCACCTTGATGTCCGGCGGGGTCCGGCGACGGAGTTCGGAAGACGTGACAACCTCGACCGATTCCTGCGTTTTCCGACGGATGTCAGCCGCATCGATCAGATGGATGGTCTGGTCGGTGGACATGATCTTGATATCACCTTCGGGACTCTCTTCGACAATGCGTCCCCGGATGATTTTTCCGTTGGTCATATAGACAACGTCCTCGGTCCGCTGGGCGTACAGTACGCCTGCCACACAGCAAACGATAATACTGAGAATGAGTTTCTTGATCATATGTTTTCTTTTTTTGTTATTCTTCCTGGCGCATGTTGTGGAAGATGTTCTGCACATCTTCGTCCTCTTCCAGTTTCTGGAGCAATTTGTCGATTTCCGCCGCCTGCCCGGCCGTCACATCCTTGAAATCGGCCGGAATTCTTTCGAATTCGCCGCTGGTGATGAAGAAATCGTGGTCCTCAAGGTATTTCTGTATCTTGCCGTACGATTCGAACGCACCGTAAATCACGGTTTCGTCCCCGTCGCTGAAAAGTTCGTCCGCACCGTAGTCTATCAGATCCAGTTCCAGTTCCTCCAGGTCGACCTCCGGTTTTGTACGGACGCGGAACACGCACTTGCGCTCGAACATGAAGTCCAGCGAGCCGATGTTGCCCAACGTGCCGCCGTAATGGGTGAAATAACTGCGCACGTTGGCCACCGTCCGGGTCGTATTGTTGGTCACCGTTTCCACGACGATAGCCACGCCATAAGGCCCGTAACCACTGTACGCCACCTCTTTATAGTCGGCCGAAGCATCTTTGTCCGTCGCTTTGCGGATGGCACGCTCCACATTCTCCTTGGGCATGGCCGCAGCCTTGGCCATCTGCAGCAGCACGCGCAGCCGCGGGTTGGCCACCGGGTCGGTTCCGCCGGATTTGACCGCCAACGTAATGTCCTTGCCGATCCTCGTGAACGTCCGCGCCATGTTGCCCCAGCGCTTCAGTTTGCGTGCCTTGCGATATTCAAATGCTCGTCCCATACCATTCCTCACTTTGTGAATGGACAAAGATAAGCCATTCGGCACAATTCCAGACAACTTCGGAAGTTTTTTTCGTTGCACGACCAGACGGACGGACATAAAAAAACCGGACCGTCGTAACGGTCCGGCTCTTCCGGGCGGAAAACGTCCGGTTATCTGCGCACCACCCAGTCCATCAGCCGGTCGTAGCCGGTCTGGAAGGTGAATGCCACCCTGAGCCGCGGATAATGTTGCCGGTCGGGGCAGTAAGTGTAAGCATATTTGAGGAGTTCCAGCCGGTCGCTGTCGAAGGCAAGTTCGGCAGCCAACCGCACCAGATCGGTTGTCCGTACGCCATAGAGACGCACATACCGCTGCGCCCTTTCGAGACGGAGCAATTCAGAACGTTCCTGACGCAGAATGCGGATCATCGCATCCACCTGGGTGGGTGTGGCCAGCGGCACGGCCGTCACATGCGGACGCGGAGCCGGCACGACAGCCGGGACCGGAGGCGGCGGAGGAACCGGAGGAACCGGACGGACTACGGGCCGGGGAGCCGGAGGCATATCGGGACGGACTACGATACGAACCTCGGGACGGGGTGCAGGACGGGGTGCAACCACCGCCGACACCGTCACCCGGGGACCATTGTTTCTCGGAAGAGTTCTGCTGTCTGCGGCCTGTGCCCACAGTCCGATGCAGCAGATACTGCAAATCAGGCAAGCATATCTTTTCATGGCTTTCAGATTAAGAGGATTAAAACTGCATCGCCGGAGGCGGGTCGGCCATAAAACCTTGCGCCGGGCACCCGATGCGGTCCTGCACGAAAGCAAGTCCGTCAAGGTGAATGCAAAAACAATGCATTTCTTACCTCAAAAACCTAAAAAAAAAGAAAAAAAAGCGGGCGATGCTCTTTACCTGACACTGAAATGCCGTGTCAGTTCGTAGCCCTGTTCATCGACGACGGACAGCGTATAATCGCCCGGCAACGCCGACACGGCCAGCCGGTGTTCGCCGGCCGTACAGCCCATATAGCGGCCGTTGAGGTGATAGTACAGCACTGCAGAGGGCTGACTGTGCACGGCACGGACCACGAGCTCGCCCGGCCGGCCGTCGCCCTGGAGCGGCAGAATGACGGTCGATCCCTCCTGAGGATAGATGATGGACACCGGCAGATCGGACACCGACGGCACCGCCCCGGGATGCACCGGCGGCAACGGCCGGTAATCGCTGTGTCGCTGCCGGTAATACCAGGCTTCGGCCGGGGGCAGCACAAACCAGACTTCCCGGCGGATGTCGCGGGCGGACACGACCGATGTATTCACCCGGTACGACGCATCGCTGTTGAGTGTCACCTCCACATGGAACGGACAGACCGGCACCTGCGTCCCCTGCCGCGGCAGCATCCGGAAGACCGGATGCGGGCATAAGGGAGATGCCGCATAGCCACTTTCAGTACAGACAGCCACTTCCACCATATCGTCCAGAGGTTCCCTGAACCAGGCCGTGGCAGGCAGATGGCGGAACGCATCGAAGAGGAGCGGCGCCGCATCGTGGATGCCGGTCATGTCCGGCCGGCCCTCACCTGACGCGTTGCCGACCCACACCCCGACCGCATAATCCGGCGTCACGCCTACCGCCCAGGCATCCCGGTTGCCGAAACTGGTGCCGGTCTTCCACGCGACACGGCGCGACGACCCGAACATTTCCCAATCGGATTCTTCCTCGGGCCGGTTGAGCTGCGCGAGCGATGACAGTGTCAGATACAACGCCCCCGCAGAAAAAGGATAGGCGGACGTATCGGCTGCAGACGGCACATGCCGGTTCAGCCGGTCAGCCATCCGGGCATAGACATGGGTGATGTCCCATAGGGTACATTCAGCGCCACCGAGGATCAGAGCCAGACCATAATGGGAAGCCGGAAAGTTCAGCGTAGAGACGCCGAGTTTCCCGAGCAGGGAATGGAAACGCTCGTAACCATACTGTTGCAGCATCCTGGCGGAAGGCACGTTCAGCGAACGTTCGAGCACACGGTGGGCCGGCACGGCGCCGTCAAAGGTTTTGTTGAAATTCTGTGGCGAAAAACCGTCGTGATAAAACGGAATGTCAGGCACCAGCATATCAGGCGTCAGAGACCCTTCCTCCAGCATAGCCGCGTACAACAGCGGTTTCAGCAGGCTTCCGCTCGACCGCGGGGCCCGGACAATGTCGACATGCGGGCTGTAGGCCGACGGCAGTAACGGCACGTTGCCGATGTAGGCCAGCACATCCTGCGTGTGCACATCAAGCACCAACATGCACAGGTTATGGACATGGTTAGCCGCTTCGCGGGCGGCATAACGTACGGCCAGCGCCTGCAGACTCTCCTGCAGGGAGGCGTCCACAGCGCTGTGCACGGACTCCCCGGGACGGATCTTTGCCATATACTCCAGCAGGTGCGGCGCCGCTGCCGGCATATCGGCCGGGCGATCGGGCAGCGGCTCGGCCTTGGCAGTCCGGAGCGTTTCCTCCGAAATACTGCCTGCCGCATACAACCGGTCTAGCAGCCGGTCGCGCTTCCGCTGCAATTGCTCCCGGTTTTTCGACGGATGCACCAGCGAGGGAGCATTGGGAAGTACGGCCAGCATGGCCGACTCGGCCCATGAAAGGTGGTCGGCATCCCGGCCGAAATAGCGCCAGGCGGCCGCATCAATGCCCACCACATTCCCGCCGAAAGGCGCATGCGAGGCGTACAGCGCGAGAATCTCCCGCTTTGAATAATGCACTTCCAGACGCAACGCCAACAGGCATTCCTTCAGTTTCTCCGCAACAGTCCGGGGGGCTTCCGGCCGGGACAGCCGCACCACCTGCATGGACAGCGTACTGCCGCCGCTGACCACCCTGCCGGCCCGCAGATTGCGGAATAAGGCGCGTCCCATGGCCAGCGGATCGACGCCGGGATGAAGATAGAACCGATGATCCTCGAAACGGACGACGGCCTCGGCGAATTTCCCGGGCACCACAGTCCTGGGCGGAAACCGCCACTGTCCGTCGGGGGCCGTCCGGGCCCCGAGCAGCGTGCCGTCGGCGGCATAGAGCACCGTGGAATAAGGCTGCCGGAACACATGGAAAGGCCACAGCAGCCACACCCCGGCAGATATCAGGAAGAAGGCTGATATCCAGCAGACTGCACGTCGGCGGTTAAAGGTCGTTTTTTTCATCTTTTTCCGGGAAAGCCGGGACGCTCGTCTCCCTTTATGCGTTAAATTTGCATCATCAAAGATAACGCTTAATCCGACAAAACATGTCCTACCAATTCCCGACTTCACTTCGCCGGATACTGCTTCCGGCATGGATTCTCGCCGGCACGTTGCTGCTCACGCAGTGCAACACCGGTGTGCAGCGGCAAGACGACCTGTTCACCAGAAAGATCTCACTTGCGCCAGAGCAGGTGCATCCGTTGGTCGCAGCCTATACGGGAGGCACCGTGTCCGCCGGCACCGATATCCGGCTTCAGCTGACAGACGACCCGATCAGGCTGCAGGCCGCCCCGGGCAAGCCGGTTGATGTGCCGGTGTTCAGCCTGAAACCCGAAGTGACGGGAAAGACCTTCTGGCAGGACCGGCGCACGCTGGTTTTCAAGCCGGACGCTCCGCTGCAACACGGCACGCTCTACGAAGTGACCGTGGACATGGAGAAGGTGGCCGACACCCGCGGCATGCCAGCGCTTTTCAATTACAAGATCCTGACCCTGCCGCTGACCATCACGGTGGACCGTACATCCTGGACCACCTCCGCCGCAACGCGCGGCACCTACGCGCTCACCCGGACCGTCCTGACCTCGGACCGGGCAGACAACACACAGATTGAGCAATGTCTGAACGCCGCACTGGACGGGAAACAGGCGGCAGCGGTCTGGACACACGACGAGACGGGCACCCGCCATACCGTCCGGTTCGAGAATGTCCGGCCGGAGAGCCGGCTGGAACTCGATTGGAACGGACGGCCGCTGGGAATCGCCTTCAAGCGTGAAGAGAAGCTGCAGGCGCCTTCCGACGGACGTTGGGAAGTGGTAGATGTATCGCTCCGTTACAGCCCGGAATTCTGCATCGCAGTAACCTGCTCGGCCCCGCTGGCGAAAGACCAGCGCGTCACAGACTACATCACCCTGGCCTCGGGTCTGGGCATGCGGTCGGACGTGGACGGCAACACGGCACTGCTTTATCCCTACGAACGCATCGAAGGCGACCTGCTGCTGACCGTGCACGCCGGACTGGGTGACGACCAGGGACGGCATCTGGCAGCCACGACCGATTACACACTCCATGCAGATGCTGTCACCCCGCAGGTCCAGTTTCTCCAGAGTGGGTTCATCGTGCCGGACAGCGGCCGTATCATACTGCCGGTCAGGAGTGTTAATTTTACAGGCATTGATGTAAGAATCAGCAAGATAGATCCGCGCAACCTGACCTGGTTCCTGCAGCAGAACGACCTGGACGACAATTATGGCCTGTTCCGTGTACAGGAAGTGCTGGGTGAGACGCACATCACTCTCGGGCAGGAAGACGACAAGACACTGCGCGAATGGCACACCTATGCGCTCGACCTGACCGACCTGATCCGGAAGGAACCCGGGTCGCTCTACCGGATATACATGCATGGGACGCAGCCCCTTGGCGAGGACCCTGAATGGTACGATGTCGACTATCTCTACGGTCCCTACGCATCCCGGAATGAACGCATCCGCAATCTGATGGTGTCGGATATGGGGCTCATGGTCAAAGGGGACGAAAACGGCCGCTACCAGATTACCGTTTCCGATCTGCAGACCGCAGAACCCATGTCCGGTGTCGCAGTGACCTTCTGCAACGCCCTCGGTCGCTCGCTGGCCGAAGGGACCACTTCCAGGGACGGCACCTGGTCCGCCACGCTGCCGGAGACCCCGGCCATCGTCGTGGCACGCCGGCAACAGCAGTTCGGGTTTTTGCAGCTCGGCCATGCGCAGAGTTTGCCGCTGAGCAGTTTCGATGCGGCCGGTGCCGCCGTCAATGACGGGCTGAACGGCATGATATACGGAGAACGCGGGGTCTGGCGGCCGGGCGATTCCCTCTACCTCACCTTCGCCATGATAGACAAGGCGGGCAGCCTGCCGGCAGCCCACCCCGTACGCATGGAGCTCATCAATCCGATGGGTCAGGTCGTCGGCCGGCAGATCAAGACCCGTGGCGAAAACGGTCTGTACGGCTTCCGCTGGGCCACCAGCCCCCAGTCGCCGACCGGCCGGTGGAAAGCCCAGGTCACCGTCGGCGGAAAAACATTCCTGAAGAGCCTGCCGATTGAAACAATCAAGGCCAACCGGGTCCGCATCGAGTTCACGCCCGACCGCGACATCCTGACTTCGCCGGTACAGGGACGGCTGTCGGCCGCCTATCTGACGGGCATGCCGGCCGCCGGCATGGAAGCCTCTGTAGATCTGAAACTGACCGCAGTCAAAACCACCTTCGACGGATTCAGCCAATATACCTTTGACGACCCGGCCAAATCTTTCCATACCGAAGCCCGTCAGATCTTCAAGGGAACGCTCGATGCCGACGGCTCCACACATCTCTCGGCCTCCGTGGCACAGTTGCCCCAGGCCCCCGGCATGCTGCAGGGCCGGCTGGACATCCGCGTAGCCGAAGAGAACGGCAATATCAACTCCACCTATTACACCGCCAGATATGCCCCCTACCGGCGTTTCATCGGGCTCCGGGCACCGTCGCTGAAAACCGGCGAACGGGATTATCAGCACTGGCGGCTCAACGAAAAGATTCCGCTCGACATCGCCGCCGTGGACAGCCAGGGACAGCCGTTGAAAGACGCCGTCGAGGCGCAGGTGGATCTGTACCGCATTACCTGGTCGTGGTGGTGGGACCTTTCCGAAAGGACAGGAAGCGCCGATTACCTGCGGGACATCCGTGAGGACCTGGTCCGCACCGAAACGGTCGCGCTGCAGCAGGGCCGCGGCCGGCTGGACCTGCTGTTCAACCAGACCCAGAGAGGGTTGTACTATGTCCGGGTATCGTTCAGGGATGGCGGACGCGGGGAGCATACGGCCGCGCTGGTCGCCGACGTGGATACCTATACCTGGCAGGAAAAAGAAGGAGTGGACGAAGCCGTCCGACTGGCTGTAAACTCCGACAAGAAGGCCTACACCGCCGGCGAGACGGCCCAGATCACGGCCGAAGCGCCCGATGGCGCCGTGGCCCTTGTTTCGGTCGAGAACGGCCAGCGTCAATTGGCCTCGCACCGGGTCCGGGCAAAGGACGGAAAGATTCAGTTCTCACTGCCGCTGACCCGTGAGATGTCGCCCAACTGCTACGTCTTCGTCACGCTGCTCCAGCCATACCGACATGCCGGCAACGACCTGCCTCTCCGCATGTACGGTGTCATCCCCGTTCTTGTGGAAGATCCCGCCACGGTACTGGCGCCGCGCATCAGGACGGCGGAGACCGTCCGTCCCGGACAACCGTTCGAGATCCAGGTGGACGAGACCTCCGGCCGGACCATGAGTTACACGCTGGCTGTCGTCGATGAGGGGCTTTGGGGCCTGACCCGCTTCAAAGCGCCGGACCTGCACGGATTCTTCTATGCCAAAGAAGCCCTCGGCGTACGCACCTGGGACATGTACAACCGCGTGATGGGCGCCTATGGCGGACAGATCGAACAGTTGTTCGCCATCGGCGGCGACAGTGAGAATCTGGAGGACATCAACAATGCCGGACTGCAACGGTTCAAACCGGTCGCACAATACTACGGCCCGTTCACCCTGCCAGCCGGACAGAGCCGCAAACATACGGTCACCCTGCCGCCCTACATCGGCCGGGTGCACGTCACAGTGGTGGCTTCCGACGGTACGGCGTTCGGCACAGCCGACCGCGCCGTCGAAGTCAAACAGCCGCTGATGGTGCAGGCGACACTGCCGCGCATGCTCGCGCCGGACGAAGAAGTCGTGCTGCCCGTCGCGGTCTTCGCCATGGACCGTCAGGTAAAGACGGTGCGCATACAGGTACAGCATAACGACGTATTCTCGCTGGAAGGCCCCTCCGAACAGACCGTGACGTTCAACGCCGAAGGCGAGCAGACGGTCCGCTTCAAACTCCGCACGGCGGCGATCGGTAACGGCGAAGTCGTCGTCCAGGCCGTAAGCGGCAATGAGACCGCCAAAGAAAAAGTAGCCATCAGTGTACGCAATCCCAACCCCGTCGCTTACCGTTCCGTGTACCGGCAGATTCCGGCGGGAGCCTCCGCCAGCCTGTCGGTCCGGCTGCCCGGCGAGCCCGGCACCAACCAGGCTGCCGTGGTCCTTTCGACCCTGCCGCCACTGCATCTGGAACAGCGGCTCTCCTACCTTATCCAGTACCCGCACGGCTGCCTTGAACAGATTGTTTCAACGGCCTTCCCGCAACTTTATCTGGACGGAATGGCCGAACTGACCGAAGCACAGCGGCAGTCGGCCGGCCGCTACATCACTTCCGCACTTGCCCGGCTGGAGAACTACCGCACGGCTTCCGGCGGCTTCGCCTATTGGCCCGGCAACACGTCCGTCCAGCCTTGGTGTACGTCGTACGCCGGACTGTTCATGCTGGAGGCCGAGCGCCATGGATACGCCCTGCCGGCCGGCCTGAAATCCGAATGGCTGAAGTTCCAGCGGGCGCGGGCCGGTGCATGGCGGAGCGACAGCCATAGCGAAAGCAGTCTCACCCAGGCCTACCGGCTGTACAGTCTGGCCGAGGCGCAGCAGCCCGACATGAGCGCCATGAACCGGCTGAAAGAATTGCCGGGCATTTCCGCCCAGACCCGCTGGCTGCTGGCTGCCGCCTATCTGCTGGCCGGCCAGCCCGAAACAGCCAGGTCACTGACGGCAACGCTGCCGCAGCGTTCCACCGACCGTTCCGCCGATGCCGAGACATTTGGTTCTGTCGACCGTGACGATGCCATCATCACAGAAGTCCTGACCGCCATGGACCGCAAGGAAGAAGGATTCACCGCCGTCCGGCGTCTTTCCGAACGGCTGGCTTCCGACGAATACATGAGCACCCAGGCTACTGCCATGGCTCTCAAGGCCGTAGCTGGATACATAGACAAATATGACATCAGCGCCGTACCTGTCCGGGTCACCTTCGAAACGGACGAGCCCCGTGACAGTTGGACAGTGGGCAGCGGCGACTCGACTTCCGTGACCCGCCAGATGAACCTGAAGCAACACAGCGGCGACTACACAGCACGCATCCGGAACAACACCGAAAGTCCGATGTTCGCCGTCATCACCGCCTCGGGGGTGCCGGCAACGGGACAGACGGAGGCCTATCATGCGCACCTCCGCCTCGAGGTAAGCTACGAAGACATGGAAGGCCGTCCGATCAACGTCCGTAATCTGCCCCAGCACAAAGACTTCGTGATGGTGACCCGCGTGGTGCACACCGCACCGGAACGCGGCCATTACCGGAACATGGCCTTGACCGCCGTATTCCCCTCGGGCTGGGAAATCCTGAACGACCGGCTCGGCGAAGAGGAGAATACCTCGGATGCCGCCGATTATCAGGACATCCGGGATGACCGGGTCTGCACGTATTTCGACCTTCCGGTCGGCGGAGAGAAAGTGTTCCGCACGCGGCTCTCAGCCGCCTATGCCGGCACATTCCACCATCCGGCCGTCAGCTGCGAAGCCATGTACGACCACGAGGTGCGGGCGGCGACGGAATCGTTTGTCTGCAGCGTGGAATAACAACAAAAAGAGAGTGGCTGCGCGATGCAGCCACTCTCTTTTTTATCTGCGTGTCAGGCTTTTAGGCCTGCGCATTATGTCGTCTGAAAAAAACCGGCGGCCGGGCGGGGAACCCCCGCAGCCCGCCGTGCAAGAATTATCTCTTTTTAATTTTCTGTTTCAAAGAATTGAGCGAAGCAACCTGGCTGCTGAGCTGGGCCGAGGTGAACGGAGTCGCCCCCATGTTCTCGCAACTCTTCTGAATGGCAGCGATACGGTGCGCATCAGACGGGTGCGAACTCAGCCACTCAATCGTGGCACCGGACGTATTGTCCGACATCATCTTCTGGAAGAAACCGGCAGTCTGGTACGGATCGTAATATCCCGTAGCGGCCAGAATGAGCGTGGCCGTTGCATCGGCCTCATATTCGTCGCTGCGGCTGAATGAAAGCTGAGCCAGCGAACTGGCCACACCCGACAGACCCTGCACGAAACCGCTGCGCGCTGAAAGCAGCGAAAGCAGGAACTCTACGCCATACTGTTTGGTGAGCTGCCGCGTCATGTGACGCAAGTCAATGTGAGAAATCTCATGGGCCAGAACACCGGCCAACTGTGAGTCATTCTCCAGGTAGTTGATGAGCCCGGTGTAGATGAAAACCGTGCCACCCGGTATGGCGAACGCATTCAGCACATCGTCCTGATCGATGATATAGAGCTTCCAACTGAAGTCATCCCGATGGGTCAGGCCGACATTGATGAGCGCATTGAACATGCTGCGAAGCTGCGTATAGGCCGCCGCATAGCGGACCGTATCCAATATCGGATAATTGGCCTTGTCAGCTTTGATAGATGTCAAAGTCTGGTATCCCAAAGCCCTGTCATCTTCTATCGTAAACATGTTCAGATTGTTGCCGATATTGGCAATGGTGCTGCAACCCATGACAAAGCACAGGCTGGCAGCCAAGAGATACATTTTCAGCTTTTTCATCTTCGGAAAAATTATTTGAGTCGTGCAAAAGATTCCTGCAGAGACCGGATGGCCGTCCGGAGATTCTCGTCCGAAGTGGCATACGAGAGGCGTATGCAGTTCGGCTCGCCGAACCCGGTACCCGCCACCGTCGCCACATGCGCCACATTCAACAGGTACATGCAGAGATCGTTGTCGTCGCCGATTGTGATGTCGCCGTCGGATTTGCCATAATAGGCGCTGACATCGGGAAAGACATAGAACGCACCGTCGGGTTTGTGCAACTTGATGCCGGGGATCTTTTTCAGACCTTCCGTCACAAAGTCGCGGCGGCGGCGGAACGCCACAGTCATCTCCTCGGTGAACTGCTTGTCGGAAACCAGGGCACACAGCGCAGCCCGCTGCGAAATCGAAGACGGACCCGACGTAAACTGTCCCTGGAACTTGTTGCAAGCCTTCGCCAGCCAGAGCGGCGCAGCCAGATAGCCGATGCGCCAGCCGGTCATGGCATAGCCCTTCGATACACCGTTGATGACCACCGTCCGTTCGGGCATACCGGGGAACTGGGCGATGCTTTCATGCCGGCCCACGAAGTTGATGTATTCGTAAATCTCGTCGGAAATAACGAATACAGAGGGAAAATCGGCCAGGACATCGACCAGGGCCTTCAGTTCCGTCCGGCTGTAAACACTGCCGGTCGGATTCGACGGAGAGCACAGGATCAGTGCCTTGGTCTTCGGCGTGATGGCGGCACGCAGTTCTTCGGGCGTCATCTTGTAATTGTTCTCCAGCGTGGTGCGGATGACGACACTGACACCGCCCGCGTATTTGACCAATTCGGTATATGTCACCCAATAAGGCGCCGGAACGATCACCTCGTCACCGTCATCCACCAGCGACATGATGGCGTTGGCCAGCGCATGTTTGGCGCCGTTCGACACGACAATCTGCTGTGGCGTATAATCCAGGCCGTTCTCTTTTTTGAACTTGTCTGCCACAGCCTGCCTCAGATCCATGTAACCGGGCGTCGGCGAATAGAACGAATAATTATCGCCTATGGCCTTCACGGCCGCCTCCTTGATATGGTCCGGGGTAAAGAAATCAGGTTCTCCGACACTCAAGTTCACCACTTTGACACCCTGTGCCTGCAAGTCTTTTGTCTTCTGGTTCATCGCCATCGTGGACGATTCCGACAGGGCGTCGACGCGTTTTGAGATACAATTCATATACCGTTTTCCGATTTTAATCCGGGTTGCAAAGTAACACATAAAAAACTAAACAACGGCCGTTCTCTTTCCATTTTTTCTGACACCGCCGGTTTTGCGCCATGCCTGGAAATCACGTTCCGCCAGTTTTGCGCCGGCGGCATCAGAAAGCCGCCTGCAGCGAGAAATGCCATGCATCGCAACCAACCGGATCATCCGCTGCAAGCATTCTCTCCGCAGACAGGGTCCAGGCACGGAGTGACAGACGGAGTCCGCAGGACAGAGCGTCTGTCTTACTTTGGAACGTATGCCGCCAACCGGCGCCGGCGGAAAGGGTCTCCCGCCAGATGTACCGGACACCCGCGACAACATCGCTGTCCTTCCCGCCGGACGGTACCGGACGATAGCCCGCCTCACCGCTCAGCTGCAACGCATGGACGACATGGAAAGTCCTTTGCACCAGCCCGCCGGCACTGATGCGCAACGGTTGATGCAACGGCGTGCCGCCGTAGTCCAGTTTACCACCCATGTTCGCCAGCCGGACTCCCCACTGCAGCAGCGTGCGATGTTCCGGGCCGACGGGACCGGTCCGGTGCAGCCAGCCGGCATCGAACCCTATCGCTCCGGCCGATGGCAGTGGCCCGGCCTGTTCCGAAACGATATAGCGCACCGTAACCGACACTGCATCATGCCGTGACACACGCGCGGCATAGCCGAGTTCGATGGTCCAGTCCGACGGAGAAGCCCGCCATGGTACCAGATCACGCGCCGCATCGTCCGTACCGGCCACTGTCCAGGGCTTCTGCCGGCCGTACCGGACGCCAGCCACCAGACTCTGCAGCGAATCAATCCGGTAAAAACCGGTCAGCGCATGCCATGAGAAATCATCAGCCAGCAACGCCACGCTGTATCCGATGGCGGCACGGCGGGATGCAAACGGCACGGCCGCCGGATTGCGGTACAGGGCTGTCGCATCGGGCAGTGCG
>JAEEGL013326173.1_pt1 | contig 13661 bp, 8 predicted proteins | sample 9134231 | NCBI WGS metagenome assembly JAEEGL01 (sample SAMN16246548, study PRJNA631951) | gut metagenome | biome: gut microbiome; feature: rumen; material: fiber-attached | host: Bos | place: Iran: Karaj | collected 2018-10
CCATTACTACACCCCGTGGGACTATGCCGGTGAATGCAAGTTCAACTATTGGGGGCAGCCCTATAAAGACAAGGGCGAAGCCTCGCCCAGTGACGAACAGACCATGACCGGATTCTTCGACCGCGTGGTCAGCACTTGGAGTGACAAGGGCTTGGGAATCGTAATGGGCGAATGGGGTGTCACCGACAGGCAGAAGAGCGGTCAGACCGACCTCATCCGCGAGAACATGACCTACTACTGCCGCTTCCTGGTCAGCGAGGCCAAGAAGCGCGGATTCTCCACCTTCGTCTGGGACAACAACAATTTTGGCAGCGGTGCCGAGCATTTCGGTATCTTCGACCGCGACAAGGGCATGAAGGTGAAAACCACCTGGGTGCTGAATGGTATTATGGAAGGAAAACAGATGTAAAGATATGAAACTGATTTGTAAACTGATGGCACTGACTGCCATATCGGTGCAACTGCTGACGGCCTGCACCACAAAGAGTGAGAATACCGAAGTGAATAATTTCCGTATAGAACGCGGAACAAACATAAGCCACTGGCTGTCGCAGAGCGAGGAACGGGGCGAGGCCCGTGCCCGCCATATCCAGGAGGACGACTTTGCACGCCTCGACTCTTTAGGCTTCGACTTTGTGCGCCTGCCCATCGACGAGGTTCAATTCTGGGACGAGGAAGGTAACAAACTGCCCGAAGCCTGGCAATTGATGCACAACGCCATCCGCTGGGCCGGGAAGCACCACCTGCGCACCATTGTCGACCTGCACATCATCCGCTCGCACTATTTCAATGCGTCGCTCGAAGGAAATGCCGATGCCAACACGCTGTTCTCATCGGAAAAAGCCCAACAGGACCTCATCAATATGTGGTACCAGTTGTCCGACGCGCTAAAGGACTACAGCTGCGATTCCGTGGCTTACGAGTTCATGAACGAGCCTGTGGCTGATGACCACGAGCAGTGGAACCAATTGATAGTGAAGGTGCACAAGGCACTACGCGAGCGTGAACCTCAGCGCACATTGGTCATCGGCAGCAACCTGTGGCAGGGCTACGAGACAATGAAGTACCTGAAAGTACCTGAGAATGACAAGAACATCATTCTCTCCTTCCACTATTACAACCCGATGATTCTGACGCACTACGGTGCATGGTGGACACCTATCGGCAAATATACAGGCCGGGTAAACTATCCCGGTGTGCTGGTGTCGCAGGAGGACTATGAGGCCGCTCCCGACACAGTGAAACACCTGCTTGACGAGAATCACTACACCACGCAGGTGTGGGACATCGACAAGATACGTGCCGACTTTCAGGATGCTATTGCCGCTGCAAAGAAATACGACCTGCAGTTGTTCTGTGGCGAGTGGGGTGTATATGAGAAAGTTGACCGCGAACTGGCCTATCGATGGACTAAGGACATGCTGACCGTGTTCAAAGAGAACCATATTGCCTGGACGACCTGGTGCTATGATGCCGACTTCGGCTTCTGGGACCAACAGAAACACACTTTCAAGGACAAAGGACTTATTGACCTGCTGGCTGGAAGTGAAAAGTGAATAAATTACTACTGCTATAATTCATAAAGACTATGGAATTCGGTTATTTTGACGACAAAAATCGTGAGTATGTAATCACCAATCCGCAGACACCGTTCCCGTGGATAAACTATCTGGGCAATGAAGATTTCTTTGGCCTCATCAGCAACACCGCAGGCGGCTACAGTTTCTACAAAGACGCCAAGTTCCGCCGCATCACACGCTACCGCTACAATGGCGTGCCAATGGATGCCGGTGGCCGCTACTTCTACATCAACGATGGTGGCACGGTGTGGAGTCCAGGATGGAAGCCCTGCAAGACACCACTCGACACATACGAATGCCGCCACGGCATGAACTACACCCGTATCACAGGCTCGAAGGCTGGCATCGAAGCCTCTGTTCTATTCTTTGTACCTCTCCACACCTGGGCCGAGGTGCAGAAGTTGACGCTGAAGAATACCACCCATGAGGTGAGGCACCTGAAGCTGTTTTCCTTCACCGAGTGGTGTCTGTGGAACGCCGCCAGCGACATGGAGAATTTCCAGCGCAACTGGTCGACGGGTGAGGTGGAGATAGAAAACAGTGTGCTTGACGGTTCCACCATCAAGACCACCACCATCTATCATAAGACTGAGTACAAGGAGCGCCGCAACCACTATGCCTACTATGCGCTGACCAATGCCCAGGCCCAGGGCTACGACACCGACCGTGAGGCGTTCATCGGAATGTATAACGGCTTTGAGGCTCCGCAATGTGTCGTCAGCGGTACGCCATCGATGAGCGTTGCCCACGGCTGGAGTCCCATCGCCTCGCACTATGTTGAGGTGGAGCTACAACCCGGCGAGCAGAAGAACTACATATTCCTGCTGGGATATGCCGAGAACGAGCAAGAAAAGAAATACAGCGGAGCTACAGCCGGTATTATAAGTTCCCTTGCCGAATTAGACCATACAATTATAAATAAGGAGAAAGCGCACGCTGTCCTCCGTAGCTTCTCGACCGTCGAGGCCGTGGATGAAGCCTTTGATGAACTGCGCCGGATGTGGGATGGGCTGCTGTCGAAGTTCACTATCCAAAGCGGCGACGAACGCCTCAACCGTATGGTGAACATCTGGAACCAGTACCAGTGTATGATTACGTTCTGCTTCTCGCGCTCAGCCTCGTTCTTTGAGAGCGGCGTGGGCCGGGGCATGGGCTTCCGCGACAGCAATCAAGACCTCGTAGGCTTCGTCCATCAGGTGCCGAGCCGCGCCCGTCAGCGCATTCTCGACATAGCCTCAACCCAGTTCCCTGACGGCGGCTGCTACCACCAGTACCAGCCACTGAGCAAGCGCGGTAACAACGACATTTGCGTAGGCTATAACGACGACCCCTGCTGGCTCATCTTCGGCGCCGTGGCATAGATCAAGGAGACCGGCGACTTCGCCATCCTCGACGAGTCCGTACCCTTCGACAACAAGCCTGGCACCGAGGTGTCGCTCATGGAGCACCTGCGCATCTCCTTCGACCATGTGGTGAACAACCTCGGTCCTCACGGACTACCGCTCATCGGACGCGCCGACTGGAACGACTGCCTCAATCTGAACTGCTTCTCATGGGATCCCAATGAGAGCTTCCAAACCACAGAGAATAACAGCGAAGGCTCAAAAGCTGAAAGTCTGATGATAGCCGGTCTCTTCGTCCTTACAGGCAAGCAATACGTAGAGTTGTGCAAGAAAACCGGAAAACAGGACGAGGCCGACCGTGCCCGGAAGTGTGTCGATGCAATGGTTGAGGCTGTGAAGAAGCACGGCTGGGACGGCGAGTGGTATCTGCGGGCCTACGACTTCTATGGCAACAAGATTGGCTCCAATGAGAATGAGGAAGGCAAAATCTTCATCGAGAGCCAGGGTTTCTGCACGATGGCCGGCATCGGACTGGAAGATGGCATGGTAGACCGGGCACTCGACAGCTGCAAGCGCTATCTCGACTGCGAGCATGGCATGGTGCTCAACCATCCCGCCTTCACCCGCTACCATGTCGAGATGGGCGAAATATCGACCTACCCGGCCGGATACAAGGAGAATGCCGGCATCTTCTGTCACAACAATCCGTGGGTCATCATCGGTGAGACCGTGGCCCGGCGAGGCAACGATGCCTGGGAGCACTACACCAAGATTGCTCCGGCGTGGATTCGTGACCAGCAACTGCACAAGGTGGAGCCCTACGTCTATTGCCAGATGGTGGCAGGAAAGGATGCTGCACGTCCGGGTGAGGGCAAGAACTCGTGGCTGACGGGTACGGCGGCGTGGAACTGGCTAACCATCACGCAATACATCCTGGGAATCCGTCCCACCTACGACGGACTGCAGATAGACCCCTGCATCCCCGCGTCGCTGAAAGAGTACCATGTCCACCGTGTGCTGCGCGATGCTGAGTTCGATATCACTGTCCTAAACCCCGATGGCTGCGAGAGCGGCGTGAGGAGGATAACACTCGACGGCGAAACCGTCGAGGACAATATTGTCAAGGCTACGCCCGGCAAACACATCGTCATGGTCTTCATGTAATGCACAGGCGACACGATAGCGACACAGAGTGGTTTGGAAACTGACATCTGATAGTTTTAGGACCTCATAAAGTACGCATTCTGACCTGCCGACGCAGAAATGTGAATAACTTTGCAGCGCAAGAAGAAACAATTTTAAACTTAAAACCTACAAAATTATGAAAAAGTATTTATTCCTGATGATGCTGAGCATCTTGACAGTAACCAAGGCGAATGCTGCAGAGCAAGTGCTGTGGGAGGGTGATTACAATGTGTCGTGGGAGCTGTCCGACGGCGATGAGCACCGGGAGTGGAAAGGTCTTGGCCAAGATGACTTTGCCGCTATGGAGGTTGGCCAGAAAATCTATTTCTATTTCAGCGTTACAGGCGATTCCTATCACAAGTACAACTTCGACAACTGGAATTGGCAGGCGCTGCCGGGCCATGAGGCAGAACACGCAGACAATTTCGGATTCAGCGAGGACACCAAGGTGGAGTTCGAACTCACCCAGGCCATCAAGGACGAGATAGCCGCCAACGGCTTTGCCATCCACGGCCATGGCTTCCACGTAACGAAGGTGAGCAAGGAGGTGGCAGACAACGACACTTCTGCTGACAGCGAGGAAGTGCTGTGGACCGGCGACTTCAACGTGTCGTGGGATTTACCAGAAGGCAGTCCTAACCGCGAGTGGGGTGGCGAAGGACAGGACATTACGGCCCATGTTGTTGCGGGTGCCAAGATTTTCATCTACCTGACAGTCGTTCCTGAAGCAGAATACCACAAGTGCCAGTTTGACAATTGGGACTGGAAGTCCCTGTCAGGCCTGGAGCCTGTAGAGTTCAGCGAGGACACGAAAGTCACCATTGAGGTGACTGCTGACATAGCTGCCGAAGTGCAGGAGAAAGGCTTCCGTCTGCACGGTCACGGCTTCCATGTGGTGAAGGTAAGTGTGGCCAAACCCAATACGACCGGCATAAAGAATATATATATGGCTAATCGGAAAGACAAACGCTGCTACAACCTCAATGGCCAACTTGTCGGATCTCCTGCCAAAGGACTGTTTGTCATAGACGGCAGAAAAATCATTGTAAGATGACGAATCACTTTCCCATTTATGGCTATGGCAAAGTTAAAAGAAAAAATCGGTTATGCCCTGGGTGATGCCGCTGCCGGCGGCATTACATGGAAGGTGATGTCCATCGCCTTTCCGCTGTTCTTCACCAACGTGTTCGGACTGACCATTGCCGACACCGCCACGCTGATGCTCATCGCCCGCATGTTCGACGTCGTGACCGATCCGCTCATGGGCACGCTGGCCGACCGCACGCAGTCGCGCTGGGGCACCTACCGCCCGTGGCTCATCTTCGGTGCCGTGCCTTTAGGACTTGTTTTCGCCCTGATGCTCTATACGCCCGACTTCGGTCCCACGGGCAAGCGCATCTGGGCCTATACACTCTATCTGTTGATGATGGTTGTCTATACGGCAGTCAACGTGCCATACGGTTCGCTGCTTGGTGTGATGACAGAGGATGACAATGAGAAGAACCAGTTTTCCTCGTTTCGTATGGTGGGAGCCTATGCCATGGGATTCGTCACGCTGCTGACATTCCCTTACCTACAGAAACTGGTGGGTGGAACGCCGCAGCACCAATATGCCGTTCTTGGAGCCTTCTTCGGTTTTATTGCCGCAGCGGGAACGTTGGCCTGCGGGTTGCTCACCCGTGAGCGCCACAAGCCAGTGCGCGCGGACAAATTCTCGTTGAAGCCCTTTGCCGACCTGTTCCGCAACCGTCCGTGGGTGATACTGACGTTCATAGGTATCTCAATGAACTTTTTCAACGGCTTCCGCTATGCCGTGGCAGGCTATCTGTTTGAGTATTGTCTGCATGGCGACGTGACGGTCAGCGGTCTCATCATTAACTATACGGTGTTCATGACCTTTGGCGAGCTCACCTGTATGGTGTTCGGCGCTGTGTCACCGGCGTTTACCCGGTGGGTAGGCTCCAAGCGCATGGCGTTTCTCTGGGCTGCCGCCATCTGCATGGTGATGTCGGTGCTCTTCTTCTTCATACCTATGAATTCCAAATACATCTGGATGATGGTGGCAGCGGTCGTGTTGACTTCTGCTGGCATCGGACTATATTCGCCGCTGCTGTGGTCTATGTATGCCGACGTGGCCGACTATGCCACCGAGAAGAACGGTTCCTCGTCGACAGGACTCATCTTTTCCAGCGGAACCATGTCGCAGAAGTTCGGCACCGCCATCAGCGGTTCGCTGGTAGCACTGTTCTTGGGACTTGCCGGCCTTGTGTCGGGCACGGATGTCACCGGTCAGACCGTCGTCACCATTACCGATGCCGATGCCGTCTGTCGCATGATATGGCTGCTGTTTTCCATATTCCCGGCTGCCATCGCCGTCATCATGATTGGCCTGCTTTACATCTATCCTATCAAGAAATAAAAGTAGTTTGTTTTAGTTTACATTAGTTAGTAGTTTTTATGATGCCGGACTCGCCTCTTTGGGCAGTCCGGCTTTCTATTAGGAGAATGTTGAAACTTCTGGAGCGCATCGTCTGGTGTACAGAGTGATTCTCAATCTAACAGCTAATTAACCTGAACGGTCAGAAAACCGACAAAAGAGGGTTTGATGGCTGACTTTTTCAGCCCTCAAACCTTTTTTTTGTATGGCAGCGAACCGTGTTTCCCCTTATACGGAGTACCTTTGCAGCACAATATTTTTTTCAAAATCAGTAATAACAATGAAAAGACTAACAGTGTTTCTCTGCCTGCTCTGTGCAGGCATGATGTGGATGCCGGTGGTGGCCTCAGCTGAGAGCCATCGGGCATTGGCTACCGCAGCAGGTCCAGATGACGGAGTGATTTCCGGTGTCGTGGAGGATGCAGCCGGACCCATGATTGGTGCCACGGTCAAGGTGGCAGGAACGAACATCGGAGCAGTGACCGATCTGGATGGTCGCTTTAAGCTGAAGTGCAAGACGGGCGATGAGTTGGAGGTGAGCTATGTGGGCTACACCACCGTTAAGGTAAAAGCCAGACCGGGCATGAAAATTGTGATGGTTGAGGACAAGACCCAACTGAGTGAGGTGGTGGTCACTGCACTTGGTGTGAAACGTGAGCGCAAGGCCCTGGGCTATGCCCTCTCCGAGGTGAAGGGTGAGGAGCTGACAAAGGCCAAAGAGACCAACGTCATCAACTCGCTGTCGGGCAAAGTGGCCGGTCTGGTGGTGCAGAACACGGCAGGAGGTGCCAGCGGCAGTACACGCGTGTTACTGCGCGGTAATACGGAAATCAGCGGCAACAACCAGCCGCTGTATGTCATCGACGGTGTACCTCTCGACAATACCAACTTCGGCAGCGCAGGCATAGAAGGCGGATTTGACCTGGGCGATGGTATCTCGGCCATCAACCCGGACGACATCGAGAACATGACTGTGCTGAAAGGCCCTGCTGCCTCGGCACTTTATGGCAGCCGAGCCTCGCATGGTGTCATCCTCATCACCACGAAAAAAGCCGAGAAAGACAAAATCAGTGTCGAGTACAACGGTTCGATGACCTTCGATGTGCAAAACTCTGCTTGGAATGACATACAGCAAACTTACGGCATGGGCTATAGCGGTGCCTACAGCCGCGAGGCCACCAGTGGTACCAACTCGAGCTGGGGCACCAAGGCCGACGACTTCCCTGTGGAATACTTCGACGGCCAACAGCATCCGTTTCTGATGTATCCCAACAACACGAGTGAGTTTTTCCGCACGGGTCTCACCGCACAGAACACCGCCATACTGTCGGTTAACACTGGCAAGACGGGTGTGCGCTTCTCGGTGACAGACATGCGCAACAAGGACATTCTGCCCAACACGCACATGAGCCGCGACAACTTCAACCTGCGCGTCACTACGGCGGCAGGCCCCGTAGACCTCGACTTCACGGCTAACTACACTCGCGAGGACGTGAAGAATCGCCCCGCACTGGGCGACTCGCAGAGCAACGTGGGCAAGAACCTGATGACGCTGGCCGGCACCTACAACCAGGCATGGCTGAAGAACTACCAGACCGCCGACGGCGACTACGCTAACTGGAACGGCAATGACCAGTATAACAAAAACCCCTACTGGGACCTCTACAAGAACGAGAACACCTCGGCCAAGGATGTGTTCCGACTGACCGCCAAGGCCATCTGGAACATCAGCGACCACCTGAAGCTGCAAGGCACCATCGGTACGGACATGACGTTTATGAACTTCGAGGACTTTATCGCCCGCACCACACCCGGAAAATTGGCAGGTCAGCTGCAAAACCAGAATTTCAACAACCGCACGCTCAATGCCGAGCTGCTGGCACTCTACAACAACTCGTTCGGCGACTTTGACGTGAACGCCACCCTCGGCGGCAACATCTTCAAGGTGAGCAACAAGACCGACATCTTCACCGGCATGGACCAGCAGATGAAGGACATCGTGGCTATCATGAACTATGCAGAACAGAGTGTGCAGCAGAACTTCTACAAGAAGCAGATTAACTCAATCTTCGGCTCGGCCAGCGTGGGCTATCAGCATACCTACTACTTAGAGGCTACGCTGCGTGGCGACAAGTCGTCGACGCTGCCTATAGATAATAATATATATGTCTACCCATCGTTCTCGGGCAGCATCGTTTTCTCGGAGTTCATCAAGAACAAGCAGTTCATCAACTACGGCAAGTTGCGTGCCTCGTGGGCACAGGTGGGTAGCGACACTGACCCCTACCAGCTGGCTCTGAACTATGCCACGGCCAAATACTCATATGGCGGTTTCGTCATCGGCATGATTAACAACACCACACAGCCTAACAAAAACCTGAAGCCCACCCGCACTAACTCGTTCGAGCTGGGTCTGGAGATGAAATTCCTGCAAGGCCGTCTGGGACTAGACCTGACCTACTATAACCAACTGTCGAAAGACCAAATTATCGGACTGGCTTCGTCGTCAACTTCCGGCTATAATTACCGGCTGGTCAATGCCGGCGAGATACAGAACCGGGGCATAGAGATTGCCCTCAACGGCCGTGTGATCGACTACAAGGGCTTTGCCTGGGATGCCGGACTGAACTTCTCCAAGAACCAGAACAAGGTGCGCTCGCTCGTTGAGGGCATGGACTACTTCGAACTGGAGAAGGCCACTTGGTGCGGTGTCAGCGTAGGTGCCGAGGTGGGCAAGAACTACGGCTCTATCATCGGCAAGGACTTCAAGCGCACCGCCGACGGCCAGGTCATCATCAATGCCTCAACGGGTCTGCCCATAGTTGACGACAAGACACACACGCTCGGCAATGCCTCGTGGGACTGGACGGGCGGATTCTACTCCACATTCACCTACAAAAACTTCCGCCTCTCGGTAGGCTTCGACGTGAAGGTCGGTGCCGACCTCTTCTCTATGTCCATGCGCTCAGCATACGCCACAGGTCGCGCCAGCGGAACACTGGAGGGCCGCGAGGAGTGGTACGCTTCTGAAGAAGCCCGCAAGGCTGCCAACATGTCGCTCGACGAGTGGCGCGCAGCCGGCAACTGCAAAGGGCTCGTCGTTCCCGGTGTCATCGACAACGGCGACGGCACCTACCGCCCCAACGATATCGCCGTGAACCCCGAGTCCTACTGGAAGACGGCCACAGAGAACTGTCCCTCGCTGTTCATCTATGACAACAGCTACGTGAAATGCCGTGAAATAACCTTCGGCTATACCCTCCCCGAGAAGTGGCTGGGCAAAACGGTGAAAGGCGTAAGCCTGTCGTTCGTGGCCCGCAACCCGTTCATCGTATGGAAGAACATTCCGAATATCGACCCTGACTCGGGTTACAACACCTCCGGACTAGGACTGGAATATGGCTCGCTGCCCTCGCGCCGCAGCTACGGCTTTAACGTCAACGTAAAGTTTTAATTGAAAATTGACAATTGATAATTGATAATTGATAATTATGATTACAAAATATATGAAGAGAATGCTTGTCGCCTGTTCCGTCTGTTGCTGTATAACTGCAACCCTCACCTCGTGCAGCGACAGCTATATGGAGGAACTGAATACCGACGAAACAAAGGCCTCGACAATAGCCCCCAGCGCACAACTCACCACGGCCCTGCTGCAGACCTACGGTGACTTCGGACTGATGGACACCTACCGCAGTTATATCACAGGCTTCACCCAGCACTTCGCTGGAGGCTGGAACGTCACGAACTATGCCGGCAGCGTACACGCACAGGACGACCAGATGCGCCTCGTATGGGACCAGTTCTACAACGTGGCCATCAAGAACACCGTCGATGCCATTGCCAACTCTGAGGACTTGCCCAACACCAATGCCGCACTGCGCATCCACCGCGTATTCCTCATGGCAGTGATGACCGACATCTATGGCGACCTGCCCTGCATGGATGCCGGCAAGGGCTATACCGAGGGCATCGCCAACCCGAAGTACGACACGCAGGAGGACATCTACAACTTCTTCTTCGAAGAGCTGGCGGCCTGCGTGGCACAGCTGGGCACTGGCACCGACCGCATCGGTGGCGACGTGACCAGCCTTGGTGGCGATCCTGCTGCGTGGAAGCGCTATGCCAACACACTGCGCCTGCGCTACGCCATGCGCATCAGTGATGTCAATTCCACCAAGGCAAAGGAGGAGTTTGAGAAGGCGCTCACAGCTGACGGCGGCTACATCGCTACGGCAGCTGACGACGCCTACATCATCTACACCGACGGTCCCTTCACGCTCTACGACGGCTCGCGCGACCTCGATTTCCGCGTCAATGCTCTCGGCGAGATTCTCTATGGTCAGGACCCCACGTCGCCCACTATGGTCAGTTCTACGTTCTTCAACATCATGAACAGTCTGGGCGACCCGCGCCTCTACCGCATCTGCCGGCACTACCTGAACACCAAGCGCACCGACGTTAAGCCCGACCGCGAGTGGAACATCGACCTAACGGATGCCGTCGTGACTTATATGAACGCTGTCGAGGGCGGCGAGAAGCCCTGCAATCCTGGTGCAGCATGGTACAGCGACTGGGTGAATGCCCCCACTGCCGGAGCCATTCCCGCATTGGACGAGTGGGTCAGCCGCTATCCCGATGCCGGCTTCAACAAGAACAACTTCGATACCCGCCTGCTGCGCCCCATGCTCAACATCGACTTCGAGATGCCCGACCGTCCCGGTACACTTATCAATGCGGCCGAGGTAGAACTGCTGCTGGCCGAGGCCAAGCTGAAAGGCTGGAACGTGACAGGTACGGTGGAAGACCACTTCAAGGCCGGTGTAAAGGCAGCCATCAAGTGGCTGAACGACCACTATCTGGAGAGCAACAAAATCTCGGATACCGAAACGGATGCCTACATCAACGCTATCATTGCCTCCGGTGTACTGACCACTAACGCCAAGGAAGCCATAAATACGCAGGCCTGGATACTGCACATGATGAACCCCTCAGAGGCTTGGGCCAACCTGCGCCGCTCTGACTATCCAGTTATCCTCGACCGCACGAAGCTGAAGACCTACGGAGACTTTACCTATGACGACGACAACCTTCAAACTCCCACCCGCCTGCGCTATCCTATCCTGGAGAACCAGTACAACAGCCAGAACTACAAGGATGCGCTCGACCGCATGGGCGGCACCGATGACTGGCACCGTCGTCTGTGGTGGGACAAGGCAGATATCAATGTAAAATAGCAAATAGTATATCATTATGAAAAAGAATATCATCAAATATCTCACCGTCTGCTTCGCATGCTGCAGCATTTCCGCAGCCTTCACTGCCTGCTCGTCGGACGATGCCCCGTATTTCACAGCCGGCGAGAACGATGCTCCACGCATCCTTAACACTGACATTCCCGAGGGTGAGGGCGGACAACCCGGCATCATCGCCACTATTGAACGCACCACCAATTTTACCTTCGATGTCATTGTCACACCCGTCCATTACACAACCGTGAAATGGTATATTGACGAAGCCGAGGTCTATGAGGGAACATCCATCGACGTTCCCGTGCTGGCTGGTGAGCACCTTGTAAGAATAGTGGCCACCACAACCAAGGGACTCTCAACCTCGCGCACCTGTAGGCTGGTGGTGCTGCCCGCTGCTACTGACCCGTCACTGGCAGCAGACGGCCGTTCGCGATGGCTCACCATAGGAACTACCAAGACCATCGACTGCACCAACGTCACCAGTGTCAGCAAGGTTTTCATCGGCACACAGCAGGCCACTAACGCCTCTTACGCCGACGGAAGGCTCACATTCGACGTGCCCGACATGGCTGAAGGTGAATACACGCTCTACATAGAAGATACCGACGGCGTGCGCTATGGCTGCGGAATGTTTACTGTAAGCCGTGAAGCCTACATAGACCCGGGCATCAAGGAAACGGTCATTTGGGAGGGTGCCACCGACATCAACTGGGGCGAAAGCAATGTGACCGTCTCTACCGAAGCACTGGCTGCAGTACCTGTGGGTGCCACCATTCAGGTGTACTACGAGATGGTCGACATGCCCGATGGATACCACGCCATGCGCATCACTACGCCGTGGTGGGGCGACAATGCCGAGGACCAGGTGGTGGCACAGTTTGACCTGACTGCCGACACGCCTAACCCCTACGAGTTCACTTACACTGAGGCCAGCAAGGCCATAGTCGACGAGCGGGGCGGTATGCTCATCGTAGGCTACGGTTACAAGTTGACGAAAGTGGTGGCTGTTGAGGGTGTCGCACCTGCTGAAACGACCCTTTGGGAGGGTAGCACCGACATCAACTGGGGAGAGAGCAACGTGACCGTCTCTGCTGACGATATGGCTGCTGTGCCTGTAGGAGCCACCATCCATCTCTACTACGACACCATCGACATGCCAGATGGATACCACGCCATGCGTGTCACCACCCCGTGGTGGGGCGACAATGCCGAGGACCAGGTGGTGGCACAGTTTGACCTGACTGCCGACACGCCTAACCCTTACGAGTTCACTTACACTGAGGCCAGCAAGGCCATAGTCGACGAGCGGGGCGGTATGCTCATCGTAGGCTACGGTTACAAGTTGACGAAAGTTTCATTTGAGAAATAGCATATTATAAACAGCAGTATTTGTTATCATATCAAATCTATTTGTATTAAGAAGATACGACTCGCGCAACATTTTTTTTGCGCGAGTCGTCCATTTTGTTAAGAATACCCCGACATTCGTATTGGGTAAGACAAGTTGCAACTTGACGAGGCTTGTCACATTTGCGGAACTTGGTAAACCCGTAGGCCGTACATCGATGCAAGTTCCATCGAGATTCAACATCTTCACTAACTCCCTGAGAACTACGCTCAATTCTTCGTTAATTAGCCATACTCTATCAAAAACAGGCCGTCCATACCATTCCCCGATAGGTCGACTTTCAATCTCAACTTCTGGAAGGAAAAGAGGTGGTCTCAAAAATCACAAAATTTTGAGAGCCAGCTCCTTAATTTAGAATTTAATTCAAAATATAATTCAGATTATATTTCAAATTATATTCATAATATATTCATAGGTTAAAAACATATTACAATTCGTTGAAATATAGCATGTTAC
>JAEEGL013981604.1_pt1 | contig 13661 bp, 9 predicted proteins | sample 9134231 | NCBI WGS metagenome assembly JAEEGL01 (sample SAMN16246548, study PRJNA631951) | gut metagenome | biome: gut microbiome; feature: rumen; material: fiber-attached | host: Bos | place: Iran: Karaj | collected 2018-10
GATATATAAGCCCTCCTATAACACCCCCACCTACATTTCTTGAATATACCCCATTTACATTTTTTGTTTGGGTATAGAATTTTCCTATATATTCACTTATGTTGCCCCCATTTACTTCATCGGCAAAAAGAGTTTGTATACAAGCACAAAGTAAAATCATAAGTGCGACCATTGTTAAATTTTTCTCTAACATTTCTGTTGTAAAGACAATATTAACACGAAGTATGATAGGAAGAATAAATGGAATAAGATATGCAACTGTTCCAAATACACCAACTAAAAAGTCTGATATAGTATTTCCTATCGCGCCACAATATCCAAAATTAGATGCAAACAAAAAAATAGCAAGTGCAACAAAAATGATATTGATAATCTCGAAATTGACCCTTTTTCTAGTTTCAAGTTCTTGCTTTGTGACCTTAACTCTTTTTACCGTTTTTGCTGTTTTTACTTGTTTATTTTTGGCTTTTGTACTTTTCTTTTTACCTTTTTTGGCCAAAATTACTCCAAAATTTGTTATTAACTTTTAAATTATACCAAAAAACTCAGTGTTTTTCAATTCTTGAAGATCTTTATTTAGCTTTGTTATAATCTCAAGTTTATTTTCTGTATCTTTTAAATTTTGTTTTTCAAATTCAATTTGTAATTTTTTTATATTTCTAACTAGTGATGATAAATATCTTCTAATCTCTTCTGCAGAATTTGTTTTTATGCTTTTATATTTATCATAATAAATTATCTTGGCAATGCTATTTAATATTTGATTGTCATTTGCGAATGTTTTATCTTCCTTGGCGCTTGATAAGATATCATCTTGTGACATTCCTCTATATACACACTCTTGTATAAAATTAAAAATGTCAGAAGCCATTTTACTCTGAGTTTTAATTTCTCCAAGTTTTATATAATTTATTGCTTCATTAAAAATATCATCATGTGTATCTTTTATATCTAATATTGCATTTAAAAATATCGTTTGGTTTTCCATAAGAGATGGGGCTATGCTGTTATCCATAGTAAACGAAGACGCAGTTTTTGCTACATATACAGGGTCTTTTTTTGTACCGCCTTCATCAGGATACAGATTATTATCAAATACATATTTTTCAACGCCATTTAACATATCGGCCTTATCAAAATGGAAAACACTTGCAGCATAATCACTATATTCTTTTCTCTTAATTCTATCCTTATATTTTGAAAGTCTCTCTACTAAACTATTATATAGACCTGACCTTCCATCGGGATGATTTAAATCAAAATTACTACTCATCATTTTAAGTTCAAAATCAAATGAAGAAATAGCACCTTCTATTCTTTTTTTCATCTCGCCTGCACCTAAAGTTTTTAATAATTCATCGGGATCTTTTGCTGGCGATAAATCAATTACATAAACAGGTATATTCATTGATTCAAAATACGGAATTACTTTTAAGGCACTCTTTTTCCCTGCAGAATCGGCATCATACGATAAATAAATTTTTTTACAGTGGAGGTTTTGAATTTCACGAGCGGAGTCATCATTAAATGCAGTTCCCATAGGGGCAACTGTATTTTTAAAACCTGCTTGGTGCATAGATATAACATCAAAATTTCCTTCACATAAAATTACACTATCCTTACAATGTTTTAGTGCATAATTAATACCAAATAGATTTCTACTTTTTTTAAAGACTCTTGTTTCTGATGTATTGTAATATTTTCCAGACTGTCCGTCATCATATTCAGGAAGTATTCTTCCAGAAAAACCTACAATCTTTCCTGCCTTATTTACTATAGGGCAGATTACTCTTCCTCTAAATAAGAGCCCTGATTTATATTGATTAAATATTTTTGCTTCATCAATTTCTTCATCAGTAAAATTTTGAGATTTTAAAAGACTTAATAATTCATCAGAAGACTTTTTAACTATATTTTCTGCACCGTCCCTTTTTTCATTTTCAAATGCATATCCTAGGCCGAATTGCTTTATTGTATTATCGCTAAAGCCTCTCTTTTTTAAATAGTCATATCCTATTTTGCCTTCTTTTTTTGTAAGGTTTTGGAAAAAGTATCTTGCCGCTATCTCATTTATTTTAAATAAATTTTCTTTTAATTTATTGTCCTTAGAGTCGCTATTATATAATTTTGGAATTTCAACTCCAGCTTCCTTTGCAAGCATTTCAAGAGCAGTTCTAAAGTCAACATTTTCTTTTTCCATAATGAAAGTGAAAATGTCACCATGCTTTTGGCATCCAAAACAAAAATATGTCTGAGTGTTTGGAAAGACTGTAAATGATGGAGTATCTTCTTTATGGAAAGGACAGCATGCCTTAAAAATAGAGCCACCCCTTTTGAGCTCTAAGTATCTGCCTATTAAAGAAACTATATCAATTCTTGACTTAATTTCTTCTTTTACATCTCTTCCGTTCACGTTATTTAATTATTATACTACGAAATGATATCTTTCGCATTTTTAACAATTTTACCAACATTTGTGCGAGTATTTTAGGACATTATTTAAATAAAAAGCGTGGGATATCAATGATAATTCCACGCCTTTTACATTTATTTAATATAAAGCATTAATTTTTACGGAAAGTATAAGAATCACTACCTATATCGTATGTGAAAATAAATGAAACATCTTTAGATCCAGAAGCCTTTGCTCCCGTAATCTTTCCCTTCATACGAATTTTAATAATAGAGTCATTGGCAGTTTCTATTGAACTTGTGTTAAATGTTATTGAACGAGGTTGCGTACTCGCATCACTTACATAATCATCACACCAAGAAACAAGGTCGTCCATTGCACTTTCAAGATTTTCATTTACACCTATTACAATTTCATCATCGGCGCCAGAAATTTTTGGCATCCTTATCTTTACAGAAACCTCAGTTTCATCTTCACCATAGTATAGAGTATCAGTTATTGTATTTGCATAGGATAAAGTATATCCATTTCTTGAAACTGTATTTGATGAACCTGTTTCATTATTTTGAGGCATATATATTACACTTGAATTATCTTTACTCTCTTCTGCCTCTAAAGCTGCTTTTATACTTTCAGACATGTAAATTACATTGGAGTTTCCACTTTCAGATGGAGCACTTACAGGAGTTGTCGTTTCAACAATTACTTGTGGAGGTATGGCAGGTGTAGTTTGAGATACTGTATTGTTCCAAGCTTTGGTTTCTGTAATTAAAGGCTTTGTAGTTTCAGCAATGCTTTCTAATTGTTTACTTTCTAAAGTAGGACTTTCACTTGTTAGATTTTCTTTGCTTGATGTAAAATTAAATTTAATAGGAACAAATAATAAAATAATTGTTAAAGGGATAAGTACAATGAGCATCCCCATGAGAACTTTTATAAGACCTTCACTCTTTTTTTCTTTAGTATCTTCATAGTAAGAGCTTTTGTAATTGTATTCTACAGAATGGTCAGTATCTAGATTTGCATGTTCATTACTAACTGCAGTATGTTCACTACCTGTTATCTTATGCCCGCAACTAGGACAAAATACACCATCATCAGGAACTTTTTTACCACATTTTGGACAAAACATAAAAACCTCCACTCTATATAATTTTATTTAAAATTTAATATAACATTATGTTTGGGTCATCTTCGTCGGTAAGGCGTGATGCCATGCGTGTGAGCGCAAGAAGACTTATGATATTTGGTATTGCAGCAAGACCCATAAATGTATCTTGTATAGTCCATATTAAATCAACATCTTGAAGGGCGCCAATGAATATGCACACACAAACTAAAATAGCATAAATTTGAATTGCATGTTTTCCAAATAAATATCTAACATTTGCCACTACAAAAAAGTAAGAACTAATAATTGTTGAGAATGCAAAAAATGTAAGACATATTGCAACAAATATATTACCAAATGATCCAAAACCCTCTCTAAATCCAGCTTGTGCAAGAGCTGCCCCATTTAGCGTATCACCTGCAATTTCTGGGTCATAAAGTCCTGATCCTATAACAACAAATGCTGTCAAATTTAAAATTATAAATGTATCTACAAAGACTCCTATCATTGCAACATAACCTTGATGTGTAGGATGTATAACTCTTGCAACAGCATGTGCATGAGGAGTTGAACCTATACCTGCTTCATGAGAATAAAGTCCTCTTGCTATTCCTTTTGATACAGCATCCTTTACCATTATACCCGTAAAGCCACCAAAGACAGCCGATGGATTAAAAGCACCAACAAAAATTCTATAAGCTATTGAAGGAATCCAACCTATATGTGTCGTTAAGACAAATAAAGAACCACCTATAAATAAGATTGCCATTATTGGAACAATCTTTTCAGTAAATGATGCTATAGATGAAATTCCACCTGTAAAAATCAAAAGTGCAAGAAGTGCAACTATTGCACCAACTATAGGCTGAACAATAGAAACATTTGCGCCTAAAATATTTACGCTCATCATGGTTCCGTTTGGATTAAATACTGTATTCCATGCTGTTGAAATACCGTTTGTTTGAACTGCAGATCCTGAAAATCCATATGCAATTATAAATAATAATGAAAAAATAATTGCAAGCAGTTTTCCAGATAAACCTTTGAACGCCTGTCTTATATAATAAACTGGTCCACCTGTTACTTGGCCATCGGCACTTATTACTTTATATCTTTGGGCAATTGCAGCTTCAACAAACATCGTTGCCATTCCAAAAAATGCTGCAAGCCACATCCAAAATACTGCGCCAGGACCGCCTGTTGCAATTGCAGTAGAAACACCAACAACATTTCCAGTTCCTACTTGTGAAGCAATAGCAGTTGCTAGTGATTGAAAAGATGACATACCATGAGCACCAGCTCTTGGAGACTTACTTTTAAGCCCAGAAAAGAAAGCATTTATTCCTTTTTTAAACCCTCTGATTTGTATAAAATTTAATTCAAGCGAAAACCAGAGACCTGTTCCAAGAAGCAAAATTGAAAACGGAGAAAGCCATCCTATTATAGGAATGCCAGATAAAAAAGGTATTGGCGACCATAACAAATTATATAAGTTAAAAATTATTTTTGAAAATGATTCCATTTATCTTTGAACTCTGCCTGATGCATCTCCAGATGCAAGCTTTTCTACTTCTTGCACAGTTACTCTATTGAAATCACCTTCAACAGAGTGCTTTAAGGCAGATGCTGCAACTGCAAACTCAAGTGATTTTTTATCATCATATTTTTTTCTAAGTGCATAGATTAGGCCAGCGCCAAAACTATCGCCGCCACCTACTCTATCAACTATTCTTAAATCATATTCTTTAGAAAAGATTGCGTCTTTTCCATTATATAACATGCCTGCCCATTTATTCTCACTTGCTGAAATAGAAGTTCTAAGTGTTATTGCAACATATTTAAAATCAAATTGTTCTTTTAATTTTTTTGCAACCTCTATATATTCATCTTTATTTAGTTTTCCAGAAGTAACATCTGATTTTGAAAGTTCAATTCCAAATACATCTTTTGCATCTTCTTCGTTGGCAATACATATATCAACATATTTTGCAAGATTAGTCATGGCTTTTCTTGCTTCTTCTTTTGTCCATAATTTTTTTCTATAGTTTAAATCGCAAGAAACTGTAAGACCTTTACTTTTTGCAACCTTTAATGCATCTTCACAAATCTCAACAAGATTTTGCCCAAGTGCTGGAGTTATTCCTGTGAAGTGAAACCAATCGGCACCTTCAAATATTTTATTCCAATCAAAATCACTTTTTGATGCCTTGCTTATTGATGAGCCTGCTCTATCATAAATACAAACAGATCCTCTTTGTGATGCACCTTTTTCTAAAAAATAAATTCCAAGTCTATCGCCGCCACGTTTTATAAAACTTGTATCTACATTAAAATATCTAAGAGACTTTATTGCGCCTTCACCAATTGGACTATCAGGAACTTTTGTAACATAAGAAACGTCTTCTCCAAAATTAGCAAGGGATACTGCAACATTTGCCTCCCCGCCTCCAAAAGTTGCTTCAAGCTGATCATTTTGAAAAAATCTGAGGTGACCATTTGGAGCAAGCCTTAACATTATTTCGCCAAAAGTAACTATCTTTCCCACGTTACACCTTCCTACATTTATTAATTATACTTACTGCTCTTTTACAGTTATCTTCTATTTTATCCCACTCTTTACCCGCTATCATATCTTTTTTGGCAAGCCATGTGCCACCACAGGCACAAACTTTTTCATATGACAAGTACTCTTCTAGGTTGTTCTCACTAATTCCACCCGTTGGCATAAACTTAAGAGGAAAAACTGAAGATACTGATTTTATATACTTAAGACCCCCTATACTTTCTGCAGGGAAAATCTTTACGACTTTTGCACCATTATTAAATGCGGCAGTCATCTCAGTTGGCGTTACACATCCTGGAATATGTAAAATATTATTTTCATTGCACCACTTTAGAACATCTAGATTAAGTCCTGGAGATACTATAAATTTTGCACCTGCATCTTTTGCTTGCATTGCCTGTTCAGTAGTAAGTACAGTGCCAGCACCAACAAGACAGTCTTTACAATTTTCAGAAATATTTTTTATTGCATCTCTTCCTGCCTTTGTTCTGAATGTAATTTCTGCGCAAGGAAGACCTCCCTTTATAAGGGCAGATGCAAGGTAACCTGCATCAGATGCATCTTCTATTGCAATTACAGGTATTACTGCTATTTTTTCTAATTGTTCTAAAATATCCATTATTATAAATTAATTATTTAACTTTTTTTTGTAACCAATCTTTTCCATCGACAAATCTTGATACAATGAATGAAACAACATAGTCGCCAGATGCATTGATCATTGTTGCAGGAGGATCAACTAAGTTACCAATAGCAACGAGAATAGGGAATGCAACTTCAATTTGATTTGGGAAGAATATAGAACAAATTATATATTCACCTATATATCCACCGCCTGGAACACCAGACATGCCTACTGAAGAAAATACAGCAACGATTATTACAAGTGGCAACATTGAAAAATCAAATGGCATGCCAAATACTCCGTATAGGAATGCTATTTTTAAAACACATGAAAAACATGACCCGTCCATGTGCATTGTTGCTCCAAGTGGAATTACAATTTCACTAACATCTTTTGAGATACCAGTTTCTTCGGCGACAGCAAGGTTAGTTGGAATTGTTGCAACCGATGAACATGTACCAAGTGAAACAACTGCTGGTTTAATAATATTGGCAAACATAGTTCTCACAGCGCCCTTTCCACCACCAAACCAAGCAAAAAGTGGGAAAGCTGTAAATAGATAAACAAAACAAAGTGGATAATATGCAAGCATTGCTCTACCATAACTTTCTGTAATCATTGAACCATAGTCAACTACAAGATTTGCAAATATTGCAAAGAATGCAACAGGTGCATAATAAGTAATTATATTAACAAACTTGAGCATTACATTAGAAAAAGCTGCAAGGAAATTTGTAACGATGCCGTCCCCACCTTCTGTTAAATTAGTTGCAAAACCAAATAAGATTGAGAAAACTATAAGTGGGAGCATTGCTCTTCTTGTAAGAAGACCGACAAAGTCAGATGCTGTAAAGAAGTTTACGATAAGTTCACCTATTGTAGCATACTCACCCATTTGTTCATTTTGTAAATTTTGCCAAGGAACAAGAACTGGTGGAAATGCTTTTACAATTAAAAACATTATTACTGCACCGATTGCTCCTGTTATAACAAAAGTTGCAATAGTAACCCATACAATCTTTCCAGCTCTTGCCATACTTTTCATTTTGGCAATAGCGCCTGCAATAGAAGCAAAAACTAGTGGAACAACTATGCAGAACATCATATTTATAAACAATTTTCCAAGAGGGTTAATTAGTGTAGAAAATCCTGGTGCTACAAAACCACAAACAGATCCAAGCACCATTGAAAGAATCATTATAAGCAAAAAGCGATAATTCTTAATAACTGACTTTTTATCCATAAATCCTCCCTTAAAGATTTTATGTTTTTTTAATTATATCAAATATATATATATAAAACAATAAAAAAGGTGCTAAATATTTAGCACCTTCTTTGTAAAATTTATTTTAGTGTTTATTTTGATATATAGCCCTTCTTTTCAATTACCTTATAAACTTCATCTACATATTTGTTGCATGTATCTATATCGCTAGCTTCTACCATGATACGGACAAGTGGCTCTGTTCCTGACTGTCTAAGAAGTATTCTGCCATTTTTTCCAAGTGCTTTTTCAACGCTACTAGCAGAATTTAGAACATCACTATCTTCCATTACTTTATTTTTATCTTCTACTTTTACATTCTTTAATACTTGAGGAAACATAGGAACTTCTTTTGTTAACTCAGATAGCGTAGTCTTTTTATCAAGAACAGTTTCCATAAGCTTAAGGCTTGTAACTATACCGTCACCTGTTGTTGCATGTTTTGAAAAAATTATATGACCTGATTGTTCGCCGCCGAGACTGTATCCACACTCTTGCATTTTTTCATAAACATATCTATCGCCAACCTTAGTTATTTCAGTTTTAATTCCTATTTTTTCAAATGCTTTAAAAAGCCCAAGGTTAGACATAACAGTTGTTACAACTGTATTATCTTTAAGGCTACCTTCATCTTTCATTTTTTTTGCACAAATATACATTATCTGGTCACCATTTACTGCATTTCCAAATTCATCAACGGCAAGACATCTATCGGCATCACCATCAAAGGCAAAACCTATATCTAAATGATTATCTTTTACAAATTTTTGAAGAACTTCTATATGAGTAGAACCTGCATTATCATTTATATTATTTCCGTTAGGAGTATTGTTAATAACAAATGTTTGAGCACCAAGTGCATCAAACACAGCCTTGGCAATTGAAAAAGATGCTCCATTGGCAAGATCAAGGCCTACCTTTACATTTTTAAAACTATGCATAGGAAGTGAAATAAGATATCCAATGTATCGATTTCTTCCTGCCACAAAATCATAAGTTCTACCTATATCATTCTTTTTTGCAAATGGAATCTCAGGAGATTTTCCATCTAAATAATTTTCAATTTTTTCTATGATATCATCACCTAGTTTTTCTCCTTGAGCATTTATGATTTTAATTCCATTATCGGTATAAACATTGTGTGATGCAGATATCATAATTCCGCAGTCAAGCCCTTCGCTTCTAACTACATAACTTACTGATGGTGTTGTTGTAACGTGAAGAAGAAGTGCATCGGCACCTGTTGATGTGATACCAGCTGCAAGTGCATATTCAAACATATAACTAGATCTTCTTGTATCTTTACCAATTGCAATTCTGCATTTTTCACCGCTTGCTTTTTTAGAATAAAAACTTCCAAGGAATTTTCCTATCTTAAATGCATGTTCTGCAGTAAGTTCTACATTTGCTTCGCCCCTGAATCCATCTGTTCCAAAATACTTTCCCATAATATAACGCTTTTCCCTTCACTAAAAAAAATTAATTTTCTTTAACTCTTCTATATATCTTTTTGTTGCATCTTGCCAAGAAGGCAGATGCTTAAATCCACTACTATCAAGTGATGATTTATCAAGTCTTGAATTAAGAGGACGTTTTGCAATTGATGCTTTATAATCTTTTGTAAGAACTGGAGTAACTTTAACATCTTGATTTGTGCACGAAAATATTTCTTTTGCAAAATCTGCCCAAGAACAAAAACCCTCATTGCTCGCATGGTATATTCCATATTTATCGGAAACAATCATATCGGCAATTAATTTTGCAAGATCATATGTATAAGTTGGAGAACCTATTTGGTCGCACACAACAGAAAGTTCTTTATGGGTTTTTCCAAGCTCTATCATTGTTTTAATAAAATTATGACCATTGATACCAAATACCCATGAGATTCTCAAAATAAAATATTTAGACAAATTATTTATTACTTCAAGCTCGCCATCTAGTTTCGTCTTGCCATAATAATTTATAGGACTCTTTTTTGTATCAACCCTATATGGAGTATCTCCCATTCCATCAAATACATAGTCCGTAGAAAAATACATCATAGGTATATTGTATTTTTTTGATGCAAGTGCAAGATTTTTTGTTCCTTCTACATTTACTTTATATGCAATTTCTCTATCAGATTCTGCCTTATCAACTGCAGTATAGGCTGCGCAGTGTATCAACGCATCTGGTTTATTTTTTTCAAAGAAATTATAGACAGCATTTATATCTGTAATATCAAATTCTTCCTTATCGGTACCTATAGGATTTAGACCTCGCATTTTTAATTCTAAAACGCAGTCATATCCTAATTGGCCCTTTACGCCAGTTACAATGATAGTATTCACGTTTAAATCTTTTCTACTCCTAATGTAAGTTTTGTGCCGTCAATTTCCCAGTCTTTTACAAAGCCAGATGTATTATCAAGAATAATTTCAACTGCCATGCAATCTCCTGTTATAACTTTTTCGTTCTTTTTAATTAATGAAGAAATTTCAGCATCTGCCTTTATATAAATTTTAATTTTGTCCATTACTTCAAAGTCAGCTTCCTTTCTCATGTTTTGAACTCTAGCAATTACTTCTCTTATGAAACCTTCTTCTTTTAACTCTTCTGTTATATTTGTATCAAGAACTACAACAGTGCTACCTTCAAGTGCAGTTACATAGCCACCCTTTCTTGCAGCTTCAACTAAGATATCATCTTTTGAAAGTTCTGCTTTAAAGTCGCCTGATACAATTTCAACTTTTCCATTTTTATTTAAATCTGAAAGAAGTTTATTGGCATCGGCTTTAGATAATGCTTCTTTTATAAGTCCAAGATTCTTTCCATATTTTGGTCCAAGAGTTTTAAGTTGTGGTTTCAAAACATATTCAGAATATTCTGATATATCATCAAGTGCTTCTATACTCTTACAGTTTAATTCCATACGGATTATGTCAAGGAAGTAGTCCGATAAGTTTTCACTCTTGCTTATCATAACTTTATTTAATGGTTGTCTATTTTTAATATTTGCTTCGTTCCTTGCACTTCTTCCAAGAGCTGTGATCTTAATTGCTTCATTCATCTTTCTTTCAAGTTCTATGTCGATTTGTGATTCATCACATACAGGGAACATTGCAAGATGAACTGATTCAACACTCTTATCAACTGTATATACTAGATTTCTAAAAATTTCTTCGGCGATGAATGGAGTAAATGGTGCAATGATTTTTGAAAGTGTAGAAAGTGTAGTCCATAGTGTAAGATAAGCATTAATCTTATCTTGCTCCATGCCATGTGCCCAGAATCTTTCTCTATTTCTTCTTATATACCAGTTTGATAATTCATCAACAAATGAATCTATTTGATCAGCAGATTCCATGACTTTTAACTCAGATAGATTTTTATCAACTGTTTTTATAAGAGTATTAAGTCTAGAAAATAGCCATTTATCCATCATGTTTAGGCTATTATAATCAAGTTTATATTTAGTTGGATCAAAATTATCTATATTGGCATATAAAACAAAGAATGCATAAGCATTATTTAATGTAACAAGGAATTTATTTTGTTCATCACTAACTGCTTGTCCATAAAATCTCTTTGGTAGCCATGGAGCACAATTTTTGTAGAAAAACCAACGAACGCCATCAGAACCATATGTATTAAGGGCGTCCATAGGATCTACTGAATTTCCTTTAGATTTAGACATCTTCTTTCCGTCTTTATCAACGACATGCCCAAGGACTAAAACATTTTTAAAACATGGTTTATTAAATAAAATTGTTGATTCTGCAAGAAGTGAATAGAACCATCCTCTTGTTTGATCTACTGCTTCGCAAATAAAATCTGCTGGGAATTGCATTTCAAATGTTTCTTTATTTTCAAATGGATAATGTTGCTGAGCATATGGCATAGCACCTGAATCAAACCAGCAGTCAATAACTTCTGGAACTCTTGTCATTTCCTTTCCGCAATGTGGACATTTGATTTTTACTTTATCTATATGAGGTCTATGTAGATTAAATTTAATACCTGTTTTTTCAGTTTCAGAAACCACTTGGTCATAATTAGTAGATTTTTCTTTTAATTCTTCAACGCTTCCTATAGACTCTCTATGGCCACATTCACATTCCCAGATATTAAGTGGAGTTCCCCAATATCTATTTCTAGAAATTCCCCAGTCCTGAAGATTGTTAAGCCAATCGCCAAAACGTCCCTTACCTACAGATTCTGGAACCCAGTTAATTTTATTATTATTGGCAATTATATCGTCTTTAACTGCAGTCATTTTTATAAACCAAGTTTCTCTTGCATAATAAATAAGTGGTGTATGGCAACGCCAGCAATGTGGATAGTCATGCTCTACTTTCATTGTAGAAAAGAGCAATCCTCTTTTTTCAAGATCCTCTAATATAAGTTTATCGGCATCTTTAACATATATTCCAGCAAAAGGAGTTTGGCTAGTTAATTTTCCTGCTTCATCAACAAATTGAACAAATGCAATATCATACTTTTTACCAACTCTGCTATCGTCTTCACCAAATGCAGGTGCAATATGAACTATACCAGTACCATCAGTGAGTGTTACATAATCATCACACACTACAAAGAATGCCTTACCTTTTTTCTTTTCAACCTCTTGTCTTGTGCAATCAAAAAGTGCTTCATACTTTTTACCTTCTAGCGCGCTTCCTTTAAATGTCTCAAGTATTTCATAAGTTTTACGTACATCTTTTATTTCATCATTTAAGAATTTTGCAAATACACTGTCGCAAAGCTCTTTTGCAAGATAATATACCTTGCCATCTATAGCCCTAACTTTTACATAATCAAAATTAGCATTTACGCAAAGACCTACGTTTGATGGAAGTGTCCATGGAGTTGTTGTCCATGCAAGTATATATGCATCTTCATCTACGCACTTAAATCTTGCTATTGCAGTTGTATCCTTAACAAGTTCATATCCTTGTGCAACTTCATGACTTGAAAGCGGAGTTCCGCAACGAGGACAATATGGAACAGTTTTAAATCCTTTATAAAGTAGTCCCTTCTCCCATATTGTCTTAAGTGCCCACCAAATAGATTCTATATAATCATCTTCATAAGTAATGTAAGGGTTGTCCATATCTGCCCAAAAGGCAACTCGTCTTGAAAATTCTTCCCACATCCCTTTATATTTCCAAACGCTTGATTTACACTCTTCAATAAATGGCGCAATCCCATATTCTTCTATTTGTTTTTTACTATCTAGATTTAATTTTTTTTCAACTTCAAGTTCAACAGGAAGACCATGTGTGTCCCATCCTGCTTTACGAGGAACGAATGCTCCTTTCATTGTATGATATCTTGGAATTAAATCTTTAAATGCTCTTGTTTCGACATGACCTATATGTGGTTTACCGTTGGCAGTTGGTGGACCATCATAAAAAACAAATGAGTTGCGCTTGTCTCTTTGAGACATAGATTTTTCAAAAATTTTATTATCATTCCAAAACTTTTCAATTTCTTTTTCGCGTTCAATGAACGCAGAAAACCCTCCGGCAGCATCAAGTTTTGTGTTAACTTTTTTAAACATAATTCCTCCAATGTGTTTAGTATTATTTTAGTTAGATCTTGTTGCTTAATAAAAAACGTGTGCGAGAGGATTCGAGCCCCCGCCCCCTTGATCCGTAGTCAAGTACTCTATCCAGCTGAGCTACGCACACAGACAGTTTA
>JAEEGL010181183.1_pt1 | contig 13660 bp, 8 predicted proteins | sample 9134231 | NCBI WGS metagenome assembly JAEEGL01 (sample SAMN16246548, study PRJNA631951) | gut metagenome | biome: gut microbiome; feature: rumen; material: fiber-attached | host: Bos | place: Iran: Karaj | collected 2018-10
CCAGAGCCAAGGGTCGGCAAATGTCAGGATATCAAAATACAACTGCGTTCCGTAAGGAATTGCGTATCTCGGATTTCGGTATCGTATTATCTCGCGTGCATACTCGTAGTCGTCTGCCGTGCCGTGGAATCCGTTAACCCAACAGCTGTCGGTCTCGAAGTTAGGCTGAGGCATGTTCTCGTAACTCAGCGTATCGTTGAACGCCTGATCGCTGCCTATATAAGTTCCTCTACGAGTGTATTCGTCGAACTGTCCGACTCCGTTACCCATAGCCGCCTCTTCGATAGACTGTGGAGTCTGCACCACAGGCTTAGCCGTCTTCTTTGAAGGGATGAAGTACATGTCGTCGTCAGTATTCTGTGCCAGAGACGATGCAGAAACTGTCATTGCCAAAAGCAAAAATAATACATTTCGTTTCATTGTATTTCGTTTTTTTAATGTTGTCTTTCTATTCACATTGCAAAGATAATATAATTATATTCTCACAAAAAGAGATTTTTCCTAATTACAAATCGGGATTTCCCTATTTTGACAGATTTGCTTGCAGTTAAAGCGTTTACCAAGATGATAGCAGGCTTTTATCGACCTTTCGAAAATGGCATAAAAAAAGACCGCACCATTTTCAGATACGGTCTTTTTCATGAACCCCAATATATTACTTTACGTTCACACTCTTCTGACCAACCTTAACAATTACGACAGTCCATGCAGAAAAGTGGTGACATAAATTCTGTAAATGGCGAAAAGATGAAGATTTAACGTTTTTAACTTTTGTGAACGTTAATAACGGTGTTTGTAAATAAGACTTGCTGATTCAAAACCTCATAACATGATGCGGATTTACAATTTTCATATAATACGTTACTATAAAATGCCTTCCAAAAAGCACTTTACTCTTGTCATTATGACTAAAAATCGAATAAAACAGGCTCATTTTAATTTAATTAATAGAATAAAGAATGCGCATTCAAAATAAAATATGTATTTTTGTAGACAGGATGTCGTACAAAGCGGTGTTTTCTCTACAAAGACCACTAACAGCCAAAAGGCTAATAACATAACGAACTCCCTTGTTGTGTAAAAAAGGTTTGGTCACCTGTAGAGACATTATTTGGGAGTTCTTCGATTTAAGAATATGGCAAATGTAAAGAATGGTGCATTTCGAGAGAGCATTATTGACAGATGTCTTCAGAGCAGAAGAGGATACTCTACACAGGAGATATTTGACAAGTGCAATGATGCTCTTGAACGACGTTGTGAATTGCCAATTACGTCGTTGAATACAATTCGCAATGACATACTCTCAATAGAAAGCCGTTGGCATATTGTAGTAGAACAAATCCGCATTGGTCGAGAAATAAGGTATCGTTACAAGGAACCACGTTTCTCAATCTTCAATACTCCTTTCAAGGAAGATGACCTTGCTTTGCTCATGCAGTCCGTTTCCGTCCTTCGACGATTTGAAGGTATGCCAGGATTTGAATGGATTGAAGAAATGAGTGCCCATCTCCAAACTACTGTAAGTGCAAGCCCCGAACCTGTTATAGGTTTTGACGAGAATAAAAAACTAAAGGGAATGATATATTTTACTCCATTATTTAAGGCAATAACTAACAAGCAAGCAATTCGGATAAAATATCATTCATATAGGAATGAAAATATAATAGAAGACGTTGTTCATCCCTACTACTTAAAAGAGTATAATCAAAGATGGTTTTTGTTTGCACTTAATGACAAATACAATAACGTTTCCATCTATGCTCTTGATCGTATTGAAGCTATAGAGAAGACAGATGTAAAGTTTACGCCAAACACATCTATTGATTTCTCCAGCTATTTTGAGAATATCGTAGGTGTCAGTATTAAACCAGATGAAGAAATACAAACAATAAAAATATGGATAGATAAAGAACAATTGCCATATACAATTTCAAAGCCTTTGCACAAATTCCAAGAGATTGTCGAAGAAAGAAGTGATGGCAGTGCTGTAATCCAAATAAAAGTGATTCCCAATTTTGAACTGCAGCAGCTTTTACTCTCTTTCGGAGAACGCGTAGAAATACTATCTCCACAGGCTTTAAGAGACGAAATTTCATCAAGAATTAAAAGAAATTTTGAAAAATATAAATAAGTTCAGACAATTTGAACGTATATACACTAACTTTGCACCCAGAAATTAAAAAAACAGAAATGAACACTATAGGATTTAGTAACTTTCGCCGCTTCGCCTCATTCCCTGAAATGGATTTAGGTGACATCACACTCTTGGTAGGTGGAAACAACTCAGGAAAGTCAACCTTGGTTAAAGCACTCTTGCTTTGTATTGACAATGCGCGTTTGATGACATCAGGAAAGGAAGACAATTCTTCTACGCCGCAGTTCCGCTTTGATGCGAATGAATGGCATGATGTTAAGGTTAAAACCTTTTCTCGCGCCATACACAACAAGCCCGCACCGTCATTAGACAAACAGGATGGAGAACCTTCTCTTCCAACGAAAATGCGATTCACTTTTACTCTTGGTGCATTTAAATTTGTACTAACCGTATCTGGCGACCGTGATAAAGATGAGGTTACTGGCAATATAGACGATATATCTATCGAAGATAGAGGGAACATGGTACAGTACACTATAAGCTATACAAACAAAAACATGAGTTATTCCGTATTGGGTTCTACAACTGAAAGGGAAACTCTTGTAAAGAAACTATATAAAGATTATGTTTCGGCCAAGGAAATGTTGGACTCCTTGGCCGAAGCAGGAGATGATATCGCAGCCATTTCTGCACAGAATGAGAAAGTTGCTTCTCTTGAAAAACAAATAGAAGAGTTCGTTAACCCTGATGGAGAAGAACTTCCCGAAGATTTCGATTATGAACAAGCTTTGAAAAAGCAGTTCCGTGAATTTTTTAAGACTAGTTATACTTCAACGACATGGGATGATTTACCATTGGAGAATTACAACGCAGATATATCCGAGAATCTGTTGGTTCATGCAATCGGTAATTTTATAGGTTTTGCCAAGAATCCTGGTCTGGCTCAACCATCTGGGGATGAAGATGCCTATGATTATAAAGAATGGGAGCATGTACAAAATGCTCGCAAGGCATTATATCAAGATATAGATAAGATAAGAAAGTCTCAATTCGAATTAGCTTCTCTTCTAGATAGTATTGGAATAGAATACATCACAGCTCACGCAGCTAACCAGAACACAATCTACAACACTGCCGACCGTAACGATTATATCGCGCAGACGGTGCATGAGTTCGTGCGCGCCAAAATAGTACCAGGAGAAGAGGAATTCAGATTCGTTACTGAATGGATGAAAAATTTCGGTATCGGTTCAAGTTTTGAAATAATACCTATTGATGGTGAGGCATACCGCGTGAAAATCAAGGATGAGGAAGGGTATGAGGTAAACCTTGCAGACAAGGGTATGGGATCGATTCAACTTATGATTTTGCTCTTGCGTCTCGCCGCCATACTACGAGAATACGGGCTACAGAAATCCGTGGACGAAATCCAGGGACTAACCTATCCGACAATCATTCTCGAAGAGCCAGAGCAAAACTTGCATCCCAAAGTGCAGAGCCAACTTGCAGAGCTGTTCCGCGATATCAACAAAGACTATCATTGTAAGTTCATCGTAGAAACTCATTCTGAATATCTCATTCGCAATACTCAGGTCATCGTAGCAGAGAAAAAATTCGAAGATGAGGATGCCTTGAAAGAGAGTAATCCTTTCATGGTTTACTATTTCGATGTAGATAATGAGAAGGAGCCTTACTACAAGATGGAATACCGTACTGATGGAAAGTTTTCCAATGAGTTTGGTCCAGGTTTCTTTGATACGGCTGCAGATTTGGCTTTTAAGTTGTTCTGACTATGAATATTTATATAGACAAACCCAATCTGCTCTCTATAGTTCATTCTGTAAAGAAAGAGAACTATTCTGACTGTATGCGAATGCTAAAGGAGAATTTCAGATTATTCTTTACGTTCAGCAAACAGGACATTGAAAACTTGGAGCAAGACGACAAAAAAGATGTGAAGCTCTGGTTTGCACAGATGACCACAGGTATTAAAAGTGGCGATAAGAAATCTGATGCATGGGAAAGTGATTTCCCAGCAAGGCCTTTGGATATTTCTAAATTTAATTCACAGCAACTTTCTTCCGTTTATTGTTTGTCAAGAGATAGTGATCCCAAGATGCAGGCACGCATACAAGACGGAGGTTTGATTATTGCTTGTGAAGGACAAGAAATAGAAGTCCTATCTTCACTCTTCTTTGATTCATTTCAGTTTACGAAAGATATTTTCGACGAGGTTTCATCTTGGGCTGATATGGGAAAATACATGTCTCCTTGTACTGATGTAGTTATCACGGATCAGTATTTATTATCCAGTCCAGAAATATATCAACAGAATATTTATTCTCTGCTTCATATTCTTGGGAGTAAATCCAATAATTCCAAAGTGAATGTTATTATTTTTACGTTAAAGTCAAACTATAATAAAGAGACGAAAACAGATTTTGTGCCCGATTGGGATGAAATATATACAAAGATTCGAAGTTGTGCTGGAAAGCACTCAAGTTTTAATGTAACGTTTGTTACTGCAAGCAAAGAGACTATAGAAGAGCATGACCGCACAATTTTCACAAACTATAAAATGTTTGCAAGTGGTGATACTTACAACTACTTTAATTCTAATGGTGAAAAGATAACCAAAGGTAGGTGGTTGCATGTGCACAGTACAGCAATTAAAAACAATGAATCCAAAGCAGTTAAATTTCTACAGGATATGCAATCAATAATTGGCGAAATTGAGAAAAAGGGAAACGATAAGTTGATAATTAAGGATAAAATTTCTAATTTTCTCACTTTTTCCAAATAGATTCACTTAGTTTGAACCTATTATATATAACTTTGCACTCGTAAACAAAAGGATATGGCACAATATAGCAACATACACCGCCCGGATGTGGGTTTCGTCTGGAACATTACCGACATTGTTCTTCGCGACACATTCAAGAAGAGCGAGATAGGCGATGTCATTCTGCCTTTCGTCGTCCTACGACGCATTGACTGCATTCTTGAGCCAGTCAACGAGAAGGTCAGAAATCAGTACAATCTGCTCAAAGACAAAATTTCGTTGGAAAAGCTTGATCCAGCCCTCCGCAAGGTTGCTGGACAAAAGTTCTACAACATCTCGCGCTACAGTCTGCTTTCGCTGCTTGACGATGCCAAGAATATCTCCGTAAACTTCAATAACTACCTTTCGGGTTTCAACTCTGAGGTAACACAGATATTTGAGAACTTCCAGTTCGATAAGGTCGTGGCACGTCTCACGCGTAATAATCTCCTTTATCGCATGATACAGGAGATGGCTCAACTCGACTTCTCGCTGGAGAAAGTTGACAACCACGATATGGGTTATGTGTTTGAGGAACTAATCCGTATAGCTAACGACCAGAGCAACGAACAGGCTGGTGAACACTTCACACCGCGTGACGTGATTCGTCTGATGTCTGCTGTGCTCTTCACACCTGATGCTGATGACCTGCGTCGAAGTGGTATTATCCGCACTATCTACGACCCTGCCTGTGGTACGGGCGGTATGGTGAACGTGGGCAAGCGTTACATTCTCGAAGAAATCTGCGACGAAGACGGAGCGAAGCCAACCATCGTAACATACGGTCAGGAATTGAACGAACAGTCGTATGCCATCGCTAAGAGTGAGGCATTGGTTTCGGGCGAGAATGCAGACAATATAAAACTGGGAAACTCGTTCACACAAGACCAATTTGCCACCAAACGTTTCCATTACATCATGGCAAACCCTCCATACGGTGTAACTTGGAAGAAAGACCAGGAATTCATCATCAGCGAAAGTCTGAATCCCGATGGGCGTTTCACAGCTGGCACGCCTCGCACAAGCGACGGACAATTACTATTCGTACAGCACATGCTCTCGAAAATGGATCCTGATGGCAGCCGAGTAGGTGTTGTCACCAACGGTTCTCCCCTCTTCTCTGGCGGTGCAGGCTCTGGTGAGAGCAACATCCGTAAGTGGATAATTGAGAACGACTGGTTAGAGTGCATCATTGCTCTGCCAAAGGACTTATTCTATAACACAGGTATCAATACCTATATCTGGATATTTACAAACAAAAAGAAGGTAGAGCGCATTGGGAAGGTGCAGCTCATCAATGCGGTGGACTTCTGCAAGCCATCAGCTAAGAGCCTTGGCAACAAACGTAATGACATTCTGGAGGAGCATGTCCAGATGATATGGCGTATCTACAATGAGTTTATTGAGAATGAATTCTGTAAGATTATCCCGAATCAGGATTTCGGACAGTATGAGCTGACCATTGAGCAACCAATGCGCGATGAGGATGGTAATGTGGTGAAGCGTGGAGGAAAGAAAGTTCCTGACACAAAGAAGCGCGACACAGAGAAAGTGTCTCTTGACTGTAATGTAAAACAGTATTTCAATGAGGAGGTGCTTCCGCACATCGATCCTGAATCTTGGATTGATTTTGCGCGTACCCGTACAAACTACGAGATTAACTTCACTCGTTATTTCTATAAGTACGAGCCGCTGGAGGCATCGACTGCCATTGCAGAACGAATACAGGAGAGAGAGCAAAGGGTCTCAGAAATGATCAAAGAGCTCTTTGCATAAACCTCTTAATTTGGAGAATATGGAAATTGTTAAAACAAACGCACTCCCAACTTCCCAGTTCGATGAGGTCGTGAGAATGATTACGGATACACGGAACAAAGTTTTTCGTGTGGCCAATACAGCTTTGATAGAAATGTATTGGCAAGTAGGCTCATACATATCTGCAAAGATAGAACGCTCGGAATGGGGTGATGCCGTGGTGTGTCAGTTGGCAAATTACATAGCAAAGACCGTTCCTGATGTGAAAGGCTTTTCCGACAAGAACCTCTGGCGAATGAAACAGTTTTACGAGACTTATCGTGATGCAGGAGAAAAAATCTCACCGTTGTTGAGAGAAACCAGTTGGTCAAATAACCTTGTCATATTCAGCCGGACAAAATCTGTTGAGGAAAGGGAGTTCTATTTGAGAAGGTGCGTCAGTGAAAGGTGGACAAAAAGAGAACTGGAAAGGCAGATTGACGCAGCTCTGTTTGAGCGGACGATATTGGGTAATGCAAAACTCTCACCAACGGTGAGAGAAATAGTACAAGAGTCAGGCGTGGTGTTCCGAGATCAGTATGTGATGGAATTCCTTGGGGGTAAGGAGTTCCATCACGAGAACTCGTTGAGAAAGGCATTGATAGACCACATGAAGCAGTTTATCCTTGAATTGGGAAAGGACTTCTTGTTCATTGACGAAGAGTACCGACTGCAGGTGGGCAATAGCGACTTCCGCATCGACTTGCTTTTCTATCACCGCGAACTGCAATGCCTTGTGGCATTTGAGTTGAAAATGGAATCGTTTAAGCCAGAGCATCTGGGACAGCTTAATTTCTATCTCGAGGCTCTTGACCGCGATGTGAAAAAGCCGAGAGAGAATCCAAGTATAGGCGTGCTACTTTGCAAGGACAAGGACAATGAGGTGGTGGAGTATGCCCTGAGCCGTTCCCTCTCGCCGACAATGGTGGCCGAGTATCAGCTGTGCCTGCCCGACAAGCATCTGTTACAGCAAAAGATGAGAGAACTGTTTGAAGAGGATAACGTACAAGATAACGAAGCATGAAGCAATACGAATCATATAAGGATAGTCTTGTTCCTTCTATAGGAAATGTGCCCGAGAGTTGGAAAGTTGTTCCGATAAAATACGTATTGGAACAATCTGCTGATGGCATTAAGATTGGCCCATTTGGAAGCACCCTTACTGGGAAAGTGTATCCAGATCAGACTGTTAAAGTGTATGGCCAATGGAATGTCATTGGAAAAGACTTCACGGCTGGCAAGAACTTCGTTTCAGAGGAAACCTATCAGGAGTTAGAATCATATTGGATTCATCCGAATGATATCCTTATATCTATGATGGGCACAGTAGGCAAGTGCGCGATTATTCCTGTAGGTGTGTCCAAGGGAATAATGGATTCCCACATTGTGAAAGTTCGCTTGAACGAAACAGTTATCGACCCACAATTCTTCAATTACGTTTATGATAAGGACGGAAGCAATGTGGTCATGTCACAAATCCAAAGAGAAAGACGTGGTTCCATCATGGATGGTCTTAACTCTTCGCTTATAAAGAGTTTTATTATTCCATTGCCTCCCATTTCTGAGCAGCGCATCATCGCATCTTTCCTTGATAACAAGGTGAGCCAGATTGATGTAGCCATTGCAGAGAAGGAAAAAATGATAGAGGATTTGCAGAACTACCGCAAGTCCATCATTTCCGAAACTGTCACTCGTGGACTCGATCCAAATGTGGCAATGAAAGATAGCGGCGTAGAGTGGATTGGTATGATACCAGAAGACTGGGGAAGTGTTAGGTTGTCTCGTTGTGCTGAGAAAATAGGAAGTGGCAAAACTCCATCTGGTGGTGCTGACGTATATACAGAAAGTGGCATCATGTTTATAAGAAGTCAAAATGTGTATGATGAAGGACTGCAATTAGATGGTATCGTGTACATACCAGAAGAAATTGATGAAGCTATGTCTAGTACGAGAGTATTATTTGATGATGTACTTTTGAATATTACTGGTGGCTCCATTGGTCGAAGTTGTTATATTTCTGATAACAATATAAAAGCAAATGTAAACCAGCATGTTTGCATTATTAGAACTAAAAAGGGAAAACTGAATGCTAAATTCCTGCATTTGTGTTTAATTTCCGAGATTGTTCAGAATCAAATTAAGAATTGTCAGACTGGAGGCAATCGCGAAGAACTTAATTTTGAACAAATTGGTAACTTCATAATTCCATATCCCGACTTAACTAAACAAGAGGAGATAGCGTCATATCTTGAAAGAAAACTAGTTGAGATATCGGAAACATATAAGTTCATTCAATCCCAGATTGAAGACCTGAAAGCCTACAAGTCTTCTTTGATTACGGAAGCCGTAACCGGGAAGATAGATTTACGAAACGAATAAATCGAAGAATTATGTCCGGAGTACCAAGTGAAAAAGATATGCAGAGGAGCATCGTAAAATATCTTTGCTCGCAGCCCATCGTGGATGCCAGTGGTAATGCTACTACAGAAATGGAATACCAAGAAGTGTCTCCATCGAAATATGACAAGGATTATTGTCTTATTCCTTCGGAGTTTTTTGCATTCTTGAAAGTATCACAACCAAAGGAATACGAAAAGGGTCTTACCGCTTTCGAGGGTAATGAAGCCGCCATGCAACGAAACATCCTCGATCGCATAAAGAGCGAGATGGCGGCAGCATTGAAGCCTGCCACCAAGCAGCACGTAATCAACGGAATGAATACGCCACATGGTACGCTCACGTTGCTGCGAGACAAGGAGACGATAGACGGTGGACGTGGATTGAAGTTTCATCTGGCATACTTCAAACCAGCAAACAACAAGACGCCTGAGCATGATGTATTGTATCGTGCCAATAGGCTTGCCATCGTGCAAGAATTGGTTTATTCCCAAAATGACAAAAAACGTATTGACCTCACTATCTTCTTGAATGGTTTTCCTGTCGTGACCGTTGAGTTGAAGAACACAGTCACTGGACAGACACACCATAACGCCATCAAGCAGTACATGACCGACCGCCCAACAAAGAACGAGCCCTTCTTGCAATTCAAGCGTTGTCTGGTACACTTCGCCGTTGGCTCGGAGCAGGCATTCATGACTACGAAGCTAGATGGAGATAAAACCTGTTTCTTCCCGTTCAACCAGAGCTTTGAAAACAGAGAAGAAGACGAAGCGGCACAGCAAAAGCGTGTTGCCGCCCACTTGGGCTACCGCACATACTATATATGGGAGGATGTGCTGCGCCGTGATAATCTGATGGACTTGATTCAGAACTTCATCAATGTACAGGTGTCATCGGAGCGTTACTACGACGAAAATAAACGCAAGTTTGACGAGAAGGTAAGCGAAGCTCTTATCTTCCCACGTTTCCACCAACGGCGTGCCGTTCATAAACTTGTAAAGGATGTGAAGGAACGAGGTGCCGGGCATCGTTACCTCATTCAGCATTCGGCTGGCTCTGGCAAATCAAACACCATTACCTGGTTGGCTTTCCGCCTAAGCAATCTGTTTCAGAAACCAAGTGACGACTTTGCACTCTTTGATTGTGTGTTGGTCGTCACAGACCGTCGTGTATTGAATGAGCAGATGAAGCGAAACGTAAAGCAATTCGCTAAAGTTGATGGTGAAGTATGGACAATCAGCGATGCACCGGATGCTGATGGTCACACAAGTAAAGATTTGCAGGATGCCATTGAGAAGCGTCGCCGCATCATCATCACCACCATTCAGAAATTCCCATTTATTTCTGATGCCATAGCTCCATATCCAGACCGCAAATATGCGGTTATCATTGACGAAGCCCATTCTTCGCAAAGTGGTGAGAATGCCCGACAAATGCGTAAGGCTCTTTCGCTGGCAGAAGCTACGGACTTTGACCAAAAAGACGAAGAAGCACGCGACGAGGAAACATCACTCAATGAACGCATTGAAGCAGAGATGGCAAAGAAAGGCAACAAACAAAATGTCTCATTCTTCGCCTTTACCGCTACCCCAAAAGGCAAAACTATTGAGCTGTTCTGTGAGCGTGAGTATGGCACAAAAGAGCCATTCGACTGCTACACAATGGAAGAAGCCATCAAGGAGGGATTTATTCTTGATGTGCTGAAGGGATATATGTCTTTCTCTCGTTATTACAAACTTGTACGCAAAAAAGAGTTTGCAGACAAGGAGTATGACAAAAAGAAAACGGTTCGTTTGCTCACATCATACGTAGACTTGCAGGATGCAGCCATCGAGAAGAAGGCTCGAATTATGATAGAACACTTTGCCTCGCAGACTCAGAATGAATTGGATGGCAAGGCTCGCGCTATGCTGGTAACACGTTCAAGGCTACACGCTGTACGTTTCAAGTTGAAGTTCGACAGCATAATGCAAGAAATGCGATTGCCATACAAATGTCTGGTTGCTTTCTCTGGCACTGTAAAAGATAGCGAAACTAATCAGGAATATACCGAGAGTTCCATGAATGGTTTGGATGGTAATCTCTCCATTCCAGAAGCACTAAAAATGCCGCAGTATCGCATCTTGATTGTGGCAAACAAGTTCCAGACAGGTTTCGATGAACCTCTGCTTCAGACCATGTTCGTTGACAAACTTCTTGGAGGAGCCAATGCCGTTCAGACCCTTTCTCGTCTGAATCGTAAGAGACGCGGTAAGGATTCCACTATGGTCTTGGATTTCGTCAATGACCCAGACCAAATACGCCAGGCATTCCAAGACTATTATAATAAGAACAAGATGATGGAGGAGGACGAAACCGACCCCAACACTTTGTATGACGTGAAGAGTAAGCTCTATGAGTACAATGTCTTCACGCAGACTGATGTGGATAAATTTGCTAAATACTGGTTTGACAATGACAACAAGGCAAATGTGAACATCGTGCTTGACTGTGTTTGCGACAAAGCTGTCAAACAGTTAAACAAAGACACTTGTGACAAGTTCCGTAAGTTGTGCCGCACTTTCAATAAACTGTTTACATTCCTTAGTCAGATTATCACATTTACGGATGCAGAGTTGGAAAAGCTCTCGGCCTTTTCCTTCTCGTTGGCCAAGAAACTGCCATACGTCTTGGAGGACCTGCCGTATGACGTTCTCAAAGAGAGCGAACTTGATAGCTACAAGATAAAGTATCAGGGCAAAGCCAACCTCTCGCTAGAAAGTGGAGACAACTTCATGAAAGGCATGGGAGCAGGACAACCAACTACCAAGCCAGAGGAAGATTTCGACTGGTTGAGTAATATCATCAAGGTTTTGAATGAAACCTATGGCATTAACTTGACTGAAGAAGATCGTGTTGACCTGCAACATATGAGAGAACGTGTAGAAGGCAACGAAGAACTGATGAGTTTCTTCAATCCAAACAATGCCCGTGATGATGTGCGCGCCAAGTTTGATGAAGAAGTCGATTCGGAACTGCTCAACTTCATCAACACAAAATTGGAACTTTACAACAAATTAAGTGAAGAAGTTACAAATACAGCCTTCAAGCGATTGTGGTTCAATGAAATTTACGATCAAAAAGTAAGAGGTATGATATAACCTGCAGATAATTATGCAACCAAATTACAACATAAACGAGAGCAATCTTGATGCACTTTGGCGAAATGTAAAAGAATATCGCCAGAGCAAGAATTTTAAGGCTGTGATGGATGCTTGCGTACGTTTCCGGCATCTTGCTCCATATAATGCCATGTTGGTTGAAACTCAAAGGCCGGGTGCTAAATACGTTCTTTCGGAAAAAGAATGGCGCAGAAAGTACGACCGTGGTATAAAGCCTAATGCAAGGCCTGTCATAGTGTTGGTTCCATTCGGTCCTGTAGACTTCCTTTTTGAGATAAACGATACATATCCGTTGAAATCCAATCTGTTTTGGAAAACCGATGAGGATATATTAAGGGAATTGGCTGCACCTTTCAAAACAAAGCATAATGTGTCAGAACAGCAGTTGCAACATTTGATGGAGCAACTTTGCTTTCATGGCATAGCTATAGAATCGTTTATTGCTGGCGCAGGTTTTGCTGCTAAAATTGAATTGCTCAAAACTAATTCACATGTCATTCGTATTCCTTATGGCAAAGATGGCAGCATTGTGTGGCAGGCCGAATACTTACTTAGTGTAAACTCAAAGGCAGAGAGAGGTGAAACGTTTGCAAGCATTTGCCATGAACTGGGACACCTTTACTGCCAGCACCTTCTCTATCCTCGTAGATGGAAGCCGTGGGAAGTAAGAGATCTACCTCATGCAGCCAAAGAATTTGAAGCAGAGTCTGTCTCATGGTTAATTTGTGAGCTTTTGGGAATTGGCAATCCATCAGAGCAGTACCTCAGTGATTATCTCGATAATAATAATGAGATACCAGCCGATGTAAGTATAGAACATATTCTTTCAGCAACGAAAGACATTTGGAACATGTGTGTGCTTAATAGCCGTATCAACTATAGAGACGGGTTACTATGCAAACATAGCGAGCTATTCAAGGAAGCAATAAAACAAGCTAAAGGTTAATAATATAAGAACTAACCTCTATATTTACCTATGAGAAGCGACTGGCTGTGTTGAAAACATATACACAATAGTTAGATATTTTTGATGATGCAACCTAATTCCGAAATGGCTGGAACAGAGGCGCTTATTTACAGAGCTTCGGGAAGGGATTTTATGGTCTTTTGAGTTTTACCAGACAGCAATAATTCTACATTAAGCCGAATTTACCGTTCTTCCTCAGTTCGCTTGCTGCCAAAACCCTCACCGTTCAGCCGAATTTCCGAATTCGTCTGAGAATAATTCGGGAATTTGTCGCTCGACCTATGGTCGCTCTTACCTTTGCATCGGATTATAGATAATGTTCTAAATGTCCGATGTTAAACATCGTATAAATTTAGTTCATGCGGCAACAATTTTGTAGTTTCGCTAGAGATTGTGGCCGTGGAGGGCGAGAGCATTGTGTC
>JAEEGL010689230.1_pt1 | contig 13660 bp, 12 predicted proteins | sample 9134231 | NCBI WGS metagenome assembly JAEEGL01 (sample SAMN16246548, study PRJNA631951) | gut metagenome | biome: gut microbiome; feature: rumen; material: fiber-attached | host: Bos | place: Iran: Karaj | collected 2018-10
GCAGCTAAGGCACCACCAAGTGCTAAGCTACCAGTATCACCCATAAATACTTTTGCTGGGTGACCATTGAATACCAAGAAACCAAGTATTGTTCCAACTAATACGAAACAGAAGATACCCATTTCTTCATAACCATTAATCCAAGTTGAACTCCAAACTATAAGTCCAAATGCTAAATAAGCTATTGCTGATAAACCACCAGCTAAACCATCTAAACCATCACTAATATTAACTGCATTAGAAGTTCCTACTAATAAGAATAAGATGAATAAACCATATAACCATCTTAAATCGACATGAATACCTAATGATGAAACAACAACTGTCATCGCTCCACCATGTGTAACATAGATATAGAAGAATACTAATGCTATAATCATTTGCATTAATAATTTAAATAGAATTGTTAAACCCTTATTATTATGATGTTTAACTTTAACCCAATCATCAGCAAATCCTAATGCTGCATAACTAATAAATACAAATGTAATAATTACTAAGTTCGATGAAAAATCAATACTTCCTTTTAACTTCAATAAGAATAAAGTTAATAGAGTAGGAATAATAAATATTAAACCTCCCATTGTAGGTGTACCATTTTTAGATTGGTGTCTTTCACCAATTGTGGCACTAACATTCTGACCTATCTTTAGTTTTTTTAATAATGGAATTAAAACAATCCCTGCAACTATCGATAGTAAGAAGCCTAACATCATCGCCATAGCAGCTTTTGCTAAAACGAGCATATAAACACCTCTTTCTATAAAAAATTATACTACAGAAAGCGTAAACAAACGAGTTTTAAACACTAAATTGACATTTTTCTATACAAAGTATGTTAATTGAAAAAAACATCTATATTTGTTAGAATTATTAAAGAATAAGAGGTGATAAAATGAAAAAAATATTTCTAATTATTTGTTTTCTATTATCACTAGGAACTGTAAAAGCCTTAGAATTACCAGTTGATGTTAAAGCTGAATCTGTAATTCTAGTTAATTTAGATGAAGATAGAGTAATGTTTACTAAAGAACCAGACAAAGAACAAATCCTAGCTTCTTTAACTAAGGTAATGACTCTTTATACTGCTTTAAACCGTATTGAAAACTTAGATGAAAAGATAAAAATTACTGAAGCAGACGTTGCTAAATTATATGGCTTTACTCAAGTTGGTTTAAAGGCAGGGGATGTTGTAACCTATCGCGACCTTTTATATGCCGATAATTTAACTTCAGGTGCTGATGCTGCCCAAGCCTTAGCCTTACATATTAGTGGTTCTATGGAAGCTTTTGTTCAAGAAATGAATAAAGAAGCTGAAAAAATGGGTCTTAAACATACTCATTTTTCTGATACTATCGGTCGTGAAGATGATAATATTTCAACAGCAAGAGAATTCTATTTTTTATTAAAAAAATGTTTAGAAAACGAAATGTTTGAGAAGATTTTTAATACTACGTATTATCGTTTAACTAATGGTTTAGAATCAATAAATTACACTAGATCAATTGCTTCCTTCCATGGCTTAGACCCCAATTTAATAACTGGTAATAAATCTGGTTATACCCCAGAAGCCGGCTTACTATTAGCATCTACTGCTACTATAAACGATACTCATTATATGCTAATTACCATGAAAAGTAGTGAAAACCAATGGAAATCCACTCATGTTTTAGATTCATGGCGTATTTATAATTATTTAAAAGATTTAGAATTTAAAGAAAGAATTATCATGCCAAAAGGTAAGAAACTAAAAAAAGTTAATATAATCGATGGAACGACTAGTGAATATATTGTTACTCTAGACCATGATATAAAAGCTAATCTTACTGATGAAGAAAACGAAAGTATTAAAATAGAAAATCATATTGCTGATAGTATCAATGCAAGTACTCAAAAAGGATCTAATATTGGCTATGTCGATATCTATATTGGTGATGAGTTATTAGAAACAGTAAATGTTTACCTAAATGATAAACTCTTCACCAGACAAGAAGAAGCTAAATTTAATATAACTATCCTAATGAGCATTATCTTTGGCATCATTGTCCTAATAAGCTTAAGTGTTGTTAGAATTCATAGAAAACAGCACTAAGCTTTTTTTAATCAATAATTGAAAAAAAAGCTTAATGGTTGTACAATACTCTTCACAAGAGGAAGGAAGTGACCATTTATCTATGGCAAGTACTAAAACTAAGACATATACTAAAAAAACATCAACTAAGAAAGTAACTCCTAAAAAGAAAACAACAACTAAGAAATCTCCTAAAAAAGTTGAAAAGAAACCAAACTTTTTTCAAGAATATTATAAATATCTAATAATTATTTTAGTAATGGTTATTGCTGTTCCTTGTGCTATTTACTATAGTAAAGAGACTAAAGTTCAAAATGAAATACCAGTTAATACGGCTGAAGTAATAACTGTTGAACCAGAACCTGAAAAACCTCAAGAAAAAATTGATATTAAAATAGCAGAAGACATAGATCTAGCAGCAGCTAGAAAGAAATACAACAATCAAGAAATAATTGGCCGTTTAGAAATTCCTGATTTATTTAATATTTTAGTTGTAAAGGGTAGTGATAATAAATTCTATTTAAATCACTCCTTAAAACGTACTAAAGATAATAAAGGAACTGAATTCTTAGATTATCGAAATAATCCATCTGATAAACAAATCAATATCTATGGTCATAACTCTAGAACATATAATATACCATTTAGAAAACTAGAGAAATTCTTAAAAAAAGACTTCTTTGATAAAAATGAATATATAGTATTTCAAAGTGATACCGAAAAAAGAATCTATCGTATCTTCTCAATTAAAGCAGATAATGAAAACTACGAACATATGAAAATAAATAAAACAGGTCAAAATTTCATTGAACATATTAATATCTTAAAAGAAAATTCTATAAATGAAAGAGAAGTAGATTTTAATGAAAATTCAAATCTATTAATTCTTCAAACCTGTACCTATGGCCATCGTGGAACTTATTATGTAATCAGTGCAATTGAAGTAGCTAATTATAAATATGAATAAAAAGGAATTTAATTCCTTTTTTTATGTTATAATAATCATATGATGGAGAGGTGTTATTATGGCATTAAAATACATTAACTTAAATGACTATACTTTATTAGAAGATTCATCTAAAGGAACAATTTATTTTTATCCTGAATCATCTATAATTAATCAAAAAGTACAATCTACCCAAGATACCTTAAGAATAAAATTCGATATCTTTAAAGAAGATCCTAATGAATTCTATACAATGTATGTATCTTTAATAAATAGTGAAAATGAAGAATTGTATCAATCATATTCAATCTATTTAAAAGAGATATCTCTATATAAATATGTTATCTTAAATAGTGTTAATGATTTTAAGGATGCAGAATTACTTCCTTCATTAATAATCGATTTTAATAAACTTAACTATAATAACTTTCTAAATATTTTAGCTAATAATAAAGAATTATCTAAAATGATTCCATCATTAAAGAGTTCTTTGGAAGCTGACATTAAAGAATTAGCAGAAGCTAAGAATATTGCTGAAGTATTAAATGTCCAAAGTCCTATTAATTATTACCAAAATGTTACAGGTAATTTAATCAATAGAATCGAAAAAATGATAGCTAACAAAGAAGAAGAGGAAATTACTAATCGTATATTAAAAAATTTCAAAAAGAATTACGAATTAGCAATTAAAGATCCAAGACAAGAACAGTTATCTTTCTTGTCCATCTAAGCCGGTTTATATATAAAAGTTAAAAGTAATACACTTTCAGCCAAAAATATCGTTGATGTTAAAGACTTAAAAGCCGATACTAATAAAGAAGAAATCAGATATCAAGATTTAGTTAAAATTCTCGATTTTCTTGTTGAAAGAGAGAAGAGTAAACGTCCAATTCCAGAAGATTTGAATATAATTCAAGAAAGAATTGTTTATTTAATAGAAACGAAACCTAGAATAAAGAGTTTCCAAAACCTTATAAAAATAATCTTATTTAAAGATGAGTATCTAAAAAAAGGTGCTCGAGTAAGAGCAATAGATGAATCTAGATTAAAAGAACTTCTTTTAAAGGATTTAAATGAACTTTCATATCGTTTATTACCACGAAATCAAGTGCTTTTATTCAACAAAAATGAAGATATTGTTGACTTTATTGCTATTTTAAGTACTGATAAAATCCTTGAATTATTGCAAACATTCCATGTAAATCGTAATTCTAACCCTGAAATGTTAACTTTATTTAAAAAAGCAACTGAAATAGTAGAAAATCAAAAATATGAAAAAGATAATGATTATCTAAAATTATTGATAAACAACACATTAAGAACAAGTGTTTATTATTATGAAAACGTATCTAAATCAATTCTTTTATTCAATAATGGCGAATCAGTAATTGATCTTGGCTATAAAGAAGGAGAATATGATATTTCTGTTATTAATCGAAAAACAGATAAAAAATTAGCTACACTTAATAAACTAACTGATGAAGTAAAAGAAGAAATCAAAGAAAGCCTTAATAAAAATGAAAAAGCATTCATTAATTACATCAATAACCTTGTTTTTGATAACTTATACTTATCATTAACTAACTTCAATCTTGAAATAATCATTAATGAACTAAGCCATGAAGGAATTATTATCAAAATCAATAAGTCTCGTTCAAGTAACTCATTTAATGGTGAATTTACATTAGAAGAACTATTACTTCCTTTATCTGAAGTTAAACAATTAAGAATTAAACCAGTAAAAGAGGAAGTAAAAGAAGAAGTAGAAGTCGATGTAGAACCAAAAGAAGAGGAAGTAGAAGTCGATGAAAATGCTTTAACACCAGAAGAAATTGATCAAATCATTAGAAAAGCTAGTGCTATAGCTGAAGTAATGAATACTCAGCCTGTAGATAATGACGATTATAAGATAATTGCTGAACTTTATAATGAATATCGAAAAACAAAGAATGAAGATTTACTTCCAACATTAAAAGACGCTTTGGAAAAAGAAGCAACCCCAAAATAATGGGGTTTTTTCCATAGATAAAATTGACATTATGGGACTTTAGCTTATAATAATTAGTACAAAGGAAGGGATTTTTTATGGAAATTTCTAAAAAAAGCCTTGTTACAGGGGCAAAGAAGGCAGGAACTTATATTTCATTACTTGCATTAACTACATCTTTAGCATTAGCATTACCTACAACAGCTGCTGCTGAAGTACGTCCAGAAGATGTTATTGCAGAAGAACATTATTATGGAGATAGATCAGGAATTAAAAAAGATGAAGCAATAGCTATTCACCAATACTTCTATTACAATGATTATTATGGTGATCCACATGTTTATCCTTATCAAATAAGAGAAGCTATGGAAATGTCTAGAACTTTAAATGCTTATAATAATTATGATGCATACAATCATTCAAATACTAGAAAAAGTGAAATCTTAGGATTAGATATAGATGGTATGTATAATGAATATGCAGCAGACTGGGAGAATGGTTTCCAAAATTTCTGTGCTAGAAATATTACTAATAAACCAGCACTTGATGCATATATCAATCTATCTTGTGGAACATTAGTAACAAATTTAAAAACTTCTTTACAAGAAGCAGTATACCTATCTTTATATAATCAAGGTATTAACTTAACTAATTTCCCATCAATTGAATTTATTAACGACAAAGTATATGCAATTTGTACAATCAATAATTGTGTAACATTAATTGATATCAATACAACCGGATTAGGAGACTTAAAATCAACTTTTGAAGCCTTATATAACAGATATACTGCATGCTTTAGAAGTATAGCAGGTTTATCTTATGAATATCCTAATTCATTCTCTTATAATGGTATTGATGCTGTAACTGATGAATCTGCATGGTTATCATTAGGTGATGATGATATAAAAGAAGTAATCACAAGAGGTTTAGACCTTAATGATGAAATGATGAATGGTCTACAAGTATCAGTAGATTATAATCAAGGATTATTCGTTTATGATGAAGCAGAACTTAACATTTTAAGAAATAAAGGTTATGATGAAAATGCCTTAAGAAATGCTATGAGAGTAAATGCTACTGCATCATTAACTCAAGGATTAACAAAATAAAAAAATAGATGAATTAAATTCATCTTTTTTTATGCTCAAAAACTACCTTTAAAATTGACAAAAATCAAAAACAATTTATAATAAACAGCAAAAAGACGGGTGATCTTTATGGGAATTGAAAAAAAACATAAAAAAACTAACGCCAAGAAAGTTGTTGCTACCATCAGCCTTTGCGCTTTATTAGGATTAGGCATCGGCGTAGGTACAGGAGCTTATCTAGTTTATCAAGAAAGAGAAACTAATTATAAGGAAGCAGCATCTGAGTTTGTTAATTATACAATGAGAGAAGATAATACCTTATACCTTTCTCAAGGTAATAATGATTATGCTGTACCTAAGTATAAAAAGTATACAACAATTACTAGAGGAGAATACATCCTAGAAGAAATTGAAAATAGAGATATCTTATATTGTGAATTTTTAGATGAATTCTATACTAAAGATGGAAGACCAATCGCCTTCATTAATAAAGTAGACGAAGATGGTGAAATCATTGATTCAAGAGTTGAAATAGTAGAAAATCTATTAGATCCAATCCAAGTTAAGCATGGAGAAATAGTTAGTATAGTAAAATCTAAACCATATAGTGAGATTAAAGATATGGATTTAGTAGTGAAATTGCCATCATATAAACCTACTCAAATACTTGTAGATGGTGAAGCAATGTACCCTGGAAACTTAGTTCTTAAAAGGTAGGAGATCAAAATGAATATCTTAAACAAAATATTTAATTACAATGACGTTGATTATTATGTAAAAGAAACTAATCATGAATATAAATTCTATTATGAAGAAAACAATGAATTAATTGAATTAATAGATAATAGTATCTTAGCTAAATTAACAACACTATTAAAAATAACAATGAGATAATTTGCTATCTCATTTTTTATCATTTAGGAGGTGACTATCGATGAAAGAAAAGAAAAGAATACCAAATTACGACCAATTAGCATACTTAAAAGATCGTATTGGCTTAAAAAATATGACTAAAGAACAATTAATGTTATATAAACAACAACTAAAGAAAGCAATATCTGAAAACAGAAGTGAATTAATTCAATCATCTATAGTTGAAGCCATCCTATTGGGTTTAGATGTTTCAACCCTATATTTAGCTTATGATAATATCCAAATGATGCTTGTAGTTAACGCCTTAGCGGGAGCAGCTTTAGTATTTACAGGTGCTAATATAGGTAAAACAATCTATACTTATTGGAATTTAAAAGAACAAAATAACCATTTATCAGGTGAAATATCAGAAAGAATAAGAAGAGAAAGCGAAACTAAACCAAGAATTAAATAATTATCTACATAGAAATTAGGTGATTGCTATGACAACTGAAGATTCTAAAAAACTGGAAAAGTATACCGAAGATGCAGCATTAAAAGGAATTAAAAACATGAACATTCACGATATAATTGCTTATCGTAACTTACTAAGACAAAGTTTAAATGAATTACGATTAAAAGTATTCTTTAATTTGATTGGAATTCCAGGTTTTGCTGGTATCGCCATAAAAAGTGGTCTTTTAGCATTTAATGCCTACCAAATAGGGGATAAAACTCAATTAATAGCAACAGGAGCTGCAAGTATCATATCTGGTGGTTTAGCTGTTTTCTGTGCTAACGAAATAACATTTAATAGCATTGAAAAAGAAAATACTAAATATCAAGTATTACATGTTGAAAACATAGCCAAAAGAAAATTAGAAAAAAAACCTAAAAAATAGGTTTCTTTTTTTATAGCAAAATTTGCCAAAAAACTCCATAAATGAGATAATTAAATTATCAAGGATAAAGGGGTTTTGAAATGAAAAGAGATAATGAATCATTCTATAAAACTGAATTAGAACAAGAAAAACTAAAAGTAACTGGTGAAGAACCAATTAAAGAATTAGAAGACAAATCTAATCCAAAAAATAGAAGACTAATAGCAATGGCTTTAGGAGCTGCAATTGCATACGCCTTATTTGCAACGGGTGCAAAAACTATGGATAAAAAGAATGAAACACCTGAAGTTGATCCGATAGAATTACCTAGCGAATATAACGTATACGACTGGATAGAACCAGAACCAGTAACAGTATATTACGCACCAGAAGGCTACACTTTAGCTAGAGAAGAACATCATTATATTTGCTATAAAGATATTACAACTTATGGCCAATTAACTTCACATACTGATGAAAAGGGTAATACAATCTATCTAGCACCAGAAGGTTATTCATTAGGTTATGATGAAAATGGTAATCCAGCAGCTGTAAAAACAGAAAGAGTTTATACATCACCACTAGCTAGACAAGAGCTAGTAGTTCCAGAAGGATATGTCCTAGTTGATGGTAGATGCTATAGAGTAAACGAACCTGAAAAGGGAATGGGAAGATAATTTAAAAATTATCTTTTTTTATGGTAAAATTTAATAGGTGGTACGAATGATCAGATTAGATAATATTAAAATATTTAAAGACTTAACAGAAGAACAAGTAATATCTGCATCTTTAAAAAAGAACAAAATAGAAGAAAAAGATGTTGTAGTAGCAAATATCATCAAAAAATCGATTGATGCTCGAGATAAGAAAAATGTTCATTATAATTATGCTTTAGATATCCAAGTAAAGGATGAATCTAAATATCCTAATCTAAAAGTAGTAAAAGAACTAGAAAAAACAATAATAAACAAAAAAAGAAAAAGTGTTTATAAACCAATCATCGTAGGATCTGGTCCAGCAGGACTATTTTGTGCTTTAACTTTAGTAGATAATGGCTATAAACCAATTATTCTAGAACAAGGATCATCCGTAGATGAAAGAATTAAATATATTAATGAATATAAGAGTACAGGTCATTTAAATGAACTATGTAATGTTCAATTTGGTGAGGGTGGAGCAGGAACATTTTCTGACGGTAAACTAACTACTGGTATAAATTCACCATTAATAAAAGATGTATTAAACTATTTCTATAAATTTGGAGCTCCAAAAGAAATAACTTATTTATCTCATCCACATATTGGAACAGATAACTTAGTTAAAATATTAAAAAATATTAGAGAATACATTGAATCTAAAGGTGGAGAGTATCATTTTGATACTAAATTAATCGACATAAAAAAAGAAAATGATGTTTATCTATTAAAAACAAATAATCAACAGTTTACTACAGATTGTTTAGTATTAGCTATTGGTCATAGTGCTAGAGATACCTATAAAATGTTATTAGATAACAATATTAATATGGTTAGAAAGAATTTCTCAGTGGGAGTTCGTATTGAACATAAACAATCGATGATCAATGAATCTCAATATGGTACTTATACTAAACTAAACTTACCTCCAGCAGAGTATAAATTAGCTTATCATAACGAAGAAAGAAGCTGTTATACCTTCTGTATGTGTCCTGGCGGTGAAGTAATAGCATCTTCATCAAACAAAGAAGCTATCGTAACTAATGGTATGTCTGAATACAAGCGAGATAAAGAAAATGCTAATGCCGCCTTACTTGTTAATGTTTTGACAACAGACTTTACTGGCGAAGATCCTTTAGCAGGCATGTATTTCCAAGAAAAGTTAGAACATCATGCCTACATATTAGGAGGTTCTAATAGCTATGCACCAGTTCAAAGAGTAGAAGATTACTTAAAAAATCAACCTTCTACTAAAATAGGAGATATAATACCTAGTTATAAACCAGGTTATACTTTAACTAATCTAAATGAATTATTCCCAGATTATATAAATAAAACATTAAAAGATGGAATCCTATCATTTGATCATAAAATAAAAGGATTTGCTAATCCTGACGCTATTCTAACTGGAGTTGAAACTAGATCATCATCTCCTGTAACAATAACAAGGAATGAAGACTTAGAATGTAATCTAGCAGGTATATATCCATGTGGAGAAGGTGCAGGGTATGCAGGTGGTATAACTTCAGCAGCTGTAGATGGTATAAAAGTAGCTATAAAAATCATTGAAAAAGAAAAATAGTTTAAATAAAATATCATAATTATACTTTTATTTATAATAATAGTTTTATTATTTAAATAGAAAAAAGCACTTGAACAAATCTAAGTTTATTCAAGTGCACACCCAAACAAGATTGCATTTGATTCTTCAAATGTATCCTCAAATAAAATATATCTTTTTTATATAAAAATTCAACGAAAATACATGGATAAATTGGACAAAATGGGCGTTTTAATGTAAACTTATATTAGTTGACAGGGGTGTTATGTATGGAAGATAAAGAATTAACTGGATATCCACACATCGATAATATTCACAAAAGATATTATGGAGAAAAAGGCCAAAGACCTTTAGACATAAATAAAACAATGTATCAATACATGAAGGAAAGAGCAGAGGGATTCGCTGGAACAGCAATTTCTTTCTATGGACAAAAAATAACTTACGATGAATTATTTAAAAAGATTCTTTGTTATGCTAAGGCTTTTAAAAGTATTGGTCTTAAGCAAGGAGATAGAGTAACATTACTTCTTCCTTCTATGCCAGAAACATATTTTGCATTTTATGCGTTAGATATTTTAGGTGTAGCTAGAAATATGGTTGACTTAAGAACTTCTAAAGAAGGAATTAAAAAGTATATAAACGAAACAGAGTCAAGCCATTTAATTTGCTTAGAAAGTTTTAATCCTATTGATGCTAGCGAATTATTAAATACAACTTCAATTAATAAAATAATAACTACAAATGCTCCTTTTTCATCAATTAAAAATGAAATAAAAAGAAATATTGGTAAGGGTTTAGTTTGGGTAGAGCAATTTGGATACAAGAGATTAGGGGAACAAGTATTTAATCAAGAAATGTTCCTAGCTACTGGCGCTAATATTCCTGAACAAGGATTAGAAGCTCCATATATACCAAATGCAACAACTCTATACATGCATACATCCGGAACAATGAAATTTCCTAAAACTGTAATGTCTACAGATGAATGTCAAAATTTCGTTGCCGAAGAATATGATAAATGTTTATTAGATTTGGCACCAAGAGATAAATTCTTAGGAATCATGCCTCCATGGATTTTATACGGAATAATGGGATTCCATATGCCTTTTTCTAAAAAAATGGAATTATATCCAATTCCAGATCCTAACAGTGAAAAATTTGATAAACTAGTACTTGATTTAAAACCTAATCTAATAGCTGGTGTTCCAAACCATTTTGTTCAATTATTTGAAAGCAAAGGAATTAACAAAAATACAGATCTATCATTTAGTAAGGTATATGTCTGTGGAGGAACAGCTATTGGTGCTAACAAACAAGAAGAAATAAGTGATTTCTTACTAAGTCATGGTTCAAGAACAAGAATTAATCCAGGTTATTCATTTAGTGAGAATACAAGTATAGGTAGCGCAAGTCAAGAACAGTATTATAAACCAGGAAGTGTAGGAATTTTATTACCAGATATTGAATGTATGATAATAGATCCTAAAACTAAAAAACCATTAAAATATAATGAAACAGGTATAATTTGCCTAAGAGGAGCTTTGATGAAAGGATACTTAGGCGATGAAGAAGAAACTGCTAAAGTAATTCAAAATATCGAAGGAAAAGACTGGGCAATTTCTGGAGACCTTGGACATATGGATGAAGAAGGATACCTATATGTAGATGGTAGAGAAAAGAATGTCATTATCGGACCAGATGGATTCAAGATAGCTCCATATGAAATAGCAAATATAATTTCTAAACATCCAGAAGTAAAAGAATGTAGTGTTTTTGGAGTTAGAAACAACAGCTTTGAATATGGTGATAAACCAATTGCTTATATAGAATTAAAAGAAAGAATTAGAAGTAAACATGAAGAATCAAAGATTGTTTCTGAGATAAAAGAATTGTGTGAAAAAGAATTATCTTCATATTATAGACCAGCTGCATATTATGTAGGTAGAATAATAATGACACCAATGATGAAAGAAGATACAAAAGCTATGAAAGCAGCTTATGAAAAAGAAGAAAACATGGGCGCAATAAAGAAATTAGTTCTAGGAAGTAAGGTTTATAAGTAGATTTATATAAATCTACTTTTTTTATTGCTTTAATATGTTATAATATACATAGTAAGATAATGAAGAGGGTGATTAAATGTATATTTATGCAACAATAATGATGTGTTCATTTGTGTATCTTTCTTTAATTGCCTTTATTTACTACAGAAGAAAAAAAATAGCATCAAATGAAATTAGCATTTTTAATAAAATCATAGCAACCTCTTTATTTTCAGTCGTATTTGAATTATTAAGTTGTTTTTTTGTATATAAATATCAAGATTATTATATTCCAGCTATCATAGTTAATAAGCTATATATATCAACTATTTTTGTTTGGAATTATTATTTTACTATGTACACATTAGAAATCTCATTAAATGAAGAAAACAAACTAGCTAAAATGATAAATGATAATATTAAAAAAATAATCATATTCTTTAGAATACTATTTGTTGTAATAGTATCATTAATAATGATAACACCATTAGAGTTTCATTCTGAGGGTCAAAAGGTATTCTCCTCTGGAATATCAACTGATGTTTGTTACATAGGAATCGTTGTTTTCGTAATTTCATGGATTATTTCCATTATTTCTAATCATAAGCATATTCTTAATAAAAAATACATTCCATTATTTGTTTTTATGGTAATTGTCGGAGCTTTAATGCTTGTAAGAACATATCGTCCAGATGTTTTATTAATCTCTTCTTTTGAATGCTTTATCTCTGTTCTTATGTATTTCACCATTGAAAATCCCGATGTTAAGATGATAGAACAATTAGAGATAGCTAAAGAACAAGCAGATAAAGCTAATAATGCTAAGTCAGATTTCTTATCTAATATGTCGCATGAAATTAGAACACCACTTAATGCTATTGTTGGTTTTAGTGAAACTTTAAAAGATCAAAATATTCCAGATGATGCTAAAGAAAATGTTAATGACATAATTATGGCATCTAATAACTTACTAGATATCGTTAATGGTATTCTAGATATTTCTAAGATAGAAGCAAATAAACTTGAAATAATTGATAAAGAGTATGATATTAAGTCAGTACTAGATGAATTAATCGCTTTAACCAAAGCGCGTATTGGTGATAAAGGATTAGATTTTAGAGTTAATATTGATCCAGGATTACCAAGAATCCTTTATGGTGATAATGTACGTATTAAACAAGTTATTTTAAATATCTTAACTAACGCTGTTAAATATACTAAAGAAGGATATGTAATATTTACGGTATCTTCCGTAGTGAGAAATGGTGTATGTCGTTTAATAGTATCTGTAGAAGATTCAGGTATTGGTATTAAAGAAGAGAGTATTCCAAAACTATTCTCTAAATTTGAACGATTAGATGTTGAAAAAGAGATAACTATTGAGGGAACTGGTCTAGGTTTAGCTATAACTAAAAGATTAGTTGAATTAATGCATGGAACTATTGTAGTTCAATCAGTATACGGTAAAGGTTCTAAATTTACTATTTCTATAGATCAAAGAGTAATAGCTACTGAACCTCGTACAATTGAA
>JAEEGL012280736.1_pt1 | contig 13660 bp, 11 predicted proteins | sample 9134231 | NCBI WGS metagenome assembly JAEEGL01 (sample SAMN16246548, study PRJNA631951) | gut metagenome | biome: gut microbiome; feature: rumen; material: fiber-attached | host: Bos | place: Iran: Karaj | collected 2018-10
AAACTTTTTGTGTTTTTTATCAATTTCCACTAACTTTGCAGCGCAAAATCAAGCAAATTTGAATAAAAACTATAAAAACAAACGAGTATGATTAATGCCCAAGACATTAAAATCGGTACCGCTATCCGCATGGATGGCAAATTGTATTTCTGCATTGACTTCCTGCACGTAAAGCCAGGTAAAGGTAACACATTCATGCGCACCAAGCTGAAAGACGTGGTGAGTGGCTATGTACTGGAGCGCCGTTTCAACATCGGTGAGAAATTGGAAGATGTACGCGTAGAGCGCCGTCCTTATCAATATCTCTATAAAGAAGGTGAAGATTTTATCTTCATGAACCAGGAGACTTATGATCAGTTGCCTATTGCTAAGGAAATCATCAATGGCGTTGACTTCCTGTTGGAAGGTATGGTTGTTGATGTAGTTTCTGACGCATCTACTGAAACCATTCTCTATGCTGATGTTCCTGTAAAGGTTCAGATGAAGATTACCTACACTGAGCCAGGACTGAAGGGCGATACTGCTACTAACACCTTGAAACCAGCTACCGTTGAGAGTGGTGCCGAAGTACGTGTTCCTTTGTTCATCAATGAGGGTGACACCATTGAAATTGACACTCGCGATGGTTCTTACGTAAGTCGTGTAAACGTTAAGTAAGAAACTGATAGAAAGAACATTAAGACTGCTCCCTTGTACCAAGCATAGGAGCAGTCTTACTATCTAAAGAGGTGAAGTTGCGATGAGATTCTCTGTCATTGTTCCTGTATACAATCGCCCAGATGAGGTGGATGAATTGCTGCAAAGTCTTACTGAGCAAAACTCAACAGACTTTGAGACTATTATCGTTGAAGACGGTTCTACCCAACCCTGCAAGGAGATTGTGGACAAATACAAGGGAAAACTCCAAATCCATTATTTCTTTATTGAGAATTCTGGTCCTGCAGGGGCTCGAAATTATGGTATCAAACAGGCTAATGGTGAATATATCATCTTCTTCGATTCCGACTGTATTATTCCATCTGGATATTTCCAAACTGTTGAAAAAGCGTTGGAAGAAACTCGTGCCGATGCTTTTGGAGGACCAGACAAAGCTCACGATTCCTTTACTGACGTACAAAAAGCCATCAACTACTCGATGACTTCCTTTTTTACTACAGGAGGCATTCGTGGGGGCAAGCAGAAGATGGATAAGTTCTATCCTCGCAGTTTTAATATGGGCATCCTTCGCGAGGTGGCCAACCATTTGGGAGGTTTCTCTAAGATGCGATTTGGCGAGGACATTGATTTCAGCATCCGCATAGTGAAGGGAGGATACAAGAGTTGCTTGTTCAGTGAGGCTTGGGTATATCACAAGCGTCGCACAGACTTGAAGAAGTTCTTTAAGCAGGTCAACAACTCGGGTATCGCGCGCATCAATCTCTTCAAAAAATATCCCGATTCACTCAAGTTGGTACATCTATTACCTGCCTTTTTCACTATTGGCACGTTTTTTTCCCTCCTATCAATATTATTGGGGGTAATTTACGGTACACTTAACCAGTTGGGTATCATTAATATTGATTTCCCTGCAGGTCCCATCCTTGTTACATTGGGATTATTTCCTTTGCTTCTCTTCTCGCTAATCATCCTCATTGATGCGACAATTCGCAATAAGAACCTGAAAATCGGCTGCATAGCTGTAGCATCCTCATTCATTCAGCTATTGGGCTATGGAAGTGGTTTCCTAAGGGCTTGGTGGAAACGATGTGTCAGACAGGAAGGCGAATTTGAAGCTTTCAAGAAAAATTTCTACAAATAAAAAAACTTAAATATTCATTCATAACAAACATGGAAAAGTTATCTATCAATCATTGGGCAGAAGAAGATCGCCCTCGTGAGAAAATGATGCTCAAAGGCGCCAACGCTCTCAGTGTTGCTGAACTACTTGCTATCCTCATTGGTAGTGGGACCAAGGAAGACAGTGCTGTATCACTGATGCAGAAAGTATTGTCGCAATGCAACAACAACTTAAACATTCTCGGCAAATGGAACCTAAATGATTTTACTTCATTCAAAGGTTTAGGACCAGCCAAAGGCATCACCATTATGGCAGCTTTGGAGTTGGGTAAACGAAGGGCGATGCAGGAATCTATTGAAAGGACTGTAATCAAGGAATCTACAGACATCTATAACATTTTTCATCCATTATTGTGTGATATTCCCCAAGAGGAGTTTTGGCTATTGCTACTAAACCAAGCAGCTAAGGTGATTGATAAGGTTCGCATCAGTCAGGGAGGCATCGACCAAACGACGGTGGATATAAGAACTATCATGCGAGAGGCTATCCTCATGCGTGCTACTCAAATTGCTGTAGTACACAATCACCCTTCGGGAAGCCTAAAACCAAGTAAAGAAGATATCGATATCACAACTAAGATAAAAAAGGCCTGCGATTTGCTGAACATAAGGTTAATAGACCATGTGATTGTTACTGACGCCAATTTCTATAGTTTTCATGATCACGGACTAATATAAGCCCTTTGATTTGCACCATTCAACGAATTGTGCTATTTTTGCAGTTGATTTTTGAAAGGATATGGATACATTCGCATTAGAAGAGAAAATAGTGGAGATGCTCAAGACGGTTTACGATCCTGAGATCCCCGTCAATGTCTATGATTTAGGCTTGATCTATAAGATAGACGTGAACGAAGAGGGCGAGGTGACTATTGACATGACTCTTACTGCTCCTTCATGTCCTGCAGGTGATTTCATTGCTGAAGATATTCGCATGAAGGTCAATTCCATCAAAGATGTGAAATCTACCACTATCAATCTAGTGTTCGAACCTGAATGGGATAAGGACATGATGTCGGAAGAAGCAAAATTGGAATTAGGTTTTATGTAGCATTATATGAAAAAGGTATTTTTCCTTTCCGATGCCCACTTAGGCTCATTAGCGATAGAGCATAGCCGCACACAAGAACGAAGACTGGTTAATTTTCTCGACAAGATCAAACACCAGGCAGCTGCCGTCTATCTTTTGGGTGATATGTTTGATTTCTGGTATGAGTTCAAGACTGTTGTCCCCAAAGGATATACGCGATTCTTGGGCAAACTATCAGAACTGACGGATATGGGCATTGAGGTACACTTTTTCACGGGTAACCATGATATATGGTGCAACGACTACCTCCCTAAAGAATGTGGCGTTATTTTACACAAAGAGCCATTAACTACGGAAATCTACGGCAAAGAATTTTACTTGGCTCATGGTGATGGTCTTGGTGACCCTGCAGTAACTTTCAAACTTCTACGCACCATGTTCCACAGTAGCATTCTTCAAAGACTCTTTTCTATGATTCATCCCCGATGGAGTGTTGCTTTTGGTTTGGAGTGGGCCAAACATAGCCGCATGAAAAGAAAAGATGGTAAGGAACCTGATTATATGGGCGAAGACAAAGAACACTTGGTGTTATGGACAAAAGAATACTTGAAAAGTCATCCTGGCATAAACTATTTCATATATGGCCATCGCCATATCGAGTTGGATCTCTCGCTCAACACCAACACCCGCATGTTAATCTTGGGTGACTGGATCAACAGTTTCACATATGCTGTCTTTGATGGAGAATCTATGTACTTAGATAACTTTATTGAGGGAGAAACGATACTATAACGACTAAATTATAATACTATGAAAAAGTCATTCATCATACTGATAGTAACATTGGCATTCATCAACATTTCTGCTACTGCACAACACAAAGCCCCTAAATGGTTGGAAGAGGCTGTGTTCTATCAGATATATCCTTCCTCCTTTATGGATAGTGACGGAAATGGCATAGGTGATTTGCCAGGTATCACTAGCAAATTGGCATACATCAAGAGCCTCGGGGTAAACAGTATCTGGCTGAATGCTTGCTGCGTATCAGGGTGGAAAGATGGTGGTTATGATGTGATAGACTATTATCAAATCGACCCTCGCTTTGGCACCAATACAGACTTGGTGAATCTTGTCAGAAAAGCGCATGAGCTAGGCATACGTATATGTATGGATTTGGTAGCAGGCCATTCAAGCGACCAAAGCGAATGGTTCTTACAATCAAAAAGCGGTAAAGATATGCGCTATAGTGATTACTACATCTGGACAGATGAAATCAGTGATAAGGAAAAGCAACTGATTATCCAACGACATCAGGAGGTAAATCCTGCAGCCAGCTTTACTGGTAGATTTGTAGAAGCCAATGCGCCTCGTGCTAAATACTATGAAAAGAACTATTATGAAAGTCAACCTGCTTTGAACTACGGCTATGCCAATCCAGACCCCAATCATCCGTGGGAGCAACCCGTTACTGCCCCAGGACCACGTGCCTTGCGCCAAGAAATGAAAAACATCATGGCTTTCTGGTTCGACAAAGGTATTGATGGGTTTAGGGTAGATATGGCGCAAAGTCTAGTAAAAAACGATACTGATGGCAAGGCAACAGCTGCTTTGTGGCACGAAATGCGCCAATGGGTAGACGATAACTACCCTGAGCATATACTTTTGGCAGAATGGTCGGCCCCTCTCACTTCCATCCCTGCAGGATTCGACATTGATTTCTTCTTACCTTGGAGAGATAGCAACGGGTACAAGGAACTGATTTTACCAGAGCCTTATGGAGTACACAAAAAGGATTACTTCCACCCCGATGGAAATGGAAACATCAGTGATTTTGTCCCTTATTATACCAAATGCCTACAAGAATTAGGCGATAAGGGGTATGTGGCACTCCAGACTTCTAACCACGACTTTCCCCGTCCTAATTATGGAGACCGTAACACCATCGAACAATTGAAGGTATCTATGATGTTCTTCTTGACCCTCCATAGTATGCCATTTATCTATTATGGTGATGAAATAGGCATGAAATACAACACAAATGCACCCGAAAAAGAAGGTTCTAGAGAAGATCGTCCAGGTTTCTACAATGAACGTTCGGGCGCACGTACCCCTATGCAATGGACGAATGGCAAGAATGCTGGATTCTCCACCTGTGAACCGGACAATCTGTACTTACCTATCGACACAGACAATAACCTTCTAACGGTAGAAACACAAGAGAAAGATCCAAATTCGTTACTCAATTACGTTCGCCAACTAATTCAACTTCGAAAGGACCATAAGTCGATGGGCAATACGGGCGACTGGACTTATATAGGAAATGTGGAGCAACCCTATCCTATGGTGTACAAACGTAGTGCAAATACTGAGACATTTGTAGTAGTTCTCAACCCTAGTACTAGAAAAGTAAAAGCCAATATCCAATCTCTAGGTGCTAAAAAAGCAACTTTTGTTATGGGTAGTGGCAAGACGAGTTACAAACCTGGAAGAACGACCGATACAATTGAGCTAAACGGAATTTCGTGTGCCATTTACAAGATGGAATAACGTGTTTACTTGAACACCTTGCTTATCTCCTCATCAGATATAGTAGTGACAATCAGACGACCATCTGGCGTGTAGTTAGGCGTTGAAGAAGAAAAAAGCTGATCTACTAAACTGGTCATCTCGTCAGTAGTAAGAACCTGACCATATACGATGGCTGCAGCATTAGCTAAAGTAAGCGCAACGATCTGATGCATTTCCTCTTTTATGTCATTCCCTTTCTCCATCGACGTATTCACCATGCTACGCACCAACTCTACCGGGCTAAGTCCTTCTATACCCGTAGGAACCCCATTAATGGCATAACTACCACCACCCAAAGAAGTCAGTTCAAAACCTACAGCCAATAAATCAGGCATAATGGTCTCTAGCATTACTGACTCTGAAGGAGCTAGTTGAATCATTTCAGGAAATAGCAAGCCTTGTGACGGACTAACCCCTTGACTAACCTGTCGGATATACAAATCAAACAATACACGCACATGCGCCCTATGTTGGTCAATTATCATTAAACCCGACTTGACAGAAGTAAGGATATAACGTCCTTTGTATTGGAGCAACGTAGAAGAACGCTCTGCCACATCCAACAAAGAATTGTTGGTAGCTTCGTTGGTCTTATTTTCTAGAAAGCTTTCATCAAATGGCATCTCTGATTTAGGAGAAGTATGTATCCCTTGGTAGAGTTGTTCCCATTGTTTATCCACTGATTGGCGTTGATAAGTATCTTTACTTGTGCTGTCAAAGGGATTGAAGTGGGGATTGACATTTACTTTGGGAGGCTCTGTATGATGCTTGTCAGTATTGAACATAGGAAGGTCAAATGGCACATCAGGCGCATCAAAATCAATAGTGGGAATTGCATTAAACTTCCCTAACGCTTCTTTCACAGAAGCTGCCAATATTTGCCATATGGATTGTTCATTGTCAAACTTAATCTCCGCTTTAGTAGGATGTATATTGACATCAATATTAGCTGGATCTACCTCGAAATACAGAAAATACGACACTTGCTCACCCACAGGTATCAATTGTTCGTAGGCCTCCATCACTGCCCTATGGAAATAAGGATGTCGCATAAATCGGCCATTAACGAAGAAGAATTGGTTATTCCCCTTTTTGTGAGCAAACTCTGGTTTGGATACATAGCCAGAGATACTAATTAAAGAAGTATCTACCTTTACTGGTAACAAATGCTGGTCCATTCGTTTGCCAAAAACTGATACTATACGTTGGTGAATGGTGGTTTCTGGAAGATTAAATACTTCCGTGCCGTTGCTATGCAACGTAAAAGCAACATTCGGATGTACCAATGCGATGCGTTCAAACTCAGTCAGAATATTACTTAGTTCTGTAGCATTTGATTTAAGGAATTTCCTTCTGGCAGGCACATTGAAGAAGAGGTTCTTTACTATAAAGCTACTGCCTTTGGGACAAGAGGTAGTTTCTTGAGATACCACCTTTGAACCTGATATTACCAAACGAGTACCCAATTCGTCCGCCTCCATACGGGTCTTGAGTTCCACCTCTGCCACAGCTGCAATTGAAGCCAATGCCTCACCTCGGAAACCCATAGTATGCAAGTTGAACAAATCCGCTGCTTCACGGATCTTAGATGTGGCATGACGCTCAAAAGCCAATCGGGCATCCGACTCAGACATACCTTTACCATCATCAATTACCTGAACACTTGTCTTGCCTGCATCAACTACTAACACATGTATTTCATGTGCTTCGGCATCAATGGCATTCTCTACCAATTCCTTAATCAAGGAAGCTGGGCGTTGAATTACCTCACCAGCAGCTATCTGGTTGGCAACGGAATCGGGTAAAAGTCGAATAATATCACTCATTATATCACTCCGTTCATAATAGCATACCACACCCAAAGAAGTACGATAATAAGGAAGATAATCATGGCATTATTAGCCTTGCTTCCTTTCTCCTTGAAACGCTTCAAGTGCGTAGTATTTTCTGCAAATTTACCTCTGATGTCCTCTGGATTAAACTCCTTAGGAGGCAACATGCCTAGCTCGCGTTTGGCATTCTCCTCTATCTTGGCGAGTTTCTCCTTTCGCTCGTCCACGTAGATCCAATTATGATGAAAACCTCTTGGTTTTCTGACTGAGAACATTCCCATATATCTGAGTTTTTAAGTTTCTTAGTTCCTCTACTTTAAGGTTGCCAAATAGTTTTATCGCTTCCCATGTCTTACTCTGACATCTCGTGGATCACCTGTCGATTCTCTCTCTACCTTTTTCAGCACTTGGTCAGCAGGCTTACCTCTCCAATCGAAAATGTCATTTTTGTCTTTCGGACGCATATAATCGAACCAAACAAAAGCAGACAAACGGTCCTTGCCTGTAGGTACCTGATCCAATGGATAAGCAGTACCAGTAGTTTTGCCTACAAACATACCCTTGTCCATCTTTCTGTCTTTCATGAACATCTTCAGGTAACTGCCTTCAGCATATACCATCACGATGATGGTGGAGTCTTTTTCATCAATTGGGTGGTAGATAGTAAGCACATTACCATTCACCTCGGTTTCCTTAATCTCGCCACCTTCAAAATGTGCAATCATCTCCTTGCCCGTTATCTGGTTGTAATGTGCGGAGTCAAACCGCTCTATTGCCAAGGCCTGATTGATGATGTGTGCTCGCTCTATCGTACTATCATTTGAGTATACTTTCACTAACTCACCCAACAACTGCTCTTCACCATGCCATAACACAGGATCACGATACATAGTCATACAAGAATCTTTACTATTCACCACCAGCGAATCACAAACCGCTTGCACATCACTTCGATAAGCCCTTACCTTGTAATAGGCTCTCATCTCTCTATAGGCAGAATCTGTCTTCGGATAGAAAGTTACCAAACGTAAAGTATCACCATGCATATACAAGCTATCACCTTGCGAGTAGTCAATAGCCACAGCTCGCTTAGTAGCAAAGGCATTTTCTTTCAATTCATCGTAATAGCAATAATCGCCTGTAAGTATGTTCTTATTGACCGTATCATTGAGTGAAACGTTACCAAAAGCCTCACCAAATCCCTGCAGGCGATCATATAGTAAAGTGTCACCCGTAAGCAAGCGTCCTTCGTTTACCACCACAGAACGGTTGAATAGTTCACCTCGTTCGGTCATCGTGTTATACACCCCAGAATTAGTATATATGTGCGATTGCTCATTCACTATTTCGGCATCACTATTGATGGTAGCAATCTTGGTTAAGGTATTATAAGTTAAATCTTCAGAAGTAAGTGTGAATTGAGGGTTGACAAGTTCAACATTATATTCAAAGACAGCCTGCTTGGTAGATGGACTATACTCCCCTAGCACCGAAGTTAGTACGTTTACTGTATCTCTCAACATGCCACCGTCGAAATAATAGCCTAAATCAAGTACACGATCATAATCCAAACTATCGGTTTCCAACACAGTTTCTCGATTGATGAGCCGCACATTAGAACGGAGTTTTGCCAACTGAGTCGTGCCATCATAATACATATAATCGCCATAGATAAACAAGGTATCACCCTGCTCCATATGTACGTTACCAAAAGCTTCAACTGAGTTAATCTTCTCAAAAATCAAAGCACTATCACAATACATATACATACTGTCGTGCTTCAACTTAACCGATCCTCTCAACACCTGCACATCAGGTCGTTGGTTTTGGTCAGCTACAGCCTCGTCAGCGTAAAGCAAATCAATGCGTACTTTCTGTTTCTGGGGAGTCTGATCTATTGAACGTTGGATATTGAATGTTGAGCCATTAATCATTGACATTAGAGAAAAGCTGAAAAGGCAAAGCAAGAATACTTGCAATGCCTTATACAACCGGTATTTCTTACTATTACCCCTCATGAAAATCAATGGTCAAACATTATTTAATCCAACCCTTATACTTAAAATCGCAACTTGGTTTCCAATTATCACTTATTCGAACATAGGTTGTCTTCAACTTATTTTGTATCCATTTTTCTACCATCTCTTCCTGTTTCTTCTGAACCACCATCTCCTTGAGCCGTTGGTAATCATCTGAAACTGTTGCTTTATGGCCCTTAATACGGCTCTTGAGTTTTACGATCACAGTTTGTTCCTGTCCTGTTCGAGGAGTCATATTGATAGCCTTAGAGATTTCACCCACCTCCATTGTATCCACCACCTTGGCTATTTCCGAAGGCAAGTCCTGCATCTCAAAACGAGAAGTCTGTGTTTCCTCATTGGGTAACAACCCACCATTAAAACGAGTATTCTTATCGTCCGAAATAGCGTAAGCTGCTTCCTCAAAAGTAAATTTACCATTGCGCACCTCATCGGCAATAGAATCCAAGTAAGCACGCGACTCCGTAAGAGCTTCTTCAGGCACATGCGGCTTCAATAGTATGTGGCGAACACGAATGCGGTCACCACGTTTCTCAATCAGCTGAATGATATGATATCCAAACTCGCTCTCCACTACCTTGGATATCTTGTCGGGTGTCTGCAAATTGAACGCCACATTGGCAAAAGCAGGGTCCAATTCACCACGTCCCATGAAACGTCCTAAGTCACCACCACTCATTGCAGAGCCAGGATCCTCTGAATACAAACGGGCTAGCATGGTAAAACTTTCACCATTGTTGACACGTTCTGTATAATCACGCAGGCGGCGTTTCACATCTTCAATTTCCTCTTGCGGGATCTTAGGCTTACGTGTGATAATCTCTACCTCAACCATAGTTGGGATATATGGAATACTGTCTTGTGACAACGAAGTATAGTAACGACGCACCTCCGAGGGGGTGGTCTTTACATCACCCATAATCTTCTGTTGCATCTTTTGTACCGTCAAACCTTCACGTGCACTGACGCGCAATTGCTCACGAATCTGCGATGAAGTCTTATTGAAATATTCTTCCATCTTCTCACGAGAGCCGATGTTCTGGATATACATATTGGTCATGTATTCCACACGCTGTAACACCTCGGCATCGCTTACCTCAATACTGTCAAGTTCTGCTTGGTGAAGGAACAACTTTTGCACTGCCATTTCCTCTGGCAATACACAATATGGGTCTTTGTCAAATTTACGTCCTTCATACAATGCACTCAGTCGGGCTTCCTCCACTTCTGATTTCCAGATGGCCTCATCGCCCACTACCCATGCCACTTCGTCTATTACATTGTCTTGTGCTATAGCAGCATTGCTCCAAACTAAGAGCAAGGTTGCCACTATTGTTTTTACAAATAATCTCATGTTTTTTTGTTGTTCTTATTTCAAGCTACGAAGATAAGGTTTTATTTGCTTATCTCATTAATGATTAACGGTTTTTAATGTGATTTCAACATCATTTTTGCTTTCTGAGGTCTGAAAGCCATCTTTCTGAGAGATAACGTTCATAATCCTGCACCAGTTGATCCATAACCTCCCGATAGTCATCTGGACCATTTACCTTTTTTCCTACCGTCAAGGCTACAGGATAACCTTGCATGGGAGTAGCTTTGCCTTTCTTGAATTCTAGTTCATCGACAAAGGCATTAACACCTATGACATAATCACCTTGCTCTATGAACACTTTGCGACGTGTCTTATCATCCAACAAACGTTCAGCTTCTTCCCACTCAACGTTGCGTAACTTCTTTACTATCTTCCTTACTTTCTTCGCCGTTTTCTTGTCAGCAGCATGAATTACTGCACCTCTGAATTTTGGTGTTGACCATCTGTAATCTTTCTGATGGGTAGAGAAGTAGGTCTGCAAACCAAATTCGTCTGTCTGACTAGGCATACGCACATGTTTGTTATATGCCTCTTGAGCCAAAAGTTTATTAGCGAGATCCTGTATAGACTGCTTATAATCAGGGTGCTCATCGAGATGATTCACCTCGCAATCTAGCACACTCTTTGTTACAAAAGCCTCATATTGCAATCGCACATTCAAAGGATAAGCATGGGCGAACCGTGCAAACTGCTCACCAGTAAAGTCTTTTCCACCTAAGGTAAAGAGCGTTCCACTTACTTTCCCCTCTCGATAGAGACGATTTACTGCTTGCCGGTTTTCAGTAAAAGAATAAGTTTGCTTAAGTTTATCTATTTGCTGAGCAATTTCTCTATTTGGATAAACTTTTTCTTTTATACGTTGTACATAAGCAGCAACATAAGCTTCATTGTCTTCTTGACGCTCATCAATCACTTGAATGATATGGAAGCCAAGCGGGGAAAGGAAAGGTTGAGAAATCTGCCCTTTACGCAAAGCAAATGCCACTTGCTCCATCTCGTCAGTCATATCAAGTCTGCGCATCCACACAGCAGTACTTGTTTCAGAATAGCGAATCATCAGAGCTTCAAAATCTGCACCATTCGCAAGCGCTTTGCTGATAGAGTCCATACGCTGTTGCCACTTAACCTGTTCATTATTCATTACATGCTGTGGCAAGGAATGAAATATCTGCCTTATCAGCAATTGCTTATCTCCCTTCTTGGCTGTTATCTTACCAAATGTATCATTGGCAATAAGGGTTGTACTTTGCTCGTCAAATAAATACTTGCCCGCCAACTCCTGCCTAAAAGCATTCAGTATCTGTTGAAAAGTCTCGCTTTTGTCGAGACCTTCATCACGAGCTGCTTTAGCCATCAGCTCGATATCTGATTGAGACATGAGAGTTGACTCCGTCCTATTAGATTGAGCATAGGCAGTGGTCATCAGAAAAAAGGAGAAAAGGCAAAGCAGAAAACTCTGCAATGCCCTTCTTCCCTTATATTTCAACTTTTTTATCCGCATGATAACGGTAAATTGTCATCTTTATTCAGGTCTGCTATAGTTAGGTGCCTCACTGGTAATGGAGACATCATGTGGATGGCTTTCCAATACACCAGCATTGGTGATACGAGTAAACTTAGCGTTGTGCAACTGCTCTATGTTCTGAGCGCCACAATAACCCATACCAGAGCGCAAACCACCTACCAACTGATAGATTACCTCATAAAGTGTTCCCTTATAAGGTACACGCCCTGAGATACCTTCTGGCACCAATTTCTTCACATCCTTGGTGCCACTCTGGAAGTAGCGGTCCTTCGAGCCATTTTCCATAGCCTCCAAAGAGCCCATGCCACGATAGGTCTTAAACTTACGCCCATTAAAGATAATGGTTTCACCAGGAGACTCTTCAGTGCCAGCCACCAACGAACCAATCATCACACTATATCCACCAGCAGCTAAAGCTTTTACCACATCACCTGAGTAACGTAAACCACCATCTGCAATCAGTGGTACACCTGTACCTTTCAAAGCCTTAGCTACGTCATAAACAGCTGACAACTGAGGCACACCCACACCAGCAACCACGCGAGTAGTACAGATAGAACCAGGACCGATACCGACCTTTATACAATCGGCTCCTGCATCCACCAGCATTTTAGCAGCCTCACCAGTAGCCACATTACCCACGACGATATCTATATCAGGGAAAGAATGCTTAGCCTCTTTCAACTTCTCTATCACGAATTTAGAATGGCCATGAGCTGTATCAATCACAATGGCATCAGCATTGGCATTAATCAAAGCCTGCATACGCTCCAACGTATCATCTGTCACACCCACGCCTGCAGCCACACGCAGTCTGCCTTTGTCATCTTTGCAGGCCATTGGCTTATCCTTTGCCTTAGTGATGTCCTTATAAGTAATTAAGCCCACCAATCTTCCTTGAGCATCTACTACAGGCAATTTCTCTATCTTATACTCTTGTAGTATCTGCGCTGCATCATCAAGTGTGGTACCCTGATGGGTAGTCACAATATTCTCAGAAGTCATCACCTCATCAATGCGCTTGTTTACATCACGTTCAAATCTCAAGTCTCGATTGGTTACGATTCCCACCAACCTACGATCATCATCCACAACAGGGATACCACCGATTTTGTACTCAGACATCAAATCGAGAGCATCGTGCACTGATGAGCCACGCTTGATGACTACAGGATCATAAATCATACCATTTTCGGCACGCTTTACAATAGCCACTTGACGAGCCTGCTCATCTATTGACATATTCTTGTGAATCACGCCAATACCACCTTCACGAGCAATAGCGATAGCCATCTTTGCCTCAGTAACAGTATCCATAGCAGCTGTTACAAAAGGAATCTTCAAATCAATGTGTCTGGTAAACTTTGTTGATAGGTCAACGGTCTTTGGAAGAACCTCAGAATAGGCAGGGATCAACAATACGTCGTCGTAAGTCAATCCGTCCATCACTACTTT
>JAEEGL012610721.1_pt1 | contig 13660 bp, 7 predicted proteins | sample 9134231 | NCBI WGS metagenome assembly JAEEGL01 (sample SAMN16246548, study PRJNA631951) | gut metagenome | biome: gut microbiome; feature: rumen; material: fiber-attached | host: Bos | place: Iran: Karaj | collected 2018-10
AAATTATATTGTATTAATATATGAATCATATTACTTAATTCTAAATTATATTTTTTAATATCTTTTACCATTTGTTCAGTTAATTTGTTCTTAAAAAAGTTTTTTATTCTTTCAATATCAACTTCTAACATTTGTGTAGATTCTCTTGATAAATATTTATATCCTATTACATAAATATCTTCCCATAAAGAAAATATAGATTGTTCAAATTTAGTTTTAAATCCATACATTTTTAATAACGATTCCATAAAATCATCATTAATAAAACTAATATCATTATTTTTATATAGTCTATTAATAGCAATTATTATATCTTGTATTTCAGGAGTATAATTTATTCTACTAAATATAACTTGTAAATGATCTTTAATTGGATATAATTCTGGTTTAGTTAAATCATCACTTATAATCTCATAATATATTTGTTGAAGTTCTTTTTTTGAATAATAAAAAGTTAAAATTTGCTTAGTTAAATTTAGATTATTTTTTTTATTAAATAATTCTTCTTTAACATTTAAGACATTCAAATATTTATATGCAACATTTCTTAATTCTACGGGATAATTGTTTAAATTATTTATAATGTAATCAATATTATAATTGTTATATCCATTAAAAAGTAAAAGTAAATCCAATATATTAATATATTCTGTTTCTTTTTTTATCTTTTTTGAAGTTTCTAATGGCTTTATAATAGTATCATATAAATTATTATAAATATATTTTTCTAATTTATTTTTTTCTAGTTTAACAAATGAATTTATTTCTGGATAAGTCATATCTATAAAATCATTAAATCTAATAATATTTTTATCACTCAATACAAACTGTTTTGATGTTAAATCATCTAATTCAATAAATTTATTATTATCAAAATTTTTAATTCCATTTAATTCTTCTGGAATACTATTTTTAATATAATTATCTAAAATGTATTTAATATCAATAGACTGAATATATACTTTATCTTTTATAATCAATATCATAAAATCCCTCATTTAAAACAAATAATTACTTAATTAATTATTTTAACACATGTTATAAAATTTTTCATTTAATATTTGTAAATAGATAACAAATTTAATAAAAAAATTCAAGCTTTAATACTTGAATTTTAATTTATTATAATTATTTGTTAGTATATTTTTTTACTGGCGCTACTTTAAATTCATCTAATATATAATTATTTGATAAGAATTTTTCATTTTTATTTATTTCTTCTAATTTAAGATTACCTGATAAAAATTCTGTTCTAGTAGATTTTCTAGCTTCCTCAATTATTCCCTTTGCTTTTTTTAATTCTTCTAATAACTTATCTGCAGATTTGATTGCACTATTTTTCATAAATATTTCCCCCTTTTCATGGAGCTTATACTATCACAAATTAGGTAAAAAGTCAATATTAACTTTAAAAAGTACAATAATTCCATACATTATAATCTTTACAAGTTTATTGTTTTGTGCTATTATATCAATAATTTTGTATAAAGGAGAAGTTTTAATGGAAAATAATTTTGAAGTATTAAATGAAAAAGAAAATAATTATGAAGTTGCTACTGTAAAACAAAAATTTGAATTTATGAGAGTAGACTTTACTGATACTAGTACTATTAATGATTATGGTTTAGATGTAATTCGTGACGTGGAGTCTGTTATTGCTAAAGCAGCAGGTATGGATAATTCTGAAAGTTTGCCAAGTTATGATTTTAAGGAAAAAGTAGATAAATTAACAGATTTTTCTAAAGAACTTGATAAATTGGAAGAAGAAAGAACTACTCCTAAAAAAGGACTTGCAAAATTAATTCATAAATTTAGGAGAACGATTGCCCCAAATTCTGAAAAGGAAATGTCATATTCTGAACAATATAAAAACTATGATGCCAATATTGATGCAATAACTGCTGATATTCAAACTCGTTATGAAGAAGCAAGGAAAGATTTTGTTATGTATGGAGAATTCATTAAACAAATGAAACCATATCTTGAAATTATGGAAAATGTATATGAAGTTGGATGTGCTGATTTAAGCGTAAAAGAAAAAGAAGTAGAATTACTAGAAGAACAATATAAGGAAAATCCTACAAATTTTAAACTACAAAGAGAATCTACACTTAGCCGTTTTGCAGTTGAAGAATTTAAAAATAGACTTGATAATATTTCTAAATTCATTATTTCTATGAATCAAGTTGTGATTGAATGGAATATGAGTCAAATAAATGTTATGAAATATGTTAGAGCATATAAAGATTTTTTATCAGTAAATGCACCTCTTTTAAAAATAAATGGTGCTGCTCTTGTTGGTGCTAAAAAACAGAAAGAAGAAGTAGAACTTATATCATATTTAGTTGATGGCGTTAATAGTGCTCTTGCTGAAGGACCAAAGGAATTAAATTCCGTTATTGAAAAAGTTAATGAAATTGATAAAGAGGGTACATTAAAACTTTCAACATTTAAAACTATTGATGAATATTTAGAAGAAGGTAAGTCTTTATTAAAAAAAGGATCACAAGATAAAATTTCTTTTCGTAAGAAAGAAGCCGAAGCGATTAAAGAACTTACTAGTCGTGTAAAAAGTTTTGGACTTGATATTCAAGAACAAATACTTCTTGATAATATAAAAGATAATGAAAGTATGAAACCAAGACAATTGGTCAAGAAAAATAGATAAATATTTGATTATAAGAAAGTGACATGTTGTCACTTTTTAAATAGAGGTGATTTGATGGCTATTATAGAAGGGGGGTTACCACTTAATGAAACAGGCTTTGTTTTTAGTGGTAATAATGTTATAAATGCTAAAAGAATTATGTTTCCTATGTTTTGGGATACTACAATAAAATATAATGTTCAAATTTATGATGCTAGAGAAATAGGAAATAATTGTTTTCGTGATTATAACTTTTTAAATAGTGTAAATATTGATTCTAATATAGTGCTTATTGATGATCATGCTTTTGAAAATTGTTATAATTTACAAACAATAAATATTCCCAAAAATATTCAATATATTGGATGGCGTGCTTTTCATGATTGTGATAAATTAGAATTAAATTTAAAATCAAGTTTATTTTATTGTCCAGCTGAGATAGAAGATAGTTTTTTAGTAAAAAAAATAATCATTAGAAATAAAGAATATAAAGATTTAGATTATGATAAATTAGCTGAAATTAGAGTATCAGAGTTAATCGCTTTAGCTGAATTTATATGTAAAATGTATAAGACTAATTATTCGCATACTTTAGATGAGGATTTAATAAGTATATCATTAAGTTTATTTTTATTTGTAGATGATCAGAAAAATTTTAAAGAAGAGCTTCGAAAAAATTATGATGCAAGACCTATTTGGAAAGATAAATTTATAAATATTTTATATAAATATTTAAGAAAGAAAAAGAAAATTAGTTATTTTGAGCTAGATATAAATTCTAAAACAAAGATAGAGCAATATATTACTGACTTTTATAATATAAAAGAAGATAAAAAAAAGAATGTTGTAATAAAGGAAAATCCTTTACAAAATATGACAGCAAATGAAGTATATCAAAGACTAGAAAATATAAGTATCAAGAATTTTAATTTAGATGGAGCTAGTTCTATATTAGAGTTTGGTAGTGATTTAGATTATTATTTTGGATATGCTGCAAATATAATTTCCGAAATTATAAGCATGCAAAATAATGATGATAAAAAAACTAATGAATTACTTCTTTCTTTAGAAAGCACAATTGATATAGATACATATAATAGTATTTATAATTATGTAATTTTAAAAGAAGAAAGTATTTTAAAACAAATAAATGAAATAGATAATGTAAATAAAATTCTTAAATGCTATATTTGTAAAGTTAATATTTGTCGTAATAAACTTTTGGAAATAAAAATAGATAATGAATCGTTAAGACAAATATTAAGTGGTAAAATTAGTAGTCTTAATACAACATTACTTGCTGCAACTAATCAAGTTTATTTAATAAATAATTGGTTAACTATTAATAGTAATATGAAAAATAAATTAAATGAACTTAAAAATACGACTTTGCCATTATTAATTATGAATATTAATAAGCAAAATAGTGATGATGAAATAATAATTATTAAAGAAAAAATAGATAAATTAATTAGTAAATTATTTTATGAAGAATTGGATAAAGAAACTAGAAAAATAAAAAAGAAGAAAATTTAAGATATACTTCTTTTTTTATTTGAAAATAAAGGTATTTGTGTTATAATAATGACTAAATTTATAACTAAATAAGGGGAAAATATATGAAAGTAAGTATATTAACGGAAAAAGATATTGATAACTTAAGAATACTTGGACTTCTTCCAAAATTAAATGAAGCAACATTAACTGATTTAGCTATTTTAACAAGTAGTGGTTTGAACAATAAAGATTCAAGTTTTATTTTAAAATCAGACGTATATGATCTAAATTTTGGAATACTTGCAAAATATAATGAAGGTTATGTAAGTCGTTTTATGATAGATAAGCTTGATTATTTAGAACCAGTTGGTGTAATTCCAACTTTAGATAATATTGATAATGAAATTTTTATTGAGGAAGGCGATACCATAGAGTATGGTAGTTATCCTCAAATGACTGAAAGTGAAGAATTGAGTAATTATATTATTGATAAATATTTGAATAAAGAACTTGATAAGACCGGTAAAACATTTTCTTTTAAAAGAACAATAAGTAGTGATTCAAATTATGAATTAGTAGAATATATTTGGAACAATCAAAAATATGTTATTTTCCCTGTTGAAATTATAGATTATAGTAAATCAGAAAGTATTTCAGATGTTAAAGATTTTAAATTTAATAGAGAGGCATCAATTAAATTATCAAATGGTCTTACTTATCATGATGGTGATTTAGTTGTTTTAAAAGTTGAACCTCTTAAATGGACTTTTTTACAAGGTAAATTAGTATCTAGTAAAATTCTTTTTTCATCTGATTCACTTTGGTACACAAATATTGATTTATATTTGAAAGAAATATTTTATCCTGATATGGCAAATATTTCTAGTTCCGGAAAAATATTTTTTGAAAAAAATTGTCCTGATAAAGTAGTAACTAGTGAATTAGTCGAAAGAAAAGAATATGCATATTTAAGTACTTCTAATTATATGACTTTTCAGTATAATCTAAAAAAAATAGAAGAACTTGCTTTTTCTTTTTCACCATATTTAAAGTTAAGTTTTGCTTCTAGTTTTATTGATTTTGAAGGAGATATTAGATTAACATTTGATAATGTTAAGAATATTAAAATGTATAATCATGAAATAGTTATTAATAAAAATATAAATAATCAAATTAAAAGTATTCAAGATGAAGAATTTCAAAATATATTAAAATATTTAAATAAAATAAAAAAATCAGAAATAAAAGAAGATATAAGTAATTTAATATCAAATAAAGAATATGAAGAAAAATATGGAATTATAAAGGGTAATGTATATGCTTATTTGAAAGAAAAATATAATTTTGAATCTGATGAAGAATTATTTAAAGCTTTAGATTTCTTTTATAAAAAATTACCAATTATAAATTTTAAATATAATCAAAGAATTAGTGGGGAAATTTTTAGTTTTTTGTTAAATCTTAATAAAAAATTTGTTTTATCTTCTGATTTAATTAGTGTAGATGATTTATTTGGTAAAGGTAAGTCAGATTATTCTTTTTATTTTGAAACTAGTTTATTTGATTATACAAATAATTTTGGTTCAAACTTTAAAAATTTAAAAAATTTATATATTTATAATATGTATATTAATATGGCAGATGGAAAGCCAATACTTCCTCTTTGGCGAACAATTGGACATATTCGAAATCTTGAAAAAAATGACATTATTAAATATTTTTGTTTTCTATATAAACGAGATACTTATGATGATGCTATTTGTGATGCAATAACTTTCATTAACGATTTTATTAATACCTATGATGGTGAGCAAATATTTGAAAGTTTTAGTTCTATAAAGGGTAAATTAATAATTGCTCGTGGTGACTATTTTAATATTGGTTATGATATTGTAATTGATAAATTAAATAAATTTTATGATTATCGAAGAGGAGAAAAATTTCCTTATCCTAAAGAATATATAATTGATTCTAATAGTGAAAAGGAGTTTATAATTCCAGATTTTACAACTAAACTAATTATTAAGTATGATAATACTGATGATGCATATTATCAAAAGTTTAGACCAATTATTAATTATGATGCCGAACTAAGAGGAATTAAAAGGCTTCATAAATGTTCTATATCTTTATCTGGTATAAATAAGATAACAATATCACCAAGTCTTATATCAATTGATGATAGTATGTTTGCTGAAAAAGTAAGAACTGACAAAAACTTTGAACTTGAATTTGAATCTTCTTTCTTCTTTTTAACTGATTCATCTGATTGTTTAAATTATTATGATTCTACGCAAGATATTATTTTTTCAGATATAAAAAAAATAACTATTTTTAATAAAGAATTTAACAGTGATATTACTTTGAATGATTTATTTGATGTTCAAACTAAAGAAGCAGAATTACTTATTACTTATGTATTAAATAAGTTTGGAAGTAAGTATTCGAATAAATTTTTTCTTCAAAATTCATTATATAATTATAATGAATATTCTAGCAAGAAAAAACTTATTGATCCTCGTAAAAAAATTAAACATGCTTTAGCAAAATTTTTACTTTCTAAATTACCAACACATAAAGCATTTGAATTAATAAAAAATGGTACTATGCATACTATTGAATCATATATTACTGAATTTTATAATGAAAGAAAAGGATTAGTATTAGAAGAAAAGATAGATGATAAAAAAGAAATAACTATTTTAAAAAATAATGAACTTACAGGTAAAACTGTAAAAGAAGTATTTGCACTTTTAGAAAGTGTAAGCTTTCCTAAAATATCTCAAATAGATATTAATACTTTCTTAAATTATGGTAGTTTTTTAGATGATTATTTAGGTTATATTACCAGTGGTTATGTAAGTGCTATTTCAAAAAAAAGTATTAATGATGAACATATTAAAAAACTTAAAAATTATTTAAGTAAAATTAAACTAAATAAGAGTTTTTCTATTAATAATGAATTAATTAAAATGATTGATGATTTTACTACTAATACTTGTTTAAATGTTAGAGAAGAAATGCTTAAGTTAAAAGAATTGAATGAGTTAATGCTTCTATATATCAATAAAATTACAGAATTAATATCTTATTTAGAAACCCTTAAAAATAATAATGATGATTTAACTAATATATTTATTACATCTAAAATAGAAGGATTTGAAACTATTAAAAATACTGTTATAGAAGAATATAAACAAATATCTTTAATGGTAGCAAGTGATTTTAATTTTCAAAATCGTTTAGATATTATTAAGAAAACATATATTCCAAGATTATTTATTAATATTAATTCTAAAGATAATTTAGATAATAAAAAAATAATTAGTGATGCAATTAAAGATATTAATGAAGCATTAGATACTAAAAAAGTTAAGAAAATAAAAAGATAGAAGGTGATAACTATGGCTGATTTTACAATTTTAAGTAGGGATGATTATAAAAAATGCTCTTTTCCTATTAAATGTAAAGCAACCGAGTTTGCTCTTATTTGTGGATGTAAATGTACAGATACAGATCTTACTTTTCGTGATACTTATCATGCAAAATATTGGACTAATGAAGTATATGATCAAAAATTTATGGTTGCAATTGATTCTAAAGATGGGTTATACGACAATGTTTTTTATGATAATGGTACTATTGGTATAAGACCAGCTATATATGTATCTTCTATTCCAAATGAGTTTATTAAACATATTAGAAAGATTAATAATAAAGTAGATTTAGTGGAATTTGGTTTTATGCCTCAAATGGCATGTAATTTGCGTGAACAACATGATTTACATATTACTAGGTTTCATCTTGATTTTTCTAAAAACAAATTTAAGTATTTTTATGAAATAAGTGATTGTCATCACCCATATCCTGCGGAAGTTAATCGTTATATTTCCGAATATATTATGGGTAATAAAAAATATATGTCACATTATCCTCCAAGTAATTTTTATAATTCTTTTAATTTTAAAAAAAGAAATAATGAGACTGTTATTTGTCCATATTCTGAAATTTGGTTTGAAGTAGAACCAATTAGATGGTATTTAAATAAAGAAAAAAATCTTATGGTATCAGAAAAAATTCTATATGCTGGTTATCCATATTATACGAAAAATGCGTTAGACGAAGCAGTAATAGAATTTTTAAATAATGAATTTTATAAATATATTTCTTTTCCATATTTTGAAAAAATAAAAGAAGAATCTAAATATATTAAACCTTATAGTTACAAAGATAAATTATTTTTGGATGTTGATTTTTCTAAAGTAGAAAATATAGGTTATAGAGCTTTTTTTCATTCAGTAGGTGGTAGTGATGTTACTTTACCAGCTACTTTTGATAGTATAAGTACTGATGCTTTTATGGATAGTGTTAAATTTAATTTAATAATTAAAACATCTCTTTTTAGTATATCTAGTATATTTGATGAAAGTATAGAAGCAAATGCTAAATTTAAAAAAATTTTTGATGTTAATTCTCTTACTATTTTTGATACTAAAGATAATATCGATATTAAAATATTTAAAGAAATTAGAAAAAGGGAATTATCTAAAATAATTATTTATATCTTAAGTAAATATAATTTAGAAGGAAATAATATCTTTTTTGATAAATTAATTAATAGTACTCAAAATTTAAATATTGGAAGGCGAGAATTTAAAGAAAATACTATTAAAACAATATATAATTATTTATGTTTTAAAAAGATATATTTAAATAAAAATAGAGTTTTAGAAGAAATTAGTAATTATTTTGAAGATTTTTATAAAGAGTATTATAAAAAAATAGAATTAAAAGAAATAGAAAATAAACCTTTCTTAAAAGAAAATAATTTAAATAAATATGAAATAGAAAAAGTATATGAATTACTTATTAATGAAAAAGTTTTAGAACTAATTAATAATGATTTTGTAACTATTATGGATTATGGTAATAATTTTGATAATTATTTTGATTATATAGCTAATCAGTTTTCTGCTATTTTAAGTAAAGATAGTGAGCAAAGTATTAAAGTAGATAATTTAAAAGGTTTATTTGAAAATTATAGACTTGTTAGTGAAGGAAATATTAATGAAGATTCTTTTAATTATTTATCCGTATATTTAGATGGTAGTATTAAAGAATTAGAAGAAAAAATTAGAAAGATGGAAGAAACTAAAAAATTAAGTGTGCTTTATATGTCTAAATTAAAAGAAATGGTTAATTATTTAAATACTATTGATAATTCAATTATTAAATCTAAAATAGATAGTTTAAATTATTTAAATTTAAATATTTTAAGACAAATTAATCAAATGGATATAATAATGGAAAATAACTTTAATTTATTAATGCAACTTAATAATGTTAGTAAGACTTTACTTCCTAATTTATTACTTGCTTTAAATGATAAAAATAATGAAGCAGATAATTTATTTAAACAAATATTTGATTTACTTAATATTGATAATTCTAAAGTAAAAAAATTAAAGAAAAAATAAAAAAAAGAGTGTATTATGGAATATCCAACTTATAAAAATGAACAATCAAATAGTTGCAAAATCGGTTTTAGACCTATTGATGTATTGAGTGATGAAATTAATGTAGAAGAAATGATATATGAAATAATAGGAAAATTAGTTATACTGGATTCTGATTTGAGTAAAATTTATAAATATAAAAATGGAACTAAAGCAATTAATCAAGCAGTAAATAGAAATATTGAACGTTTTCCTAAAGACTTTTATTTTTAATTGACAAAAGATGAATTTAAAAATTTGAAGTCACAGATTGTGACAGCAAAGATAAGTTCAATGTCCCGAGTAGTGCCATATGTTTTTACAGAGCAAGGTGTTGCTATGCTTGCAACGGTGTTACATACTAGTGTTGCGGCTTTAATGAGCGTAAAGATAATGTGAGCTTTTGTGAAAATGAAAAAATATATATCATGTAATTTGATTGAACAAAACCATATTAACAATTTAGTACTAGAAGATCATGAAAAAATATTAGTTTAGAAAAAACATTTGATAAATTGTGTAACAAAGAAAAAGTAAATGCAATATTTTATGAAAATCAAATATATGATGCATATTCATTATTACTAGATATATTAAATAAGACTAAATAAGAAATAATAATTATTGATAATTATGCAGGAAAAGATATTCTTAAAAAATAAATAATAGAATTATAATTATATCTAAAAATCTTGATAAAATATTAATTAAAAAATATCAAAAACAATATAATAATGTTACATTTATAAACAATGATCCTTTTCATGATAGATTTATTATAATTGATAAAAAATATAATATACGTGTGGTGCATCATTTAACAGTTTAGGTAAAAATGTTTTGCTATTAGTAAAATAGAAGATAAGGAAATCCTTAATGTTTTAATTAATAATATTTTATAAAGTTATAAATAAAATTCTAAAAATATTAATCTTGTTAAATATTAATGCTATTAGACTAATATGCCTTTTATTACTTGCTTTTTTCTTTATTTTAATATAAAATAAACGCTATATTTAAAGAGGGATTGTTATGACTGATGAGTTAAAACTTATTAAAAAATATTATGGGGAAGATACGATGCATTATTGCCGTGATAATTTTGCTACTATCTTAGAAGAACCAGGTAAATTAATTAGTATACTTGAAAGAACTTTTGCTCATGATAAATATTTAATGGATGCTCTATATAATTTTGATGATGAGGATGAGTTTAAAGCATTAATTTATCAATTACATGAATCTAAGAATGTAAAACTTGTTGATAATAATAAAACGCCTTTTGAACTTATGGATGAGGCTGGTTATAATTTATTTGAATGTAAAAGCGAAGAAGATATTCAACTTTTTAAAAAGTATTATGCTAAAGGAGAAGAATTATGTACATTTAAGGGTGGAAGACTTGATGGTTGCATTGTCTTTTTTGCGGTAAAAAAAGATGTGGATAGTATTAAACGAAAAGATTTTAAAGAACCAAAAAGAGAAGATTTATATGGAACTAGTGTAATTAGTATACAATTTTCAAGATATAATTATTATTTGTCCATTAAAAATAGATATAATCATACGGTAGCAAATCCTGATGCCACATTTAGTAATAACTTAGAAAACATTATTCCCGGACTTACTAATGCTTTTCAAAAATATTATCATTTCCAAATTTTTCAAAACGTTAATAATTGTTTTTATGATTTTATGTTAGGTAATGATAATAGATATTATCGCTATATTCACGAAATAAATAATATAACATATTGTGCTAATAACTATATTATTGATAATGGTGAGGTTATTTATGATTATACTGATAAATCACGCTTTTTAATAATTGATTATTTTATTATTGATTTAAAAGAAAAGAAAACATTTACTTATAAAAATGTATTAAAGGAAGATAGTTTTATTTCTTTGATTAAAAATTTTGAAAGAATAGAAATTAAAAATGATAAAGAAAAAGAAATGAAAATAGTAGATATCTATACAACGGGTGATCATATAAGTATTTATATTGATAATGAGTATCATAATATCATTAATATAATTTGTCATGAAACAAAGAGTATTGGTGATGGCTTTTTGAAAAGATGCGATAGTATTGAAAATGTTAATATGCCAAAAGTACAAGTTATTGGGAATTTATTTTTAAATTGTGCAAGAAAGTTAAAAGAAATTAATCTTCCAAGTGTTAGAAAAGTAGGTAATGATTTTATTAGAAATAATACACGTTTAACAGAAATATATTTTCCTAAACTTATGGATGTTGGAGATAATTTCTTAAGTGTGCCAAGTAATATTATAAAAGTTAACCTTCCAAAATTAAAAAGAGTAGGTGAATATTTTTTTAGTCAAAACTGCACAATTAAAAGTATTAATATGCCTGAACTTGAAGTGGTTGGTAATTATTTTTTATATGACAATAATATTTTAACTGAAATATCTTTTCCTAATATAAAAATAATAGGCAGAGATTTTTTAGCTCATAATACAAAAATTAATAAAGTGTTTTTACCTAAGGTAGAGAAAATTGGTAATGCTTTTTTAACAAGTTGTGGTTTAATTAAAGAAATAGATTTCCCTAATTTAAGAGAAGTAGGAGGTTGGTTTTTGGTAAATATTTTGTTTGTTTCTAAGTTAGATTTACCGAATTTAGAAACAGTTGGTAGCTATTTTTTAGAAAATATTGTAACAATTGAACAAGAAAAATTATATTTCCCCAAACTTAAAAATGCTGATGAATATTTCCTTTATCGTTTAAAGGGGAAAATTACTGAAATTGATATGCCTAGTGCTATATCAATTGGTGATTTAGCTTTAGTAGTTTTAAGAACAGTTAAGAAAATTAATCTACCAAATGTTACTTACTTAGGTAAATATTTTCTTCAGATGAATAAATCGGCTGTAGAAATTAATTTAAATTCCTTGACTAGATTAAATGAATTTACATTTTATGAAAATAAATGTGCAACAACAGTAAATATTTCTAATTTAGAAGAAATGGATGCTTCAACGTTTATGTCTAATAATAATATTTATAATGAACTACAAAAAATGTGCCATCAAAATAAACAACTAATAAAAAAGCGAGATGATTTTAATGAATGATTTAAAACTTATTAAAAAATATTATGGTGAAGAAACTATGCATTATTGCCGTGATAATTTTGCTACTATATTAGAAGAACCAGGTAAATTAATTAGTATACTTGAAAGAACTTTTGCTCATGATAAATACTTAATACAATGTTTAAACCATGAAGAAGATGAATTTAAAAGTTTTATCTATGAACAAGCATCTTGTAAAAAAATGGAGTTAGTTAGTTCTCCTAAAAATCCATTTGAGCTTATGGATGAAGCTGGATATACTTTATATGAATGTAAATGTGAAGAAGATATTCAAGTTTTTAAAAAATATTATGCTAAAGGTGAAGAACTATGTACTTTTAGAGGTGGAAGACTTGATAGCTGTTATGTTTTTTTCGCTGTTAAAAAGAATGTAAAGGAAATTAAAAGATTTGATAAACCACGAAGAGAAGACGAATATGGTACAAGTGTTATTAGTATACAATTTTCAAGAGGTAGTGTTAATATAGTATCCATGAAAAATAGATATAATCATACAGTAAATAATCCTGATGCAACATTTAGTAATAATTTAGAAAACATTATTCCAGGACTTACTAAAAGTTTTGAAAAATATCTTAATCTTAAGGTAATAAGAAATAGTGATTTTGATTTTGATGAATTTGTTTTAGCTAAAGATAATCGTTTTTATCGTTATAATTGTGAAATTGATAATATATATTATTGTCCTAATAATATTATTATTGATAATTATAGAGTAAAAGAATATTCTAAAAATAATGTGATTATAATGGACTATTATATTTTAGATACAGAAAAGAAAACTCTTACTACCTATGGTGGTCTATCGGATAGTTTTCCAGCAAGTATAGGAAAAATTGATACAGTTAGGGTAGAAATAGATAAAACCACGCATACTAAGAAGGTAATTATAAATGAA
>JAEEGL013028347.1_pt1 | contig 13660 bp, 15 predicted proteins | sample 9134231 | NCBI WGS metagenome assembly JAEEGL01 (sample SAMN16246548, study PRJNA631951) | gut metagenome | biome: gut microbiome; feature: rumen; material: fiber-attached | host: Bos | place: Iran: Karaj | collected 2018-10
ATCTGCTCCAACAACGAGCAGCAGATGTTCGTTACGGTCTGGCTGGGCATCCTCGAGATCTCGACCGGAAAACTGACCGCCGCCAATGCCGGTCACGAATATCCCTTCCTCAAGAAGGCGAACGGCAGTTTTGAAGTGCTGAAAGACAATCACGGTTTCGTCATCGGCGGCATGGAAGGCGTGAAATACAAGGAGTACGAGTTGCAACTCGAACCGGGAGATAAGATCTTCGTTTACACCGACGGCGTAACGGAAGCCACCAACAAGGAGTCCGAACTCTTCGGCATGGAACGCCTGGAGGCTTCGCTGAATGCGTATAAGGACGAATGCCCGGAATCGATCCTCGGTCATGTTCACGGAGCGGTGGACGATTTCGTGAAACAGGCGCCGCAGTTCGACGACCTGACGATGCTGTGCTTCGAATACAAAGGAAAGCAGTAATAAAGCGTGCTATTGAATTAGGAAGACAAAGATCCGGTTTCAGCCGGACCTTTTCTTTGGAACGAATAAATACTCTTTATAGGTGTTTGATTTCACGCTTTTCCGTAAATCGGTATAATAGGAGATACAGAGGATAAACATGAAGAAAGAACCTGTTGCAAAGACCGAAGGAAGAGATAAAAAAACCTGCGCCTCGCGTTGCCTGCTTTCAAGTGCGCCTTACGGAGAGGAAACGACCTGGGTGATCGGCCACCGCAGTCCGGACTCCGACGCTGTCGGATCAGCGATTGCCTGCGCATATCTTTTGAATGAACTCGGTATCAGGGCAGAAGCCGCGGTCAGCGGTCCGTTGAATAGTGAGACCCGCTTTGCGCTGAACAGTTTTGGTGTGGATTCTCCGCCGGTCATCAGCAATGCAGAAGGGAAACAGTTCTTTCTTGTCGATCACAGCAGTTATTCTCAGGCAGTCAAAGGGATGAAAAAAGCCAGGATCCTTGGTGTGCTTGATCATCACGGATTCGGCGATATCCAGACTTCCCAGCCAATCTATGTGCGTTCGGCTGCTGTCGGCGCGACCGCGACCCTTGTCTGGCTGATGTTTGTGGAAACCGGGATCGGGATCCCGCAGGATATAGCGAGAGTTCTGCTCATGGCGCTTTTATCTGATACCCGTAATATGATGCGCAATGTCTCCGGCGCCGATCGGGAAGCTTTTGCGGCACTTTTACCGCTGGCACGAATCGGAGATACAGATGCTTTCTATAAGAAAATGGAGAGATCGCTGGCTGACTATAGCAGTATGAGCGTCCGTGATATCTTCCTTTCCGACTATAAGGAGTATGAAGCCGGTGAAAAACGTTTCGGCATCGCGGTCGTCCGTGCAGATACGACTGAGCGGATCGAAGAACTGATTCCGGAAACGAAGGAAGTCATGCGGGAGTATCTGCCGGAAAGCGAACAGGATATGCTGTATACGATCTTTCATGACCGCAGTGATAACCGTACCCACAGTCTTGTTCTTCTGTGTGAAGGTGAAGGGGCAGAAGAACTGCTGCGCAAGACCTTTCCCTGCGAAGACGGAAAGAACTGCATCCTGATCCGGGAAAATCTTTCGCGAAAGACAGATATCGTACCGGCGCTCAGCCGGAAACTGAAGGATCATGCCAAATAGGAAACGGACGATTCTCATGAAATCTGCGTTATTATTGCTCAACGCCACTGCCGGGAACAACTATGGCAAAAGGAATGCGTACAAGATCCTCGAGAAGCTATCCCTAAACGGATATGCTGTTTCTGTTGCGCCCATCCTTCCCAAAGAAGGCTTAGGTGCAGAGAATATCATCGAAAAGAATACTTCCTATGATCTGATCGCCTGCTGCGGGGGGGACGGTACTTTGCATCATGTGATCAACGCTCTGATGAAGAACGGTAAGAATATCCCGATCCTATACTATCCTGCCGGAACTACCAATGACTTTGCCAAGGCACTGAAAGTTTCTTCCGATCCCGATAAGATCTCTGCCTTGTTAAAAGAAGGAGAATTGCTGAATTTTGATCTCGGAAAGTTCAATGAAGACTACTTTGACTATATTGCTGCCTTTGGCGCCTTTACCGATGTCGCTTACTCTACCGATCAGAATGTAAAAAACTTATTAGGTTATTCCGCATATCTCTTGCAGACCCTTGGTACAGCCGGAGACGCTCTGTCCAGCAAGATCGGGATGTCTGTCAGAAGCAGGGAATACACAGGAAAAGGGGAATACCTCTACGGTTCCGTCTCCAATTCCTATTCTTTGGCAGGGATAAGAACACCTCTACTCTCTAGCGTCAACTTAACTGACGGTGTCTTTGAAGTTGCTTTGGTCAAAGCGCCTTCCAATATCTCTGATATGCTTTCGATCATTCATTCAATCTCTACCGGAGAGCTTGATGACAATCACATCAAGATCTTTCGCACCAAAGAAGTATCTTTCTCCTTTGAAGAAGAAGTGCCCTGGACGCTGGACGGTGAATTCGGAGGATCTTATAAAGAAGTCTCGATTAAAGTCATACCGAAAGCGCTCAATATCTATGCGGGGAAGAAGTAGATTCTGCTTACGTTGTTCCGAAATCCTTCCTAAACGATAAAGAACGGGGAAAGTCAGGCAGATACGCAAGGCGAGGACCATCGCCTTTTTATGTAAAGAAATGACATTCGGGAAAAGAAGCCCGGATAAAAAAGAATTCATTTCCGAAAACTAAATACGTGTCTTGATGAAATTAAGAATTCACTAAGATTCCTTTTTTATTCTTTCTGCGTAAGGAGGAAAAGAAAATGGAAGAAACGAAGACCGGGATACCGATGGTCGTGAAATGGCTGCTTCTGCTGATACTTGAGGTCTATCTTTTGCTGCCGTATGTCGTCTACCGGCGCAATACAGCAGTGATGTCTCCGCAGGCGGAAACGGAAACCCAGAGACAGAATGACGGTTCTCCTTTTGGACCGATCGCCTCCGGGGGGCACTACAGCGACCCCTCTTCCAACATCACCGGAAAATAGAAAACTGTACTGCTTTCCGACGCCTGAAAAATATACAATATACGGAAATGAAACTGTATAATTGTAGTCAAGAGGACAATGCAAATGATCAGTGAAAAAGCGCTAAAAAACAAATATCTCTTTCAAACGGCGGTCGATAAACGCCTGTTTATGGAGTATATCTACGAGAGGCAGGCACCGTATCCCAATTTCCTTACGGTCGAAAAGGAAGAGCTTGATCAGAAATTCGAGCGAATGAAAAACTCGGTATCCGGTGAAGCATCCGCAACAGCGGAACTGCTTGCAGAACAGAAACTGAAAGAAACGGTCGAAAAGGTACAAGAGATATGGAAGCAGGCGGTCAATGATCCGGACAACGCCGAATTGAAGAAGAAAGATGATGAGTTGTTCGATAAGAGCCTGAAAAGCGTTGGCTTAAGTACGATTGATCTGGGGTTTCTGATCAAAAAGAAACTCGTCACCGATTTTGATGTCAACTATATCAAATTCAAAGAAGAATATTACAAAAAGATCCATGACACCATAAAACTCCTCGATATCGATGTAGAAGAGGATGTGCGCGAACTGGCGGCCCTGTACCCATATACCTTTAATTATCATCCGAACAGGCATTCCGAAGTCGATAAGAACAAGGAATACCAGCGGATCAAAGCGGTGTTCAATGAACAGGAAAGCCGCTATAACGCATTAAAGACGCTGATCAGAGACAAGTACTACCGGAAGTTCAAAGCGGAAGCGGAAACAAAACGGGAAGCCGAGATCAAGGAGGCGGAAAACCGCGAATATGATGGCTTTTTCGCCAAAGAAAAAAGAACTCTGGACAATGCAGAGTCCGTACTGAGGAAGCAGTGGGAGAATACGCTGCCCCTGATCCAGAAGCTCTGTGAAGATCCTTCCCCGATCGATCAGATCATTACGCATACCTATCAGGAACTGCTTAAGCGGGACGAAGGAATGGAGAAGGGAAAAGAAATCGCCATGATCCGTTATTCTTTCTATATCTCCGTCCAGGAAAACGCTGTCATCTATTATTACGAGAGCGGCTATATGAATCCGCGTTCCTCTTTCGTATTTGAGAAGAATAATTTCCGTCCTTTGAACGGCACTTCCCAGACGGTGGCGGTAACCATCGTTCTGGCGGACCAGCTCTATAAAAAAATGAAAGAAGATCCCCGTTATGAACTGGCTACCATCTCCATGTATGGAGAAGGCAGCCGGATCCATTTCGAGATCTCCTATCCGAACCCAAACCATAAAGAGGCAATAAGTATTTTCTGATAGGGGGTAGATCCAATGAAATACTTGCTGATGTTTTTTCTGCCGCTCATTGCCGGCGTCGCTGTCTATTATCTCCTGATGTCGAAAGACGGAGATATGATGGAAGCGTCTGATTTTCTCGCCGCCTTTTTCTCTGCACTGATCGGAGAATACGCTCTGTTTCATTTATATGTGATGGGAACAGGCGATCTTCCTCCGTTCATTCTTATGATCATTCCGGCGGTCCTATTGTCGGCAGCGGCTTATATGTTGAAGAAAACGCTTTTGGGCGTCCGGAAAAAGACGGTCGCGGCGATCAAGGAAGCACAGAAAAAAGCGGAACCCGAAAAACCGAAAGAAGTCTATTTTCAGGGGAATGCCAGTGAGTTGCTGAAAAAGAGCCTGGTCTTACTGGATCCGGAACACAATCCCGGCAAAAAGGATTTCCTAGCCATTCAGATCCGGGAGAACGGGATCTATGCCGCGCTGCAGCCGGAGAATTACAGTCCGGAGAGCTTTACCTTTATCAGCGGTTTTCCCGATACGCTGACGAAAGAAGGTAAGAAAGCGCTTCTCAACAGTTTGTACCAGGAACTGGACAAAGCTTTGGCTGCATATCCTGCTTCCCGCAGACCTGAACTGAAATTCGTATGGGATTATGACCTGATCACATTGTGGTGCGATCACTTCCTTCCGGAAGACTATCAGAGCATTGCCGGTCTGTTTCGATAACCGGCACGATGCGTGAAAGGGTGAGAAAATGTCATCTGGTTTAAAGCTGATCCTGGTACTGCTGCTGCTTTGCGGCGGCACTGCCCTGGTATCGATTGTAAACTGGTTTCTGGGAAGGTCGGAAAGCCCAATCGACCCGGAAATGGTCGGGACCGGTTTCTTCATCGAACTGATCGTCGTCCTGCTTCTGGAATTCTTGTTCAAGATGGATAATCTTGTAGTGGAGATCCTGATCGCGACCGTCATCGGTGCAGGCGTCGCTTTTCTGGCGGATCGGGACGATCGGAAAAACGCTGCTTCTGCTGCTCCTAAAAAACTGGGAGAAGGGTACTATCACGGAAATGTTCGCGAACTTATCGCGAAACACATCGCTCCCAGCATGCTGACAGCGGCTGCCAACCATATCGAAAGCTGGTATTTTCAGGTCAGAGAGACCGGCTTGTATATTGCATACGACCCCTCGTCCTACGAAAGCGCGGGCTTCGCGAAAACACTGAATTTCACGGAGATCCTGAGTCCTTCCGGGATCGAAGACCTGGCGGAAAGACTGTGCGGCGAACTCAAACATATCGTCGATATCTCTTATCAGGTGGACAATCTTTCCCGCCAGCCCATTTGTGAGATCCTTCCGGGACACCGGTCTGTCGTCTCCCTGCGCTGCTGGGATCTGAATGCGCGCGACTTCGACAAGCTGTACGATTCCATGTGCAGCTGATCAGAACGATCCGTTCCGAATATCACGGTGCATCTGCAGGATGCGCCGTTTTTCTTTTGCCCGGAGCGAAAAACTCCTTCAGAAAGAAAAATGTCCTGTTTGCTGATAAAATGGGAATGCAGAGGAATACACAGATGGCGGATAAATACTTCAGCAAGAACTCTTATATCAACGATAAAGATGAGCTCGTCAACGAACTGACTCAGAAGAAATCTGCCTTAAAGGGAAAGCCGGCGGAACTTTTCCGCTTCTTCCTCGATCATCCGCGCCGTATCTATTCAAAAGATGACCTGCTGGACGCGTTGTGGCCGGAAGGCGGCGGCAGCTACGAAGGCATCTATGTTCATCTCAACGCTATCAAGAGCGCGCTGAAAAAGATCGATGAGGAAAAGGTCATTGCCTCCAGATACGGACAGGGTTATTACTATGCCCCTTCGGAAGAACTTCTTACAAAGAAACGCTATGTTCCTTATCAGGAAAGGGAGACGCGTCAGGACCTGCTTCCTCAGAATCTGCCCTCCATCCTGCGGCGTGACTGGAAGGAGCGGGATGAACTGGTCAACCAGATCTGCAACTCTTTCGAGCAGGGATATGAGGTGCTTTTCCTCTACGGGCAGCCCGGTATCGGTAAGACTGAACTGGCGATCGTCGCCGGAAAGGAATACAGCAAAAATCATCCGGTCGCCCGCATCATCTATGAAGAGAACCTCTACAGCACGCTGATGAAGCTGGATATCCGGGTGAGCGGCAGAAGCGAAGAAGAGATCTTCATGAACAAGCTGCATTACCTGGAGACCGTCTATAAAGACGGTTTGCTGATCATCGATAACTTTTACGATCCCGAAAGAAGTCTCAGTGAGATGCGGCAAGACGAGACCTATACCCAGCTGATCAGCTGCGGCATCAAACTGCTGTTCACTACCCGCTATGCCAATACGCAGGATGACACGACCTTCAAAGAGGTGCCGCCGCTGAGCAGGAAACAGCAGCTCGCGCTTTTGAAAGAAAAGATCCGCAACTGTCCTTATGAAGACGAAGAACTGGAACCGCTGTGCGAGGCGGTCGGCGGCAATACCCTGCTGGTAGATCTGCTGGGGAGACTGCTGGCGGATCCTTTGACCCAGCTTACACCGGCTGAGCTTTTAAAAATCCTGAAAGAGAACCGTCTGGCTTCGCTGGATCTGCCGGTCAGTATGGTCAAAGACGGGAGATATCAGGAAGAGACGGTATACAGTCATCTGAAAACGCTGCTGGGGAAATATGAATTCTCAAAGGAAGAAAGGAAGGTGCTGCGCGTCCTGCCCTTTATTCCTTCCTCCGGTATGGATGTCGGTCTTTTTCTGACACTGAGCGGCACAAAGACGCTTTTGCTGCGCTCATTACGGCAAAGAGGTCTGCTGGACACTTCCTCAGAGAGCGTGATCACGCTGCATCCCCTGTTCGTGCGCTATTACTTCGATCCGGAAAACAGTCAGCGCATTCTCGGCGAAAGCATCGAGGAATTCGAAAAGAGCCTCTGCGCATATTACAATTCCGGCAAACCCCGCAGCAACCGTATCTGCCGGCAGATGGCCGATACTTTGAAAGAAGTCTACCGGAAAGAAGAGGATCCCGATAAAAAAGCGGATCTGGCGATCAATATCGGCTGTCATGAAGGTCTGCTTGGAAACTATCTGACTGCCTATGAATATGAAAAGAAAGCGATCGCGGAACTTGAGGAAAAAGGCGGAGACGAACGCCTGCTGGCGGCGCTGTACCGCAATGCCGGGATCTCCGCAGGCCGTTTCGATGAGGCGGAGAGGTCCCTGGAATATATACAGAAAGCCGTGGGATACTTCGTCAGGGAAGGCGTCACTTCCGAGTATCTGAAGACCCTGAACTCGCTGGCTTATGCCTACGGCAGGACCGGAGATTATCATAAAGAAAAAGAACTGCGGCTGCAGAGCACAGAACTCGCGGCAGATTTTCCCGAAAACAGAGCCCGGTCTCTGGACGGTCTTGCCAATGCCGAACATCATCTCGGTGAAGAGAAAGCGGCACTTCAGCATATCGGCGAAGCTTTGACGATCTATGAGACTCTTGATAATTGCCCGGTCGTCTGGAGCGTTCAGGCGATGCGGCTGCAGGCGAATATCCTTTCGTGTCTGGGAAACCCAGCCGGGGCGGAAGAAGTGCTGAAGAAAGCACTGGGTCTTCTGAACACCGAAGCGAACGGTCATCCCGAAACGATCCGCATCCTGACGGCTCTGGGTGATCTCGCGCAGGGAGAGGAAGCGGCGAAGATCTATAAAGAAGCCTGCCTGTTGGCGCTGCGTTTGAAACACACCTCGTTTCAGCACTGCCGCAAAGAGGGAGAAGACTATATCCTCTGGCGCAAGAGCGAAGGCGGCACGCTTTTCCTGTGGAAGATAGATGAGGAAGAGTACAGGAAGCACCCATTCCCGCTGGACGGGGAAGCAGTTCCGCAGGACTGCATAAGAATAATAAGCGTGGAATAGCGGTCAACAGCATTCAGAATCAGAGTCATCCGTTTGGGATGACTTTTTTTGCGCTTAAGAATTCTCTAAGAATCGCCGGATAGACTGTACGCGTAAGGAGGAAAGAAACATGAAAGAATCACATGAATTTCTGGAAATGCTGAATCTGCTCATGCGCGATTACCGGATCGACCCCGGGAATATTTATCTGCGCTGTCATCTGGCGCAGCTGAAGAACGAGGAAAAACGGCTGGCGAAATACTGGGAAAAGTACGAAAAGGATGTGTTCCGCAAACTGGAAAATGACAGTTTTCTCTTCACAGTGCGCTGCAAGGATACGTTCTATCTTCTCAGGGAAGATACGGTATCTCTGTATCCGGAAGAGCTCCGCAGTCTGCTGATCCGTTTTTATCTGCACCAGGAGATCTGCGAGATCATGAAAGAAGCAGACATCTGCTGGCTGCGTGAGAAACTGCAGACACCGGTCTGGCAGCCGATCCGGTTAACGGAAGAAGAATGCCGGCATCTCTTTTACGAGATCCTGCCGGCGTATTCGCAGAAAGACAAAACGAAGGAAGATCTGCTGAAGATCATGCTGGAGATCCGCCAGGATCAGCCGGATGCGATGGATGTGGACATCCGGGAAGGAGAAGATCCGTATGACCTGCTCTGATCCGCTTACGGAAAGGGAACTCCGCGCGCTCAGTTTCGCGCTGAAACGGGCGCTCAGCGAAATGATGGAAGAATACTGGTGCGGTAATCTGGAAAAAAGCTATGAGACGTTTCAGATAGCCGATTATTTCGGTGGGCAGCTTTGCCGGTTCTGCATGGAAAACAATATCGACCGCAATTCTTTATCCGAGATCAAGGAACTGCTTGAGCAAAGCGAGCCGGTAGTGGAAAGTCTGAAGAATGATCTTGAATACTTTGCCTAGAAAGGAGGGCGACGGAAACGATGAACGATCGAAACCGAAGCAAATATCTCATCGATACGGAAGCAGTCTATGCAGCGGAAGCGGAGAAGATCGTCCGCAAACTTGACCGGGAACTGGAAAAAGCCAGCAGCGTCCGGCTCGTCACGAAAAGGGAAGAGGACATCGCGGCCGTGCTCCGGTTTCCGGTCAAGGAAGACGCTATCCTGGCTTTGCGGCTCTTTGCGAAGCTGCTGGACGAATACTTCCTGCTTTTCGACTATCTGGACGAGATCAGCTTCAGCGTTTTTGCCGCTTCGTTTTTCCGCAATTACGATACCTATCTGCTGCTCGTCCGTACAGTCGCTCCTGCAGAGAAAGATCCCGAAAAGATCGAAAAGCGTTTTTATGAACTGAGCGGAGAATTTGCCTTGAAACCGCATGACCCGGCCGTTCTACTGAAACTGCTGGCGACAGGCAAAGCCAGAAACGAGATGCGAAGAAAAAAAGCAAAACCGGTTAGCGGAGAAACGATCGCTCTTTGCTGGAAAAAAGAGATACTTCCGGAATGGTTTCCGGCTGACGACCGCAATTACCGTCCGCTGCTGCAAATGCTGCGCGACAACGTATTCACGGAAAACTGTCGCGGAATGCACGCGGAAGAACAGAAACAGAGTCTTCTTGCCCAAAAAGCTTTGCTGGAGGAGAGGATCGCTCTTCTGGGACCGCAGTGCTCTTCTGCGGACAGATCCCGGGAATACGATATTGCCGTAAAACAATATGAAAGAATTCTGAAAAACCTTGCGGAATTAAGAATTCTCTAAGAATCGTTTTCTACTCTGAGACCGTAAGGAGGAAAACGAACATGAAATACTATCCTGTCGGAACCGTTGTCCGGCTTTACAGAGGTACAAAACGTGTGATGATCGACGGTTACGCTACGATCGACCAGTCAGATCCTGCCCGGATCTACGATTACAGCGGCGTCTTGTATCCGGAAGGTTCGCTCTCATCGGATCAGACATTGCTGTTTGACCACAAACAGATCGAAGAAGTGTTCTTCATCGGTTATACCGACCAGGAACAGAAAGACTTTATGGAAAAACTTGAAAAGATCCGGGAGGAAGAAAAGTCCTTCTATCCCGCAGGTCTCGATTCCTAACATCAGAAAAGAAAGGACAAAATCATGAATAACAGCAACAATAACAGTCTCTTTAAGTACGTAGTCGTACTTCTGGTTGCCGTCATCGCTTTTTACGGCATCCATACACTCGGTTCCGCGAGAAAAAACTCCGGTCAGCCAGCTCCCTACAACGTTCAGCAGACCACCGGCAACGATACCACCCAGCCCGTTCCCGAAAATGTCCCGCAGTCTGTGACATCCGAGAATACCGCAGCGAATGACAACGCTGCGAAGACGGTCTACTTGTCCGATCTGCAGACAGTCGGCGAAAACTCTTTCCGGAAACTGTTCCGCATGGAAAGCGATGTCGAAGACTATTATCATAACCAGTACAGCACCGCCTATGTTTTGGCCGGTGACGGCATGGGCTACACTTACCGCAACAAAGTGACGTTCCTGAACCCGGATCATTATCAGTGGATCAAAGGCGAGATCATTCTGTCCGGAGACGATGCTTCTGTTGCCGGCATGGAATACGGGTACATGTGTCTGGTCATGCTGGACGGAAAAGGAAACGAGATCGCTTCTACGAAGCGGATCTGCGCTGACAACAACGTCTATAAAGCAGCCGTCAACTTCTATATCGGAGATATGGATGAGTTTACTCTGGCTGTGGACGCGACGGATGGCCGGGCAGGCGGTTATGACATGCATCTGATCGCCGATGCCTTTGAACTGGAATAAGCGTCACGGAGGATCTCCTCCGTGACTGCTTTCGTGAGGAGGATCCCAAGCGGCAGAAGCCGTTTGTAATACGACTGAATCAGGACAGATTATTGTATAATTAATAAAAAAGCAGGAGGAATCCATCATGTTGAACTTACATCCTATCGGAACGGTCGTACGCCTGGTCAACGGCACGAAACGCGTTATGATCATTGGCTACAAAACGCAGAATACGGACGCTCCCGGGAAAGTCTATGACTATAGCGGCTGTCTTTATCCGGAAGGACAGCTGAGCAGTCACCAGATCCTTCTGTTTGATAACGATCAGATCGAAGAAGTGTATTTTATCGGTTACCGCGATGCAGAGCAGCAGACATTTATGGAAAAGCTCGAAAAGGTACTGAAGAGCGGAGTTGCCGCAGGCGCAGCAGCGGAAACGCTTGCGGTCAAAAAATAATCAATGTAACGCAGAGAAGAAGATCAAGCTGTTTTTCTGGGAGGGTAGAATGTACAACGAACTTGCAAGAGCAGGAATCGACTTTGATTTTTATACTGAATACAAACTGGGCTCCGATAAGCTCTATGATGAGTACGCGAGGATCAGACTGGACAGCATGATCAGAGGCGAGATCGACAAATTACTGAAGAAAGTGCCTGACGTACAGAAGAGAGCCGGGAATGACCCCGGCTATCTGGCGGCGCGTCAGGAAGAAGACAAAGCCTATGAGAAATACAGTCAGTACAGAAGCAACAAGCTGAATCCTTTTATCATCACGATGACTCCTGTTGCCGAGGCAAAGTGGCTTGAAGCATCAGAAAAAACAAGTGCTGCTTATAAACGGGCTATAGATGTCGTTGCCGGAGATAAATGGGTTGCCAGACTTGCCAAAGCGTCGGAAAAAGAATGCAGTTCGGTGATAAGCGAACTGAACACGGAGCTCAGAAATAAATATCAGTTTTACGAGCTTTCCAGCCGGAAGAGACAGGAGATCGCAAAAGAACTGATCGCGGAAGACGAAGCGAAGACCGCTGAGATGGTCAGGAAACTGATGAACAGTGGCAGCGCTTTAGATAAAATGATCAACTGTTTCGCGGATTCAGTCAAAGAAAAAGATAAGAGTGTTGATAAGGGACCGCATGTTTCTCTGGTTTCCTATGAGTTTTGGTACGCAGTCTACAAAGAACGGATCTTTACCGTCGAAAGAAAAGTTGCCAGCGGTTTCAGGCAGACAAACAACGGCGGTTTTATAGATTACGAGTATTCCTTCGAGGGAAACGGCTATAAAAATCTGGCTGATGATTATCAGGCGAAGGCGTTGGCTCTGGTATTGGGTCAGGCTGTAAAGACTGCTCTGCTGCGCGATCCGGCGTTTGAAATGGCCAGCATCACCGCGACCGGACAGGATGCATCGATCAAACTGCAAATCGCCTATCCGAACACGGAGCATGCAGAGATGGTCAGCTTGTTCTAAGAACTCTGACCTGAAAACTAAGCGGTATTGGGAGATCGGATTATGTTGAATAAACTCGTACAGGCAGGAATAACCTTTTTGCCGGAAGTCGATAATGAAGCGTTGATCGATATCGATCATCGCAAGGCGCTCATTCAGAACTGGAAGCAGATACAGTCTCTGAAAGAGCGTGCAGACATTTATGAACAAACAGCCAAACAGCTGACCGAATCACAATATCTGAAGGAATACGACAACTTGATCGAGAGATCACGGAAGATCCACGAAAAAGCCTATAACGATCCGGTCTACGCGCAGAAAAAAGCACAGATCAGTAAAGCAGCCGACGAATGGCTGAACAGCGTTCATTACAGATACAGTGGTCTGCCATTCGCGAAATCGTTAGGCGAAAAACTTAAAAAAGAAGCCGACAATAAAGAAGTATTGTCCAGGATCCCCGATGACGCGCTTCTGAGCAGCGCGGTAAACAAATACGCGACAGGCTGGGAAGCGGAATTCGCAAAATTATGCACGTATATGGATTTCCGTAAAATGATACGGGACGGCGGTGAATCCGCCGTGGCGATCCAGTCACATCCGCAGGTGCTGGCCGGGATCAAACGGCTGGAACAGGCGGAGACACAGGCGAAGAAGTATTGCTATGACAAATGCTACAAGGAGAATCTCAGCCGCTGTCATAAGGCGGTTGAGGACTATGAAGCTGCTTTAAAAAAACACGAGAGGATGGTGCAGGCGTATGTCCGGGAAGACGGCGCAGTCATCGTCCCGCTGGTCACCAAACTGCTGAACAATCCCCAGGCTATGGAAGGCGTTACCGACAGCATGTATCAGGAAGTCAAGAAGCTCTGCGCTTCCCTGGAGGATAAAAAGGAGATCTCGTTTATCGACTGCACTTTTGTCTTCCGGGCGTGGAAAGACCGCATCGATTACTTATATGTAGATGATTATATCCGGAAACCCGATTCCTCCTTCAATTTCGAGGATAATAATTACCGTATCCTCGAAAACGATATGCAGGTGACCGCTTTGGCTTTGGTCGCGGGACAGACGCTCACTTACCGGCTGAAAGCGGACCCCGCTTTCGAGCTGGCCGATATAAAAGCGAAATACGGCGTCCAGAGAGTGGCGTTCACGCTTTCTTACCCGAACCCGAAACATACACAGACGATCAGTTTCTTCTGAGGTTACAGCAATGAATACAGAACAGGCATACAAAATACTTGAACGATACTGCAAAGATGCGGAAAAAGAGATCGCATCTCTGCGC
>JAEEGL013843319.1_pt1 | contig 13660 bp, 13 predicted proteins | sample 9134231 | NCBI WGS metagenome assembly JAEEGL01 (sample SAMN16246548, study PRJNA631951) | gut metagenome | biome: gut microbiome; feature: rumen; material: fiber-attached | host: Bos | place: Iran: Karaj | collected 2018-10
CCACGGGTGTAGCGTACGCCACCTGCCCATGGCTCCATTGAAAGAAGTTTTTCAGCAAGATACACTTCTTCGGGGCAGTTGAGTGTGGTCATATTACCGTTTTTAACCACTTCCATAACCTTCTCATCAACGGCATCATTGGCATAACCAAGGGTGTTAGTGCCAATACCCATCATAGAGCAGTCATAATAGTGATTGCCGTCCAGATCCCATACTTCGCAACCCTTAGACTTGCTATAGTAAGCAGGCCAGTTTTCAGGAAGTAACTGTTCAGGACGCTTAGAAAGGAGGGAAGTACCTCCAGGAATCATTGTTTTAGCTTTTTTGTAAAGCTCTTGACCTTTTCCCATAATACTTAATTAATTATTTGATTTCTTTATCGTTTGCCAAAGATTTTGCATAACCCTCATTGCGCATGATGGAAGAATTGATGTCCTTCACATCCTTGTGGGCATCTAGATATGTCACATAGTCAGCACAATGCTTGTCAATACCCACATTCTCAATAAGGGCTTTTATGACCTCAAAGTCACGCTGCTCGTCAACCGTGATACGGAGTTCGTTAAGGTCAACATCATTCTCCACATTGAAGGACTTGAAGATAGTTCCACCCATCACGGTAGAGTTGTTCTTGATGTATGGCGTTACGTGCTCGTGTTCGCTGAGCAGTTTAGCATCCTTCCAGGCTTTTTCCAAAGCAGAGAATTTGAATACCTCAACGTCCATTCCGTCAGGATAGGTTGGAATGAGGGTGTTGGAAGCATAATCATAACCACCATCAATACAGGTATTAATAACCTGATCAATAATTGCAGGATCAATCAGCGGGCAGTCTGAAGTTACACGGACTACATAGTCGGGATTCTCCGGCTTGGCTGTTTGATAGAAGCGGTCAAGTACATCATCAACAGAACCCTGATGGTATTCCACGCCCACCTTGTTGCAGATGTCAATAATGTACTTGGAACCTTCCTCATCGGTGGTGGCCACCTTGAGTTTGGTAATCATCTTCGACTGCAGGATGCGACGAAGGTGAATCTCCAATAATGTTACTCCGTTTACTTCCTTCAAAATCTTTGCAGGAAGACGGGTTGAGCCGTAACGGGCTTGGGTAATTGCTAATACTTTCATTATAATTAAACTATTGTTCGTCAACTTTCCACGTGGTTAAGGATATAGATGCGGCAGACTTTGTTCCTAAATACCATCCACAATACAATGTGCCGTTGCAGTAAGCAAGACCTGGATAACCCTTATCACCACCAATACTCGTCTCCATGGTTGTTATTTCTTCTACACTACCATCGAAGGAAGCGGAAAAGAGAGTGACGCTAACCTCACCTGTGGTTTTAACATCACGTCCTGCAAGTAGCAGCTTTCCGGAATAAGGTAACCATAATAACTCAGGGCTTTCAATATGGCGTTCCATTTCTGTCCAGGCGAATGAAGTAAATGGATATGATGCAACACCCCAATAGGCTGGTTCTGATATGGGTGTATCCTTGCGCAGACATACATACATTGTTTCTCCAACAAAACACATATCAGCCTCTGTGAGTATTCCTTCCAAATCGAAGAAAGTTACTGTACTCCAATTAACGCCATCATCGGATACTAGCAAAGCTGGCTTTTCGCCTTCAAGATAAGCAACACTATAATATTTGTTATTGTGTTTTCTTATTTTCCATAACCAAGCGATATGATTAAGGTCATGATTGACTGCTCTTACTTCACTCCAACTCCCATTGATATAGTCTGAATAGACAGTTCCTGAGTGCTGATAAACACCTGATTCGAATGTATTATAACCTATATACATTCTCAGATGCCCGTCAACCTCTGTTATGAAAGGATCTCTCAAATCTTTTGTGGCATCGCTTATAGTAGCACTTACTGACCAGTTTGCTCCATTTTGAGTTAATACTTTAATACATCCATATTCCGCTTCGGATGCTGGTCTATGGGCCGTACCCTCTCTAAAGGCCATCAACAGTTGTCCATCATTATCATAGATTGATGTAAAAGCAGCATGGTTACTGTTATCATAAACAACACTTTGAGTCTGCATGGTGAAAGAATAATTCTTATATATCAACTCTGCTGATGCCATATTAACACCTAATGTGTTCAGATAACCCTCCTTAAACAAAATTCCTTCTGCTCTCGCCGTGATGGTGCGTTTGTAATACTTAGTGGAAGACCTGGCAATAATTGTCAACGGCTCCCCTTCAGCAATCTCGACACCCCACGATGTAAACCAGATGTTTTTGCAATTTACTCCTTCATCTATACTGCCGGTTATAGGTGTTGCATAATTGATTGTAACAGTGTTATCTCCACTATAAATTTTACCACTATTGCCTGTACTTAAATCAATATAACGCCCACCTGTTAAATACTTCCCAGAAGGCACTATGATTTCAACTGTCTCAATAGACTCAGGTATATTTTTAAGCGTTATCTTGTTAAGGGCTGTTGCACGCCGGAAATAGGCATCCCAATTTGCATTCGAAGCATTATGGCCGGCATCTGGCCTTGCCACAAGAATATATGCCTCCGGGTCGTAACTGTCATCCGTAGCATTTTGGACAGTTTTGAGGTTAACCTTATGTCCAACAACAGAACTTTCATCTAGTGAAACGGAAGCAGGATAGATACCAACGTATGTATACGTCGAACCAGTTTTATCAGATGCTGGTGTTACAGTGAAATCAAAGGTTGCTGCTGGTTGACCTTTGAATTCACTTGTTGTCTTTGTTGCCCATGTGTCTTTACTTATATTCCCATCACCCAACACCGCAATCTTTAACGATTCTTTTTCTCCCCAAAGAATAGTATTGGCCGTTTCATTGTAACTTCCTATCGATGTTCTGGTTTTAGCGCCATCCTGAAAGGATTCAACATTTGCTAATACAGAGATCCTCAAAGTACCATCACCATTTGTAACATCATTATCCTTATTATCACATGCAACAAACGTGAAGACAACTCCCAAAAGCAATGAAAATATCTTAAAGCCCTTATTCATAAATAACACCTTTCAATAGCACTAATAATCTTCACCATTACCCCAAATTGAGTCTTCATCATAAGTACCACCACCTCCTATATAGTAAAGCAATGGGGAACTTGTACATATAAGGCAACTTAGTTTTACCCCAAGAACCATTACTTGGGGTTTGATATAAGGCGCTTTGAGTATGTTGTTTTCGCTCATGCCTGTTGACGAAATAAAATAGGAAACTCTGTTTAGGTTGCACAAATCAGGTGCTAACTTATACAACCTAAACGAGTATCATATATTATTTGACTTCAAAATTCGGATCAACGTATTTCTTAATATTCTCCCGCATTGATTCGACGGTCTCCCACTCAGTGTTGTTGTTAGAAGCATAATAAAAGCCATCGGGTACGGGCTTAGCATTATGATGCTTCATGAATTGTTCCCTAGTATAATGAATAGATACTGAAGGCATGATCACGTAATATTTTCCCAAATCAATAGTATCCAAAGCATCTGTAACTGTAATCATTTCTTCGTGAAGTTTCTCACCCGGACGGATACCAACCTCAACCTGCTTCATGCTAGGAGCAATGGCTGTTGCCACATCACAAATCTTGTATGAAGGAATCTTTGGGATAAAAATTTCACCACCAAGATGATGACCAATGGCGTACATCACCATTGCAACACCTGCTTCAAGAGATATATTGAAGCGGGTCATACGCATATCGGTAATAGGTAGTTCTTTAGCGCCCTCATCGCGTAAACGGGTGAAGAAAGGAATAACAGATCCGCGAGAGCCCATTACATTACCATAGCGTACAACTGAGAAGTGCATATCTTTCGTTCCTTTTATGTTATTAGCCGCACAGAATAGTTTATCACTTGTCAGTTTTGTGGCCCCATACAGGTTAATAGGTGCACAAGCCTTATCAGTTGATAGGGCTACAATATCGTGAACACGACAAGCAAGAGCAGCCTTAATCACGTTCTGAGCACCATGCACATTGGTTTTGATGCACTCCTCGGGGTTGTATTCTGCAGTATCTACCTGCTTGATAGCAGCAGCATGGATAATCACATCCACACCCTCGCAAGCACGGGTAAGTCGTTCCAAATCGCGAACATCACCAATGAAATAGCGCATCATGGGGTATTTTGCCTCAGGATACTTCAACTTGAGTTCGTACTGCTTCAACTCATCACGCGAGTAAATGATGATCTTATTCACTTTGGGGTAGTCACGAAGAATAACCTCAACAAACTTCTTACCGAACGAACCTGTTCCGCCGGTAATGAGAACATTTTTACCGTTTAACATATTTGAAAATTTAATGATTAATTATTTCTATCACTTATTATCTAAGATACTTAACCAATTCATTAGCCTTCTGGTATTCCTGTGGATTACCTATGTCAATCCATGTACCATTGAGGGGGAACCGAATAACTTTTCTTCCTTCAGCTATCAGTTTCTCAATAAGATCTGTAGCATTAAAGAATGTGTCATCTGGAATTCTATCAATAGCAGATTTTTTAATTAGATAAATCCCAGCGTTAGCATAATAGTTATAAGTAGGTTTCTCTATAAGGCCTTGAATATTGCGACCATACAAATCAAATATTCCAAAAGGGACAGACACAGTATATGGAACTGCGGCAACGCTCATATCCGCATCATGCTCCTTGAAATGGAGATAGAAATCCTCATAGTTGATATTGGTGAACAAGTCGCTATTCATTACCAATATAGTGTTATTAAAGAACTCTTTCACAAACCTAATGCTACCAATTGTGCCCAAGTATTTTGGCTCCCTTACAGTATGGACTGTAATCCCCTCTATTGGTTCAAGAAAATGTTCCTCAATTTGCTCGGCGAGATAGTTTACCGTCACATTAATATGCTCGACTCCGTATGTTATAAGACGTTCTATGTTATGATCTATAATAGCCTTATCTCCAACTGGCAGCAACGGCTTTGGTGTTTTCTCCGTAAGAGGACGTAAGCGTTCACCTTTTCCGCCAGCCATCATCACAACATCAACTGGAAGCCTTGTCTTATACTTGAATAAATTAATGACATCCACTATGTGCATTTCTTTGTCGAGAACGGGAACAAGCTTCATGTTCATCTGTTTTTGATGCCTGATTTCTTTCACATCATCAGCATCCTCGCTTCTCATATAATTGAAGTTTCGATGCATGATTGTTTCCAAATCATCTTTTACCGATGCTCCAGAGATCAATGCCCGGCGTGAGTCTCCATCAGTAAGCGTTCCTACCATCCTCCCTTCAGAATCAAGCACAAAAAGCACAAGAGGCTCATTCCTAAAGCTATTTAATTGTATCATCGCATCAAGCAATGACTTATCTTGACAGATAAAATGGCTGCTATTCATCTTTTGTTCACTTTAATAATTAGATTTGGGGACTGACCAAAAACAATACTGTTATCTGATACATCCTGATTCTTCACCAATGCTCCCGCACCTATCTGTACATTTTTTCCAATGTGACATTTACCTAAAACGCTGGAGTTAGCATACATCTTTACGTTCTCTTCAATAACTGGATAATAGATGTTACCCGCTTTATCATAAGTACCACCCACTGTGCAACCCTGATAAAAGAAGAAACCGTTGCTGTATTGTGCACGTCCCATCACAGAACCAAGAGGATGCTCCGCTCCAAATTGCTCTGGTAAATCTATAGCATAGAATAAATCTACTGAATGAAAAATCTTATTCAGATAGTAAATCTTATCGCATAGCTTCCCTACATTTGCATTCAAATAGATATCATGTGACAGATAATACAGGAAAATCATGTACTGAATGGCATGATAAGGGTTAAATCTGCAAGTTCTTACACCATTATCCTCTATCCAATAATACTTATTCTCTGATTGAGAAAAATTTTCTTCACAAGCAGCTAAAGCAAAATCAAAACGGGACTCAATGACAGCCTTTTCCTCTTCATTAATAAAAAAGTGAGACTTTAACTGCATCAAGAGTTGAGCAAGAATATCTTCTTTTGGTATAGTATAAACCATTATTTCCAACTTTTTACTTTATTAAACGACTCCTTAAAAGCCTCATTATTCTCGAACAGATACTTTGCTATCACCTGCATTAGTTCATAATCTTCCTCTGAGTCAATATCAAGAATACCAGTATCTGCCATTACAATCGCATCACAACCAGAATTAAAGAATGTAGCATGCTCCTTATTCCTCAATGCGTCTGGTGAATACGCATATATAGAAGCATTCATATCATAGAATACCGGGGCTTCCTGACGGGTGGTGAAGTTAGAAGGAATGGCTTTGCAGAAGAAACCATTTTCCTCTTTCACCATATTGAAATAAGGATTTCTACGAGATGGAGCAACACTATAGACAACATCCACATCGTTGCGCTGTTTCTTACGGTCAATAGCATTCTTCACATCCTGGACAGTACGGAGCGGAGAAGTGATATCCAAATCAACCACCATATCAAACTTGCGGGCAAAAGCCTCCTCAGCCTTGTTTAAGCTATCCAAGATAACTGCCACCTTAGGCACCTTGTCTCCAGCCAAATTTTCTTCACGATGTATAATCGTGACGGGCACATCTTTCACACGACGAACCAAGACTTTCAAAGGCTCGCTATCTGTATTCAACACTATCTTGATGTCATCTTCACCTGCATACTTTTCCATATACAAGGCAATGTTGGCCATAGAGTACCAAACCAGTGGCACATCCAAGAAGTCACGGGCATTCTTACCCTTCACACCCTTGGAACCGGCACGACCGCATAATGTAAACAGAATGTCCATATCAGAATTCTCCTTTTGCTGTTTTCAGCACTTGGTACGCATGTTCCGGAGTGCTGTCATTTATTGTTTTATTATTAATTATCTCAAAGAAATGTGCAATCTCTGCCATCTGGAACGCATTGCGCTCGCTTTCCAATTTGATGGTTTCTCCCTTCTTTAAATAGCTTACCGTACCTGCTATCAAATCACAATGAATAGTGTCATCAGCAGTGAACAGATCAAGTGTACGTTGCGTTTGACGGCCAAAGTAGTCCAGATGGAGCTCAAAGGTGGTCTTATCGTTCTTACCTATATAAATAGCCAAATCATCACTATCAATCTCTAGGTTAGATACCTTGTTTATTATCTGCTTGCACTCAGTAGGCATTCCAAACAGCCAAGTGAGGTAATCCCATTCGTGAATGAGATCTATGCTTACACCCCCACCCAAATCCTTGTGTGCGCTATAAGTCTTGCGATAGTCCTGACCTGGACGCCAATCAGGAAGATAGCTGGAAGATATCGCTCTGGCACAAATCACATCATCAGGATTTACTTTCCGTTTGACATATTGAAGAACAGCATTGTAGTGTAACGGACAGGCTACATAAGAAGGGATATCCTTGATGGTCACAAATATCTTCTCATCAACCTCTGTGCTATCAAACACCGGCTTCTCGATGAAAAAAGATTTGGTATGTGCCGCAAAACGCTCAACCGTCTCATAGTGGATAGATGTTGGATTGGTCACAAACACTACATCATACTGGCGGTCTGCAGGTATCTCATCAGCATACAGGTAAGTGTTACTAACCTGTGGCTGTAACTCATCTGCCAACGGCCTGCCCAGAGAACTGCGGTAAAGATCCACTGTACAACTATCACCCTGTGATGCCAAATATGCATGCACATTCTTCAGGTGACGTGTAGCAATGGAACCCAGTCCAACAAAAGCTATCTTATATTTCTTCATTATGCCTCAATCTGGTCAATAGTCTTCAGCAGGTCAAAGTCCTTCTCAAACGTCCATGCAGGAACAGCCTTGGGATTGGCAATTTGAGCCAAAAAAGCATTCAACTCCTCTCGATACGGATTCTCCGTGATAAAGGCTGCATAACCTTCTACATGTTCAGAAGCATCATCAAACTGAATGGTTTGCAATTCCTTCGTTTCAAGATTGTACTCCTTCAAGGAATCTGCTGTACCATTCCATGACATCTGGAAGGTTTCTCCATACACATCAATATGACGGATAGACTTTCTTGTTACCACATCAGCTGCCAGAACACCTTTGTTACCATTCTCATGCTCAATAGTAATAAGGTAGTTGTCATTGTAGTTAATGTTAAGATGAGTGTTCTTGCTTTTAACAGCACTTACACTCTTGATCGTACCAAAAGCCGTCACAATCCAAGGCAGGTCAATAGCCATAATCTCACGGCAACCGTTGGTTCTGGGATTGCCAATGAAATAGTTGTTGTAACTCTCCCAAGGATGCCAGTCAGGAAGGTATTGCCCAATGTGGTATATATAGTTTAACGGACAATTTGCCTTGTTTGCTTTCTCAATGATGGTTTGTGTTTCCTTACGGTACAGGAATGTAGAAGAAAGGAAAAGCACTTTCCCCTTCTCTTTGGCTAAAGCCATATTCTCTGCATAACCATCAGCCACCAGATTGATCTCTGTAAACACATGGAGGTTATTTTGCAAGCACTCTTTGATAATGGCCGCATGAGAAAGAGGTGATGTGCTAATCACAGCTGCATCTGGACGCTCTGCTGCCATAGCCTCAGCAATGCTTGGATAGCACTTCAGACCAAACTTCTCTTTCACTTCTGCACAACGGCTCTCCTGACTATCTATGCCAAAGAGCTGTATATCTTTATTCTCGCTCAACAAACGTATTCTGCGCTTACCCATTGAGCCAAGACCAATAACTATTATCTTCATAAATCGTAGAAATGTTTCTGTTTCAATTCCTCCAAGGGATATGTACTTATAATCTTGAATATCTCTTCAGCTGTATTTGCTTTCTCGTATGGATTATGCGTTTCAGCTGCTTTCTTCTTAAAGGCAGGTGACATTATCACATTCAATCCTTTTAGAATAGAGTCTTTATCCGTCTCACAGTTATATACGCTATCAGCAGCCATTCTACCCTTTTGCCGGTCTCCAATATTCAATGTAGGAATACCAAATGAAGGAACTTCCAGCAAACCACTGGAAGAATTACCAACCACGGCACCTGCATATTTCATCACAGATAGGTAACGCTTGATGCCAAGGGACTTATAAGCAATGGCTCTGTCTGAGTTGTTTGCAACAAACTCATTAATAGCATCTACGATGGCCTGTGAACCTGTATCAGAGTTGGGCATGGTGAAGAACACTCTCAAATCCTTGCGTTCTTCCAATGCAGCAATAAACTCCTTAATGTCTTTTTCTGCGGTATGTTCACCCAAGGTAACCGGATGGTAAGTTACCAAAATGGTATTCTCGTCCAATTTGAAGTTAACGGATTCTTCAACTTCCTGTTTACTCATCAGTGGGAACTTCTTAATGTTCTCTACTCCAGGAGCGCCCACATAAAAAACCCTATCAGGTTGTTCTCCTAATTGAATCACACGCTTTCTGTACTCTTCAGTAGAAGTGAAATGCAAATGACTCATTTTGGTGATAGAGTGCCTTATGGCATCATCGTATGCTCCTTCGGTCACTTCGCCACCATGCAAATGAGCTATGGGGATTCGCTCAATCAAAGCTGCCGTTGCTGCAGCAAGTATTTCATAGCGATCACCAAGCACAACTACCAAATCTGGCTTCAAAGTATTGTATGCTTCAGCAAAACCAGAAAGAGCCGTTGCCATTGACTTTACGGTTGTTACTGCATTGTCTTCTGCGTTCTCATCAATAATTGGGATCTTGCAGTCAATGTTGAAACCATCCTTCTCAATCTCCTGATAGGTATTGCCATACTTTGGACTAAGATGCATATTGGTGGCTATCACCTGCAACTGTGTGTCGGGTGATTCTTGTATCAACCGCATCAGTCTGCATAGCAGGCCATATTCCGCACGGGTTCCCGTTACCACACAAATCTTTCTCATAACTCTATCAACTCTTCTTCGTTGAAATCACGAACAGCTTTGGTTCCTATCACCTCTTCCCAACGCATGGGTGAGATACCAGTACCAGGACGCTTTACAGTCAGGTTCTCTTCTGTAAGCAGTTCGCCTTTCTTGATGTCCTTTGCAGCAATGATACTCTTGCGGGCAATGGCAATATTTTTACGTTCGCTATCACTAATGTGCTTTGTACCATCACCACCAACAGCCTTTTCAATATTGCGTATGGCACTTACCATAGCCTTCAACTCATCCGGTTCAAGACTGGCTTTGTGGTCTGGACCTTCCATATTGCGGTCAAGAGTAAAGTGCTTCTCTATCACAGTTGCGCCTAAAGAGACCGCTGCAATAGGTACTTCAATACCCTTGGTATGGTCACTATAACCCACCTCAACACCAAACTCACTTCTGAGAGCATCCATAGCTTTGAGGTTTACATCCTCGAAGGGTGTAGGATATTCCGTATTGCAATGCAGAAGTATCAGGTTCTCCTTAGATAAACCATTTTTGTAGAGAGCCTCAACAGCTGCTCGTACATCCACCATATCGCACATTCCTGTGCTGAGAATGGTCTTTTCGTTGTAAGCGGCCACACGTTTCAAGAAAGGATAGTTGGTTACTTCACCAGAAGGGACTTTCCACAGACCCAGATTCAATGAGTGAAGATATTCAATACTATCAAAGTCAAAGGCAGTAGAGAAAAACTTGATGTCCTTCTCTTTGCAGTAGGCAATCAGCACTTCATGGTCTTCAGGTGAGAGCTCCAGTTTCTTCAACATCTGGTACTGGCTGTCACCTTCTTTTCCAATGTTCTTCTGCTGGTATTCAGCCTGCTTTGCAGCCTTGGTAACAAGTTTCGAGGCCTTGAAGGTCTGGAACTTTATATAATCCACACCTGCCTCAACAGCTTTATCCACCAGCTGTTTTGCCAGTTCAATGGAACCGTTATGGTTCACTCCAGCCTCTGCTATGATGATAGTATGTTTGCTCATTTAACGCGTTTTATAGGATTACCTGCATAGACTCCGGCTTCTGTAATATCTTTATGCACAACACAACCAGATGCTACTACGGTCATATTACAAACCTTTACGCACTGATTTACGACCGATTGGCTGCCAATAAAAGAACCTTCTCCAATTTCAGCTTCACCATTCACCATCGCCCCAGTTGAAACATGACAGAAATTACCAAGTTTCACATCATGCTCTATGTTGGCAAAGGTATTCACTATACAACCCATACCAATTTGTGCACCCGCATTAACAACCGCTTGATGCATCACTACTGTTCCTTCGCCAATGGTTGCATATTTAGATACATGGGCTGTTGGAGCTATCACTGTCGCAAGCTTTCCTCCAGCATCTTTCACCATCTTGTTGAGACGAATACGAATAGAAGGTGATTTAATCTGCCCTACGGTCACAAGGAACTCAGCCTTATCCTGATATGGCCCTATCATATCATCATTCCCAAGCACCTTATATCCCAAAACTGTTTCGCCAACGGGTATTGAATGGTCTAAAATGCCCAAGATGGTATAACCTGCACTTTCAGCAACATCTATCACTGATTTGCAGTGCCCACCACCTCCTATAAGAATCAGATTCTTCATTAACGCTCAATTAAACTCTTGATGGCCTCAACTATAAAATGTACATCATCTTCGTTCACATACGGGCCAGCAGGTAAACACATACCAACTTTGAACAAACTCTCGGAAACTCCATTAACGTATGCAGGCGCATTCTTATAAACCGGCTGCTTATGCATAGGTTTCCAAAGAGGACGGCTCTCAATGTTCAAAGCATCCAATCCCATACGCATTGCCTCTACGTTGTCGTTAGGCTGACAATCAGTAACGGCACTTGAAGCGGCATGAATAACACCGGCAGCACCACCTACAGCACCAGTAATGACTTGCTTGTAGGCGTCCTCCTGACCTTTCACCTTGACCTCGGGATCAATGGTTATAGTGCAAAGCCAATAGTTAGAATCGTATTCTCCCGTAGCAGGCTGGCTGTGAACAGTAATACCTTTCACATCCTTCAATAATTCCTCGTAAAGCTTCTGAACTTTCTTGTGATGTGCAATATGCTCATTTACAATAGTCATCTGTCCACGGCCAATACCTGCACAGATATTTGACATACGATAGTTATAACCAATCTTCTCGTGCTGATAGTACGGGTAGCTCTCACGATACTGAGTAGCGTACATCATAATCTCACGCCACTCATCATCATTAGCTGTCACCAAAGCGCCACCACCAGAGGTAGTAATCATTTTGTTGCCGTTGAAGCTCAGCACGCCAAACTTACCAAATGTGCCCAGCACCTGTCCATTGAACTTAGAGCCAAAACCCTCTGCTGCATCTTCCACAACAGGGATACCATACTTGTTGGCGATAGCCATAATCTGGTCAATCTTATACGGCATACCATATAGTGCTACTGGCACGATAGCTTTAGGATATTTACCCGTTTTCTCCTTGCGGTCAATTATCGCCTTCTCAAGCAATTCCGGGTCCATATTCCAAGTCTCTTTCTCGGAATCAATGAATACAGGAGTTGCACCAAGGTATGTAATGGGGTGAGAACTTGCACAGAAAGTAAAACTCTGCACACACACCTCATCGCCATGGCCTACACCACATGCAAGAAGGCCAAGATGAACTGCAGCTGTTCCCGCAGAAAGCGCGACTACACGCTTATTCTGACCTACAAACTCCTCAAGGTCTTTCTCAAAACCATTCACATTGGGGCCAAGAGGGACAACCCAATTGGTATCAAAAGCTTCCTGTACAAATTTCTGCTCGTTGCCAGACAGATGGCACAGACAAAGAAGGATTCTGTCTTTTCTTCTTTCCATAACTATATCTTATCTAAAATTTACTTTTCTATGTTGAATGTCTTATTCTTCAATTTTCACTTTCACAACCACTTTTTTAACAGCGGTAGGCTCTTTTACGCACATCTGGGGCATATGGCCGTCCTGAGGAAAGAGTAGGGTAAAGTAGCCGTTACCTATCAGAAGCTCTTGTGGTTTTACATCTGCCTCTACGTAGAAAGCAACATCTTTCTCCTTGTTATAGGGCTTCGCGTCTTTCAGGTACTCCAACGGCAAGCAACAAATCTTCTCTTGACCAGAAATCAGATACTGTATATCTATATACTCACGGTGAGCCTCATAGCCATATTCATTCACCTCTTTAGTGGTATACTCCGAAACAATCGCCTTAATTCGCGGATTGATAACAAACACGCCATTCTCTAAATCCTTTGTAGCGGCATTCAGAAACAACAACCCCTCATAAATATCCGTAGAGAGACCTTTGTATAGGGCTATATTGTTTAACTTGTCGTATATCATAGTTGTTTAATATCGCTTAAAAATAGGCAGTCCGCTGTTATTGAACTTTCATCTTTAATGAGAGACCAGCGAGAAACCCGTCCTAAACATATCGTTTGTTGTCAATTATCTTCATGTCTGCGACTTTCAAAACATGCTGGTTGTTGCTTGTATGTATGACTTATGCATAGCTTCAACAATTATCTTTATGTCTTCACTATCTCCTTCTTCAAGGCAGTCCATATCACTCTGACTTAGTACTTCTGATGCCTTATAGCATATCGGCTTTGATATGCCATCAACACTTATGGATACCATCACGTCATCAGGATACTGCTTATCATCAATACTGATATTGATGCGCTTGTCATTAATTATC
>JAEEGL014960983.1_pt1 | contig 13660 bp, 12 predicted proteins | sample 9134231 | NCBI WGS metagenome assembly JAEEGL01 (sample SAMN16246548, study PRJNA631951) | gut metagenome | biome: gut microbiome; feature: rumen; material: fiber-attached | host: Bos | place: Iran: Karaj | collected 2018-10
CCCACCCCTACAACCCCCAAACCCCCTTACCGTGAACCCCCAAAGCAACAAGTTGCTTCGGGGAACCCCGGACACCCCTCCCAAAGTCGTTATACTCTCTTTGGGGCGCGGCGGTTCAAGCGCTTTCCGATCTGATCGCCGCCCTTGTTTGCAGGAAATAAAAAAACGATCCGCGGATCGTCTTTTATATTTCGTCGAGCTCAAGCGACGTCGTTTCACAGAAAGCGTCTGTCTCGTTCGGGCGGACGCGGTGTTTTGCGCCGCAGGACAGACACCGCACGACGTAATCTTCGCCGTCGATGATCAGTTCGATATCGCCGTTGCATTCGTTATCGTAATCGCCGCCGAGCAGGAGCATATTGTTGATATCTTCATGCGCTCTGTTCTCCGTGCTTTTCGTTTTACAGCCGCAGAAGATCTTTCCCTCGCACAAAAGCTCCTTCACCACGGTCGATAAGACCGGCAGAGCGGTAAGATCCGGTATTTTCGGAAACGCGCCTTCTTCGTATTTGCCGTAAAAGTCTTCTCCCCCGCTCTCGTCAAGCAGAGCGATTATCTCCTCTTCTACGCGGTCGAGCTGTTCTTCGACCTGTTCCTTTCTGCCGATAAAGCAGACGTCTATTCCGGTATAAGGACAAGTAAGCAGAAGAAGCTCTCTGTTGAGCGCGGCTTCCTTTGAAACGATGAATTCGTGATCGTTGCCGCAGGCGAAGCACGGTACCGACAGCCTTATTTTGCCGTCGGAGGTGTAGGAGATCTTCAGTTCGCTTTCGTGGCAGTGACATTTGAGTCTTATCAGATCGCCGGAGAGCGAGAAAACTCCGACCACGCTTTTGATCGCTTCGCCGCAAGACGGACATCTGTAAGCTATCGTCGTATTCTTCGTCGATAAAATCATTGTAAAGTCCTTTCGTAATAAAACAGATATTGCTGAGCTATGCCGGCGTAACGCCCGAGCGACGTTATATCGAGTCTGCCGCCGAAATATTTGTCTATCGTACGCTTTATCCACACGTCGACGGGAAACGCGCTCCATTTTCCGAGCGCGAACAGAAGCGTGCAGGAGGCTACCTTCGGTCCCACGCCTTTGATGCGGCAAAGCTCTTCAAGTCCCTGTTCGTATGTATATTCGTCGCGGATGCGGCAAAGGTCCGTATCGGAAAGACAGTGCTCCGCCGCCGATATCAGATATCCGGCTCTGAATCCCGTTTTGAGCGCCTTCAGCCCCGCCTCTCCTGCGTTCAGTATCTCTTTTTCGCCGGGAAAGGCGTAATATGCTTTTCCGCCGGATTCAAAGCTTTGCCCGTACGTACGGCACACCGCGGAGACGAGAGATTTGATTCTCGGGATATTGTTGTTCTGCGATATTATGAAGCTGCAAAGCGTCTCCCAGGGGTCCTGCCGCAGTATGCGTATGCCGTCGCCCGCCTCCATCGCGCGCTTTATGACGTCGCACTCGAAGTGCTTCAATATGTCTTCGTTGATCTTTCCGTAATCTTCGTCAAGGGCGAGATATCTTTTCCATATATTTTCGTATTCGTCTTCCGTCGCTTCGATGTAAAGGTTCTTTTCGTCCTGCCCGATACGAAGCAGTCTGCCGAAAGCGACGCCTTCGAAGAAGCCGTCTCCGTTTTTTTCGAAGCGGAACGACTGTCCGCAGTCGAATATCTTGTCCAGATCGAAATGATCCGGTCTTTTTATCGTAAGAATATCGCTCATGGCACTTGATTTTCTTTTCTTTTTCTGTTATTATAAAGTTACAGTACACGTAAAGGACGTCGGATATGAAAGAACAGATCTATACAATACCCGTAAACACGGCTTTCGAAAAATCGGAAGCCGATAAAGCCTGCGGCTGCCCTTTCTGCACGATGAAGGAGATACTCGAGAAAAACGAGCTCGATCTCATTCTCGGCGCGTCGATGATGGAGCCGGATATCAGGATAAAGACGAACGAGCAGGGCTTCTGCAAAAAGCATATGGATACGATGATCGGTATGAAGAACCGTCTCGGTCTCGCCCTGATGCTCGAAAGCCACCTTGAAGAAACGAAGAAAAAAGTCAAAGTAAAGGGACTTATCTCCGCGATCAAAGGCAAGGGCTCCGCCTCCGACGAAAAGCTCGCCGCGCTCGAATCATCGTGCTATATCTGCGGCAAGATCGCGTTTCACCTTGAAAAGATGTTCGAATGCGCCGTGTATTTATGGGAAAACGACGAAAATTTCCGGAAAAAGACGGCAAATCAGCCCTTTTTCTGTCTGCCGCATTACCGCAAATTCGTCGAGCTTGCCAAGCGCGATATGCCGAAAAACGTCTTCTCCGACTTTTACGACGCCGTCAACAAAACCGAAACGGAATATCTCGACAAACTGTACGAAGACGTTTCGTGGTTCTGCAGGAAATTCGATTACCGCTACGCTGACGAGCCGTGGGGAGATTCGAAGGACTCCATAGAACGCGCCGCCGCTTTTCTGAACGGCAGAGTCTGATCACATCCCGCGGACCGGGAACCACCTTTCAAGATATTCCGAAACCTCTTTTTCGCGCGTTTTATACTCGTCAAAAGCCAGAGTTCCCGAAATTATTTCGGCAAAGGCTCCGGCGGTATTGTTGTAAAGCGTCGGAAAACCGGATCTCATTATATCGACGAAATCGTAGTTTTCGCGTTCGAGTATTATCTGAAGGCTGTTCACCGAGCCGTTGTCGCGAAGCACTTTGGTAAACAGATAGTAAAGATAGTCGTATTTGACGTATTTATACGACGCGGCGTTCAGCGTCTCGATGAAATCGCCCGAAAGCTCTATATCGCCCTGATTTTTCGGTATGCACAAAACGACGGCGTCGTCTTTTGCAAAAGACGTATATTCGGAGCTTTCGTCAAGCTTCGGCGAGGGAACGAGCCCCCACACGAGCTCCGAGCCCGACATTTCGACCGCGGAATTCAGCGTATCTATGAGGAAAAGCGCTTCGCCTTTAAGAAATTCGCCTTTCGCATCGGCAGAGGGCGGCGTTTTTGTCATTTTCGCCATCGTTTCGCAAAGCCCGGAAAAAGACGGGTTAAACGTTACGGGCGCAGGCGTTTTGTCCGTCGCGTTCACCGTGAAATCGAATCCGGAGCCGTACAGAAGAAATTCGTTTATATTGACCGACGGAGAATATACCGTCGGTTTTTTACCTGCCTGCGCCGCTTTTTTCACGCAGTCCTCATACGCTTCGACCGTCCATTTGCCGTCTGAAATGAGTCCGTAAAGATCAAGCCCGAGCGATCTTGCAAGCTCCTTGTTGAAGAATACGGCGTAAGTCTTTTCGGGCTCGAAGCAGCCGTCTCCCGCCGCGCCGAAAATATCGCTGCCCGCCGTCATCGCGGCGACGGAATCGGCGTTGAAATAATCCGCCCTGATATTGAATTTCGGCACGGTACGCAGGCTCTCGACAAGACCTTCGGAGACAAGATATCCGACCATGCCGCGCGGCACCGCCAGAACGTCCGCGAAATACTCGCCGTTCGATACGGCTTCGGAAAGCCGCCGTTTCAATTCGCTTTCGGTAAACGTTTCAACGTCTATATCGGCGTGAAGCTTATCAGCCACTCTCTGAAGTCTCTCAACGCGGTCGGAGGTGAGCACCGTCTCCGAGCCGTCGCCGGTAAGAAACGAGGCGTCCGTCGCCGCGACGACCAGGCGCGTGCCTGACGCGGAAACGACGGTAAGGCTCCGGAGCGCCGCTTCGGAGTCGTTTTTCAGTTCTTCTGCCGACGTGGTGTCAAACTCTCCGCTCTCACGCGGCGTTTCCGTTTCGGCGTCGGTCGCCGTTTCTTTTTCCGTGACCGCGGCGGTTTTCGCCGGTATGCGCGATTCGCTTGAGATAATGATCCCGCACGAGCTTAAAAGTACGGCGCAAACGAGGATCGCCGCCGTTACGACCGTTTTTTTCATACGCTTTCTATATAATCGGCGGCGGACGAAAGTACATCGCCCTCGTAATCTTCTATCTTTCCGTTATCGCAAAGCGCCGCAAGAGACGGGTCGATCGGTATGCGCGAGAGTATAGGCAGATCGAATTCGAGAGCCGCCGCCTCCGTCGCGCCCGAACCGAATATCTTATGCTCTTTGCCGCAGTCGGGGCATTTGAAATAACTGAAATTCTCGACTATGCCGTAGACGGGTATGTTCATCATCGAAGCCATATTCACCGCTTTCGAAACAATCAGCGAAACGAGCTCCTGAGGACTCGTTACGATGACGATGCCGGTGAGCGGCAGAGACTGGAACACGGTAAGCGGCACGTCGCCTGTTCCGGGCGGCATATCGATGAACATATAATCCACGTCTCCCCAGACCACGTCGGTCCAGAACTGTTTGACGGTGCCGGATATTATCGGCCCTCTCCAGACTACCGGAGCTTTCTCGTTTTCGAGAAGCAGGTTTACGGAGATTATTCTCGTTCCGCTTTTCGTGATGAACGGCAGTATGCCGTTTTCGTCGCCGTCGCACAGTCCGTGCAGACCGAAGGCTTTCGGTATCGAAGGTCCGGTCACGTCGGCGTCGAGTATCGCGGCAGTATAACCGCGGCGGCGCATTTCGACGGCAAGAAGCGAGGTGACGAGGGATTTGCCCACGCCTCCCTTGCCGGAAACGACGCCTATAACGTGTTTTATGTTCGAGTGCTTATTGCACGGTTCTTTTTCGATCTTTCTCGAAGAACAGTTTTCTTTGCAGCTCGAGCAATCGTGATTGCAGTTTTCAGCCATATCGTTTATTCTCTTTCGTATTGATTTTATACAATTATATCCCAAATACCGCATTATATCAATAAAAATTAGTGGATTTTTTATTAAAAATATTGTCGGGACTTGATTAAATCATATTTTTGTGATAAAATATTGTGGCAAAACGTAAAAAAGGAAAGACAAATGACCGAAAAATTAAACGCAATAGAAGAAAAATTCAATAAGACCGAGGCGGCGCTTTCCGACCCCGCCGTTTTTTCCGACGCGGGCAGATACGCGGAGCTGATGAAGGAGCGCAAAAATCTTCTTCCGATAGTCGAAAAATACAGAGAATACAAGGCTTTCCGCAAGCAGAAAGAAGAGGCGGAAGAGATACTTTCATCCGCCGATCCCGATCTTTCCGAGCTTGCCGAGGCGGAGCTTGAAGAAGCGAAGAAAGGCATGCAGAGATCTGAAGAAGAACTGAAAATACTGCTTCTGCCGAAGGATCCCGACGACGACAAAAACGTCATAATCGAGATACGCGGCGGCGCCGGCGGCGACGAGGCGGCTTTGTTTTCATACGTTTTATACCGTATGTACTGTATGTACGCCGACAGCATGAAGTGGAAGACCGAGCTGATGTACTGCAACGAGACCGAGCTCGGCGGCTTCAAGGAAGTATCGTTCATGATAACCGGCGAGGGCGCTTATTCCAGGCTGAAATTCGAATCGGGCGTTCACAGAGTTCAGCGCGTGCCGGAGACAGAGGCGCAGGGCAGGATCCATACCTCAACCGTTACGGTCGCCGTTCTGCCGGAGGCTGACGACGTCGAAGTCGAGATAAACCCCGCGGATATCAGATTCGAAACGTGCAAATCGAGCGGAGCGGGCGGTCAGCACATCAACAAGACCGAATCTGCGATACGGCTGTATCACAAGCCGACGGGCATCATGATCGAATGTCAGGACGAGCGCAGTCAGTTCAAAAACAAAGACAAGGCGCTCAAGCTGCTCAAAACGCGGCTTTACGATATGAAGATGAAAGAACAGCACGACAAAATAGCGAGCGAACGTAAAAGTCAGGTCGGCACCGGTGACAGAAGCGAGCGGATAAGAACGTACAACTATCCGCAGAGCCGCGTGACCGATCACAGAATAGGCATGACGGTATACACGCTCGAATCGTTTCTGAACGGCGATATCGGCGCGATGCTCGACGCTCTGCGCGCCGCGGATACGGCGGCTCGGCTTTCATCGGGAGGGGACCAATGAAGACGGAATATATAAGATCGTACCCTGATTCGCCGAACGAAGAAGGACTTATAAAGGCCGCGGAAATAATAAAAAGCGGCGGTCTCGTAGCTTTTCCGACGGAGACCGTCTACGGTCTCGGCGGCTCGGCGCTCGATCCCGACTCGGCGAAAAAGATCTACGCGGCGAAAGGGCGCCCGTCGGACAATCCTCTGATAATACATCTTTACGAGGCGAAAGAAGCCGAAAATTACGCGTACACGAACGAAATTTACTATAAAATAACCGATAAATTCAGCCCCGGTCCGATAACGGTGATACTGCCGAAAAAGGACGTCGTGCCGTACGAGGTCACGGGAGGGCTCGACACGGTCGCGATACGGATCCCGTCGCATCCCACGGCAAGGGAATTCATCAGACTTTGCGGAGTCGCGATCGCCGCACCTTCGGCTAATCTCTCCGGATCCCCGTCCCCCACCTGCGCGGATCACGTCAGAGCCGACCTTGACGGGCGCATAGATATGCTGATCGACGGCGGGCAGTGCGATATCGGTCTTGAATCGACGATAGTCAAGATCACCGAAGACGGCGTGACCATTCTCCGCCCCGGCGCGATCACGGAAGAAATGCTTTCGGCTGTCGCCAAGGTGAACCGCGACAAAACTCTGCTTTCCAAGCCCTCCTCCGATTTCAGACCGGAGGCGCCCGGCATGAAATACCGCCATTACGCTCCCGCGGCGGACGTGTATCTCGTTCGCGGCGCTCACGACGACGTGATAGAGTATATGAAGCAGAGGCTTGAAGAAGACGAAAGCGCCGGCATAGTCTGCACCGACGCCGACAAAGATAAAATAAGCGGCAGAAACGTGATATATCTGCCAAACGATGCAAACGGTCAGGCGAGGTCCGTATTCGACGCGCTGCGGAGCTTCAACGAAACGGACGCGAAACGGATATACTGCATAACGCCGTCGCGCGTCGGCATCGGCTTCGCGCTTTACAACAGGCTTCTCAAAGCCTCCGGCTTCAAGCACGTCGGCGCGACCGTGCCGATACCCGTTATCGGTCTGACCGGTCAGAGCGGAGCGGGCAAAAGCACCGCCGCGAAGGCTTTTGCCGACGCGGGCGCGTACGTAGCCGACTGCGACAAAACGTACGCTTCCCTGCTTTATAAAAACTCGCCGCTTATAAAAGAACTGAAAAAAGCGTTTCCGACCGTGATAAAACACGGTCTTCTCGACCGCGCGGCTTTGTCGAAGATAGTTTTTTCCGACAAAGAAAAACTCGCGCTTCTGAATAAAATAACTCATAAGGTAATACTCGACGACGTGAGAGCGCAGCTGAAGCGGGCGTACAAAGACGGGTACAGGCTCGCCGCGGTGGACGCGTCTCAGCTTTTCGAAGCCGCTTTCGACCGCGAATGCACCGCCGTTATCGGCGTATGCGCCGCCGAGGAAACGAGAATAAAACGCATAATGATACGCGATAACATAACCGAAGCGCAGGCGAGAGCCCGGCTCGGATCACAGCATAACGAGGATTTTTTCCGCGTATACTGTGACGTAACGCTCGATAACGACGGCACCGAAAAGGAACTTTACGATAAGGCGTTCGCGCTTGCGAAAGAGTACGCGAAAGGAGAAGAGCTTTGAAAGAGGGAATAAAACGCAGTATAGCCGTGATAATTCTTCTGGCTCTCGCCGTTGCCGCGGGCTTAGGCGCGGACAGACTCTTTTCGGCGATACAGAGCAAAAACTACCCGAGAGCCTATTCGGAATACGTGCAGAAATACGCCGAGCAGTACGGCGTGCCCGAATCGGTGATCTACGCGACGATCAAGTCGGAGAGCAATTTCAGATATGACGCCGAGTCGTACAAGTCCGCGCGCGGACTCATGCAGCTGATGCCCGGAACGTTTGAATGGCTTTGCGAAAAGGAAGATATCGACGTATCGACGGTAAGCATAGACGACCCCGAAATGAATATCAGGATGGGCACGAAATACCTTGCGTACCTGTACGGCGAGTTTGAGATATGGGAGACGGTCTACGCCGCCTATAACGCCGGTCACGGAGTTGTGCGCAGCTGGCTTGCCGACGAAAAATACGGCAAGGACGGTCACCTGACCGTCATCCCGTATTCGGAAACGGCTTCGTACGTCAAAAAAGTATCGGACGCCCGGCAGATATACGAAAAACTTCTGGAAGCGGATAAAAAAGCCGCTCAAACCGAAAATTGAACTTATGTTTATATTGATTTTTACAGCCGATACCGGCGGAGCGGAAAAAATCACGTCTCTGCTCAACGCTTATATGAATACCATGTTCAACCTCGCCTTCGCCGTTCTTAAGAACAGGCAGGACGCCGAAGACGCGGTGCAGGACGCCGTTATCGGTCTTTTGAAGCACATAAACGATCCGGTCTTCGACGATCCGGCTTCAAAGTACGCGAAAGCTTATATTAGAGAGACGGTCAAAAACGCGGCTCTCAAAATACTCGGCTCGCGCAGGCTTCCCGAAGCGCCGGATCCGCCTCTGCAGGACGGCGACGATCTTTCCGACGTCATAGCGAAGAAAGAGCTGAGGGACAGGCTGATCGAAGCGATAAACTCGCTCGATGAAAAATACCGCGACCCGCTTTATATGCATTACGTTCTCGGCTGCACGGTAAAAGAGGTCGCGAAGCTCACGAAGTCAAAGCCCGATACCGTGGAAAAGCGCATAACACGGGCGAAAAAACTCATAAGAGAGAAGGTCGATTTGAAAGATTATGAATAATAACGTCTCTTTACGTGAGCTTCTTATCGACGCCGAGCTGGCGAGGCTCGAAAACGGGGAGATGAAAAAGTTTGCCCCGTCGGATAAATTCAAGCTCAAGCTCAATAAGACCCTCAAAGAAAACGGCAGCAAGCCTTATTACGGGTTTTTCAGCGTAAAGCGCCGGCGCGTGCTCGCCGTTATCGCCGCCGTCGTTATACTCTTCTCTCTTGCGATGAGCGTGACCGCCGTGCGCGACGCGGCGCTCGGGTTTTTCGTAGAATTTTTCGAAGACCATTCGGTCATATCTCCCGACAAAGGCGCCGATAAAAAGCCGAAGACTTTAACGGAGGTCTACGTTCCGTCGTACGTTCCCGAAGGATATGAGATCGATTCGGAGGATCGCTCCAAATCGCATTGCAATATCTATTGGAAAAATCAGGATAACGGATATATCGATTACATGCAGTCTACCTTCTACGGCGTATTTATTTTCAACACCGCGGAATCGACGGAAATACGTTACTTAAACGAAGAACTGACGGTGAATATATACCGCACCGAGCGCTCGGTTTCAGTTTTCTGGCAGGATGGCAAATATGTATATAAAATTACCGCGTTCAAGCCGATTTGTGAAGACGAGCTCATAAAAATGGCTTTGAGCCTCAAAAAAACAGAATTTACAGAAAGTTCATAATTATTTTCCTGTTTTTTGTCCGGTTTTTCTCCGAAAAAGGATTTTATATAGCAGATATGCAAATATCGATAAAATCCAAAGGAGGTAAAACCCATGAAAAAACCAAAGATCGCAGCCCTCTTTCTCGTTTTATGCCTGATATCCGGCTTGACGGCGACGCCCGCTTACGCCGCGAATATCGAGGAAGAACCCGTACCGGACGAACCGGTCGAGCCTTACAGCTATACCGAAGAGGTATACCCGTATTTCGAGATCAATAACGGAACAGCAGATGCTCGTGTCAGATTTGCCGGCATTCAGGGTCTGACTACGCATGCTGAGATCAGCATAGTGATCCAGCATAGGTTTCTGTTCTGGTGGAGCGACGTTACGGGCGGTACGTGGAACGATACCGTGTACGACAGCAGCGGCAGCGTCGAACACTCGCTTGCGCTGTCTCAGTACGGCGACTTTCGCGCGGTCATAAGCGTAAAGGTCTACGGGTCGGGGTCTGATCACGACGAGATAGATCAGACTCTGTACGACTCTAACTGACCGTCGCGCAGAGAGAGGCGGTGACGCCTGCAAACCACGTGCGCGCCGGATAAGCAGACTGTCCGGCGCGTATAAAAAGGGTCTGCGCCACGCGATCAAAAACAAAAAACAGGAGAATAATATGAAAAAATACAGTAAAATTTTTAAGGCGATATGCCTTGCAATAAGCGCGTTATTCATTTTATCAAGCGTCCCCTTCTCCGCCTCGGCGGCGGATCAGCCGTCTCTCGGCGTCGCGGATCTGACGCCGGAAGCTTTTCACAGTATAGTAAGTCAAAGCGTAAACAAACTGCCGGATGAGATATATGCAAATCTCTCGCTCTGCGAGGAAGACCTGCCGGAAGCCATGACGGGATCCGGGATAGAAGAAACCGAAGCTGTTGTAAGGCTCAAAGGTCAGGAAAAAGAGCTTTCTTCTCTGCTTTACGCAAACGCCGACGGTACGTATACCGAATACTTCTTTTCCGAAAACGTCAAATACGGCAAAGACGGTACGGTTAAGGACAAGTCGAATAAACTGACTTATTCCGAAAATCTCGGCGGTTTTACCAACGAAGAAAACGATATAAACGTGATACTGCCGACGGTATACACGTCGGAAAACGGCGTATCGCTGTCGTACGGTGAATACGTCATATCGTTTACCGCGGAAGAATGCGCCTCATCCGAAGCCGAATATATAAAAGGCGAAAACGGCAAAGACAAGGTCGTTTACAAAAACGTGTTCGCCCCCGGTATCGATCTCGAATATCACGCTCAGTTTTCCGGCGTAAAGGAGAATATCATACTCAATACAAAACCGCAGAGCAATACGTTTTCGTTCAGGATAAAAACCAACGGCAATTATCTGCAAAACGAAAACGGTACGGTTCTGATACTTGACGAAAAAGGCGAAGGTATCGGATATATCGGCGAGCTTTACATATACGACGCCGAAGGCAAAACGGGCAGCGGCGAGGTTCAGCTCGAAGAAATAAAGGCAGGCGACGAATATCTCTATATTCTAATGGTCGATAATGAATACCTGAACAGCGCCGATACGGTTTATCCCGTAACGGTAGATCCGAGAGTGATATACAAAACGAACAGTACCATAAGCGATTCTTCATTGATAAAATCCGGTTCGACGTATACTTTGAATACATCTGCTTCTTACGCCATGCTGGGATATTATATTTCAACGTCGACCGGAAGGCTTCTGATGAAGTTTCCCGCCGCTGTATCGAGGATAAACAGTTTCGGCTCGACGGAGACGTTGATAAGCGCAAGTCTTAAACTGTATACCACGTCAACGATAAATACGAATATGACTATCCAATGCTACTGTATGACTTCCGACTGGAATCAGACGTTGAACGGATCAGCGCCTTCTTCTCTTTGGAACGCTGTTTCTGCCGGTTCTGTCAAAACGGCGAGCTTTACAAGCAGTGTAAAGACCGTTACGTTTGACATCAAAGATTACTTCGACGCCTGGTGCTCGCCGACGTTCTGCGATTTCGGCTTGATGATCAAATATTCCGGCGATAATACTCAGGGAAATTACTGCAATATCGTTTGTACCGAAAACGACGCAAGCGGCGTAACGTCGAAAAGACCGAATCTTATAATAACCTTTTCGGTCGCCGATCTGCCGACCGGAGCAGATCAGACAATCAAACCGAAAAGTTTATATACCGTCAAGCACATAAGTTCTTCATATTACGCCGCGTGCGCCCACAACGGCAATAATTACAGTGCCGTTCTTTCATCCGGCAGTCCCACACCCGGCTCGACGCTCGGACTGAGCAGATTCTTCTCGATCGAAAACGTTTCGGGCACGCCTTATTATACTCTGTCGCCTACTAACGGCAATTATAGGGGCAGTTCGGAGCTTTGGACAGGCACGACGTCGTTTTATATGAAAGCGAACACTTCGTCGATAACTTACACAAGCACGTTAAGCGACGCCTGCAAGTGGTATTTGATAAAGGTCGGAAACAGCGGATCCATATATTATATCGTAAATAAGGAATACCCCGAAAAGTGCCTCAACGTCAGTACTGTAAGCGTATACTTGTTCAACGATCAGACGGATCTGCAGACGCTGACATGGCAGCTTGATTTTGTCGGCCTCGACGTGCCGCTGATGAGACAGGAAACAAGTGATACATGCGGCAGTGCATCATTGAGAATGATATTGAAGTACTATAATGTTGATGTTCCTGAATCTGCCCTGTCTTATGACTTCATGGGGGAATTAATGGATCATATGAATTATTACAGCGGTCTTTCAAATACACATTACTTATTTTTAAAAAATATGAACAGTCTAAATACCTCGTTGTATAACTATAATAATCCCAATAATCTATCTCAAACAAAATTAATGACAGTAAAACTTCAAGAACAAATAAATGAACAACATCCGGTATTGGTAAGAATAGCTTCAAACAGTGTTTCCGGACCATTACCGTATACTACCCCGGCACATTATATTGTAATAAAAGGCTTTTATTCTATAAACTCTCAAAAATATATTATCGCATGCGATCCGTTTACTACATACGAAGATGACGAAAACACAATAATAAAAAGAGATCATATCGGCGAGTATGTAATGGAGTATGATTATTTTATAACGAATTATTTTCACTGCAACGATATGGGCGGCTTTGCTCTTATGACATATTAACAAGTCAACAGACAATTTCAAAGGAGCGTATTTATGAAAAAATTCACTGTTTTACTGATCAGTTTGATACTGTTATTTGAAGCAATCGGATTTACATCATTTGCAGCCGATGAATTACCACAGCCCGAAGAAGTTGAAAAGCTTATCGACGGATCTTTACAGCTTGCAAATTTTATATTCGGCGGAAATCCTGATTTGTTGTTTTTTGAACAATCCGGCGAATCAGAGTATCCTTTAAATGTCAAAATGATCTACGATAAATATACCGAACTCGAAGAATCATTGCATTACGGCAGCGGCTCGTATACAAGATTGAAAGATGATTTCCGAACAACCCGGCAATTTGTTCAATACGCCGATAAATTTTTCGTAAATAAATTATCCGGCAGAATAATACGAGAAACGGAAAACTTCAGAATTTCTGACGGGAATATCGTATGTTTATTCAGATTTGATTACTCTTTTTTCAATGAATATGAAAGAATCAGTGATTCTACCCCTGTTTTTTCGGAAAAAAAGAACGATATTTATATTTACTCGTGCCCTCTTGTTAAACATATGCGTTCCGGAGAAACCGAAAATGTGATCGAAACGATCGAATTGATCGATACGCAAAACGGCTTTCGTATTTGCGGCGGAAGTTTTGTTGAGAATATAATGAAAACAACTCCGTCGGCAAAAGAATTGTATAAAATATTGAATGATGCCGATACCGTCGCTTCATACACATTACGTTTACCGGAAATTGATAAAGAGTCAATGTGTGATACGTATGATTTTATCATTATCAAAGGAACGAAATATTTAAGGGTAAAAAACAGGATCGATTCTTATGATATATTAAGACGCATTCATTTGTGTTATCTTTCCGATATTTGTACCGATGCAATTTTGAAAAAGGGATATGACGGTAAAGGCAACACGGTTTTTATTGAAGAAAGCGGAAAACTCTATTTGAATGACAGTGCTCCAACATATAAAGACGGTTATATCGGATACGCAAGAGATCGTTATGAAATTGTTTTTTCGGATGACAACAG
>JAEEGL015591525.1_pt1 | contig 13660 bp, 6 predicted proteins | sample 9134231 | NCBI WGS metagenome assembly JAEEGL01 (sample SAMN16246548, study PRJNA631951) | gut metagenome | biome: gut microbiome; feature: rumen; material: fiber-attached | host: Bos | place: Iran: Karaj | collected 2018-10
CTTGCTGGCAACGACATGATTATGTTCCCGACCGACGTGAAGGACGTAATCGAAAAGTTGAAATCGGCAATCGCTGAGGGCAAGATTTCGGAACGCGATATCGACGAGGCTTGTAACCGCGTGTTGCTTACCAAGTTGCGTTTGGGTCTCGACAAGGGTGTTGAGCCTATTTCAGCGAAAAACATTCATGCAGACCTCAACGACGTGACTGCACGCCTCATGCAGCAGCGTCTTATCGAAAACGCCTTGACGCTTGTTAAGAATCAAGATTCGATAGTGCCGATTATGCATCTCGATTCGCTGAAGATTGCTTCGGTATCGTTCGAAAGCACCGAGGAAACCTCGTTCCAGAAACGTCTGCGCTATTATGCCAACGTGAAGAACTTTGTTTACTCCAAGGATTTCAAGGGTTTGTCGGCAGAGCAGCGCAAGAAAAAACTTGCAGCCTACGACATTGTCATCGTGAGCGTTCACGGGAAAAACCAACGTGCAGCCTCAAAGAAATTCGGTATTTCGCAGCCGACAATGGATGCCGTCGACGAAATTCTTGCTTCGTGCAAAAACGTTGTCTTCGACCTGTTTGCAAATCCCTACGGACTGGCGTATTTCAAGAATATCGACAAGGCAAAGGCTGTGGTCGTCTCGTACAACGACTGGGAACTTACCAACGACTTTTCGGCTCAGCTGGTGTTTGGCGGTATTCCTGCCTGTGGCGTTCTGCCAGTGTCGGCAACCGACAGCATCAGGGAAGGAATGGGAGAAAAGACCTACAAGATTCGCCTCAAATACTCGAATATTCCCGAAGATGCTGGCGTAAGTTCCGAAGTCATCCACAAGGTCGATTCCATTTTCAAGAGCGGTATCCACACAAAGGCATATCCTGGCGGTCAGGTGGTGCTTGTACGCAACGGAATCGTATTTTACAGCAAGTCGATGGGTTACCACACCTACGAAGAGGAAAAGGAAAACATGGTTGACGATTTCGATGTTTACGACCTTGCCTCGCTCACCAAGGTAATCGCTACAACTTCCGACATAATAATGCTTTACGACGACGGCAAGTTCAAGATAACGGATAAAATTTCCGACTATTACCACGAGTGGAAGAATTCGAACAAGTCGCACCTTACTTTCTGGCAGGTGCTTACGCACAGGGCAGGGCTGAGGTCGTGGATTCCCTTCTACAAGAAGACCATGGACGAGGAAATCTACCCGAAGATTTACAGCAAAACCAAGTCGGACAAGTTCTCCATTAAGGTTGCCGACAGCCTATATATGGCAAAGTCGTACAAGGACGAAATGTTCCGTCTGATACGCGAGTCGGGGTTGGAAAACAAGGGCAAATACGTGTATTCCGACCTTGGTTTCATTGTGATGCCATACGTCATAAAGGAACTCGCCGGCGAAGAATATGTTGACTACACTTATAGGAATGTCTTCAATCCTTTGGGAGCATATTCACTGTGTTTCAACCCGTTGGATAGGTATAAGTTAGAACAGATAGTTCCCACCGAGGACGACAATTATTTCCGCATGCAGCAGTTGCAAGGATATGTTCACGACCAGGCGGCGGCTATGCTTGGCGGCGTGTCGGGACATGCCGGTCTGTTTGGCAATGCCAACGACCTTGCCAAGATAATGGAGATTTATCTCGAAAAAGGCAAGTATGGCGGAGTGCAGTATTTTTCCGACACTGCCGTGCAAAGGTTTACCGAATATTACTATGAACCTACCTTCTGTCGTCGTGCCTTGTGCTGGGACAAGCCAGTTGCCGACCGCTCGAAGGGCTTGGGAAGTAAAAGTTCGTCGGACAAAGCCTTCGGACATACCGGCTACACAGGTACTATGGTGTGGGCCGATCCCGAATACAATATGGCTGTAGTGGTGCTTACAAACCGCGTCTATACCGATTCGGAGAACACTAAGCTTATCAAGCAGAACATACGTACAAACATTGAAGAGGCATTTTATAATTCGATATTAAAGAATTAGTAATGAAGAAGATACTGCTGTCAATATTGTTTCTTGCGTCTGTCTTGGGACTCGATGCGCAGTATCTCGAGAAGGACCCGCCGCCATCGCCTGTGCAGCGTATATTTTTTGGCGGCAACCTCGATATGGGCTTTGGCACGGTGACGCAGATTTCGCTTAGTCCCGAAGTCGGCTACCGTATTACAAACAGGCTCTCGGCAGGCGTGGGCATCGACTATATGTTTGTATATTCGGAGGAATACAATTTCAAGGGTAGCATTTTCGGTGGTTCGGTGTTTGCCAGCTTTACGGTAATAAAGAGCCTTGGCGAACTTATTCCGTTCCTCGGTACCGACATGGGCATACTCGTTTACGGACAGTTTTCGTACACCAACATGGGCAAGTTCTACACCGCACTCTCGGGCGAAGAACCTATGTGGATAGCCTCGCCAATGCTTGGTCTGGGCTTTCAGGTGCCGATAGGGCAGAGGTCGTACATGGTGTTGTCGGTGATGTACAATTTCGACGAATCGATGTATTCCATCTATTCAAATCCAGTGGTAAAGGTTAGCTATCAGTTCTGAGGGTTTCGCCGTTCTGTGCCTTCGGCGTTTCTCGCTGCGCTGTTTCTGTGCCTTCGGCGTTTCTCGCTGCGCCGTTTTTGTGGCTAAAGCCGTTTATATGCCTTCGGCGTTTCAATGCTTCGCGTTTCTAAAAAAGCGGAATGTCATGCTGAACTTGTTTCAGCATCTGATTCCGCTTTTTTTGTTTCTGGGTTTCTATGTGCTCCGCACGTTTGAATGGCTTCGCCGTTTAACTTCGTTGAGGGCTTCGCCGTTCTATGGCTACGCCGTTTGAGTGGCATTATCAGTCTCCTGTCCCGTTAGGGACAATGCTTCGGTAGGATAAAATCCGACCGAATGAGGCGTGCCGTCAGGTACGCAGCTAGTCAATAGTTATGCAATATCGAGACAGATATTCCAAGCATAGCGTTTGAGCGGCTTCGCCGTTTCTGAGACGCAAAGAATTGTGCCTGTACAAACGGCTGTCGGCCTGTTAGCCTTTTAGCCTGCCGTTCTATGGCTACGCCGTTTGAGTGGCCTTATCTGTCTCCTGTCCCGTTAGGGACAATGCTTCGGTAGGATAAAATCCGACCGAATGAGGCGTGCCGTTAGGTACGCAGCTAGTCAACAGTTATGCAGTATTGAGACAGATATTCCAAGCATAGCGTTTGAGCGGCTTCGCCGTTTCTGAGACGCAATGAATTGCGCTTGTACAAACGGCTTTTAGCCTTCAAGCCTGTCAGCCTGTTCGCCTGTCAGCCTTCTCGCCTTTTTCTCCCATTAAAATTAAACATCCATTGTCGATTATCAATTAAAATATTAATTTTGCGCCTCAATTTATATTAGGATAACTATGTACGAATATATCAAAGGCAATGTGGTGGAGCTCAATCCTGCATACGCAGTTGTGGAGGCAGGGGGCATAGGCTACTTTGTCAATATAAGCCTTACTTCGTATTCGGCTTTAACACAGGGAGCGCAAGCGCAAATATATCTGCATCAGGTAGTTCGCGAGGATGCTCATCTGTTGTTTGGCTTTGTCACCAAGGTGGAGCGCGAACTTTTTCGCCTTCTGATTTCGGTAAACGGAGTAGGCCCAAATACAGCTCGTCTGATATTGTCGTCGCTTACGCCGCAAGACCTTACAAACGCAATACTCAGCGAGAATCTTGTAAAGTTGAAAGGTGTGAAGGGCATCGGGGCAAAGACTGCACAGCGTATTATTCTCGACCTCAAGGATAAGGTGAATACATCGGGTGAATTCGATAGTGCAGAAATTTTTGCTGCTTCGGACAATACAATCAAGAAAGATGCGTTATTAACCTTAACCACCCTTGGCTTTGCGAAGGCAGCGGTAGAAAAAGTGCTTGACAAGGTGTTGAAAGAAAAGCCAGATGCTTCTCTCGAGACAGTTATCAAGTTGGCGTTGAATTATTTGTAGAATTTGTATCTTGTTCGGTAGGATATTAAAATATACGTTTGTCGGTGGGCTTATGGCTGCGATGTTGGTCGTAGCCTTTGTGCCGTCTAATGCTAAGAATGGCAGTAGGGGGCATTATCCGTCGTTGCAGAAGTTTGCCGAACAGCCTGGTCCCGACGACGATACCACCAAGAACGAAGGCAATGCAAAGTTCCCCTTACCAAAGCAAAATGTAAATCCGTCCGACAATACCGACAACAGCCCTCTCTATGGCTCCGACCCGTCGAATGTAAGCACATCCGTCGAGTACGACCCCGAAACCGATAGCTACAACTTCCAGAAGAACGTTGATGGAATGCCGATAGGTACACCTTATAGCATGCCGTTCGACGACTATGTGAACTACAACTTCGAGAAGGCAATGAACTCGTACTGGCATCAGCGCGCAAAGAAAAATCGCGAGCAGAACCAGGAGCTGAATACCAACTTGATTCCTCATCTCGAAGTCGGCGGCGAAATTTTCGACCGCATTTTCGGTGGCAACGTCATCGACATTAAGCCGCAAGGCTCTGCCGAACTTACTCTCGGTCTCGAGTACAGTCGAACCGACAATCCGGCACTCGATGCCAAGCAGCAGCGTCAGATAAACCTCGATTTCGACGAGAAAATCCAGATGAATGTTGTCGGACAGGTAGGTACAAAGCTGAAAGTCAATATTTCGTATGACACCGAGGCTTCGTTCGATTTCGAAAACAACGTGAAGCTTGAATATACTGGCGACGACGACGAAATAATACAGAAGATAGAAGCTGGTAACGTATCGTTACCGCTCACCGGAACACTTATTCAGGGAAGCCAGAGCCTTTTCGGTGTAAAGACTGAACTAAAGTTCGGAAAACTTACCCTTACAGGTTTGCTGTCGCAAAAGAAAAGCGAGACTTCTACAATAAACGTTGAAGGCGGAAGCACGACTAAGGAATTTGAAATCAAGGCCGACAACTACGAAGAAAACAAACATTTCTTCTTGTCGCACTACTTCAAGGAGAACTACGACCGCTCTATGGCAAACCTGCCTGTAATTACGAGCGGTATTACAATAAACCGTGTGGAGGTATGGGTTACCAATAAGACAGGAAACTATACCGATGCACGTAATATTGTAGCTCTCGTCGACCTTGGCGAATCGAACAGCAACGACATTCAGTCGTTGTATGTAGGTAATTCGTTCACCAATTTTACGACTTATCCACCTGCCAACAATATCAATATTTTGGGTAACATAGCAGAGGATTATCCCGATATCAGGGACATAAACATGGTAAGCAGCGTATTGCAGAACTTGCAGATGTCGGGAGGTACGGATTTCGAGAAGATAGAGTCTGCACGCTTGTTGAGTTCTTCAGAATACACTTTGAATTCGCAGTTAGGTTACATATCGCTCAACAGCAAGCTTAATGCCGACCAGGTTTTGGCTGTTGCTTACGAATATACAGTTGGCGGCGAAGTATATACCGTGGGCGAGTTTTCCAATTCGGCAATAGCCGCCCCGCAGACATTGGTGGTAAAACTTCTTAAGAGTTCGTCGTTTACACCGAGCAAAAAGAACTGGGACCTCATGATGAAAAACATGTACAACATCGGAGCTTACCAGATAACTCGCGACGACTTTACTCTCGACATTCTTTACACAAACGACAAGACAGGTACCGACCTCACATATATTCCAGCAGGAGCTATCGACAGCATTCAGTTGCTTCACGTGATGGGACTTGATAACCTAAACAGCCAGAACGACCCGTATCCCGATGGAATGTTCGACTACGTTGAGAATTTTACCATTAGTTCTTCGGGCGGACGAATTATTTTCCCTGTGCGTGAGCCTTTCGGTTCGTATCTGTACGATAAAATCACCGAAGGTAATAGTTCGCTTGCCAATGTTGCCAGCGACTATGTGTTTACCGAGTTGTACGACAGTACAAAGAGCAAAGCGCAGCAGTTGGCCGAGAAGAACAAGTTCAAGCTGAAAGGACGCTACAAGTCGAATAGCAGCAGCGAAATATCGCTCAACGCGATCAATGTGCCGCAGGGTAGCGTTTCAGTTACTGCCGGTTCCACTTTGCTGGTCGAAAATGTCGATTATACAGTCGATTATAACCTCGGTAGGGTAAAAATTTTGAATCAGGGCATTCTGGAGGCTGGAACCCCAATCTCGATTAACCTTGAGAGCAACTCGGTGGGAACCATGCAGACAAAAGTGCTTACAGGATTGCACGCAAACTACGATTTTTCAAACAACTTCAACATAGGCGCAACAATATTGCATTTGAAGGAAAAGCCAATGACTCCCAAGGTTAATATTGGCGAGGAACCGCTGTCGAATACCATTTGGGGAGCAAACATGTCGTATCGAACCGATGTGCCCTTCCTTACCAAGGCAATTGATTTCCTGCCATTGCTGCAGACCAAGGAAATGTCGACCATAACTTTCAATGCCGAGTTTGCACAACTCATTCCTGGACATTCGAATGCAATAGGCAAGGAGGGTGCAGCTTACATCGACGATTTCGAAAGTTCGAAGATTACCAACGACGTAAAGAGCTTCATGAGCTGGTCGCTTGCAAGCACGCCTACCGATTCGTTGCTGTTCCCCGAAAGTTCGCTGATAAACAATCTGAATTATGGAAAGAACAGAGGTTTGCTGTCGTGGTTTGTTGTCGACCAGACTTTGCACGAGAGCAATTCTCCATTGAGTCTCGAGGACAGGTCGAGCCATTATACACGTCTTGTTTACGAAAAGGAACTTTTCCCGAATCGTGACAGCGAGACTGCCAATATTCCAAAGAATCTGGCTCCGCTCAACATGGTGTTCTATCCTAACGAAAAAGGTCCTTACAACTACGATGTGGAAGGTATGGATGCGACAGGACATCTCGAGAATCCGCGCAAGCGTTGGGCAGGTATCCAGCGTCAGCTTACAACAACCGACTTTGAGGATGCAAACATCGAATACATCGAGTTCTGGATGATGGACCCGTTTGTCGAGGATTCGACCAACCCTGGCGGTGACTTGTACTTTAACCTCGGCGATGTAAGCGAGGATATCCTTAAGGATGGACGAAAGTCGTTTGAGCAAGGTCTGCCAGCTCCGTCGCTCGAAAATCCGGTTGACACTACGGTTTGGGGTATAGTCCCAAGTTCGCAGGCTCTTGTAAGCGCATTCGACAATTCTGCAGAAATACGTTTTGCTCAGGACGTCGGTTTCGATGGTTTGAATTCCGAAAACGAACAGACTTTCTTCAACGAATACCTTGAGCAGGTAAAAACGATGTTTGGAGAAAATTCCGAAGCCTACCAGATGGCTCTTGCCGACCCGTCGTCGGATAATTTCCATCATTACAAAGGTTCAGACTACGACGAGAAAGGCTTGAACATTCTTCAGAGGTACAAGTACTACAATGGTCTTGAAGGAAACTCCATACCTCGTGAATACCAGACCGAATCGTACATAACAAATGCTACCACTGTTCCCGATGTCGAGGACATTAACCGCGACAATACCTTGAGCGAATCGGAAAACTTCTTCCAGTATCGCGTCAGTATTCGTCCACAGGACCTCGTTGTCGGTCAGAACTATATTGCCGACAAGACAACGGTAAGTGTAACTCTTGCCAACGATGAAACTTCACATGTAACCTGGTATCAGTTCAAAATTCCTATTTCCGAATACTCGAAGAGGATAGGTTCAATATCCGACTTCAAGTCGATACGTTTCATGCGAATGTTCATGACCAACTTCGATACTACAACATGCTTGCGTTTCGGAACTCTTGACCTTGTTCGCGGCGAATGGCGTAAATACGACGATTCGTTCATGCAGCCAGGCGAATATGTTGTAGAGGAACTCGAAAATACATCGTTCGACGTTTCGGCGGTGAACATCGAGGAGAATGCAAATCGCAGTCCTGTAAACTACATTTTGCCTCCTGGAGTAACCCGTGAACAAAACACCATGAACCCGCAGTTCCAGCAGCTCAACGAGCAGGCAATGACCATCAAGGTCATCGACCTTGCCGACGGTGATGCAAGGGCTGTCTACAAAAATGTTTACCTTGATGTAAGGAAATACCTGAAGATGCAGATGTTTGTCCATGTCGAGTCGCTTGTCGACAAGCCCGAAATCAAGGATGGCGACGTTAGTATCTTCGTAAGGCTAGGTACCGACTACAAGAACAACTACTACGAGTACGAAGTTCCGCTGAAGGTAACGCCTCCAGGTTATTATTCTGGCGATAACGAGGAATCTCCCGACAGATATGTAGTATGGCCGGAGGAGAACGACATCAACATCTTGTTCGAAGACCTTACCAAGGTCAAGGAAAACCGTAACGAACTTATTCGTCTTGGCAACCAGAATGTTGGCCTTACCAAGCTGTATTACGAAATGAACGAGCGCGGTAGGATAAGCGTAATGGGTAATCCTAATCTGTCGAATGTGCAGACCATCATGATTGGTGTGCGCAATCCTAAGCAGGTTACTCTCAATGGCGCCGACGACGGTCAGCCAAAGAGTGCCGAAGTTTGGGTAAACGAGTTGAGGCTTACCAACTTCAACGAGAAAGGCGGCTGGGCAGCTACAGCTCGCGCTACCGCAAAATTGGCTGATTTCGGTACCGTAACACTTTCGGGAACAACCAAGAAGCCAGGCTTCGGTGCTTTGAACTCGACAATCAAGGAACGTCTGACCGAGGAGATTTACCAGTACGACTTCTCGTCGAGCTTCGAATTCGGAAAGTTCTTCCCCGAAAGGTTCAATGTAAGAATCCCGTTGTATGTTGCCGTGTCGGAGAATGTGTCGAATCCAGAGTACGACCCGTTGAGCCCCGACGTGCTTATGAAGAATACTCTCAAGAATCCCGACATACCAAAGGAATACAAGGATAGTATAAAGCACTTGTCGCAGGACTATGTGAAGCGAACCAGCGTAAACCTTACAAATGTGAAGGTAAACGGCAAGCAAGGACAGAAGCCGCATATTTACAACTTGTCGAACTGGTCGCTGAGCTACGGCTACAACAATGTTTTCCAGCGCGACCCCAACACCGTATTCCGCACTAATATTACACATTCGGCTTCTATTTTCTACAACTACAATGCAACGCCTAAGATTGTCGAGCCGTTCAAGAACGTAAAGCTATTCAAGAAGAAGGCCTTCAAGATACTGCACGATTTCAACTTCTACTATCTGCCGTCGCAGTTGTCGTTCCGCACCAACCTCAATCGTCAATATGGCGAAACCCAGATACGAAACGTTTATGATCCATCGTACTCATTGCCAATAAGTGTCATCAAGGACTTCACGCTTATTCGTCAGTACGACTTCAAGTATAACATCACCAAGGCTCTCAAGTTTGAATACACGGCAACCAACAATGCCCGTATCGACGAACCAGAAGGCCGACTTTACAAGGGCGATGCCGATTATGAGCAGAAGATGGATTCCATCTGGAAGAATTTCAAGAAGTTGGGTAGAAATACAAGTTTCTACCAGCAATGGAGTTTGTCGTACACCTTGCCAATCAATAAGATTCCAATCTTCGACTGGATTTCGGCAAGTGTAAGGTACCAGGGTTCGTACAACTGGACTGCCGGTGCGATAACAGCCGATACGTTGAATATCGGTAATACCGTGCAGAATGCAAATACCATGTCGGCAAACACGCAGTTCAACCTTCTTAACCTATACAATAAGGTCAAGTACCTGAAGGAAGTAAATAATAAGTATAGGGGACGAGCTTCGAACAAGAAGAAAGAAGTTGAAACCGTCACATTCGAAGAAAACGTAGGAAAACTTACAGCAGGTAAGAAAAAGACAGTAAACCATAAACTCAAGACAAAGACCGTTTCGATAAAAGTTACCGATGACAAGGGCCGCCCAGTGAAGTCGGAGATAGAGGTAATCGACGAGAACAAGCTTTCGTTTACCGTAGAAAAGGATGTCGAAGGTGCAAAGGTTGTTGTAACAGGCAAGCGTGACAAGAAGGATTCGGTATTCAAGAAGATTGTCGACAATATGCTTGTTGTGCTCATGAGCGTGAAGACAGTTTCGGCAAACTTGAGCGAAACAAACGGTACCTTGTTGCCTGGATACATGGGCAAGACCAAGATAATAGGTATGTCGAAATATACGCCCGACGTGGCCATGTTTGGCGAACAGCCGTCGGTGGTAGCGCCTACATTCCCGTTTGTCATTGGCTGGCAGGTAAAGGATTTCGGCGAATGGGCCTGCGAACACAGCCTTGTTACAAAGGATACTGCAGTAGTTCAGGCATATACTCAGAACCATTCGCGCAACTGGAATTTCCGCGCTTCGCTGGAGCCAGTGCGTGACCTTAAGATCGACCTTACCATGATACATAACTATTCCGAGAATAGTACAAAATATTATAGGTACGGCATCGATCCCGAAACAGGCGTAGGTTCGTTCAGAGGACTTAACCCGTCGGTGACAGGTACGTTCTCGATGTCGACAATAACAATAAAGTCGGCTTTCGAGAAGTTCAAGTCCGAAAATTATGTATCGGAGACCTTTGTCAAATTCTCCGAAAACAGAATTATAATTGCAGAGCGCCTAGCTAAGCAGCGTCCTGGATATTCGGCCTCGGATGTTGATGCCGACGGATTCCCGAATGGCTTCGGTAGGACTGCGCAGGATGTTCTGATTCCAGCATTCTTCGCTGCATATACAGGAGCCGACCCCGAAAAAGTAACCTTGAATACAATACCAGGATTGTGGTCGGCACTTCCGCAGTGGCAAATTGTGTACGACGGACTTGGCAAGATTCCGAAGCTCAAGAAGGTTTTCCGTTCGGTAAGCGTAAAGCATTCGTATAGGTCGACTTACAACATAGGTTCGTTCCAGACTCGCTTGTCGAACGAATACGACCCCGACGAAAGTGGTCTTAACCAGATACGCGATGCTCTCGACAATTTCTATTCACGCTATGTTGTAAACGGCATAAGCATAAGCGAACAGTTGAGCCCGTTGATTTCGTTCGACATGATGCTCGTAAACAGCCTTACTGCCAAGGTCGAGATAAGAAAGACTCGTAACCTGACCATGAGTTTCTCTAACAACCAGCTTACCGAAGTCAAGAACAACGAACTTGTAATTGGTGCAGGCTATCGTTTCAAGGACGTAGAATTGACTCTCAATGTTGGAGGACGTAAGCGCAACCTTAAGAGCGACCTTAATTTGCGTTTCGATTTCTCGACACGCAAGCAGATTACTATGATAAGGAAACTCGAGGAGTCGCAGGACCAGCCAACAGCAGGAACAATGATGTATACATTTAAACTATCTGTAGATTACGTACTTAGCAATAGATTTAACGTAAGTTTGTTCTACGACCATACAATAAACGATCCTATTGTTGGTACGGCCTTCAAGACTGTGAATGCAAAACTTGGAATTACTCTAAGATTTACTCTTGCTACATGATAAAATAGTATTATTTTTGGCGAACAAAATTTGTATTAACATTAAAATAAATAAAAGATGGCATTTCCAAAAGAATTAAAGTACGCAGAATCACACGAATGGTTGCGCGTAAACGGCGAAGAAGCTTACATTGGTATTACCGATTTCGCAGTATCAGAATTGAACGACCTTATCTACATTGAAATCGAGGTTGAAGGTGAAACTCTTGAAAAGGGTGAAGAATTTGGTGTTATCGAAGCATCAAAGGTTGCATCGAAGGTTTATATGCCAGTTTCGGGCGAAGTACTCGAAGTTAACCAGGACGCTCTCGACAATCCTGAAATGTTGAAGGACGACGCTTACGAAAACGGCTGGTTGATTAAGATTAGAATGACCGACCCGTCACAGGCAAACGCTCTTCTCGATGCTGCAGCTTACGAAGCATTGACAAAGAAATAATAATTCATTACTGAATTAGAGAAAGCCACTTCGTTCGAAGTGGCTTTTTTTGTGTAGATTCCTTATTGGTCGCGCTGGCATGCAAAAAAGAATAAAACGACAACACGGACAAGTTTGGACAACAAAACACCGACAGCCCACCCTTGCAGTCATCGCGGAAGCTAGTCAAAGCACGCGATACGGAACGGGGAGCGTTGCGGAGATCTCCAACGCAAACGCAACACTATGGTTCCTGCGCGAGGCTCGGAACACTATTTTTTTACCACGAATTACACTAATTTACACGAATCTTTAGATCGGCGTAGCCAATATTTTTTTCGGCAAGCCGAAAAAGTTTTTGCATGTTATTCCCATTCGTGCAGATTGGCTACGCCGAGCTAAAGGTTCGTGTTATTCGTGGTTGCATTTTTGTTCGTAGCGAACAGCGCGAACCATGTTGTCCAAGGTTGTTTGTGTTGTCGTAAAATACCGCACGTTTTTACCCTGCCCAATTTAACGCCTTTAAGGGCGAGGGGGGCAAATAACATTGCGGTAAATTTCTTGCCACAGACCCCAGCGGGGTCACATATATGTAGCAGCGGTAGCTGCGGTGTAAAGCGCTGGCGCAGTTTTTGCCGCGATAGCTTGCAATGTTCCAGAAACCGAAGACAGTGCAAAACAAGTGCAAGGCTTTTGCAATGTTGAGGTGAGGGAACATCTACAAAGTAAAAAACTGTGACAGCGCACAATTTAGCTGACAATATTATTTTTATTTCGCGCATCCAATATTTTTTATTAAGTTTGTGGGATAACAAAAACAATAAAAATATTATATATGGATAAGCAAAATAACTTGAAAATGATGCTTCAGAATGCTGAGCATCCGATTACTGTATTGCTTGGTGGCGACAAGATTAAGGAACAGATGGAAGCCATCGAAAGCATTGCATCGGGCGTTGATACGATTCTTGTTGCCGGCGCACTCGTTGCTCCTTTTGCAAAGGCTAGCGGAATGAATGTCGGAAATTCGAAGACCTGCGACGAATGCGTTGCTCGTGCAAAGGAAATCCTTGCAAAATATGCTGCAAAGATTTGTCTGCCGGTTGACTGCTACGTTGCCGACAAGCCCGAAAACGATTCCAACATCGAGCATGTAAAACTCAACGAAATTCCCGACGGTCGCTTCATCATGGACATCGGCGTAAAGACCGTTGATATTTTCGCCGAAAAGATTGAAGGCGCAAAGACTTTCATCTGGAACGGCACTCTCGGACACACCGAAATGCCGCATTTCGCATACGGAACATACAAGACCGCCCTCGCTGCTGCACGCGGCACTGCCAACGGACTGAAAACAATGGTCGATGGCGACGACACTAAGGCTGCAATTTTGCGCTACGGTCTCGAAGGTGGAATGTTCTTCGTCGAAGGTGGAAAGTTGGTTGAAAAGGCAGAACGCAAGGTCGTACACACCGATGAAGCACCAAAGGACGGCTACACTATCGACAAGTACAATTTCAACGGCAAGAAGGTTTTGTTGCGCGTTGATTTCAATGTTCCGCTGGACGAGAACTTCAACATTACCGACGATACCCGTATCGTTTGCGAAGTTCCGACAATCAAGAAGATTCTGAAGGACGGTGGAGCTGTAATAATAATGTCGCACCTCGGTCGTCCAAAGAAGGTTGACAATAAGTTCTCGCTCAAGCACATTGTTAAGCATGTAAGCGAATGCCTCGGTGTTCCCGTACAGTTTGCCGACGACTGCCAGAAGGCTCAGGCACAGGCTGC
>JAEEGL016090895.1_pt1 | contig 13660 bp, 9 predicted proteins | sample 9134231 | NCBI WGS metagenome assembly JAEEGL01 (sample SAMN16246548, study PRJNA631951) | gut metagenome | biome: gut microbiome; feature: rumen; material: fiber-attached | host: Bos | place: Iran: Karaj | collected 2018-10
AAGAGCGGGATCACTGAGCCGTTGGATCCCAGGACATTTCCGAAGCGGGTGGTCACGAAGACTGTCTTGCCGACTTTGGTGCCGTTCTCGATTGCCAGTCCGAGGCTCTGGACGTAGATTTCGGCGAGGCGTTTGGTGCAACCCATAATGTTGGTCGGATTGACGGCCTTGTCGGTGGAGATCATCACCATCTTCTCTACGTCGTACTGGATGCACTTGTCGGCTACCTGGCGGGAGCCTACTACGTTCACTAGCACGGCCTCGCAGGGGTTCTCTTCCATAAGGGGCACATGCTTATATGCCGCGGCGTGGAAGACTACGTTGGGCCGGTAGGTCCTGAAGGCGAAATCGAGGCGGCGTTCCTGCCTCACGTCTCCGATGATCGGAACGAATTTGAGGTCGGGGAATTTGCCTTCCAGTTCGAGGCGGAGATTGTGCATCGGGGTTTCAGCGTTGTCGTAAAGGACCAGTTTCTCGACTCCGAATGTGGCGAGCTGGCGTACCAGTTCCGAGCCTATGGAGCCTGCCGCTCCGGTTACCATCACTGTCTTTCCTGCGAAGTTCGCCTTGATGGCGTCCATATTGATCTTGATCTCTTCGCGTCCGAGGAGGTCTTCGACCTTGATTTCGCGCGGGGAGAACAGGGACTGACCTTCCTTGACTTCATCGACTGTAGGAATTATCAGTGTCTTGACTCCTGCCGAGGCACAGAACTTCAGCAGTCCGTTTTCTTCATCCCTGGCGTCTTTCTCTGTCGCGAAGAGGACCGCATCTGCCGGGACTTTCCTAAGGAGCTTGATTAATTCATCTTCGCTGCTGATGTGATAGACCGGAAGTAGTTCCAGACGTATGCCGTTTATCTCCCTGGAGAGGAAGCCTATGATCTTGAAGTTCGTGGAGTTTCGCAGGCGTATGTAGGCCGCTACGGATTTTTCGGAGATTCCGAAGATGAACATCTTCTTGATCTGGTTCTTTTTCTGTTCGCTCTTGAGGATTGAGTCATAGACTATGATCAGGAAGAGCCTTACCGCCACGAGGATGAAGAACGTCAGCAGGAAGTCGAGTATGACCATATACGGGACATAGCGGGTCGTGCTGCTGAAAAGCGGCATAAGGAAGAGTAAGGCGAGGGCCTTCAGGATGGCGACCATTCCGAAGACTACCAAGTCGCGTGCTCCCAGGTGACGGATTATGATCCTGTAACTGCCTGTGATGTATATGCCTACGATTGAGAAGAGCGCGGCAATGGCCAGGTACTTGATGAAGAAGTATCCGGCATAGATCTGCGACTTCGCGAGTAGGTTGACTACGAGCAGTACTAAAGCCGAAGACGCGATTGAGAGCAGGAAGTCTGCTACAAACACCAGCTTGCGATTGAGGTAGCGGGATTTCAGCTGGTTTATTCTTTTATCTAACATATGCCCTGGGATGGTTTAGCTTTTCTGGAGTGTGATGGATGGGAGGGATGGTGTACTGGATGAAGTAGGTTCTTTTGGTCGGGATAGACAAAATCTTGGCTCCCCGAACCTTACATAAAACAATGAAGCTCAGGTGATTACGTGTTTTTGATGAATCTTTTTACGGGCTTTTCTCCTATTTTTTCTCTCCGAATTCTTCCCTACTTTTCGCTCGCTTATGGATTCTCTTAAAAACAGTTTTCAAAGATACGAAATAAAAACGATACGTGCCAGTTAAAGAGAATCTATTCTCTTTATTTTGGATGCATTTAATGGAGTTTAAGTGGAAATGTATGCCGGTCCACGTAGATAAGGGGCCTGTACGTTGAACCGCCCTGTGGTGACCGGGGAATTGGGCCGCCCCCTGCGCGACCCACGTGGATGAGCGTTTCTACGGGGGTCGCGAGCCAAAACAGGCCATCTTTGAGGGTTTTCCTTGCACGACCCCTGTGAATCGGCCTATTCGAAGGGGTCGTGCAAAGGAGGCTCTAAAGAGTTGATTCCGCAAGTGGGCACCGCCGCCGGAATCGTCTGGCTCCGGCGGCTCCAGGGCGGACGCTGCGGGGGGCTCGGCGGAAGGCCCTCCTCGCGCCCGCCTGTTGCCCATTCTATTGCCCAGAGGATATCCCTTAGTGGCCGTCAGTTGCCCTGTGATTGACGGTAGTTAGCCGGTGATTGATGATGATTGGCCGGAAGTTAACGATAATTGGCCAGTGGCTGGCAATCTGTAACATTGACTTTCACGCATCTTTAGTTTATTCATTTTTTGGTAAACCTATTTTAGGACGATACACCTGATCTCGATTGACCGTGTTTTGTAACTAGTTGATCTGCCGTCAATTCCTTGAAGTCCCTCCCCTAAATTCGGGGGAGGGACTTTGCTTTACTGGTTGACAGCCTTTTAGTTACAAAACACGCCTTTTCCAAACAGATCAGACACCACCCTTCTCCACGGGTGGCGTATCGTCCGCGGCTCCAGGCGGGAGAATCGAAGAAGCTCTTGAAAAACTACAGGGCTTTGAGGCAGGCGGTCGGCGGCAGCGAGGAGAGCATTCCGGTTTGCTCACCGCAGTTGACGCCGGGTACCGCCAGCCGCCGGAGGTCGACGATTCCGGCGGCGGTGCCATCAAGTAAACCTATTTCAGGACAATACAGGGGGACCTACCGCTGGCGGAGCTGCCAGAAGGCGATCGAGGCGGTGTGGGCGACGTTCAGGGAATCGACGCCGTGGGACATGGGGATGCAGACCACATAGTCCGCCTCGTCGATGTCGGTTTCACTGAGGCCATAGCCCTCATTACCAAATACTACCGCGAGCCGGGCCTCCTGTGCGATCTGGGGATCATCGAGGGCCCGTGCCCCTTCTCTCAGTGCCATCGCTACAGTTTTGAAGCCCATGTGGTGGAGACAGGAGGAGAGGCTGGTAGGGCGGGAGACGGGGCCGCTGTCAGGGCTGCCGGTTGGACTGCTGCCGGGACGGGAAAAATCCAGCCAGGTCCAGGGTACCTGGAGGACGGCGCCCATGGACACACGGAGCACCCTCCGGTTCAGCGGGTCGCAACATGTCCGAGTGAGCAGGACTGCATCGAAGCCCAGTGCCGCAGCACTCCTGAATATGGCCCCGACGTTGGTGCTGTCGACGATTCCGTCGAGGACAGCGACGCGGGTGGCGGGACGACCGGAACGGCAGCATATGTCTTCGGCGGAGGGGAGTTCGCGCCGCCTGAAAGCGCACATGACACCGCGGGTCAGGGCGAAGCCGGTCATATGCCGAAGTAACTGGGTGTCAGCGGTGTAGATTGGGATTTCTTTTTCAAGTTGGCCGGGTGCCGCGTTCTTTTCCAGAGCTTGGGTCATCCAGGCAACCTGATTGTGCTCGCATAGGGCAGCAACGGGTTCGTATCCGTTTTCAAGTCCGCGAAGGATTACGTTGGGGCTTTCGGCGATGAAGAGGCCGGGGGCGGCGGCTCCCTTAGGAGCGGCCGCCGCGGCGCCGGCGGCCCAACCAGCGGCACAACCAGCGGCACCAGCAGTAGCACCCACCTCCCTCAGCTGGGCCTCAGTGAGCCGTGCGAACAGCCGGGCGCCGGGGTCCTCCAGGGAAAGTATCTCGTGAACTGTAACCATATGCGCAATAGCCTTTTATCCTACCAGTGAGTCCAACTGTAAGTACACCGGATTGCAATTGATGTGCGAACAGTTGCATTTCTATCGTATGTGCCTTACGGTTTCAACAGATTGATGGGTGCGACATAGACGCCGTCCTCTCGCTTGTAAGCGCCGCCCACAGCGGTAAGGACCAACAGGAACGAAGGTGAATTCTCGTCACTCTTTTCCTCTATTTTTGACTTGAGTCTCTTTAGGGAAGAGGCACCGTCCTCAATCAAGTCGTCCCCGCCCAATTTAATTTCAATGGCACCCCAGCGGCCATCTTCCAGATGCACCACGGCATCGCACTCCAGCCCGGCATTGTCGCGATAGTGACGCACCTCACCGTCCAGGGTGCTGGCATAGATGCGCAGGTCCCTTACGGCCAGGTCCTCGAAGAAAAGGCCGAAACTCTCCAGGTCCCGCATCAAATCTTCCGGCATGATATTCAAGGCCCGGCAGGCTATGGACGTGTCCACAAAGTGCCGAGTAGGCGTTGAACGGATGGATGTCTTTGAACGGATATTCGGATTCCAGGCCTCCATGTCTTCAAGAATGTAGAGGTCGTTCAGAGCCTCAAGATACTCGTCAAATGTCTTAGAGTCCATTGTTCGCTCATTGCTCTGGCGAACGTCTGCTATGATGGTGGACAGGGCGGCTTCCGTGGAAATATGGCGGGCATAGCTGCGTACGATCATCCGTAGCACCTCCGGCTTCTTGTTCCGAAAACGCTCATTCTCCGAATCTTCGAACACAAAGAGCCCGTTCCAATAGTTCTTCGTAATCTCGATGGCGATGTCCTTCGGGGCCAGTACGGCTATCGGCCAACCGCCGCGGCACGTAAGATGAGCTGCATCCTCCAGCTGGAAGTCCTGATTCAAATCCCAGGGGAAAGAATCCCCACCGTCAAACAAATCCCTCAGGGAAACAGTTCCTTTGGATTCCTTTGATTCCCATAGGCTCATCGGACGCATCTTCACCGGAGCAATTCTACCAGCACCGCTGTGATGTACCTCCGTCTTGTCGGCAGGTGTGGAACTGCCCGTAAGGATGTACTTGCCAAACTCATACTTCACATCAAGATCGTCTTTCACCTGATTCCAGATGTCCGGGACCTTCTGCCACTCGTCAATCAGACGTGGATTCTCACCCGGAAGGACAGCTTTCGGGTTCATCCGTGCCATCATAATGGCCTGTTTAGTATTGAGTTTGATGAAACTTTTCTGATAGAGCATACAGGTGGTTGTTTTGCCGCAGAACTTCGGTCCTGCAACTACAATTGCCCCTGACGTTCTCAGTTTCAGTTCAATCTCCTTTTCGACAAGTCTGCTATAATACATAACTCTATCTTGTTAAACGCTATGCAAAGATAGAAATTCCTAAGATTTTCAACAAAAAATTCCTAAGATTTTCAATCAATTACCGCGGACAAGAAAGGCGATTATGAAGCAGCCCCTACTTGAACACCTTTTTGACAGCCTTCAGGAAGCCGTATTTATAATAGGTGTCGGGCTCCAGGCAGCTGCCTTCGGACCATTCGTTCCAGGCATTGATCGTCACAATAGGCGGCTGGTCCGGGTGGGCATCGACATATGCCTTGGCCTTCCTGAGGAAGGCTTCGAATTTCTCGGGGGTGACGCCGGTAACGCATGGCTGCGCGGGCCCGGGATAACGGGGGTTGTTGTCCCAGTCGATGGACACGTGCGGGAAATATGGCACTGAGAATTCTTTGTCATATTTCGCGTAGAACTCCTGGCCTTTCTCGCCCCAACTCTGGTAATCCATATTCGCGGGGACGAGGTGGCACCATTGGTAGTTGGTTATGCTGTCGAAGCCGAGGGTCCGGAGGGTATTCTCCTGACTCACCCCGCCATCGCCTTCCCCGTCGTCGCCTTTTCCTCCGTCACCATCGGCTCCTTCACCCGGCTCACGCGACGGCGTCTCGGGAAGGGCGCTCCACATTATGGCCTGGATATGCACTCCGGGGAGTCCGGCTTTGACGCACTTAGTACGCAGTGACTCAAGTGCTTCGCGTGCTTCTTCCAGTCCGCCTACTCCCCTGATGAAAGTGCCGACTTCATATATGGCGAAGACCGGTTTGCCGTCGATTGTGTAGTAGTTGTCCCGGCTGAAATAGTCGCGGATTATATGGTCGGTGAAGCCTTCGAAGACTTCGCGGGTTACCTCTCCGCGCCAGTAGTATTTGCTTTTATCGCTCTCGTGGCGGTCCCAATATGCGGTGGCGAGGTGGTTGGCCCACATGAGGTAGAATTTCATCTTGCCGTTGTTCCGCGCCCCGAGGAAGCCTTTGTTCAGGACGTCCTCCAGGAAGGGGCGGTTTTCGAACCAGTACCAATCGAATATGAATGTGTTGATTCCATATCTGGTGGCGGTCCGGATGATCTTTTCCTGCATCCTGGGGTCGGTTTCGTCGAAATAGCCCCAGAGCGGGACGCGCGGCTGCCTGTGCCCTTCGAATTTCGGCCGGGCACTGTATACGGCTTCCCATTCGCCTTTGCCGTCGGGGAACAGCCCTATCTCGCTCCAGCGCGGGTCGTTGTGATATGCCGGCCATATGTACGCTGCGACGTCATATGATTTCTTCTTTGCGCCGCGGTTTGCCGAGGTGCTCTTGACGCTCGCCTTTGTGCCCGGAGCGCCGTCGGCTGATATTCCCTTTGCGCCGCACGCTCCGACGCATATCATAGCCGCAACCACCCCCAGTGCCGCGACCGCCATCTTCCATTTTCTGTCCATATGCCAAATATACGCATATTTCCCCTTTCCCGGCATCTCCTTCATGTCTCGGCTGCCCATGACCATGTTTTGTGAGTTGCTGATTGGGGGCATAGGGCATTCCTGCAGAGGCACCGCCGCCGGAATCGTCGACCTCCGGCGACTGGCGGTACCCGGTGTCAGCTGCGGGGGACTCAGTGGAAGATTGCCCGCGAAGTGGAACTATCTGATTATCAATGAAATCATATGTTGACCTATCGCAAAATCGAGATAGGTCATATGCTCAATATGCTGATTTTCAATCGCTTCCATTTCACGCGCCTATTGGAACGGATGCAATGGGGCTCGGCGCCTACAGCGCGCGGTTCTTGTAGTTTTCGATGGCGGAGGGGAGGATCTTGTGGTAGTTCTCGTCCTTGAACAGAGGAGAGGTCAGGATCATGTCGGCCGTGGTGCGGTTCGTGGCGAAGGCGATGTTGTACAGCGAGGCCAGCCTGGTGAGGGCGGAGACATCATTCTGGTGTCCCTGCACTATCAGGTTGTCGCAGAAGAAAAACAGTGCATCGATCTTCCCTTCGGCGATCATCGCCCCTATCTGCTGGTCACCGCCGAGGGGACCCGAAAGCAGGCAGGTGGTGTTCCCGGCAAGCGGGAAGGCCGGCTCAGTGCCCTCCGGAGAGGAGATTTCCTTGAGAAGCCTTCCGGTGGTTCCGGTGGCATATAGTGTGTGTTGACTAAGTTCTTCCAAATTGTACTTGGCCCACTCGATAAGCTCTTTCTTCCTGGCATCATGGGCCACCAAAGCGATATTCATATGCAAAAATTTTCCGCAAAGATAAGAATAAAACTCACTTTATGCGGAACCGGTAGAGGACTGAATGGCGCGGCTGGCGGGAAGTGTTGAAGACCACATAGACCCATTTCCCATGGATGTCAATTCCTTCCGGCTCCAGCGCCAGGTCCGTGATGTTCCGGCTCACTGCGATCTTTTTCTCCTGGAGATCCACAATATGCACAAAGCAGTCATATGGCTCATAGCCGTCGGGGAGATAGGCATAGCGCCCGATCACGTAGCTCCCCTGCCATATGTTTATCCCCTCATCGATCTGCGTCACGTCGAGCACATCATCATCGGTCAGCATGACCTCCCCCTTCGCATCCGAGTCGGAGAGTTTCGGCAGGCGGAACTTCTTCAGGAGCTTATAGTTACCATTGAGCCCGCCATATGTGTAGATGAACCCGCCCCGCGCATCGAGGCACCAGTCGATAGTGCCGCGGTAGTCAGTGCCCACGTATCTGATTTTCTGCACGATGCGGCTCCCGGAAGTAGTGATGTCCGTCACATAGCAGCAGCTCGTACCGCCACACTCGGATATGTACAGGAGCGGGAACTGAGAGTACGGCGAAGCCTTTTCCACTCCGAAGCACGCGTTGTTGCAATGCGAAGTGTTCCCTTCCATCTTGAAAGAATTGACATATGCCTTCTTCTTCATATCGAAGACGCAGCACATCCCCTTGTCATGCATGACGAAGGCATATCGCCCATGCATAGCAAAGCCCTGGGTGGACCCGACAATCTCGGCTTCTGCGGGAGTCCAGTCCGCGAAATCGCATATTTTCTGAGGAGCACGGGGCGTAAAAAAGCCGCGCGGGGTACCGGCAAGGGCGGAAAAACAGACAAACGCAGTGAAAGTCAGCAGAAGGATCCTTTTCATATGTATAAAGTTTGAAGGCTTGTTTTCAAAGATAACAAAAATTAGCTAAGTTTACGGAAAAATAACTGAAGCGGATGGCTGCGGCATCAAACAAGACAAAGACCACGTGGTTCTGCAAGAACTGCGGATACGAGAGTCCAAAATGGCTTGGACGGTGTCCTTCGTGCGGACAGTGGAACACTATGGCGGAATCAACCGTCGTAACAGGAAAGGCGACATCCGCCCATGGAAGCTTTTCTGCACCAGGGGGTTTCTCCGTCCCCGGGCAGGCACGCACCCCCCGCCGCCTCAGCGAGATAGACATGGGTTCCGAAGCCCGGAAATCCCTCAGCAACAAGGAGGTAGACCGGATACTCGGAGGCGGGATAGTCGAAGGTTCCCTGGTCCTCCTAGGCGGAGAACCAGGCATTGGCAAGTCCACCCTGTCACTCCAGATCCCGCTCCACTGCCCCTCGATGAAGACCCTCTACGTCTCCGGAGAGGAAAGCGTACGCCAGGTACGCATGAGGGCGGAAAGGCTCGGGGGAGACTCCTCCAACTGCTTCATCCTGAGCGAGACCTGCATCGAAGAAATCCTTAAGCACGCCCAGGAACTGGCCCCGGACCTGATGGTAGTCGATTCGGTCCAGACCATGTACACCCAGACAGTCGAATCCACCGCCGGCTCGGTGGCCCAGATCAAGGAGTCCGCCTCCATCCTGCTGCGCTTCGCCAAAGAGACCGGGATCCCGGTGATCCTCATCGGGCATATCACCAAGGAAGGCTACATCGCAGGTCCGAAGATCCTCGAGCATATAGTCGATGTAGTCCTCCAGTTCGAGGGTGAGCCGAGGGGGGCATACAGGATCCTCCGGAGCATCAAGAACCGCTTCGGATCGACTTCCGAGATCGCCGTTTTCGAGATGACCGGCGCCGGCCTGCGGGAGGTCGAGAACCCCTCGGAGATGCTTATCCCTATGCATGAAAGCGGCTTGAGCGGCACCGCGATAGCGGCCATGCTGGACGGAGTGAGGCCCTTCCTCTTCGAGGTACAGGCCCTGGTAAGTTCGGCGGCATATGGCACGGCTCAGCGCTCCGCGACCGGGTTCGACGTGCGCAGGCTGAACATGCTTCTGGCGGTCCTCGAAAAAAGGGCTGGCTTCAAGCTCAGCCAGAAAGACGTCTTCCTGAATATGGCCGGAGGACTGCGCATCACCGACACTTCGTGCGACCTCGCCGTAGTGGCCTCGGTGCTCTCTTCGAACTTCGATTTCCCGATCCCTCCGGATGTCTGCTTCGCGGGCGAGGTAGGACTCAGCGGGGAAATCCGCCCCGTCAGCCAGACCGAAAGGCGGATCGCCGAGGCCTCGCGCCTTGGCTTCAAGCGGATCTACATATCCTCCTTCACCTCCATCCAGGCCGGCACCCCCGAAGCCCCGGCCATCGAGATAGTACGGGTAGCGGACATCGCAGCACTGGTACGGAAACTATTTAAATAACCAATTACATATGAGATTTTTCCATTCAATTATCCTGATTGCGACCGCGTTTGCGGCGACCCTGTTGATGTCTGCTCCGGCATATGCCCAGGGCAGCCATCCGATTGCCAGGAAAAGCGTTGGCAGCGGCCAGAGCTTCACAGCAAATTATGACGAATCCAAGGTGAAATCCTTCACCCTTCCCGAACTTATGGTAATGAATGACGGCACCCCCGTCACCAAGGTCCGTCAGTGGAAGAAGCGCCGTGCCGAGATCCTCGAAATCCTCGCCGAAAACGAATACGGGCATATCCCCACGGCACATGTGGACACTGAATACAAGGTCCTGGAGCAGTGCGACACGGCCATGGGAGGCCTTGCCACCCGCAAGCAGATAGAGATCACCTTCAGAAGGAACGGTCTCGAGCATAAGGCCCTGATGCTGATGTACATCCCGAACATCCGCAAAGGCAACGCTCCCTGTTTCCTGCACTATAACTACCAGGGCAACCACAGCACCACGAACGACCCGGCAGTCCTTCCGTCACGTACTTCAGGCTATAAACGTGGCAGCCAGATTTCCAGGTGGCCGTACAAGATCATGATCGAGGCCGGATATGCTGTGGCGACCTGCCACTACTGCGATTTCTTCCCGGACAACTATGAGGAATATGGGGAGAGCATCCTTCCGCTCTTCGGCTACAACAAGGTGGAGGACATCCCGGACAACGGCCCGAGGGCAATCAGCACCTGGGCATGGGGATATATGCGCCTGATGGATTATCTCCAGACTGAGAAAGACATAGACCCCGCAAAGGTAATCCTCGTGGGCCATTCGAGGCTTGGAAAGACCGCACTGTGGACCGGCGCCAATGACCAGCGCTTCGCCATAGTCGTGAGCAGCAGCGCAGGCTGTGGCGGAGACGCCCTCTCCCGCAGGAACTACGGCGAAGAAATCGGCAGGATATCATATGTGTTCCCCCACTGGTTCTGCGGCAATTTCATCAAATACGGCTTCGATGCCGACAAGCTGCCTTTCGACCAGCACTTCCTGATTGCGCTTAGCGCTCCGAGGCCCTTCTATATTGTTTCGGCTAAAGAAGACATATGGTGCGATCCCAAGGGACAGCTCCTTGGTTCACACTATGCCGCTCCGGCATGGGAACTATATGGATATGAGGGAATTACCGAAACTGAACTCCCTGAGCTGAATCACCCGATCATGCGTCGCATGGGCTTCCATTACCGCGAGGGCATCCACGACGTGACGCCATATGACTGGCGCAACGAGATCGCGTTTGCGAACAAGTGGTTCTACAGGTAGATGAGGTCTTTACGGACATATTCATTGATCGTTGCCGCGTTTGCGGCAACTTTTGTCTTGTCCATCAGGGCATATGCCCAGGGCAGCCATCCCATTCCCCGGAAGAATGTTCCGAACGCCTGGCAATACAACCGCAACTATGATGAATCCAAGGTGAGGGCCTACGCCCTCCCGGAGCTCATGGTAACCAATGACGGAAAGCCGGTTACAAAGGTCCGCCAGTGGGAGAAAAAGCGCCGTCCCGAGATCCTGGAAATCATTGCCGAAAACGGCTACGGACACGTCCCGACGGCACATGTGTACACCGAATACAAGCTCCTGGAGAAGTGCGACACCGCCATGGGCGGCCTGGCCACCCGCAAGCAGGTCGAGATCACCTTCAGGCGCAACGGCGTGGAGCGCAAGTCCCTGCTGCTGATGTACATCCCGAATATCCGCAAGGGTTCTGCGCCATGCTTCCTCCACTACAATTACCAGGGCAACCACAGCACCACATTCGATCCGGCCGTCCTCCCTTCCCGCACTTCTGGCTTTAAACGCGGCAGCCAGGTTTCCAGGTGGCCCTACAGGATCATGATCGAGGCCGGATATGCAGTCGCGACGGCTCACTACTGCGACTTCTTCCCGGACAACTATGAAATGTACGAGGAGAGCATCCTTCCGCTCTTCGGTTACAACAAGGCCGAAGACATCCCGGACAACGGCCCCAGGGCTATCAGTTCGTGGGCGTGGGGATACATGCGCCTGATGGATTACCTTCAGACTGACAAGGACATAGACCCTTCGAAGGTCATCCTCGCGGGCCACTCACGCCTCGGCAAGACCGCCCTCTGGACCGCAGCAAACGACCAGCGTTTCGCCATGGTGGTCAGCAGCTGCGCAGGATGCGGCGGAGACGCCCTGTACCGCAGGAACTACGGCGAGGAGCTGGGCCTGGTCGCATATGTGAATCCTCATTGGTTCTGCGGGAACTATTTCAAGTACGCTCCGGATGTAGATGCACTGCCATATGATTCGCATATGCTGATTGCACTGTCAGCCCCGAGACCCGTCTATGTGGTCTCTGCGGAACAGGACAGGCCGGCCGACCCGAAGGGCCAGCTCCTGGGTATGCACTACGCATCCCCGGCGTGGGAACTATATGGATATGAGGGAATTACCGAGACTGAGCTACCTGAGCTGAATCACCCGATCATGCGCCGCATGGGCTTCCATTACCGCGAGGGCATCCACGACGTGACGCCATATGACTGGCGCAACGAGATCGCGTTTGCAAACAAGTGGTTCTACAGGTAGGCGCTACTGGTAGAAAGTCCCTTCGCGTTTGACTTTTTCGAGCTGTTCTTCGTAGATGGAGAGCAGCTCTTTTACTATGTCGGGGTGCTCGGCGGACACCTCATATTTCTCTGAGGGGTCATTGTAGATGTCGAAGAGAAGCATCTCTTTCTTGTCGAAATACTGAAGGCCGAGCTGGCTGTAGGTTTTCAGGTGGAGTTTCCAGGGGCCTTTGCGCACTGCCATAAGCTGGTTGTCGTCGAGGCCGTAGTAGAAGAACGGGGTGTCGTTCTTTACCTGGGGTCCGCTCTCGCCCCTGAGATATGGCCTGAGGTCGAAGCCGTCGACGGGCCTGTCCGAGGGCACCTCGCCTCCGGCCAGACATATGCATGTGGCATATACGTCCATTCCGGCGACTATGTCTTCGTTGATTCCGGGGGCTATGTGGCCGGGCCAGTAGACGAAGCACGGGACTCTCATGCCGCCTTCCCAGGTGCTGCCTTTGCCGTCTCGGAAGAGGCCGGCTGAGCCTCCCTGGTCGCCTTTGAGTACCCAGGGTCCGTTGTCGCTCATGAACCAGACAATGGTGTTCTTGTCGAGCTTCATCTTCTTGAGGGCCTTGAGGATCTCCCCTACGCCCCAGTCGATTTCCTCAACGACATCGCCATATATGCCACGCTTGGACTTGCCTGCGAATTCTTTACCGGGGTGAAGGGGGACATGTGGCATTGCATATGGGACATATACGAAGAAGTTGTCCTTTTTGTGCCGGGATATGAAGTCAATGGCTTTTTCGGTGTAGAGTTTGGTGAGCCGCGTCTGGTCGGGGTTCATCGTGATGGTGTCGTTCCCGTTCATGAGGGCGATGTCCTGGAACTTCGGCGGGATCATGTCGTTGCTGTAGGGCAGGCCGAGGTATTCGTCGAAGCCGTTCTGGAGCGGGAGGTAGTCCTTCCTGGTGGTGCCGAGGTGCCATTTGCCATAGATGGCGGTGTGGTAGCCGCGGGCCTTAAGAGCTTCTGCCAGAGTTATTTCTTTCGGATGGATACCTCTCGGGGAGTCGGGATTGAGGACCCAGCGGAAGCCGGAGCGGATGGGGTACCTGCCGGTGAGAAGGCCGTAGCGGCTGGCGGTGGATGCCGGGGAGGGACTGTAGTAGTTGCTGAACCTTATGCCGTCCAGGGCCATGCGGTCGAGGTTGGGGGTCTTGATGTCGGGATTGCCGGTAACGCCGAGGTCGCCGTAGCCCATGTCGTCCGGGTATATGATGACAATGTTGGGCTTGACGGGGTTGGCGGGGGGTGCCGGCGGGGCTGCCGGGGAATTGGGATTGGCCGCTGATGCGGTGGGGGCAAGGGCGGCTGACGCTGCTGCGAGAGCGGCAGATGCTGCTGTAAGGGCAGCCGTGGTTGAGGCGATAAAGTTCTTCATATGACAAAAATATGAAAAAACCACAAATTTTTTGCGGTTTCATAAATATTGATTAAGTTTGCAGTCCCAAATGAGCGGATGTGGCGAAATGGTAGACGCGCTACTTTGAGGGGGTAG
>JAEEGL010045630.1_pt1 | contig 13659 bp, 12 predicted proteins | sample 9134231 | NCBI WGS metagenome assembly JAEEGL01 (sample SAMN16246548, study PRJNA631951) | gut metagenome | biome: gut microbiome; feature: rumen; material: fiber-attached | host: Bos | place: Iran: Karaj | collected 2018-10
AATATGGCATGGCTTGAGGAGTCTTTTAGAATTAATGAAGATGACGATAAGGATGTGAAGTTTTCTACAGTATTATTGAATCTAACATCATTTTTATTTGCAGCATTTATAATACTAATACCGCTTGGCGCTCTTATTTACAAGTACTTTGTGTTTAATGAATATAAAGTTGGTTTGTATTTACTCCCATTAATCTTCTTATCTGCAATATTTTCTACATTAACAAATCATCTCGGTAGTGCCTTTCTTGCTGCAAAAGATAGCAAGTCCATGTTCTGGACTACCTTGGTGGGTGGACTGATTTCTCTTTCATTATCGCTGACTTTTATTAAGATATGGGGGATGTTTGGTGCAGTTTTAGGGTCTACTTGTGGTTTTATCTCTGTTTATTATATTCGAATCTATATACTTAACAAATATAAAGGGTATTCTATTAGATGGCATAACAATTTTATATTGATGATGTTCTTGTTCCTTATACCCTTAAATGTTTTAATCGCTAAATATGATAACTTGTCGGTTTTAATACTGCTATTCATATGCATGTTAGCAATTGGATTATATGCAAATAAATCTATTATAGTACTTGCAATAAATAAAATGAGAAAAAAATGATAAAAAAAATACTGTTGTCGCTACCGTTAATAAAAAAAAGTGTCATAAAGACATATCGTTTATTAGGAGGAATACAAAAGTATTTTAACCCTGATAAACTGGGGAACTTCGTTAGTATAGCTAATTATTTACCAGATAAATATAAAAACTATAGTTCCTTTGGAGGTTATTACGATAAAGATTTAATAAACAAGCCTTATGTTATTTTAAATATAACAAAAAGAAATACATACTTGCCTCCATCTGCTTGTGAACCTATAAAACTAGTTGTGTTAGATTTGAGTAGTAAAGAAATTGTTTTTGAACATGATATTCTATCTTATAATTGGCAGCAAGGTTGCAGGGCTCATTGGGTTAACAAAAGCATGTTTATCTTCAATAATTACGATGAAAAATCCAATAGTTATTATTGTGAATTGTTTGATGTAAACTTAAGAAAAACCATAAATAGATATAGTATCCCAGTTCAAGATTCTTTCCAGAGTTCTTTTTTTCTATCGATTAACTATAACCGGCTTAATGTTTTGAGGCCTGATTATGGATATAGAAATCTAAAGCCAATGGGAAAGGAAGAACTGGAGGCCTTAGACGATGATGGTATTTTTTATCAAGACATGAATAATATAACTAACAAATATCTGCTCTTATCATTAAAAACAATAATGCAGTTTGGCGATGACTCTTTATGCCTTGCAGAAAAAATACACAAGGCAAATCATGTTATGATAAGCCCTGATGGACAATTGTTTATTTTTATTCACAGGTGCTATCCTGGTGGTAAACGGTATGACCGACTAATAGTTTCCGATATTAAAGGAATTATTAAAAATGTTTTATCCACTGGGATGGTAAGCCATTGCTGTTGGATTGACAATGAACATGTATTTGGGTATATGAATGATCCAGATGGAATTGCAGGGTATCAAATAGTCAACGTGAATACAGGTATTATGAAAAGGTTTGAAGATAATCTTTTCTCATGTTATGGTGATGGCCATCCTTCTGTGAAGTCAGACTTAATAGTCACTGATAGTTACCCTGATAAATTTGGATTCCAACATTTATTGTTGTATTCTCTAAAGACTAAGAAATCCTTGGAATTAGCGAGGTTCTATCAATCATATAAGTATCGTGGCCAGTGTAGGTGTGACTTACATCCTCGTTTATCTTCTGACGGTAGTATCAGTTTAGATTCTGTCGACAGTGGTCGCAGACAGATGTACATTTTATTAAAACCCTAACTCTGATGATGGATAAAGTACCTAGTATATCTGTACTGATGAGTGTATATAAGGAGCCTATAGATTGGTTACGTCAATCTATAGATTCTATTTTGACTCAATCCTATCAAGATTTCGAGTTCATTATTATCTGTGATAATCCAACTTATAATGAGGGTATTTCAGTCCTGAGTGAATATGCTCATAAGGATTCAAGAGTCAAGATTATAAAGAATGATTCTAATATAGGATTGACAAGATCTCTAAACAAAGGCCTATCTGTTGCAAAGGGTATGTATATTGCTCGCATGGATGCTGATGATGTTTCATGTCCAGATAGGTTTAAACATCAAGTTGAAGTTTTAAACGGACGTTCTCGCTGCCTTTGTCATACAGGTAAGATTATTATTAATGAAAAAAATATTGAAACGAAAGTTGATGTCGCAAATAATGAAATAGATTATAGTCTATTGTTTCTAAGAAACATCATTGCTCATCCAACAGTGATGTTTACTGCTGATTTATTAAATCTGCGTGGTAAGTTGTATAATGAAGACTATAAAAGAGGACAGGATTATGAATTGTGGACTTATTTGTTTTTAAATGACGTTGATTTTGAGTATATTCCACAACCGCTTTTACTCTATCGAGAAAGTGATATTCAAATTTCCAGAAAGCATGTAGGAGAGCAATGGCATAATTCACAACAGATAAGGTCAAAATTTGTTTTAGATTATTTGAACAGAACTGGTATTTTATTGCCTGAATTGGGATTAATAAATACAAGAAAAAAGATAATAGCACAGATCAGCCAGGCTGGTAGTCTTGTGTCAGAATCATTGGGAAGAATCCTATATCTTGTTGATTTTACTATAGCATCCTCGCATTTTTTTTATATGTTTTTGTATTATAAAGACAAATCTCTATTCGGAAAACTGCCGTCACAGTATACAAAAATGATATGGCAATCAGCATTAAATATTAAAGATTACCCTTATCTGATGTTACAATATTAATTATCTTATATGGAAATAAAGCGTTATTTTTTTCTGGGTCTATATTATTATTTTGCGAGATTTCTTCCTGTCTCATATTCAAAAATGGGGGGGGTATTTCTTCATCCATCAGATACTGGTGTTGTAAGCATATCTTTAAGGAAATTGGACAGAATGTGAATATTGAGAGGGGCGCCAAGTTCGGATGCGGAAAAGATATAGAGATTGGGGATAATAGTGGTATAGGAATTAATTGTGAACTACCCAATAATATTAGAATAGGAAAAAACGTTATGATGGGGCCTAAATGTGTTTTCTTTGAAAATCGTACACATGTAATATCAGATGCTTCACGGCCAATGCGAGAACAAGGTCATTATTTAAAGGAAGGTCGTATAGAAATAGGAGATGATGTGTGGATTGGCCAGTCAGTAATGGTTATGCCATGCAAAAAAATAGGTTCTCATTCAGTAGTAGCTGCAGGCAGTGTCGTGTGTAAAGATGTTCCAGAATATGTTATTGCAGGCGGTAATCCAGTACAGATTATACAAGAGAGGCGGTAGAATAATGAATAATACATCTAATATTAAAAATTGTTATGGATGTGGAGTCTGTTCTGCAGCCTGTACCAAGAAGATAATTGATATAAGACTGAATGATAATGGCTTTTACGAGCCATATTTAATCGATGATAATAAATGTACTAATTGTGGGCTTTGTAGAGACGTCTGCGCTTTTCTCGACAAGGACTTAGCGATACAATCTGTTCCATTAAAAAGTTGGGCGTCATGGAGCAACGACGAATCCATCCGTTTCAAATGTTCAAGCGGAGGTGTAGGATTTGAAATAGGAAGGCAATCAATACTTGAAGGATTAAATGCAATATCTTGCAGATACAATCCAGAAAATCAATTAGCAGAGCATTACATTACCAATTCTGTTAATGATTTTATTCAATCGGCAGGTTCAAAGTATATACAGAGTTATACGGCTGAAGCATTCCGTAACATAGATAAACGCAATAAATACTTAGTAACAGGAACTCCTTGCCAGATTGACTCGTTCAGGCGTTTTGTACGTCGTTTTAAATGTGAGGATAATTTTATCCTGATGGACTTCTTTTGTCATTGCGTGCCCTCCATGAACGCATGGAAGGCATATTTAAGAATGCAAGAACGTAATCTGGGACAGATAACTACTGCTAGTTGGAGAAATAAGGACGTATATGGATGGCATGATAGTTGGCAGATGCGGATACAAGGAGAGAGAGGGACAGTCAAATCACGCTGGTCTCAAGGTGATATGTTTTATAAGATGTTCCTTGGAGATGTATGTCTTGCTCCTCAATGCCAAAAAGAGTGTAAGTATAAGTATGATAAATCCTCTGCGGATATTAGAATAGGAGATCTTTGGGGTAAAACATATCAACACGATGAGGACGGAGTAAGCGCTTTGGTCGCTTTTACGGAAAAGGGAAAGGCTTTAATTGAAGGTTTGTCCAATGTTACCTTAGTAGAACATCCTTTTGATATAGTTGCAGAAGGGCAAATGAAAGATAATGCTAAAGCCAAAGAAGTATATCCCTTTGTAATGTCTTTGTTAAAGAAGGGCGTGCCGTTAGATAATTATAAATACAAGATTCTTTTGTTTGTTCAAAGAATAATCACACGGATTAAAATAATACTAAAATGAGAATAGGAATAATAACAATGCATAAAGTGGTTAATTTTGGTTCCGCTTTACAGGCATGTGCATTATTGAAAAAAATACGAGATTTAGGGTATGATGCAGAATTGATAGACTACAAGTACCCCAATGCTATTCATAAAGAAGGACAGAGTTTGCTTCGTGAGGCAATAAAACAAACGATTCACTTTTTGAATAGTGCTATAGTCGGATTTCCTACAATACGCCAAAAAATAAGGTACAAAAAATTTTGGAAGGAAAATTTCGTACTCTCATCGCAGAAGTACCCTACACCACAATCTATAGAGAATAATCCTCCTATTTATGATGTTTATGTGACAGGAAGTGACCAGGTGTGGAATGCGAATTTTACTAAAAAAGACTCTTCGTTTTTGTTGTCATTTGCACCAGAAGGTGCAAAAAAAATATCTTATGCATCTAGTTTTGCTTTGAATACAATCCCGGCCAAATATGAATATTTGTTCAAAGACAATCTGCCATTATACTCTTTTATTTCTGTAAGAGAAGAATCAGGTGTTCAGCTGGCTAATAAATACGGAAATGTAAATGCACAATGGGTATGTGATCCAACATTATTATTAACTAAGGATGAGTGGGCAGTGATTGCTCAGGGAGGGAAAGCTTATACTAAGCAACCTTATATTCTTGTCTTTCTATTGGCATATTCGTTTGATCCATTCCCTGAAGTGGATTATATTGTAAATAAAGTGCAAAAAGAATTAGGTCTTCACGTGATATATTTGGATGCTGGTAAACGGGATTATTTCAAGCCTAATTCACATGTAGTAAAAGATGCGGGCCCCAAAGAGTTTATTAATCTCTTTTTGAATGCGGAGTTCATAATAACATCTTCGTTCCATGGAACTGCTTTTTCGATTAACTTTGGGAAACCATTCCTTTCGATTATATCTGAAAATAATCCAGATACAAGAATCATAAATCTATTAAAAAAGGTCGGTTGTGAGAGAAATGGTGTCTTTTATAATTCAAAGAAATTTGATATTATACGAACTTTAGATTGTGAAAGAGGCTTGTGGGCCTTTAGAAATAGTTCGTTTGAGTTCCTAAAATCTAGCTTGGAAAAATGAGGAGTAATTCGTTTTCTAACATATTGCTTATAATACTAGGTATATTATCGTTAATACTATATGGAATGGCTCCACAAAGCTATTCCTATAATTATTGTATATATTTATTCCTTATATTTTGTGTTGATGTATATATAGTTTACAAGGAAAGATGCAAATATACATTGGTAAATTTTGAAACGTTTTTTACTATTGCATTCGCTTTCGTTAATTATGTATATCCAATGGTGTTCTATCAGATAGATCCATACTTCTCCTTATTTGCTCTAGATTTCCCGGAAGATTATATTAACAAAGGTACAGCTGTGGCTACTATTGCATATACATTTCTGAGTTTAGGGCTATGTAAAAACAAAGTACAACGTTGTTTCATTTTTTCAGGGTATTATGATATTGGTGTAAATAAATATTTTACATTGTATACCAATATTTTGATAATTGCTATAATAATTGCTCTGATACCAATCATGAGTTCAGGTACATCAAACGAATGGGGCGTTGCTTCATACATTCGATCAATACTGGATGTTTTTGTATTTTATACTTTGTTTCAGAAGCTATTTATGTATAGAAATATGCCGTTTGGGAAGGTCTTTAGTAATAATCGATTGTTTTTTGTTTTAGTATTAGCTTACGCTCTGTTTGCGTCATTAATTGGCAACCGCGGTATTGTAATAAGAATCGGATCAATGGTTGTATTGTTATATTCAGTCTTATATAAAGATATCAAGAAATTATATTTGGTCTTCCTGTTGATATTTGGTATGGTGTTTATGTTCCTATTTGGTGCAATTAGAGATAGTGGAAGCCTTGAGGGGGCTGTTGATAATTCAGTGTCTGTTCTTTCGGTTGGTCGTGATTTGACAATTAATAATCGTTCCCTATATGTATTAGTAGACTATGCAGATAAAAACGGGGTCACATATGGTCAAAACTTTCTTTCACATTTATTATCGCCTATACCATTTGCTCAATCAACTCTCTTAGCTATTACCGGATGGAAGGTTAGAGATATTTCATCTGGTAATCTTGTGACGGATGATTATTTTGACAACACTGTAACAAATAGAGATTCTTTTGGACTAGGTACAAACTTAGTAGGTGATGTATATCTGGCATTTGGAATAATTGGAGTGGTTTTATTATTTTATTTAATGGGAGTGGTTATTTCAAATATATACAAGAAAGCACAACAAGGTTCTGCATTATCTCTTCTTACTTATTCAATCTTGTTTATAACAGCTATTATTTGGACCCGTGAAGCATATTTCAAGCCACTTCAATTAGTCTTGTGGTGTCTGGCCTTATATTATTTAATTGAAAAAAAAGCGGTTCGAAGGATATGAAAATTTTGTTTATTTCTCCCCACCCAGATTTTGGAGGAGCATCAACAGCAAACAGAAATATAGCTGAAATGCTGGGACGGCAAGGTCATGTAGTGACTTATTTAGATGAATATGGTCCTAATAGTGACTCAGAGTATTACTCTCTTGATAGATTTCCTCTTCATCAGAGCAGATTAAAAAACAGAAGGACAGCAAAAGAGTATATTAAAGACTTATCTCCAGATATTGTATTCTTGGGTGCCCCGATTATTGGTTTGTATTATCTGTCTCTTCTAAAACAATTAAGGGAAAAAGGAGTGAGGATTATCTCAATTATTCATTCTCAGAGTCTGTCAGAAGGATTAAAGGCGCGCTTAGACGAATTTGAGCAACTCTGTGCGGCAAAGTTTTCTACAGATATGGTTTTCGTGTCGGAGTATACCAAAAACTACTGGATGAAGTATAAAGGGCTAGCTAAGAAACAAATACATGTTGTTTATAATGCAATAAAGAACCAAGGTGTAGTGAATGAGGTGAAAGAGAATGGCCAATTTAAAGTGATATTTGTTGGACGCCTTTCTAATGAAAAGAACCCATACCTGTTTTGCGAGGTTGCAAAAAAGCTGAATACGATCAATCCTCAGATAAAGTTTGAGCTTTTTGGTGACGGTTATTTAATGGATGATATTAAAAAAGAATACTCAGAGGTAGTTTCTTTACGAGGCTATGTCAAGGATGCTAATGATATCTATGGAGATTCAAACGTATTGTTAATGACAAGTCAATTCGAGAATTGCCCAATGGCTATTTTGGAAGCAGCGTCTTTTGGGGTGCCATGTGTGGCGCCCAAAGTAGGTGGAATACCTGAAATTGTAAATCAGAAATCAACAGGTATCCTATTTGATAATTATTCGGTGGATGCTATTGTAGATAGTTTAATGGCCGTTAAAGATGATTATTCTCGTTATTCAAAGAACGCAAAACTTCAATCCTTGAATTACTCTATGGATAATATCGGGAAACAATGGGAAAGAATATTGACTAAACAGATATAATATGTAAATTCCATAGTTATGAAGAATATACTATTAATAACCCCATACACCCCAGACAATCAAGGTGTAGGGGTATCATATACAAGCCAATTGCTCAAAGAATTGGCAAAGACATGTATTATCGATTTGGTATATTTCCGTTATGCAGAAGATAAAGCTTATAGCCCTCCTGTATCGGGAATTAAGGTATTAAGTGAGATAGTTATCAATAGAAAGGATAAAATTAAGAGTTTGCTTCATTCTCCATTTCTCTTTCCTCTATTTACAGCACGCTACAACAAGCATGTGTGTGCCTTCTTACAGGAGCAAGTAGCAAGAGTTAACTATGATTTTGTTTATTTTGATTTCAGCCAAACATTCTGCTATGCTAAATATATAAACCATCCGAATAAGATACTGATGGCGCACGATGTGATAGCACAGAAGTATTCCAGGATGAAGAAATACTTACGTCCTTGGACCGTATGGACAGAGCGAAAGATGCTTAGACATGGGACTGTGGTATTTACGTTCAGTGAAAAAGATTGTGAATTGATAAAGCAGCTGTATGGTGATAAGAGCCTGCCAACAACTTTTTTCTTAAATCCCAATGTTGTTAATGCAGAACCAATAGAAGAAAGCGATTATTTCGTCTTCTTTGGAGACTGGGGACGTGTTGAAAACAGTGAAGCATTGGAGTGGTTTATGGATAATGTTTATCCTAAACTATCAAAGGATATTAACTTTAAGGTGATTGGCGGTGGAAAAATGCCAGAAGAACTAAAACAAAAGATAACGCAGGCAAACATTGAGTACCTTGGCTTTGTGGATGATCCATATAAGATTATAGCTAATGCAAAGGCTGAGATAGCATCACTACACATGGGAGCTGGCGTGAAAGTGAAATGTGTGGAAGCATTAGGTAGTGGGACTCCAATCATAGGAACAGAGGTGGCCTTTGAAGGTATTGGTGATATATATCGTAATGCCATGTTTGAAGCAAATACTGCAGATGAATATGTTAAAACCATTTCATCTTTTGAATTCTCTATTGAAGATAAGAAAAAACTAAAGAATTTCTTTCTGAAAAACTATAATGATAAACAGATTCTGAAATATATAAACTATTAGTAATATGTCAATATTTAAAGACAAAACCCTCCTTATTACAGGAGGTACCGGAAGTTTCGGCAACATGGTGCTGAAGCGTTTCTTAGAGAGTGATATTAAGGAGATCCGTATCTTCAGTCGTGATGAAAAGAAGCAAGATGATATGCGCCATCATTTACAGGCCGCATATCCTGAAGCTTCCAAGAAGGTAAAGTTCTACATTGGTGATGTGCGTGATCGCCAAAGCATTGACATTGCAATGCGTGGTGGTGTAGACTATATCTTTTCTGCAGCAGCTCTAAAGCAGGTGCCTTCTTGCGAATTCTTCCCTATGCAGGCAGTTGAGACCAACATCATTGGTACAAACAATGTGCTGGAGTCTGCTATTGCACATGGTGTTAAGAATATTGTCGTTCTTTCTACGGATAAAGCTGCATATCCTATCAATGCAATGGGTATATCCAAAGCTATGATGGAAAAGGTAGCTGTTGCGAAAGCTCGCCAGTTGGGAGATAATGCTCAGACCACTATATGCTGCACACGTTATGGTAATGTAATGGCCAGCCGTGGTTCTGTAATTCCTCTATGGGTTGACCAGATGGAAGAAGGTAAGCCCATTACGATTACTGACCCGCAGATGACTCGTTTTATGATGACGCTCAACGATGCTGTAGATTTGGTCATCTATGCTTTTGAACATGGTAAGAATGGTGATCTGTTTGTACAGAAAGCTCCTGCCGCTACATTGGACGTGCTTGCAGAGGCATTAAAGCAGACGTACGCCAAAATTGATCCTAAGTATGGCGAGACTGAAGTGAAGGTGATTGGTACTCGCCACGGAGAGAAGATATATGAGACACTGGTAACTCGTGAAGAGATGGCACGTGCTATTGATATGGGTGGTTACTATCGTATTCCTTGTGATGGTCGTGACCTTAACTATGATAAGGTTGAGGGTGGTAATCCTGAGATCGATAAGATGGAAGAATACCATAGTCATAACACCAAGCGTCTGACTGTTGAGGAGATGAAGGAGCTGCTACTGAAGCTAACCTTTATTCGTGAAGACCTTGGATTGCAGCCTCGTGCTCATGCTAAAGAAATACGTTCTGAATAATAAACAATAGCAATATGAAATTCTTTATTTGTGGCTGCAATGGTATGGCCGGTCATACTATTAGCTTATATCTGCAGGAGCAAGGTCATGAGGTCTATGGCTTTGACCTTCAGGAGTCTAAACTCATTAAGAGTTTTGCTGGCAATGCTTTTGATACAGAAACTATAGGTCGTGTTATTAAGGAGGGCAATTATGATACTGTTATCAACTGTATTGGCGTACTGAATCAGTTTGCAGAGAATAATCATGCATTGGCTGCTTTCTTAAATAGTTATTTCCCTCACTTCTTGGCTAAAACAACTGAGGGTACAGACACTCAGGTCATCCACATGACTACCGACTGCGTGTTTTCTGGTAAAAAAGGGAGCTATACTGAACACGACCTTCGTGATGGTGAAACCTTCTATGACCGCAGTAAGGCACTTGGCGAGTTGGATGATTTCAAGAACCTCTCACTGAGAAACTCTATTGTTGGGGCAGACATCAACCCTAAAGGCATTGGACTGTTGAACTGGTTCATGAATAATACGACCGGAGATAATCCCGTGGTTAATGGTTATACCAAAGCAATGTGGACAGGTCAATGTACTTATCAGTTGGCAAAGACTATGGAGGCTGCTGCCAAGGAGCGTGCGCATGGACTGGTAAATGCCGTACCTGATACGGACATTTCTAAATATGAGCTGCTTAAGCTCTTCAATAAGTATCTCCGTGGTGGCCGTGTTCAGATTAATCCAGTTGAGGGTGTGAATGCCGACAAGAGCCTGAAGCGTACCAATTGGGATTTCAACTACCGTATTCCTGACTACGAACAGATGGTTGCTGAAATGGCTGAGTGGATTTACAAGCACAAAGAGTTATATCCTCACTATAACCTATAAGAATGGAAAACTTGACTGGAAAGCGGGTGCTGATGATTTCACCGTACGGCACATGCTTACACTATACTCTAGCTATGAAGAAAGAGCTGGAAGAACGAGGTGCTGAAGTCAGACTATATGATGAACGCCCTTCACAGAAGGCTCTTGCTAAGATTTATATCTACTTCTTCCGTGGTATTGCTCCACAGTACTTTAAAAGATATGTGGATAAGATTATTAGGGAGAATGAATCATGGCAACCTGATGTGGTGTACATAGTAAGAGGACAGGCTTTTGATGAAAAGATTCTCGCCTATATGCGGGAGCATTTTAAAAACGCTAAGTTCATCTACTATCAATGGGACCCGCTATGTGGGAAAAAAATCCCTAAAATCCTTAGGATGTATGATTATAACTTCTCGTTTGATACGGATGATGTAAAGAATAATCCGGAATTTGAGTTCCGTCCTTCTATCTTCTTGAAAGAGTACGTTAATATAGCGGAGAAGAAGGATTTTAAGTATGACGTATGCTTTGTAGGAACGATATATAACAACAGGTGGGGTGTTATCAAGAGATTCCAGGATTATTTTGACGCTAATGGAATCAAGGCATTCTTCTATCTTTACATGGCCAGTTGGACTCTCTATCTGTGGGACTTTATCCGTAAGGGTACATTTGTGAGCCCCAAGAAGATGCAGTTCAAGCCTATGTCCTATTCAGAGAATGTGGAGATGGTTAGTGAAAGCAAGTGCGTATTAGATTTTGTGTATTCAAAACAGACAGGGTTGTCTATGAGAGCATTTGAGTCAATGGCAGCACACAGAAAGTACATAACCAACAATGCTGAGGTAAAGAACTATGATTTTTATAATCCTTCTAATATCTTGGTGGTTGATGCCCTGAATCCTGATGTTCCCAAAGATTTTATAGAGAGTCCTTTTGAGCCAGTAGATGAGAAAGTGATGTATAGGTACTCCATCAAGGGTTTTATTGACGAAGTGTTTGAAAATATTTAACCCGTATTTCTAATGTCGCCCTCTTGTAAATCATTACCATTCGTTTCTATTTTTTTAGGAGTCCTGTTCGTTTGTACAGGTTTAAAAAGTGAGGCTCAGAATAGTTACACTGTAGATACTGAATACCAGCAACAGGCTTTAAAAGAACGGAAGAAGTTGAGTAAAAAGGCTTTCAGACAGTACCTTGCAGACCCCGAGCTAGACAAAAGAGCGACAAATGTATTGTATAAGTTATATCAGATGCCGAGCAAGGGACAATCGCTATTTGTTGTACATGGAAGCAATAATTTTAAACAATCTAAGACGTATCGAAAGGAAGGAGATGCCTATATGTCCTTGTCACTGGCAGAAGGGCCAGTGTTAAAGAATCATGTAGCTGAAGTTACAGGTCGCAGGCAGCTACTCAACGGTATTGAAATGACTCATGCTTTAGATGAACATTGGAGCTTGTTCAGTAATGAAAGTGTTCCTTCCGGGCCTGACATCAATGAAAAATACTATGCGTACCTAATTACATGCGTGAAAACGGCTTATGCAAAAGATGGTTCTATCCCAGTTATTACCTATCACATGGCTAATCCTTACTCGCCATTACCCCCACAACGGTATGGCGCATACCAAGAATACAAGGATAAAGTGCATAGGAATGTGATTGGCGAGATGCGTAAGAGAATAGGTGATAAGTGCGGATATAAATACGAGTACAATACACCAAGAGATTTTCTTGATGCCAAACTAGATGCTTTTGCTGAATTCCTTATTAAGTTAAAAGATAGTAAAGGTAATCCTATACCTTGTATCATTAGACCTTTTCACGAAATGGATATGAATAGTTTCTGGTGGGGCGTGGATTATTGTTCCGCTGAGGACTATATCTGGTTGTTCCAATACACCGTTGACAGAGTCAGTAAGAAGGTGGAAACTCATAATTTAATTTGGGGATATTCTTTAGGGAATAAGTTTTCCACCCACGAAGCTATGATGGAACGCTATCCCGGGGATGATTATGTAGATATAATTGGAGGGGATGAGTACAATTTGGGGCTTTCAGTTGCTGCTACTCGAGACTCCTATACCCGTTGCCAATTAATAACCAAAGAGAGCCTGCTAAGACATAAGGTTTGCGGGTTGTTTGAGTGTGGCATGACGGAAGAGAAACCTAAGAATACATCTTTTTATATAGAGAGTTTGCCAACATTAATGAAAAGCGATGGTATCCTGTTGAGTTTTGTAATGGGGTATATGGCTATGCCTACTAATGAAGAAGGAGAACTGAATATGCGTAGTTTTGCACGAAGCAGGGAAATGATTAAAAGATGGTAAGAAAAAATAGAATTTATGTATAGACATTTCTTTAAACGTTTTATCGCTTGTACATTATCGGTCATAGGACTGATAGTGGCTGGCATACCTATGATTTTCATTGCTATTGCTATCAAGCTAGACAGTAAAGGCCCAGTGTTCTTCAAACAGAGACGATTGGGTAAAGGAACAAAGCCTTTTACAGTATATAAATTCCGTACCATGTGCGATCATGCATACGAGATGGGTGGACTTGCAACTAGTGCG